>Ga0209517_10008593_pt1 | contig 11911 bp, 17 predicted proteins | sample PeaSoiMetSII2010_FD_187695 | JGI IMG/M metagenome (GOLD analysis project Ga0209517, IMG submission 187695) | Peat soil microbial communities from Weissenstadt, Germany - SII-2010 (SPAdes) (version 2) | ecosystem: Environmental > Terrestrial > Soil > Wetlands > Peat | place: Germany...
CTTTGGTTGGCGTGGGCTGGCGTCAAGGGCGGCGTCACGCTCGACTTCGGGCTCGGTGGGAGCCCTTCGAGCTGGGGCAGCACCCCGCAAGACGCGCCGCCTTCCTACTCACCCTAACGTGCGGTGGAGACTGACACGCAGCGCGGGCCATCATTCGGCAGGAACCGCCTGAGCACCGGGGGAAGGGGGCGTCCACAGAGCGTCCCTGACCCAGCATCCTTCACTATATCAAATGCGATATACGTAAATATGGCCCGAGCTCGAGCCGCCCATCAATGTCCGACCGCAAGACGAGACAGATCCGTCCCGACTCGCCGCCACTCACCGAGCTGAAGGGCGCCCCGCGGGGGCTGCTGCTCCACTACATCCTGCACAGCATTTCCGTCAAGCCCAAGCACGGCTATGAGATCTTGCAGGACATCGAGGGGAAGACCGACGGGGCGTGGCGCCCCGGTGTTGGGTCGGTATACCCTGTCCTCAAGAAGCTTCTTGCGAGCGGATACATCGAGACGGACAATAGGGGGTCGATGGACAACAGGAGGGTCTACAGCATCACCTCGAAGGGCGTCGAGGAGATGAAGGAGCGCGGCGAGATGTTCGCGAGCTCGTGGCAGAGATGGATGGCCATGCGCCGCCTCTTCTTCGACATGCTCGACCCCGCGGGGATCAGCAACGTCTTCGTCGAGGGTTCCAGGAAGCAGTTCGAGATGGCCAAGGAGCTGCTCGACGCGCGCAGGGACGCGATGTCCCGGAACGACATGGACTTCATGCTACGCGAGTACTCGCTCAACTTGGAGAGGCAGCTTGACTGGACGCAGAACCAACTCAGGGACCTGAGAGGAAAGCCTGCCGCCCCGAGATTGCGCTAGCCGACATGGGAGATTGGTGGATCGAGAATGATCTCTGCCCAAAAAGGGCGAGCCGGGGACGGCTCAGCCGCAATCGTGAAGGTGGAGGGCTTGTCGAAGAGCTTCGGACAACAGAAGGCCGTCGACAACGTCAGCTTCGAAATCAGGCAGGGCGAGATTTTCGGCTTTCTGGGGCCTAATGGCGCAGGCAAGAGCACCACCATCAACATGCTCACGACGCTCCTTCCCCCCACGTCGGGCAAGGCTGAGGTCTGCGGCTTCGACGTCCACAAGCAGGCGAACGACGTGCGAAGGAGCGTCGGGGTCGTCCCGCAGGACTACACGGCAGACGAGGACATGACCGGATACGAGAACATACTACTCTGCGGGGACCTCTACGGCATCCCACGGAGCGACTCGAAGCGTCACGCCGAGCAGCTACTCCAGCTGGTCGAGCTCCAGGATGCGGCGAAGAGAAAGGTGAGCACCTTCTCGGGAGGGATGCGGCGGAGGTTGGAGCTCGCGTGCGGCCTGATCAACTATCCCAAGCTCCTCTTCCTCGACGAGCCGACTCTGGGGCTCGACGTCCAGACGCGCACCGCTGTCTGGAAGTACATCCGTCAGCTCAAGCAAGACTACAACATGACGCTCTTCCTGACCACCCACTACCTCGAGGAGGCCGACGGCCTCTGCGACAGGATTGCGATCATCGACCACGGGCACATCGTCAAGATCGGGACGCCCGACGAGCTGAAGGCGAGCGTCGGAGGGGACGTGATCCTCGTGGGGGTGAAGGAGACCGAACCCGACGTCTCTTCGGAGATCGCCAAGGTCGACCTGGTGAAGGCGGTCACTAAGACGGGGAACGACTATCGCATAAAGGCGGACGACGGGGCGGAGGCCACTCCGGCGATTATAGACCTGATTCGGTCGAAGGGGATGCACGTCTCGAAGATCTCGCTTTCGAGGCCGACCCTCGACGAGGCCTACCTCGAGCTCACGGGACGCACCCTCAGGGAAGAGGAGACCAACAAGTGGGCCATGATGAGCCAGAGAAGGACCATGTCCGCGGCGAGGTCCTAGGGAGAGGAGATCTGGATGGTGGAAAGCGAAAGAGTCCCGATTAAAGAAGCCACCGCGCAGGACTCCAAGATCGAAGGGCCTGCCCCCATCGCAGGGGAGCGGACGGCCGAGATGCCGACCCCGAAGATCAACAAGGGCCCCACCCACGGGCTCTGGGCGCTCACGAAGAGGGACCTGAGGAAGTGGTACACAAACCCGTACCAGCTGATAATCTCCCTCATCCAGCCTGTCATCTGGATGGGGCTCTTCGGGAAGGCTTTGAACTTCAGTTCCTTCATCACCGCGGGAGCCGGGGCGGCCGGCAACCCCGGCGCCGTCACCGCGGCGATGCTGGGCTTCTTCGGCACGACGAGCTACTTCTCTTACTTGGTGTGCGGGATGCTGGTCTTCATCGTGGTGTTCAACTCCGCGTTCAGCGGTATGTCGGTGGTCTGGGACAGGAGGTTCGGCTTCATGAACAAGGCGCTCAGCACGCCCGTCAGCAGAGGGGCGATTGTGATGGCCAAAATCTTACAGAGCGTGGGGCGGTCCCTCATCCAGGCGGTGGTCGTCCTGTTCATCGGGATAGCCCTCGGGATGGATACGGGCAGCCTCTCGGCGGCGGGAATCGCGGGGACGTTCGTCATCATATTCTTGGTCGCGATGGGCCTATCAGGGCTCTTCGTCATGCTCTCGCTCAGGTCCAGCAACTGGCAGACGCAGATGGCGATAATCAACCTCCTCAACCTCCCGCTGCTCTTCGCGAGCAACGCCCTCTTTCCGGTCAAGATAATGCCGGCATGGCTTCAGGACGTTGTGAAGGTGAACCCAATCAGTTATTGCATCGACGCTATTCGCCAGCTCTTGATAGGGGCGACGGGGACGTACGCGCTCTGGGTTGACTTCTCGGTCGCCATAAGTTTCGCAGCCTTCTTCTCCATCGTGGGAATCGTGATGTCATGGAGACTGCTGAGCAAGTAAGCCGAAGAAACTTTTTTATCGAGTTCACCGCTGATTAGGTTAGGCGCGCGATTTGAGGCCAGAGGAATCCGTCGGAAGGACCAAACCTACCTCCACGCTCGCGCTCATATCGAAGGTTTGCCCCAACTGCGGCACGGGCCTCGATTTCCTTGAGAACCCCCCTGTGATTGTACCGGACGACCTGGACAAGCTGGAATGGGACTACGTCAAAAACCTGTCACTCGTCCCAAAAGTTCTAGCGATCTGCGTCAAGTGCGGCTTCGTCGCCGTCGAATGCCTGACCCCCGTGGAAGCACGGGGAACGTATGTGGGGACTTGAGCCAAGAGCCCTTGTGGGCGACGCTAGGTGTCGGGGCTGTCTAGGATTCCCTGAGGCTCTTTTCGAGGCTCTTGAGGGTCTCCTCTAGGCCCATCAGCTTCTTCTCGAGGGAATTGAGCTTCGCGGACGTCTCGGTCCTCATGGTGTTCATGTCGCCCCTCATCGAGCTGAGGTCCGCCCTGACCGCGCTGTGCTTCGCATGCTGGTCCTGCACCGACGACTCGAATTTTGTGTTGGACTCCGACCTATTGCTTCGAAGCTGCTCTCCAATCCGCTTCACCTCGGCGTTCATCTCTGCGATTCGGGCTTCAAGCTTGTCGAGGCTTGTCTGGAGCTTTGGGAGGGACACGCCTTGCCGCATCCCGAATTTGACTAATAAATGCTCTCGGTAGGACGGAAGCAGCCTCTATTCCTCGAAGACCTCTATCTCGACCTTCTTCCTCACGAAGGGGGTTATCTTCCCCTTGAAGGTGGTCGCCTTTACGTGCGCGTCGTCGATGAAGTGATACTCCGTGTACGGCGGGAGCTTCCTGGGCTTGTTCATGATGAGCTGATGGTAGAGGACGCCGTTCTTCTTCAGCCACTCTCGCGTGACCTCCTCGTGCTCGGTGGTCCTCGCGGTGAAGAAGCAGATGAAGTGCCCCAGCTCGAACCACTTGTTGATCTCCACTATGACGTCGGGGTATGCCTTTGCGACCCTCATCCGCTCGATGCCGTCCTCGTTCCGGATGTGCTCGCAGATGGTGCCGTCTATGTCGATGATGAAAATCTTCAAGGGAGGCGACTCTTCGAGACGCCTCGACGGCCGTCCCTCTTTATCCTTTCGCGCCTCGCTCTGTCGCGCGCGCCGCGCGACGCATAGCTAGCGGCTAATCGAAGTGAGCGTCGCGACGGGCTTCGTCTCGAAGATTACCTTGCGTAGCATCTCGGACATCTTGAGAGGGTCGGGGTGCTGCCACACGTTCCTGCCGACGGCCAAACCCGCGCCTCCCGCCTCCATCACGCCCCTGACCTGAGAGAGGAACGCCTCGTCGGTGGGTGTCTTGGGGCCGCCTGACATCACCACCTTGGCCTTGCCTGCCGACTTTACTGCCCACGCGAAGCTCTTCGCGTCACCGCTGTACTTTATCTTGACGATGTCCGCCCCGAACTCGAGGCCCGCGCGCGCGGCATAGGCGACGATGTCCGGATTGGTGTCCGTCGGGACGCCTGTGCCCCTAGGATAGACCCAGCAGATGGCCCCCATGCCCAAGGCGTGTGCCTCCTCCTGAATGCGCCCCCATTCGGCGACCATCTCCGACTCGTGGCCGCTGCCCAGGAAGATCGTGTATCCGACTCCCTTGGCGCCGAGTTCGTGGGCGTACTTGACCGAGCAGTGCTGCCTGGAGATGGGCTCGGCCTTCACAAGGACGCTCTTGCCGTTGAGCTTGAGGATGAGGGGCGTCTTGCCGTCGTAGTATTTCTCGGCGGTCCCCTTCTGAAGCGCTAGGCCGGTGTACCCGCCCTTGTTCGCGGTCTCGACTATGAATGCCGGGTCGACGTTGCGGTCGTTGAAGTCCTCGGTCGGTCCGTGCTCCAATCCCTGGTCGTATGCAAGGATCAAACACCGCCCGTTCTTAAGGAACGGCGCGGCATAGTCTTTCGTTATCATCTCGCCGTCGGCGGGTCAAAGCCGTCCATATAAATTAAGCGAAGTTGCTCAACGATTATAACCGAACGGTTTTCCCCGTCAGCCGTAAAACATGAAGATTGGCGTGTTGACTGGAGGAGGAGACTGCGCAGGCCTGAACGCCACGATCCGCGGGCTCGTGGCGCGGTCAGAAGAGTACGGCTTCGAGGTCATCGGCATCGAGCGCGGATGGAAAGGGCTCATCGAGCCGAAGGGAAGGAAGATCACCTACGACATGGTGGACGAGCTGGTCGGCGTCGGGGGGACTTTCATACTCACCTCTAGGACCAACCCGTTCAAGATGGAGGGAGGGCCGGAGAAGGTCGTCCAGAGCATCAAGAAGCTAGGGCTCGACGCCCTCGTCGCTATAGGCGGGAACGACACCCTGGGCGTCGCCCACAAGCTCTCGCAGATGGGGATCAAGGTCGTGGGAGTCCCCAAGACGATGGACAACGACCTCTCGAGCACCGATTTTACCTTCGGGTTCGACTCCGCCGTAAACGTCGCGGTAGAGTGCATCGACAGGGTCAAGACGACGGGGATGTCCCACGAGAGGGTCATCGTCGTCGAGGTCATGGGGAGAGACGCGGGATGGGTCGCGGCGTACGCGGGGATCGCGTCGGGCGCCCACGTCGTCCTGCTGCCCGAGCAGCCCTTCGACATCGCGGAGATCTGCAAGACTCTCAAGAAGAGGTGGGACGCAGGCAAGAGATTCTCACTCGTCGTCGTCGCAGAGGGAGCGAAAGCGAAGGGCACGAAGGTGACGAAGGGCGGGGCGGTCGACGCCTTTGGAAACCCTATCCTCGGAGGGGTGGGGCAGCTCATCGCCAAGGAGATAGAGAAGAGGACGGGTCTGGAGACGCGCGAGGTGGTCCTAGGCCACATCATCAGGGGAGGAGCGCCCAGCGCCTACGACCGGGTCCTTGCCACGAGATTCGGCGTCGCCGCAGCGGACATGATCAAGAAGGGCAACTTCGGGATGATGGTCGCGCTCAAGGGGAACAATGTGGTCCCGGTCAAGATCGGGGGAGCCCTCGCCCAGAAGCTCGTCGACACCGAGCTTCACTCCATAGCGAACTCGTTCTCGGGAGTGGGCTAGCCTCAGATCGCTAGGGCCAGATGCCCAAGGTCTTCATGGCATCCGCCACCCTGCCCACTCCGACGATGAGCGCGCCGGTCCTGATGGAGACGCCTCTCGACGTCGACTCTTTGTGGACCTGCGCGAAGGCCGCGGTCATCTTTGTCTCGAGCATCTTGTTCACTTCTGCCTCGGTCCACCTCAGCCTCTCCAGGTCCTGGACCCACTCTAGATAGCTCACCATCACGCCGCCGGAGTTGGCCAGGATGTCCGGCACCAGAAAGACCTTGTTCCCGTCGAGCACCTTGTCTCCTTCCGGCGTCGTCGGCCCGTTCGCGGCCTCGATTATCATCTTCGCACGGACGCCTTTGGCGATGTCTTCGGTTATCACGTTCTCGAATGCGCCGGGGCAGAGGACGTCGCACTCCGTCTTGAGCACCTCCTGGTTTGTGACCTCTTCGGAGCCGGGGAAGCCCACGACCGAGCCGGTCTTCTCTTTGTGCGCGAGCACCTTTTTCGCGTCCATCCCCTTCCGGTTGTAAATCCCGCCCTTCGAGTCGCTCGCTGCGATCATCTTTGCGCCGACCATCTCCTCCAAGATGACGGCGTAGTTCGACCCGACGTTACCGTATCCCTGTACTGCGAACGACGCACCCTTCAGTGTCAACCGGTTGATCTTTGCAGCCTCTCGCGTGCAGATGGCCGCGCCCCTCCCCGTGGCCGCATCTCGACCAAGTGACCCGCCCAGAGACACCGGCTTCCCGGTGACGACGGCCGGGACCATGTGACCCTTCATCTGGCTGTAGGTGTCGAGTATCCACGCCATGGTCTGCGCGTTCGTGTACACGTCGGGCGCGGGGATGTCGACGTCTGGTCCGATGGAGTCACCAAGCTCCGCGGTGTACCTGCGGGTCAGCCTCTCAAGCTCCCCTTGAGACATGTGCTTCGGGTCACAGACGACGCCCCCCTTTGATCCGCCGAACGGGATGTCTGCTATGCTGCACTTCCAGGTCATCCACGCTGCCAGCGCCTTCACCTCGTCCAACGAGACCTCCGGGTGGTATCTGATGCCGCCCTTGAAGGGCCCGCGTGCGTCGTTGTATTGCACCCTATAGCCCTTGAAAACCCTGATCTTGCCGTTGTCCATTCTGACAGGGAAGGCGACCCTAATCACTTTCATCGGTTCGCGCAGGCGTTGGTGTATTCCTTCGTCTAACTCGAGATAACCTGCGGCTATCTTGAGCTGCTCCATCGCGGTGTAGAAAGCATTTGGCTTCTTCTGCGGCAATCTCTCGAAACTGCGAAGGAAGATTGTATTTACAGCTTTCCGACGTGCATGGCCGAACCCAGTTCCCTGAGCTTGGCCGGCCAGTCCTGGGCCTTCACCACGCTGCTGGCGACGAGTATCCCCTGGGTCCCGAGCCTCATCGCGGCCGCTACGTCGTCGCCAGAGACAATCCCTGCTCCGCAGAGAAGGCTGCCCTTGTAGCCTGCCTTCGCGAGGGCCTCGGCGGTCCCCGTGAGGAGCTCAGGCCTCGCTTTGGAGACCGCCTTCCCTGTCCCTATGAGCTCGGGCGGCTCGATGGCGAGGAACTCAGGGTTGAATCGCGCCATCTCTACCGCCTCTTCGGTCGTCTCCGCACAGGCGCAGCTCACCAGCCCAAGGCTCTTCATCCTCTCGATGGTCAGCTCCAGGACGTCCATCGATATCCTCGACTCGCTGTGGTTCAAGAGGGATCCGGCGCAGCCCGCAGCCTTGATCGACTCCGGTATCGCGTGACCCGTGCTCTTCCCTTGCTCGCCCAACTCCGTCCTCTGCGCGAAGACAGGAATTTTTACCATGGAGGCAATCGTGTAGAGCATGGGCGTGGGAGGCGCCACCACCACGTCGATGCCGAGCTCCCAGCTCAGGCCGGCCGCCGCCTTGGCGAGCTTGATGGAGCCTTCCCCCATGACCTCGGGATAGTTCTTGAAGTTCACGATGAAAGTCCGGGGAGGCATCTTGCTACGGTCCGTTGGCTCCGTCCGTGCAGGGTATAAATCGAGTCCGGAACGCCCCGTTTACCGCGTGCGCTTCGACGGCCGTGCCCTTCTTGGACTCTCAGGAGTCGTCGTCTGACTCTGATTCCCAGCCGTCGTCGTCCAGGTCGTCGTCGAGCTCCTCTACCTCTCCGTCCTCCGAAGACACTTCGGCCCCCACGTTTCTTGTTCGGCTAATAAGGATTGCCGACCCCTCGCCTTCGTGGAGCCGTCCCTGCGGCCAAACACCTTAACTGCGCCCCAAAATGACCCGCGGCTCGTTGGCAGTCCGTTGTCTCCGGGCGGGGCCCCAAGCCGTGGCCGAGGCAGCCCGTATAGTCAAGAGGGGTGGCGTCGTGGCCATCCCTACCGACACGGTCTACGGCCTGGGGTGCGACCCCTCGAGCGACGGGGCGGTCGGGAGGTTGTTCGAGGTCAAGAATCGGCAGGCCAAACCTGTCCCTGTGCTGTGCGCCGACTCTGGAGTGGCGGAGAGGCTCGTGGACCTCAACAGCGTCGCTCGGAACCTCGTGGGCGCCCACTGGCCGGGGGCGCTCACCATCGTCGCGCCCCTCAAGAAAGGGAGCGGACTCTCGCCCCTTCTCGACCAGGGGAGCGGATACCTCGGAGTCCGGGTGCCGGACAGCGAAGTCTGCGTCGCGCTCGCTGGGAAGGTGGGAGGGGCGGTCACCGGGACGAGCGCTAACCTCTCCGGGCGGCCCTCGTGCCGTACGGCTGCGCAGGTGACGGAGTCGCTCGACGGAAGGATCCAGCTCGTCATCGACGGTGGGGTGCTGCGGGGGAAGGAGTCGACCGTCGTAAAGGTCTCAGGAGGCACTGTCGAGGTTTTAAGGGAGGGTTCGGTCAGGATTCAGGAGGGTGAGTTGAAGGCTTGAACCTGCTGGTGACTTCGCAGAAGGGGAGCGAGGCGAAGGCCTCCGCCGAGTTCAAGGAGATCGCCCTGCAGCGGGGCCACCGCAAGCTCCACATTGAGAAGGCTGGCTTCGACGGCATCCTCGAGATAGAGATCGAGAATTCGAGAGACTTCATCGCCTTCATGCGAGACTACGTGAGGTCGGAGCCCTTCAGGGTCCACTTCATCCAGAGGATGATCCCAGTGGACATCGTCGTCGATACGACCCTCGAGCAGATAAAGGAAGCTGCGACCCAGATCGCTCCGCAGATCCTCGAGGGTGAAACCTTCAGGATCGACATCACGGAGAGGGACTCTCCCACCTCGAGGAAGGAGCTCATCGACACAATCGCGGGGGTCGTCGACCGCAAGGTCAACCTGAACTCGCCGGACAAGGTCTTCAACGTCGAGGTGATGGGAGAGTACACCGCGATGTCCGTCGCCAGGCCTGACGAGATACTCAGCATAACGAAGCTAAAGCGCTCATCCTAGAGTCTGGCCGCGAGAAGGGCAGCGCGCTCGACCTGCTCCAGGTCGCCCTCCTCCAGCTGCTTCTTTTCGACCTTGGTGAACCTCTTGTCCGCCGCCAGGCGCTTGCCCATTCGCGACAGCGCAGCCCCGTTCCCTTCCGAGGCTGCGACCATGAAGAACCTCTTGCCGTTCGACTTGTATCCGACGCGCCTAAAGGCTTCCCCTATCTGCCTGGTCCCCGCCAGGCGCAGCAGAAGGTCGAGCTCGGGCCTCTCCGCGAGAGTGGAGCCGGCCCTGGCCGCCATCAGCGTCTGAGCCGCGATCATCTCGACGGCGCGGGGGTTGGGCGCCCGTGCAGCGCCTATAACCTGGACGATAACCTCCGGGCTCTGCCTTCTGATCTCTCCCAGGAGGCCCTCCACCTCTTCCTGAGAGACCCCGACCTCCCAACACGCGGCGTGGAAGCTCCTCTCTTGCGGCGTGTTTCCCGCTCACCCTCCGTGAGAGAAGGGCAGGAGGAGCACGGAATCCCCGTCACTGATGCGCCGGTCCTTCTGCGCCGACGGCGAAAGGGCCTCCTCGTCGTTGATCACGACAAGCGTGTTGTATTTTGTGAACCCGTGGTCGAGGTCCACGGGCCTGTCGGAGAGAAGGAGGGCGAACAGGTCGTCGAGGGTGATGCCGTCCCGGGAGATGTCCATCCCTTCGGATCCCATGCTGGTCCGAATATGCCCGAGGAACTTCAGGTGGATCATCGCGCCCGCTGCGTGAGGGCGCCTCCGTGGAGTATTATCGTTTCCGCGAGCCTTATGCGGCCCCGACCTCGGCCTGGGTCGGCTCGACGGATGGCTCCGCGACCTGGCTGCCCTCCGCTTCCTCCTTCTCCGCGCTCGCCGCAATCATCGCCTTCGTGATCTTCCCGACGAGCTTGTTGCGGATCATCTTCGAGTGGACGGTCGCGATCTTCGCAAGTTGTGTCTTGTTAGCGGTATAATCGGTGCCGAACATCCCTGGGTACTTCTGGATGATCTCCTGGGAAAGCCTGCGGACTCTGTCCATGTCTTGAGGGGAGCCCCCGCGAGGGTGGAGATAACCTTTTTACCCGAGGTAGCTCTTCGCGTTGAGCGAGAGCTGCGCGACAGACTCGTCGAGGCTCTTTCCCCACAGCTCCGCAAGCTTGAACGCCACGCTCGGCACCAAGCCAGGCCCTCCGGCCCCTCCCAAGGCCGCGAAGGCGACCGGCCCGTCGCTCTCCGTCAGCACGGCCTCCGGCGGGCACCTCTTTGCGATCCTCAGGAGCTTCTTCGAGTAGAGAATGGCCGGGCCGAAGGAGACGAAGGGTCGCGGACGCGAGAGGAGTCGTCCCAGGAGCTCCTCTCCCTCGAACCAGTGCATGAGCACGGGGCCGAGGGAGTACCCGTCGAGTACGTCCAGGCACGTCACTTCGGCGTCCCTCGAATGGACCTGCAGGGGCTTCTTCAGGCGCCCCGCGACCTCGACCTGGGCCCTGAACAGCCCCATCTGGGCGCTCCCTGGGGACACCTCAGAGTACTTGGGGTCGAGCCCGACCTCGCCGACGCCGTCGGCGGTTTCCCAGAGGGACGAGAGCGCATCTAGCCCGTTCGGCGTGGAAGCGGCCTCGGAGGGATGCACCCCTATGAAGCACCTCACAGCGTCGGGGCTCTCTTCGCGCAGCCTCAGACTGGGCGGCGCCTCGGCGGGGGTGACGCCGACGGAGACCAGTAGAATCCCCCTCCTCTTGGCGCCAGCCACGACCTCTCGAGGGTCAGGGTATGCGGGGAGGTGGACGTGGGCGTCACAGAAGGGGAGGAACGCGCCGGAAACCATGGTCGTAAGACGCTGTAGAGGCCCGATATATCCATTGCAAGGTTGATTTCGTGGTATTCGGCGTCAAAGCCACGTTCTGCTGCCGCCACGCTTCTAATCGGCGCGAAGACCGCGAGAGAATGCTAACAGAGCAAGGTTGCAAACATTTTAGACCAAACGTTTAATAATTAACCGCGTATTACTAAAAATCGTCAGCATGTCCGAGTCTGAGTTTGGGTTGGCCGCGGTGTACCGCCTCATAAAGAAGGCGGGCGCAGAGCGGGTCGGGGACGACGCGGCCATCGAGCTCCGCATCGTCCTGGAGGAAGTGGGGCTCCAAATCGCCAGGCAGGCGACCGAGTTCGCGAAGCACGCCGGGCGGAAGACCGTCAAGCCCTCGGACGTCAAGCTCGCGGCAAAAGCCGTGTTGAAGACGCAGTAGCAACGCAGCTTTTAATCCGGTCTCGATGGGGCATCGCACGGGCCCCGGTGGTGTAGTCCGGCCAAGCATACTACCCTCTCGAGGTAGTGACCTGGGTTCAAATCCCGGCCGGGGCACCTCGATTCCTCCTCCGTTTAGCTTGCGGGCTAAGAATTAGCACTATTGTCCAAAGAATAGCCAGTTTTGAGCTAATCCCGTAGGCGATTTCGAGTTCGCTCTTTCGAGGGATTGGGTTTTTTCGAGTCCCGTCGGGCCCGCTACCAATACTTCTCCAGAAACGGA
>Ga0209517_10008599_pt1 | contig 11905 bp, 14 predicted proteins | sample PeaSoiMetSII2010_FD_187695 | JGI IMG/M metagenome (GOLD analysis project Ga0209517, IMG submission 187695) | Peat soil microbial communities from Weissenstadt, Germany - SII-2010 (SPAdes) (version 2) | ecosystem: Environmental > Terrestrial > Soil > Wetlands > Peat | place: Germany...
CGCCGCTCGCACAGCCCGCAACGAACACGAACAGCCCCGAGGCCAGCGCCAACCCGATCGTGGTCTTCATGAATTCCTCCTTCAGTCTGAACACCGCCCACCTGATTCAAAGGCAAATCGGGCGTCCCTCCCCCGACTCGAAAGCAGCGTCACGATACACGCGACTGGTCCAATTATCAAACCTCCCGGCGAGCGGCGCAAGACTGCCTCAATGAGCCTAACGGGCCTCGAACAGGATCTTGTCGCCGCTTTCGATCTTGCGCGCGCGTCCTTCGCGGCAGGAATACTCCAGATGCGCCAGCGTTTCAAAGGTCGCCGCCATCACGTGGAATATCGGCCGCTCCTCGGTGCCGAACACTTGATGCGCCACCTCGAAGGCGGTCTGCGGCCGCTTGCGGATCAGATCGAGCATCTCGGCTTCGCGATAGCGGTGATGCTCGATCAGCTGGTTGGCGCGATGCCGATGGTCGTGGTAGATGCCGCCGTGCGCCGGCAGGACCAGCTCGACGTCGAAGTGCTGCACCTTGAGCTGCGACGCGATGAAGTCACCGAGCGGATTGCCGGTCGTATCGGGATAGATCCCGACGTGGGGCGTGATTTTCGGCAGCAGGTGGTCGCCGACGATCATCACTTTTTCATCCCTGAGATAAATTACGTTGTGCCCCGGCGAATGGCCGGGCGTCCAGATCACTTCGAGCTTGCGCTCGCCGATCGGAATCACGTCGCCGTCGCCGATCGTCCGATCCAGCCTGGTGGCCGGATTGTAGAGCTTCGTCCCCATCCAGGTCGGGCGCATCCCTTCGGCCGGGAACTGCTCGATCGGGAAGCCGTGGCTGGTGAAAAACGATCGCGCCTCCGGCCGATCGACCATCGCCATGCTGCCGAAGCCCAGCATCCGCGTGGCGCGCTCGAGCTCGAGTTGATGCAGGTAGACCTTGGCGCCGCTGCGGCGCTGAATTTCACCCGAAGCGCCGAAGTGATCGATGTGATGATGCGTGCTGACCAGCACGTCGAGGTCTTTGAGACCGATGCCGACCTCGCCGAAAGCCGCCTCGAGCGTGGCCACGCTGTCTTCGGTGTTCATCCCGGTGTCGATCAGCGCCCACGCCCCGCGGCAATCGATGAGGTAGACGTTGATGATCGTCGGCCGCATCGGAAGCGGGAGGAAAATCTCGAAGATGCCCGGATGGACTTCGACTACTTTTGCCGGCACAGGTCTGCTCCGCTGCCGCTGTTGCGAACATGCAGCGCGGCTGAGTGACGAATCGCTCTACTCGTGAATCTGATCTTGCACCTGGAAGGTCAGGCTGACCGTCACTCTCCATCGGACAACCTTGTTGTTCTCTACGCTTGCCGAGACTTCATTGACCAGCGCGCTGTGGATTCCGGAGATCGTCACGCCCGCGCGCGACACCGCCAGTTGAACCGCATCTTCGATCGAGTTGGCCGAGATGCCGGTGAGCTTGATGGTTTTTTCCACCATGGCGCGATCGCTCCTGCCGGTCCGGGCGCGAGGTCCCATCCCGCGAGCCCATTAGCGCACACGGATAAGGGCGATTCAAGGCGACTGCGCGCCGGATCAAAGTCATCCGCCTTGCTTTGCTGGCGCGTCTGCGATCATTATCCTTGCACTACTCGCGCGGCCCGCTGAAACGCTGACCGACGGCCCGCAACCAATATGACTATGACGATACCAAGCAGGGAAAGTCTTCTCCGCGAGCGAATCGAGCACTATGACATCACGGCTCACGACGTCGTGCCGGTGGTGGACGCGATGAGCCGTATGGCTTACAGCGCGCGCGACCTTCACCGTGCCGCCGAGATCTACGATCGGATGCTGCGCGACGAAAAGTGCGCCGTGATCCTGTGCCTGGCCGGCTCGCTCATCAGTGCCGGCCTCAAGAAGGTGTTCACCGACCTGATTCGCCACCGCATGGTCGACGCGGTGGTGAGCACCGGCGCGAACATCGTGGATCAGGACTTCTTCGAGGCGCTCGGCTTCGGCCACTACATCGCACCGGATCGCTTCAAGGCCGGAATGGATGATGACGCGCTGCGCGAAATGCACATCGACCGAATCTACGACACGCTGATCGACGAGGATCAGCTTCGCGTCTGCGACGAGACCGTCCGCAAGATCGCCGACCGTCTGGAGCCGAGGCCGTACACCTCGCGCGAGTTCATCGCGGAGATGGGCCGCTATCTTTCCGAGGTCGAGGCGAGAAGCGGCGCGAGCATCGTGCTGGAGGCGTTTCGCGAGGACGTGCCGATCTTCTGTCCGGCCTTCAGCGATTGTTCGGCCGGCTTCGGCCTGGTGGCGCATCAGGCGGCGCGCGGCAAGCAGCCCAAAGTCACGATCGACAGCGTCGCGGATTTCCATGAGCTGACGCGAATCAAGCTCAATTGCGAGCATACCGGCCTGCTCATGATCGGTGGCGGCGTGCCCAAGAACTTCGCCCAGGACATCGTGGTGGCGGCGGAGATCCTGGGACGCGACGTGCCGATGCACAAGTACGCGATCCAAATCACCGTGGCGGACGTGCGCGACGGTGCGCTGTCCGGCAGCACGCTCAAGGAGGCCAGCAGTTGGGGCAAGGTCGATACCACCTGGGAGCAGATGGTCTATTGCGAAGCGACCATCGCGCTGCCGCTGATCGCCGGCTACGCCTACCATAAGGGCGGCTGGAAGCAGCGCAACGCGCGCCGGCTCGGCCGCTCGCTCGAATCACCCCAGTAGCCGCGACTGGCGTAACATTCTGATTGTCGTGACGGCATGATCATCGTGACGGGCGGAGCCGGCTTCATCGGGAGCAATCTGATTGCGGCGCTGAACGCCGACGGCGAGACCGGCATTTTGATTGTCGACCGCCTGGCGGAAAACTTCCGCAACTTATGCGACTTGCGCTTCTCCGATTTCATGCAGCCGGATGAGTTTCTGGCGGCGATGGCCGCAGAAAGCTTCCGCGAGCCGCTCGAGGTCATCTTCCATCAGGGCGCATGCGCGGACACCACCTTGTCCGACGGCGCTTACATGATGGAAAACAACTTCACATTCTCCACGCACATCCTGGACTTTGCGCTCGAGCACAAGGTGCCTCTGGTCTACGCTTCGAGCGCTTCGGTGTATGGCGCGGGCCGATCGTGGCGCACTATCCCGTCCGACGAACGGCCGCTCAACCTCTACGCCCTTTCCAAGCTCTGTTTCGACAATCACGTGCGCGCGCGAATCGGCGCAGCGGAGAGCACGGTGGTTGGCTTGCGCTACTTCAACGTCTACGGGCCGCGCGAACGCCACAAGGGCAAGATGGCCTCGATGGTGTACCAGCTCCATCGACAGTTGAAGCAGCACGGACGCGCGCGGCTGTTCGAGGGAACCGACGGCTACCGCGATGGCGAACAGCGGCGCGACTTCGTATTCGTGCGCGATGTGGTGAGCGTCAACCGGTTTTTCGCCGGCCAGCCGACACCGGTCAAGGGAATCTTCAATGTCGGAACGGGCGCGAGCCGCAGCTTCAACGACGTCGCGAGAGCGTTGATCAAATCCCTGGGCAAAGGCGAAATCGAATACTTTCCATTCCCTGAAAGTTTACAAGGGAAATATCAGAGCTTCACCGAAGCTGACGTCTCGACGTTGCGCGAGGCGGGCTATAGCTCGGACTTCGCATCGATCGAGCAAGGCATCGCGGAATCAGCCGCGAGTTGGGAGAGCGAGGATCTCGCGCCGTAGATTTTCGGCTGTCCAAGAATACCCTCACCCGCGCGTCACGGCGTTTGCAAGAAAAGAGCAAACGCCGCGCCGCTTGCCCTCTCCCTGGTCAGGGAGAGGGATTAAGAGCGGCCGCCGTGTTTGCAGAGTCTTACACTTCCCCCCGGATCAGAGCCAGGAGAAAGATTAAGGCGGCGAGCACCGCATTTTACACCTCTCCCTGACCAGGGAGAGGTCGGCGAGCAGTTGCGTGAGCAAATCGCTCGCCGGGTGAGGGTAGGCTGGGATCCACATGCGACGTCTTCGGCGTGCGCGGATGAGGTGCCGCTCAGCGCGACGATTCCACAATCACCGCCTCGTTAGCGGCGAGCCGGAGCGACCCGCCGATACTCTCGCCCTCGCGACCCTCGATCGTGCTCAGCAGTATCGTTCCCTTTGGTGAATCGAATCGACGCTCCGCGCCGCTGAAATTTATCGCGACCATCACACTTTGGATCCCTTTCTCATCTGGCCGCTCACGGCAGAACACCAGGCAATCGCCGGGCGCCGGGATTGCGCGATAGCTCCCCTCGAGCAGCGCGGGAGTCTTCTTTCGCAACCGGATCAGCCGCCGATAGAACCCCAGCATCGATCGATCATCGTCGCGTTGCCGCTCGACGTTGATCGTGGCGCAATCGCCCACCGGCAGCCACGGATGGTCCGAAACGCTGAAGCCGCCGTTTTTGCCCGCCGACCATTGCATCGGCGTGCGGCAATGATCGCGCCCGACTTTGTCGCGGGCCGCAAAGAACGGGACGTTGCCGTCGCGCATCCCGATCTCCTCGCCGTAGTACAAAAAGGGCGTGCCGCGCACCGTCAGCAGCATCACGATCGCGGCCCGCGCGCGCGCCTCGGTCTCGTCGCCGCTCTGGTAGCGGCTGATATGGCGCGAGAAGTCATGATTGGAGAGCGTGTAGGTCGGCCATGCGCCGCTTTTCAGCGGCAAAATGTCTTCGGTCTCTTCGATCACGTTGCGGAATGCCGCCGCTTCCCACGGGCACATAAAGAAACGGAAGTTGAACGCAAGCTGAATCTGATCGGGGCGCAGGAACGCCGCGAGCGCCTTCTGCTCGCGCACCCACACTTCGCCCACCATCATGCGGTCGCGGTAACGGTCGAGCACGCGGCGGAAGCCGCGGATCACGTCGTGAGCCTCGGGCAGCTCCTGATCGTATAGATGAAGCTGCAAGCCCTGCGGGTCGCGGCGCGTGAAGATGTTCGAGTCGGTGAGCGGCGGATTGTCGCGCAGCGCCGCATCCTTCATCAGATAGGAGATCACGTCGACCCGAAAACCGTCCACGCCGCGGTCGAGCCAGAATGCAATCGCGGCGTGCATCGCCTCGACCACCTCGGGATTGCGATAGTTGAGGTCGGGCTGCTCCTTCAAAAACGAGTGCATGTACCATGAGGCGGTGGCCGGGTCATACTCCCACGCCGGGCCGCCGAACGAGCTGAGCCAGTTGTTGGGCGGCCGGTCCGGCTCGCCGGCAACCCAGATGTACCAGTCGCGTTTGGGATTGCGCCGCGACGAGCGCGACTCGACGAACCACGGATGCTGGTCCGAGGTGTGATTCGGCACCAGGTCGAGGATGATCCGGATCTTGCGCCGATGCGCCTCGGCAAGCATCCGATCGAAGCTCGGCAAGTCGCCCAGCTCGGGATGGATCCCGCAATAGTCGCTGACGTCGTAGCCCCAATCCTTGAGCGGCGAGGGATTGATCGGGCTCAGCCAGATCGCGTCGATGCCGAGCGATCGGTCGGTGCCGTCGTTGAGGTAATCCAGATGGGCCGTGATACCGTCCAGGTCACCGATTCCGTCGCCGTTGGAGTCGGCGAAACTGCGCGGGTAAATCTGATAGAATACGGCGGTCTGCCACCAGGGAGGATTCATCGCAGTTGTTCGCTCCTTCTCCCCTTCGGTCGGAGAAGGGGTCAGAGGTTAGGTAACTCGCTGGGGAGAATCTGATCAATGGCGCGATCGCGGTTGGGCGCTTTGATAGGTGAGATGTGGTCGGGGACCGAGTTCATCGGCGCCATCGGGCGCCTGTGGGACGAGGGCCTGCCGCACGGCGATGGCAGCGGCGTGCTGCTGGTTCCGGGCCTGTGGGGCAACGATGCTTCGCTGTTCATTCTGCGGCGCGACCTGGCCCGGCTGGACTACGACGTGCGCACGTGGGGATTGGGAATCAACAACCGCTGCGGTGAAGAGACGATCGCGGACCTGATCAAGGCGGCGCGCCGCCAGCGCAACAATCATCGCCGGCCGCTGGCGGTGATCGGTCACAGCCGCGGCGGATTCATGGCGCGCGAGCTGGCCCGCCGGGCGCCCGAAGTCGCCGACTTGGTGATCACGCTCGGCACGCCGGTCGGCGCGACGACACTGGAGAGCGCGACCTCGGGGGTCCATCTGATGCTCCGCTTGTCGCGCGCGCTGTTTGCGAAGCGGCCCGGATGCCTGACGCAGGATTGCGCATGCGAGTACGTGCGCAACGTCGCCACCACGCTGCCGGCGAGCGTCGCGGCCTACTCGTTATGGAGCCGCGACGACGGAGTGGTAATTCCCGAAAGCTGCGTCAAGCCGGGCGAGCCCAACGTCGAGGTGCCGGGCACGCACGTCGGGATGATCGCAAACCGCGAGGTGCTGCGCGTAATCGCGGAAACCCTGGCGCGCTATCGTACGCGGGTCGCCCCGCCGCGATGACAGGCTGCGAGTCCCGCATGTCGGTAGTGGGCGGTTTTGAGTTTCCGAGTCTGATGATGCTAAAAGCAGCAGATCATGTGGGGCATAAACCCGATCCTGCTCAGCGGTCTGGTAGGGGCAGTTCTGGGCGCGACTGCCGCCTTGGCGTCTCAGTTTTTGGCACATCATCTGGCCGAAGGGCGCGAACGAAAGAGATTTCAGATACAATCATTTGAGCGGTTTCGCCGCGAGTTCAGCGAAGATCAGAATCTCAGGCGGATTAGCGTAAAAGAGGGTAAGCTTACAGACGACGAGATCGACGATTACATCGGATTTTTCGAGGAAATCGGCATCTATTTCATGCGCGATCTCGTAGATATTGAGTTGGTTGACGAAATACTTGGGAACTACATCACAGAAGCGTGGGAAGACGAAGAGATTAGAAAGTCGATTTTCGCGAGCAGAGGAGGCGAAGACGACTCAACCTATTTCAAATATTTCGAGGCGTTGGCGCGGCATCTGGTCGCGCTAAAGGCAAAACGCAAAGGACACTGATATGAATCCGGAACGCAAACGACGCGGCGGGCGGAAACCGCTCAAGCGCACAAAAACTTGACACGGGCGCGATAGAGCGGCAGCGAGAGGCAGGCTGCGAGTGGCGGTCGCATGTCAGCTCTTCTTCACATGCTGAAGATAGTACGGGCGCATCGCGCGTAGCGCGCGCATCTGATGGTAGGCAAGCTCGTCGTCGAGGTAGCGATGCTCCGGGCCGAGCACGCATCCGACGCGCGCGTGGCATCGCGAGGCGCAGTCCGGCTCGACTTCGACCCGATGCTCCAGGCATCGCGGGATGTCCCATCCCTTGGGAAAGCTCACCGCTTGTACAGGACAGGCCGGGATACAGCTTCGCACCACGCATCCGGGGCACGGGTCGAAGCCCGCCGCGTCGCCCGGAGCGTCGAGATCGGCGTCGACCAATAGCACCGCGCGAAACGCGATCCAGGGGCCGTAGCTGGGATTTACCAGCACGCCGATGATGCTCGGTCCGCCCAGGCCGGCGAGCTTTCCCAGTTCCATGAAGTTCAACGCCGAACGGTCCTGCGCAAACGGGTAGGTCACGGAGCATCGCAGGCCCAGCGCGCGGACGGGCGCGGCGATGTCACCTTCGATCACCTCGCGGGTGTAATCATCCACCGGATGCTCGCGCTCGAACCATCCCGGATGCTGTGCGGCATGCTGCTTGAGCGCGAGCCAGAAGCCGCCGCCGCCGTTGCCGATCACGACTATCGAGCGCGCGTCAGGGGCGGTTTCGCGCACTTGCGATTTGGGGCCGAGGGCGAGCGCATAGCGCGCGACCGGAATCGCGGCGACCAGGTTGAGTCCGCGCCGATTGCCGGCGTCGCGGATGAGTTGGAGCGGATCGGTCATCGAAGTTGCAACGCAAATGCGAAGGTTAGTGGCATGAGATTCTTCGCTGCGCGTTCAGAATGACTGTCGGCGGGGACGTCAACGGGGCTTTGTTTCCAGGACCCAGGCGGGATCCGCGCAACGTCATTCTGAGCGAAAGCGAAGAATCCCATGCCACTACCATTCGCACTCGCGAGTTGCGCTGGCGCTCAACTTGTCTTGTATGTCACGAGCGCGTCGGCGACCAGGTTGCCCTGCGCGTCGCGCACTTCGACGGTTAGGCTCGCGACCTTTTTGCCCGCGCGTCGCACTTTAGCCTGCGCGATCAGGTCGCTCGAAATTCCTGGCCCGGTGTAGTTCACCGTCATCGCGATCGTCGCGCTGCGCGTGGTTTCGGGCAAACTCCAAATCGCTGCGCAAGCGGCCACATCGATCAGCGACGCGATCGCGCCGCCGTGTATCGGCACGTTCGGACCGCCGCCGTTGAGCAGCTTGGGGCTGAATGGGAGGCGCACGACGCTTTCGCCTGCGTGGGCCGATTCGATCTGCAGACCGAGCATCACAGCGAACGGCGCGCGCTCGATAAGGTCGTGGGCGGGATTACGCGTGGCGGGATCTTTCATCGAATTGCCGAGCTTACATCCTTGACGAGCCCGCGGCCTCTTTTTTGTTCTTTGTCGGCTTACGGATGCGGCGTAATTGCTACGATCGTGATCTTGCCTCGCGCAGGCCCGTAATACCAAAAGATTCGGTACGCCGCAGGAGTCTTGTTTTCTGCGTAGGCCTCAAAGATGTCTTCATTTTTCGGGCCTTTGAGACTTTCGTATTTGTGGGTCTGAAGACTCGGATGCCGAGCATTCGTTTCCAGGAGACCAAGCGCCTTGCGAACGGAACGCAGGCGCTTCTGTAAGGCCGGGCTATCCTCAAGTCGTTTGAGTTGAGCCTTGGCCTCGTTGGTGAACGCCAGCTTGAACGAAGCCAAGACCCACCATCATTCGACTTCGTCGTCGGCGTACTTCGCGAAGGAACCGAGATCGTGAACCTTGCCCTCGGCCGCTTGCTGCAGGCCCCGGCGGACGCTGGCCAGTGCTTCGTGGTTCTTGTACAGCCACACTTCGTGCAGGGGAACTGCGACTTCCGGCGAGAGCAATATCTGGCATGCGTCGTTCGTATAGATGATGAAGCGCAATTCGCCCGGGTCCTGTCCTCCGAGCGCCCGATGGAGAAGCCCGTTGAGAGCCTCCAGGGCTTTCGACAGTGAGACCCGCTTGCGTTCATCGAGTCCGGTTTCGCCGACTCGCTCGAACTTGTCGCTCAGCACTGTTGGGGTTCTGGCCGCCATGATGTCACCTTGTTGCGTTCGAAACATTGCACCTTAGATCATTTACCCACAAGTGACATTGTAACAAATGGGCGACGCTCCGCAAGGACGCGAAGAGGTCATGTTCCACCTTTCGCGCGCCGGCGCTGCGCGAGCTCGAGTGCCATCTCGACCGCCGCGGCAGCGTTCGGCGCGCGATGGAGCCCGCTTATCGAATCCCACGCGTTCACCGCGACCACCGGCCGCTTCAGCTTGAGCGCGAAGCCGATCTCGGCGAGCGTGCCGCCTTCACCGCTCAGGGCGACGACCGCATTCGCGCTGCCGATCACGATTGCGTTGCGCGCCTCGCCCATTCCGGTCGCGACCGCGAAGTCGATATGAAGGTTTGCGGAATCAGGGTCATATGAGGGCAGGATGCCAATGGTTTGGCCGCCGGCGGAGTGCGCGCCCTCGGCCGCCGCTTCCATCACGCCGCCCAGGCCGCCGCACACCAGGACCGCGCCGCGCGCTGCGATCTCGCGGCCGACCTCGAATGCGAGCCTGCGCAAATCGTCCGGCGCGTTACCGGCACCGATCACTGCGATCGCGATCCGGCGGACCATTCTGGTATTCGCTCAGAGACCGACTATCGCGGGCAGGCCGGCGAGGTCGGCTATCACGAAGTCGGGCGCGGGCATTTCGTCAGGCCACTGCCCTTTGCCGCCGCTGATCCATGCGGTTCGCATCCCGACCCGAGCCGCTCCAACTACGTCATGCTGCGGAGTGTCGCCGACGAAGAGGATCTCACCCGCCGGCAGCGAGAGCATCGCGAGCATCCGCTCGAAGATTTTGCGATTGGGCTTGCGCATCCCGACGTCCGCCGAAATGATCACCGCCTCGAACAGATGGGAGACGCCGGTGTCGGACAGCACGTCGTGTCCGGTCCGGGAATCGTCGAAGTTGGAGAGCAGGCCGAGCCGGTAATGCGGCGCGATTTTCCTGACCGCCGCGACGCGCTCGGCGGGAGCAGAGGTAATGCGCCTGACGTGCCCCATGTGAACCTGCGCGAGTTCACGGGCGAGCGCCGCCAGTGCGGCGCCCGGCGGCATCCCGAAGCGCGTGAGCGCGCGGACAAACCGCTCGTCGCAGGTGGTTTCAGTCTCGCCCGACTCGCGCTCGGCCATGATTTCCCCGACCACCGAATGATATGCGTCGAGCCATCGCTCGAGGTCGAAGGTGTCGCCGAGCCGCGGCCTTAGAATCTCGATCTGAAACGGATCGGTGCTGCGAAATTTCCGCCCGCGCCATTCGACCTCGGGCAATTGCAGCGGGTCCCATCGCACCAGCGTGTCGTACAGGTCGAGCACGACCGCGGTGAACTCGCGCTTAGCCATGACGCGACAAGGCTCCCGCGCTGCCGGCCAGCGCGAGCAGATCGAGAATCAGGACGCTGCCGTTGAGCGTCACGGAGAGCCGATGCAGGCGGTCGAACTCGGCCATGCGGGCCGGATCGGGATTGGGCTCCTCGGCGACCTCCCGGATCGCGTCGACCGCCGGCCGCACCACCATCCCGGCGTACAAAGTGAGGGCAAGCGCTACCGCGAGTAGGAGCGCGGTGCCACTCCACCATCCGCGCGCCCCGCGCGAGATCGCGAAATAAACCCCCAGCGCCAGTGCCGCGGTGCCGGCCCCATAGCCGAGCAGGTAGTAGCGCGGGAAGATCACGCTCACGACCTTGCCGGCCTCCGCGATCGGCAAGCGCGTGAAAATCACCGGCGCGACGAAGAACGAAAAGAAGATTATCGCGCCCATCCAGCAGACGAGCGACAGCAGGTAAACGAACAACGCCAGCATGTCGGATTTACTCTCCGCCCAGCCTCGATCGGGTTCAGTTCAGATACGGCTTGGGCGTGTTGGGAAGCGGCCGGCGCGAACCGAAGCCGCTCTCCATCGTGTGCCAGGCCAATAGCCGCGGCTCGCCGAATTGCCAGCACAGAAAAACCACTTCGCCCTCGACCTCGCCCGGAAAGTCGATCAGTCCCTGATCGATATCCTTGAGGAAGCAGCCGAAGCTTTCGATCTGCCCGGCCAGCTCGGCCATCCGGCTGGTGATCGCCTTGAGCTGCGGATGGCGGTCGATGATGTCCTGGAGTCCCATCTCCTGCAGCTCGCTATCCTGCCTGGCGAGGTCGGTCACTCGCTCGCGCAGCTGATTGGCGTGCATCTGCAGCTCGCGGATCAGCAACTCCAGCCGCGGGAGCAGCTCGTTGGCCTCCTGCTGGCTGAAAAGCTTGTCAAATTGATACTTGCCCAAGCCGGCTCCGTTGGTGGCGCGTCTGTTGAATCGTGGTTAGTTTAATCCAGGAAGTCACCTTGTCTGCGCTAACATCGTATACTACGGTAAATGAGGATGGTGGTGGAAGTGCGGAGGGGCCCTCCGGCAGAAGGATTGCCTATCGATGAGTGAAAAGACCAAAGGGGAAAAGCGCTTCGAGACGGAAGAGGACCTGAGCAAGGTCGAGATTCCCGAAGTGGTCGCGGTGCTGCCTTTGCGCGGCATCGTAATCTTCCCCAGTCAGGTTCATCCGTTCCTGGTTTCGCGCGCCTCCTCGCTGAGGCTGCTGGAGGAGGTTGGTGCGGCGCAGCGGATTATCGGGCTGGCCGCACAGAAGAACCCCGAAGAAGAGAATCCCAAATCCGACGGGCTTTTCGCCCGCGGGACCGCGGTGCGAATCCTCAAGATGCTGCGCTATCCGGACCTGAGCGTGCGGGT
>Ga0209517_10008602_pt1 | contig 11903 bp, 8 predicted proteins | sample PeaSoiMetSII2010_FD_187695 | JGI IMG/M metagenome (GOLD analysis project Ga0209517, IMG submission 187695) | Peat soil microbial communities from Weissenstadt, Germany - SII-2010 (SPAdes) (version 2) | ecosystem: Environmental > Terrestrial > Soil > Wetlands > Peat | place: Germany: Weissenstadt...
GATGAACCCCAGCAACGATGCCGCAAGAAGCGAGAAACCGGCGCGCTCCGGTTCGCAGGCAAGGAAAAAATCGGTTTGACGCGCAGTTAGAGATAGAAGCCGCCTGAGATCCCCCTCCAAGAAATGGTGTAGAAAAAGACTGACAATTGTGACGTCGGATGATTCGGGATTCGGCCGCCCAAGCCAATCGAAAACATCCGCCTCGACGCACTCGACGCGCCACGACAACGCGGCAAATTCGGCCTCAGTCTGCGGAGTCAGCAGAAGCTGCCGGTCCACGAGCACCGCACGCATTGGCCCGCCGCGAGGCGCCACGCGTTTCGCAAGCTGCAGCAAGAGTGTTCCGTCACCGGCCCCCAGATCCACGATCGATCTTGGCTCACGCTCCGTGAGAGAGCCTTCCAACGCGCGTGACATGGTGCGGGCGTGCCCTAGGAGCGCGTTCACGCGCCGCAAATCGCGCCGCGAGCGCATTGCGCGAGGATCGTCGGCAGCCAATTCATCGAGCAGCTCGGCTCTAACTTCACGCTTCATGAATTCTATTTAGTTTGTCTCTGACGTTAGAACTGAGAGAAACGTGAGCTTTGAATCGACAAACTTCGCGTCTATGCTAGCCCACAGATCGTAAGAACCGTAGTTCTCCTCAATATCCTTTTCGCTCATCGAGGGATTTCGTTTGCGCGCCAGTTGGAGGTCTTCGGGACTCGTTTTTTTTGTGACGGAGAGAGTATATACGAGCTCGTCTTTGCGTCGTACAGTCGGTGCCCCAAGGATCGCGGTCACTCGGGAAACTGTTTGGCCCAAATGAACTCCCGAGGCAGTTGCTAGGCGCATGGTGACCAAATTGGTGGCCAGACAGGCGTCGCTTCCGTTCCACGCGGTTCCATCCTCAAAAAGATAGAACGAGAAGGCGACTTCACCCCGCTCGAAAATGAGATAGACCCTCCGCGCGCCCTGAGCCGAAACGTAGCAGGCTTGGTGTCGTCCCGTCGCTGCATCGCCCCGTTCAACAAGAGCAGGTCTTCCTATTTTTGCTGCCGCCTGGCTAAACATGTTTTCATCCAGATTGACACCAAGAATTTGGAAGTCTGATTTTGGCAGTTCACGATTCTGAGGTTCGTTCGCATCGGGTTCGACTTCGATGCTTCTAAGGCTTGACCACCAGTCGGAGTTATCCTCTTGGCGGTCTCGGTCACTCGTTTGCGCGGCTGGACGGGCCGAGGGAAGACCTAATTGCAGCGACAGAAAGAAACCGATGATCACGGCATAGGATTTGACGAGGCGAGCTTTTGATATTGGCATATTCGTCTCACTTGTGGGCCATGGTGAAAACGCCGTCCCACGCCGCTTCCGGTTCTGCGACGAGATACTCCTGGCAGCGAGTCTTGTAAACGCGGGAGGGGCCATCGTTCGGCCAGCGCTCGAGCAATTTCTCGAATAGCGCCAACGCGGCAGACCAACGGCGCGATTGATACTGCTCGCGCGCGCTCGCAAACATCGCAATGCGCTCATCCAATTCTGCGGAATCGCCGTTTGTTACGCCGCGAGCGCCGAGCAATTCGTAGATTGTGACGGGTTGTGTCTTGCCTTTCACGCGGATCAAATCAAGTTCGCGGAAAATTAGCTGCGATTTCGCGAGGGATTCGTGAGTGCTTTGGCTCACCACGATGTGCGTCGCGTATTCCTTGTTCAGTCCTTCGAGGCGCGACGCGAGATTCACGCTGTCGCCCATCGCCGTGTAGCCGTAACGCAGTTCCGAGCCCATATTGCCGACTGAAGCGACGCCCGTATTGAGGCCGATGCCGATATCGAGGCGCGGCTTGCCTTCCGCTTCCCATTTCTTCTGCAGCACTCCGAGCCGCTCCATCATTTCGAGAGCGGCGAAACAGGCGCGCTCGGCATGGCCCGCTTCCTCAAACGGCGCGCCCCAAAAGGCCATGACGGCGTCGCCGATGTATTTGTCGAGCGTGCCGTTGTTGCGGAAGACGATCTGCGTCATGTCCGTCAGATATTCGTTCAGCAGCGCGGCCAGTTCCTGCGCGTCGAGCCGCTCGGAGATGGTGGTGAATCCGCGGACATCGCTGAACATCACGCTGATCTCCGTCTTGTGCGGGCGCACCAGATCGGGATTCTCGAGAAGGCGGCGAATCACTTCTGGGCTGAGATACTGCTGGAACGCGCCGCGAACGCGCCGTGTCTCCTTCTCTTCGGTGAGTGCGCGATAGAGCGCGACGAGGCCCACGTTGGAAACCAGCGTGAGCGCCGGCATCGTGAAATTCAGCCACCAATCCTTCAGAAACGCGAAGTAGACGCCCAGCGTGAACGGCACGAGCAGCAGCGCGCCAAACCACAGCCAACGGGGTTTGGACAGCGCGAGCCAGACTCCGACGGGAATGCCGAACAGCAGGATAAGTCCGACATCGATAAAAAACTGTTCGCCGCCGCGCTTCAGAACGTGCTGATTCAAAATGTTGTCGATCACATTGGCGTGAATTTCGACGCCGGGATAATCCAGGCCGCCATAGGGAGTGGAACGCAGGTCTCCGATGCCGGTGGCCGACGCTCCGACGAGAACAATTTTCCCGCGAAACGTGCCGGGTGCGAATTTCCGGTTCACCACATCCGCAATGGAAACGTATTTGTAGGTGCGGACGGGCCCCAGATAATTGATCATCATCCGGCCGATGTGATCAGGCTGCACGGAAAACGACGGCCCGAACTCGATCTTAGATATACCGACGGGACCAAAATCCACAATCATCTGGTTGTCGGGCACGTGAAGGAACAACCGCACGGTTTGCAAATCGAGCGAGCCATACAGGTCCCAATCCTGGGGGTCCTTCGAGCGGCCGTAGGGAAGCACGAGAAGGGAATGGCGAACGACGCCATCCGGATCGGGCTCGACGTTGAAGAAGCCGGTGGCTCCGTGCGTTTCTCGAAGCGCATCGCTCAAGGCTGGAATATTCGCCTGCGTGCCCTGCGGGATCAGATCGGCGTAGGACTGCATCAAGCGGACGAGATCGTCTTGGCCAGTTTTCGGGTTCGCGGCGAGCTCCCCTGGCAGCGAAAAATAGGCAAGGATGTTCGCATCCCGGTCGAGCGACTTGTCGCTGACGCCTTCGAGATCAGCTTGCGAATACAAGAAGAAATTTCCGAGCACGATCGGCTCGTCGCGACGGATGGCCTGTGCGAATTTGTCATCGGTGTCGTACTCATGAGCGAGGCGCTCAAGATCTTGCCAGACGCGCGGGTCGAGCCGTACGCCTTGTTGCTGCTCCTGCTGTTCGATGCGCGCAGTCAATTCGTGGACGGGCGCGGACGATTCGTCGGGCTTGCTGAAGGTGATGTCGAAGCCGACGACCGAGGCGCCATCTTCATGCAGGGCGTCCAGCATCTGGGCGAAGTAAGCGCGCGAAAAAGGCCAATGGCCGAGGATCTCCTGCGAGCGCTGGTCAATATCCACGACGACGATCCGGGGATCGGGATGCGAATAACGCGCCGGACGTATGCGGAACCGCGTGTCCAGCGCGTCGAGCTCGAGACGGTTGATGAAAGCGAAGATCGGAGTGGGCTTTTCGGCCACGAACGTGACCAGATAGACGGCGAGAGCCGCAATCGTCAGGGCGAAGCTGATGGTGAGGGGAAGTTTTCGATCCCAAAGCGCGCGCAATGCGCGGCGGCCCGCGCCTGCAGGTTTTGGATTCTTCCCGCCGCTTGCGGACTTAGGCATGGCCGGGCGGCAGGGATCAGTCGCGATAAAGGAAATTCAACCGTACGCGGCCGACCTCGATGAGATCGCCGTCATTCAGACGCGTGGGATGCAATATCGGCTCGCCATTGATCCGCGGAATGCGGTCGCCGCGGCCGAGGAAGTAGCCGTCGTCATGTTTGTGAATCTGCGCCGCCATGGCCGGCGCGAACCAGCCGCGCAACTTGATCGAAGCCAGATTCGATTTGCCGATGACCGTCAGCCGGTCGGTGAGGGTGTACTCTTTTTGATCGGTGCGCCCGTGGAGGACGACGAGCGTGGGAACCCGCATGCGCCCCGGAGCGATCTGCGAACGCTCGCCCATCGCGGCCACTTGCTGCATCAGGTCGCGCTGCTGCTTGGTGTCCAAGACCATCGTTTCCTGGACCTTCGGCACGGGCGATTTGCGAAAGGCGTCGAGCGGAAGCGCCGTGTCGTGCCCCTGATCGACGAGGATGTGATGTTTGCCGACGGCGATCGAATCGCCGTCCTTGAGCGTGGCCCGCTCGACGCGCATCTCGTTTACGAAAGTTCCGTTGAGGCTGTCGAGATCTTCGATCACCAGGCAGCCCGCTTCGGAATAAACGCGCGCGTGGTAGTTGGATACGGCGAGGTTGTCGATCGGAATGTCGTTGTCGGGAGCGCGGCCGATGGTCACCGGCCGGCTGCTGAGCGGCACTTCCTTCACCACCTCCGACTCAAATTTCAACAACAGTCGCGCCATTTCCGCACCTCCCGCCGCGCTTTCAAGAACCGCCGCCGAACCAGCGGCGCAGCGTGGCCCACAGCCCACGAGCCTCCGGCGCCAGATGGACCACGATCACCGTGACGTTGTCCTGGCCGCCGTTTTCATTCGCCAGTTCGACGAGGCGATCGGCCGCCTTCTGGGGATCCATATTTGTTTCGAGAATGCTGGCAATCTCGGGATCGGTGACCATGCGCGCCAAGCCGTCCGAGCAAAGGAGCAGAGTGTCGCCCTCGAGCAGCAGTTGCTCGTCGGCATCCACTTCGACGCTCGGCTTCGTGCCCAGCGCGCGCGTCAAAATGCTTTGCTGCTCGCTCACTTCGGCTTGCTGCGGCGTCATGATTCCGCTGCGCACCAGATCGGCGACCAGGGAGTGGTCCGCCGTGATTTGATCGAACGATCCCGCGCGCAACAAGTAGATGCGGCTATCGCCCACGTGCGCAATCGAAAGCCGCCGCTCGTTGATCCAGGCCGCGACGATTGTGGCGCCCATGCCTTTTTGATCGCTGTTTCCAGCCGCCGTCTCGAAAATCGTTTGGTTCGCGGAGCGCAGCGCGCTCGCCAGGCGATTCGTGGCGTCGGAGAGTTCTTGCTTGCGCTCGCCGGCCAACTCCAACGTCGGGTTCCTGGAGCCCAGCCGGCAGTGCTCGATGACGGTTTCAACTGCGAGCCCGCTGGCCACTTCGCCGCTGGCTTCGCCACCCATTCCGTCCGACAGCACGAAGAGATGGAGATCTGCGTCGCTCCGATAATTGTCTTCGTTATTCTTGCGAACGCGGCCAACGTCGGTGCGCGCGCCGGATATGATCTGCAAGGACGACCTCAGCCAGGCGAATGGGAAAATCAGGTCCGCCGTGCGCGAATTAAACTTTATGTAGAAATACGGACCTCGATGCAGGCTAGCAAAGTGACAGGGAGGGCGCAAGGGGAGACGCGTCAAGTGGTTACGAAGAGGAAGCCGGCGAACCGGGTTAGACGCGGCGGGGCGGGAGATTCGCAGATTTGACAGGAAGTTATCTTCTGTAAAGTTTGAAAAAGGGGTTTGAAGTGTGTTTACGGTAATGGTTATGGCTAGCACGCAATTCGGGGCGACAGATCTCAAAGTGAACCATCTTGTGTTCCGGCTTGGTACTGACTATGATTGGGGCCGTGGTTGCATGACTATCCAGCTGTCCGGATGCGGATTGCCGGCCCCCCAGCCAATCGGCATGGACTTACTGCACCGAGAATTCGGGTCGTGTGAGATGGTGCGGCCGGAGCGAAACTTAGCTCCAACTCAAAAGGAGAAGCAATGAAGTCACGGATTTCAATCTATGTGTTGATGGGTCTCGCGTTGGCGATCAGCGGGTGCGCCACGAAGGCCTATGTGAACCAGCAGACCACGCCGATCCAAACCAAGGTGGATCAGGTTTCGACGGCGCAAGCGCAGACGGCTTCGACGCTCGATCAGACCCGCAAGGATCAGGCGCGCGATGAGACGCAACTGAGCGCGACCACGGAGAAAGCCAATTCCGCGGACGCGCGCTCGACGGACGCCCTGAACACCGCGACGACCGCGAACCAGAAGGGCGATGCGAACGCGGCGGCGATCGCGGATCTCCGCAACAACATGGACAATTACAAGCCCGTCGGACAGACCGTGGTGCTTTTCGGAGTCAACAAGGACACCCTGACCGCGGACGCGAAGAAGGCATTGGATCAACTGGCGACGCAAGTCGGCAGCTTTAAGCATTACTACGTTGCGGTCGAAGGATTCACCGACAGCACGGGCTCCGCGGAATACAACCAAGCATTGAGCCGTCGCCGCGCGGATAGCGTGGTGACTTATCTGGTGGGAGAGAAGAACCTGCCGGTGTACCGCGTGCAGCTTGTGGGTCTCGGGGAGATGAAGCCCGCTGATCCCGCGCGCACGCGCGAAGCCCGGACGAAGAATCGCCGCGTCGAGGTGACGATCTTCAGTTCCGATACGGCCATGGCCGGCATGCCCGCGGCACAGCAGTAAACGCTCGCAGGCGGACCGAACACTCCAGCGATTCTGCGGCGCCGGGATGACATACGTCGAGTCATCCACGGCGCCGCTTTCGTTGGGCTCCGGCCTCCGCGCGAAATAAGCGCGGGGGAAACTTCGTTCGGCCCCATCCGGCCGATGGGCAAAATGCCTCTTTGGCGGCCGATTGCCGTGGCATCGGCTGTGCGAATGATTTTCAACTCGGTATAATCTGCAACCAGGTGAAACGGCGGGGCGTCCGACCCACCAGCCACCGTCTCGGAAAATGCCGATCAAGAAACAGATCTGGTTCTATCGCGGCTCACGAGCGTCCTCGCTGGCGCGTCTCCTGCGCGAGCGCTACGCACTGCGGCAAATTGAGCCAGGGAGCGGGCGCGGCGAAATCTCGTTCGCACGCGCCGCGAAATCAGACGATGAGGCCGCTGCAGCGCCCGCCGTGTGGCTCGTGGACCTCGATAAGGACAATCTTTTTCTCCCTCGCAAGTTGGCGAAGCAACATTCGCACGTGCGCCTGATCGGAGTGTCAGCGGGCGGGAGCGCGAGAGCCGCCGCGCGGCGCGGAATGTTCGCGTGTCTTCCGCGGAGCGCCTCGCGAATCATTTTGGAACAGACGATCGCGACTGCGTTTGAGAATGTCGAACTGGCCGAGCGGGAACGCGTCGCGCGGGAAGAGTTGGCGCGCTCGGAAAGCGAAACCGAGGAGCTGAATCGAATCGGCGTCGCGCTGTCCGAAACGCACGACGTCGGCGTCCTGCTGCAACTCATACTCGCGAAGGCGCGCGAAATCACCGGCGCGGACGCGGGCTCTTTGTATCTTGTCGAAGAGCAGCGCGGCGAGGCGAACGGCGCCCCACCCGAAGAGCCGCGCTTACGTTTCAAACTTACGCAGAACGACAGTCGCCAGTTTCCCTTCACCGAATACCTGCTGCACATTCGCGAAGACTCGATGGCCGGATATTCGGCGCTCCACGGAGAGGTCATTGCGATCGAGGACGCCTACCGGCTCGGCCGCGACCGGCCGTACCGTCTCAACTTGCGGTATGACCAGGAGACCGGCTACCGGACGAAATCCATCGTCACGCTGCCGATGAAAAATGGACGCGGCGAAGTGCTGGGCGTATTGCAGCTCATCAACTGCAAGCGCAACCGCGAAGCAAAGCTGCTGACGGAAGAGGATGTGGAGCGCGAGGCGCAGCCGTTTCCCGCTCGCGCCATTCGCCTGGCGCTTTCGCTGGCCTCGCAGGCCGCCGTGGCCTACGAAAACAGCAGACTCTACCAGGACATCGAAACGCTCTTCGAGGGCTTCGTGCAAGCCGCGGTGACCGCGATCGAACAGCGCGACCCGACCACCTCCGGCCACTCGCAGCGCGTCTCGACCATGACCGTCGGCCTCGCGGAAATCGTGGATCGGGCGAGGGCTGGGCCTTATGCAAGCCTGCGATTCACGCCCGAACAGATGAAAGAAATCCGTTACGCAGCGCTGCTTCACGATTTCGGCAAGGTCGGCGTGCGCGAGGAAGTGCTGGTCAAAGCGAAGAAGCTATATCCCGCGCAGATCTCGGTGCTGCAAAATCGCTTCGATTACGTGCGCAAGGACCTGGAGGCGCGCACGGCAAAGAAGAAATTCAAGGCCCTGCTGGAGTCGCAGCGGGAAGAGGCGCTCAGCGAGGTGGAACGCCTCGATCGCGACCTGGAGCGCAGGCTGGCGGAGTTGGACGATGCGTTCGGCGTGATCCAACTCGCAAACGAACCGACCCTGCTGCCGGCGGGGAAATTCGACCGCCTGTTTGAAATCGCGCGCCTTTCCTATCGCGATCCGCGTGGAGCGGAACATCCGCTGCTCACTCCGGACGAGGTGCGATTTCTTTCGATCCCGCGCGGCAGCCTGGATCCCACCGAACGCGAACAGATCGAATCGCACGTCGTGCACAGCTTCAATTTTCTGATGCAGATTCCGTGGACGAAAGAGATCCGCAACATCCCCACCATCGCGCGGGCACATCATGAGAAGCTGAACGGCACGGGCTATCCGTATCGCCTCAAAGGCGTTGACATCCCGGTGCAGGCGCGCATGATGACGATTTGCGATATCTTCGACGCGCTTTCGGCTGCGGACCGCCCTTATAAGAAAGCCGTTCCCGCCGAACGGGCGCTCTCGATTCTCGAAGCGGCCGTACGCGAAAGGGAGCTCGATCCGGATTTGTTCCAACTATTCCTCGAGGCCAAGATCTTTCAGCTCTCCCTGCGGCCCTCCTGATTTTCCGGCGCGCGAAATGCGGCGCGTCCCTGCGTTACAATGAGCGCGATGCGAAGCCCTCGAATCGCTTTGCGGCGTGCCGCCCCGGTGTTCTTCGTGGCGCTTGCCTGTACTGCGTGCGCACCGGCGACCCGCGGCCAAGCCGCGCCCCAGAATCACTCCGCCTCAGTTGCAGGTGCGCCGCGCAGCATCGTCCTGCCGAAACAACTTGTCTCCGGCGCGGCGGGCACGCTTTCCGTCCTGGATGCGGCGGGGAGGCTGGTGCCCGGAATCGCACTCGAGACATCAGACGGAGCGAAACTTCGCACGGATGCCACAGGTCGCGCACAATTCGTCGCGCCGGCGGCGCCGGGTAAGTTTGCAGTGCACGTCGATGGGCAGACGATTGCCGCGTCCGCTCCGATCATTCCTGCTTCGGATTCCCCGCCCGACGCTTCCGCGAGCGTGCAACTCGCTTCAAGTCCGCGCGTGCTCGATATTCACAACCGATTTGAGCTTTCCGGAATCGGGTTTCGAGGAATCGCAGACGACAATCACATCACGATCGGTAAGAGTCAGGCCCTGGTGCTGGCGGCTTCGCCCGTATCCGTTGTGGCGCTTCCGGACCCGGCGACGCCGCTGGGGCCTGCCGTGCTTTCATTCGCCGTTGGGAATCAAGCGCCGCCGGTGGCCTCGGCGGTAATCGTCGTCGCGTTGGACGCGGTCGAGCCGCAAGGCGCGTTGCGCGTCGGACAGCAAGCAACGTTCACCGTGCGCGTGCGCGGCACAACCGAGCCATTGGCCGTAGAAATTTCGGATTTAAGTCCGGCGATTCTGCAATTGCCCGGCGGGAATCCCCTGAAATTGACCACGACCGGCGGAGCGAACAACGTGGCGCACTTTGAAGTTGTTCCGCTGGCGGCGGGGAAGTACTCGGTCCGCGCGCATCTCGCGGCGAACGAATAGTCACTCGTTCTGTTTTGCTGCGGGTTCGAGCTGCGGAGTGCTGCCCGTGGCGGCCGGCAGCGAACCTTCCGCCATCAGATCGAGTTCGGTGCGGGCCCGCTCCAGACGGCGATCGGCTTCGGCGTAACTCTGCTGCGCATTGCGCAGATGCGTGCCCAGCTTCTCATACACCCCGCCAAACGTTTCTAATTGCTTCTGCAATCCGGCCAGACTGGAGTGCAAGCGGCGCGCGTTCTCTTCGATCTGCATCCCTTGCAGACCCATCAGAATCACGCTGAAGTAGGCGTAGAGCGTGCTGGGCGAGACCGCGATGACGCCTTTGCGGCGGCAATACTCGTCCAGTAGAACGCCTTTGGAATCCTCCGACCGAAGCAATTCGTAATACACGCCCTCGGACGGAACAAACATCAGCGCGATCTCCAGCGTATCTTCGCCCGGCAAAATGTATTTCTTGGCGATGGAGTCCGCATGCGCCCGCACGGCCTGGGAGAAGGCGCGGCGCGCCTCCTCGCCTTCCTCGATCAAACGCCGATAATCATCGAGCGGAAATTTCGAGTCGATCGGGAGCAGTTTGTCGCGGAAACGCACCACGGCGTCCACGATTTCTCCCGTCGAAAAGCGATGCTGCATCTCGAACGCGGCGGGCGGCAGCGTGTCCGATAGCATGCGGTCGAGCGCGACTTCGCCGAGGGTCCCGCGGGATTTGGCGCCGCCGAGCACGGCCTCAATCGTGTGCGCAGCGACGGAAAGATCGCGCCCCGATTGCTGCACCTCGCCAAGCTGGCGCTGCAATTGGCCCATCATGGACGTGGCCGACTGAAGTTGCTCGCTGACGGCCCGCTGCGCCTCGGAAGCGAGCGATCCCGCGGAAGCCATTCCGCTCTGGACTTGTTGCGTCACTTGCCCGATCTGCTGCCCGAAGGATTGCGAAAGCTGGCCAAGCTGCGCCGCCACGGCTTGCGACTGGCCTGCCGCCAGAGCTTGCATCTCCTGGCGGAGCACGGCGAGCTGCGCGTCCTGACGGCGGCGCGCGAGCGCGCTCGCGCCCCACGCCGCAAGGGCGGCCGCAGCGGCAATAATGAGGATGCTGGCAAAGTTCACGAGTTCACTCTAACGCGCCCGGGCAAATAGAGAAAAGGTTTTTCGAAACAAGAAGGTAAGAAAGAGTCGTGTTTGCACTTCTGGGTTGCCCCATGTTGCGGAAGGAGCGCGCGCAACTCCGCGGAGATTGCGGCATCGCGGGCGGAAGAGGGGGAAGCTTTAGTCCGAGAGCCGGCCGATGAGGCGGCGCAGGCGTTCGCGGTCCGCGGCCTTCATGTGCACGAATTCGATGCCGCCGCCGCCCGGCGAGATGTTGCGCACAATCGCGGTGGACTGGATCTTGTGCAAGCCCGCGCGAAATTCCACTTTGAGCGAATCGCCGACGGAAAGCCGTTGATCCGCTTCGAGATACGCGCCGCCCAGGCTGATGGTGCGCACCTTGCACGCGCCCGCGCGTGGGCCTTCGAGCTTGGCGGAGTAGTATGTGGCGAGCGGAATGCGGACGTAACGGCGCGGACGCGCAAAAGAAAGGCCGGACTTCTTGAGCGCATCCTGTTGCGCGCGCACGCGGGCCGCCGCCGGATGATTCTCAATCAAAGCCAGCGCCTCTTCCGCGGCGGAGCGCAGGCCTGCCGGCTCCATGTGCGTCAAACCGTTGCGTTCGCGCACGATCATGCGCAGAAGATCCGCGGATTCCGACGCGCGCATTCTTCCCAGCGCCTCGACGGCCTTGATGCGGAAATAAACATCGCGCAGCGTCTCGTGCATTCCGGAAGCGATTTCGATGAGCAGCGGCAACGCGCGCAAATCCTGCGCCAGGCCGATTTGATCCAGCATGGACGGCACGGTCAGCGCATGGGCTTCCGCCACTACCCGCCGGAACGCGTCCGCCGTCGCCGCAATCATTTCCGGGTCTGTAAGTCGCGACAATTCTGTAACGGCCAAATCCTGAAGATTCCAATCCCAGCTCGGCAACGCGCGGGGCAGGCACGCGATCAGCCGCGGCGGTTCCACAACCGCGAGCAGTTTGATGGCCGTGACCGCCGGCTGGCGGCGCGGCTCAAATAATCTCGATTGCAACGCGCCCAGCACGGGTTCACCCGTGGCGCGCACCAGCCGCGCCATCGCCGGTAAGGCGCTCAGCCCTTCCGGCGCAGTC
>Ga0209517_10008605_pt1 | contig 11901 bp, 13 predicted proteins | sample PeaSoiMetSII2010_FD_187695 | JGI IMG/M metagenome (GOLD analysis project Ga0209517, IMG submission 187695) | Peat soil microbial communities from Weissenstadt, Germany - SII-2010 (SPAdes) (version 2) | ecosystem: Environmental > Terrestrial > Soil > Wetlands > Peat | place: Germany...
CGTACCGAATTTCCACGGATTCTCGGCGCTGGCCGTCTTCTCCAGCGTGGCGGCGCGTTTCTTTACCCCCCAGATCGGCGGAGCCGGCGCGGTTCCTTCGGTAGCGCTAGCGGGAGGATCAACGCCATTTCGGATTGATCACGATGAGAAATTCAATCTGACGACTCACTTGCAATATCAGCCGTGGCAAAGAGGTCCTTGGTTCGGCTTTAACTGGCGCTATGACAGCGGCCTGGTGGCTGGCCAGACGCCGTGCTATGGCGGCAACTGCGCACAGACCACCACCGATTCAATCGGGGCGCCGGCAATCGCGCTGACGGACTCGTTCGGAGTTCCGCTGACCGCCGATCAGGAATTCGAATCCGGGTTGTTCTGCGGATCGCAACGTGCGACCCCAACAACGCAGATCGGAATTGCGGGCCCCCCCGGCAGTGCGTCTCTCGTTTGTCCCGTCCCGCAGTTCGGGTCTACGCTTCTGCAGATTCCGAAACCGAATACAGAGAATGACGACAAGAACCCACCGCGCATTGCGCCACGAAGCCTTTTCGACGTCGCCATCGGTCACGACAACCTGTTTCACGGCGACAGGTACAAAGTCAGCCTGCAACTCACTGCCATCAACTTTACGAACAACTATGTGCTTTACAACTTTCTTTCCACCTTCAGCGGCACGCACTATGTCACGCCGCGGTCGCTGACGGCGGAAATAGGATTCCACTTCTAGTGAGGCAATCTGGACGAAGAAAGTGAGCGGCCCAAGCACGGGCCGCTTTCTTCGTTTCGATCTCGGGCCGCCGAGGCAAGCGATGTTGCCTCATATGAGTCATGGGCCCGAAGGCCTGCACTAAACTGTCTGGAGTGACGAGGAGGAACAAATGAAGAATAGGATCCTTGCAGCCGCTGTGGTGTTATGGTTCTCCTTTCCGCTTTGGGGGCAGCAGGCGAGCCCGCCCGATTTGGCAGCACAGAATGCGGCTCTTGAGCAGCGCATGCGCGAACTGGAAGATCGCGTGATCGCACTGGAGGGAAAACTGCGAATCCTGGAGAGCGCTCCAGCCGCGCCAGCCCAGCCAACGCAGCCTGGCGCCGCCGTCGAGGCGGGTGCTGCCGCGCCAGCGGCCACCGTTCCGGCGGCAGTTCCAGCACCGCCGCCGACTGAGGCTGCGGTCAGTGTTGCCACTCCCGCGGGGCAATTGCCGGTTTACGGCGGGTCGTCGGCTGCAGCCAAGGCGCTGAATCCGGATGTGAGCGTCATTGGCGACTTCATCGGAGCCGCAGGCGGGAACACGGCTCCCACCCTGGCAACTTTGCACCCGTTCCCCTCGCTCGAAATGCATGAGTCGGAAATCGGGCTGCAGGCCATCATTGATCCCTATGCGCGGGGCGACTTCTTCATGTCTTTCGGAGAGACCGGCGTCAATGTGGAAGAAGGCTACATTACGTTCACGGCTCTGCCCGGGGGACTGGTGGCCAAAGTCGGCAAGATGCGGTCAGTGTTCGGCAAGGTCAACATGATGCATAATCATGTGCTGCCCTGGGTGGACCGCCCGCTGGTTACCACCAATCTGGTTGGGGGCGAGGACGGCATCGACGATGCCGGCTTCTCCATCGAACGGATTTTGCCCGCGCCCAAGGGAATTTTCCTGGAGGCCACGGGGCAGGTGCTGCGGGGAGATTCCGCCGATGTTTTCAAAGCCAGCAGCCGCAGCGACGTCAGCACGGTAGCGCACTTGCGAGGGTATACGGACATTACCGAATCGACGAACCTGGACCTGGGGCTGTCGTACGCGCGCGGACACAATGACGCGACTCTTCCCCTCTCCACCGTGACAGGCGACTTCCTGACGCAACTCTATGGTGCGGATGCGACCCTGCGCTGGAAGCCTCTACGCCGTTCCATCTATCATTCATTTGTCGGCCGGGGAGAGTTCATCTGGAGCCAGCGGCAGCAGTTCCCGCGGGAACAGCGTGCGTTTGGTTTTTATGCCTCAGGAGATTATCAATTCGGGCGGCGCTGGTTTGCCGGCGGCCGCTATGACCGCTCCAGCCGCAGCCGCTTCGATAATCTGACGGACCAGGGGGCGGCCGCAACCCTAACCTACTGGCCCAGTGAATTCAGTCAACTTCGTGGCGAGTATCGCCGCACCCATTACGCTGAGAATCGAGACAGTAATGAGTTCTTTATGCAGTTGATCTTTTCCCTCGGCGCCCACGGGGCACATCCCTTCTAGGAGATTGGAATGAATAAGATGCCAGCGCGTCATCGTTTCCTGAGTCTTGCCGCAGTCAGTCTGCTGTTTGCCTTGCTGCCCACCACGGTCAGCGCCAAGAAGCTCAACGTAGTGACGGCAACTACCGATATGGCGGCGCTGGCGCAGGAGGTGGGCGGAGACCGCATCGACGTGGAATCCATAGCTAAGGGATACCAGGATCCGCACTTCGTCGAGGCCAAGCCAAGCTTTTTGCTGAAACTCCGCCACGCTGACCTGCTGGTGGTGGTCGGGCTGCAGTTGGAGATCGGGTGGCTGCCTCCGCTGATCACGCAAAGCGGCAACCCGCGCATCCAGGTGGGGGCGGCGGGATATCTGGACGCCTCGCAATTTGCCGAGATCCTTGAAATTCCCACCGGCGTGGTGACGCGCGCGATGGGCGATGTTCATCCCCTGGGGAATCCGCACTACTGGCTCGATCCTGACAATGGCCGCCGCGTTGCGCGCGGCATTGCAGGCAAGCTGGCCGAGATCGATCCGGCAGACCAGGCTTACTTCGAGCAGCGTTTTCAGGATTTCGACAAACGGCTAACCGCCGCAGAACAGAAATGGGATGCGGAAATGGCGCCCTATCGCGGACGCAAACTGGTGACCTACCACAACTCCTTCACCAACTTCGGCAAGCATTTTCATCTCGAGGTGATTGGCTATGTGGAGCCGCGGCCCGGCATCCCGCCGACGCCGACCCACACCATCGATCTGATCGGATTGATGAAACGGGAAAACTGCAAGCTGGTGCTGGTCGAGCCATATTTCGACTTGAAGACTCCCAACAGCATCGGAGCCGCGACCGGGGCGAAAGTGCTGGTCTATTTGCCGTCGGTGGGCGGCGAGAAGCAAGTGACGAACTACTTCGAGCTTTTCGATTACGATATCAATTTGCTCAAGCAGGCATTCCAGTAACCTAAGGAACAACATGGAGATTCTTCCCTTTTTGCTCTGGCCTTTCCTGGCCAGTCTGATTCTGACCGGCATTCACGCCTACCTGGGCGTGCACGTGGTGGAACGTGGCGTGATCTTTGTGGATCTGGCGCTGGCCCAGATTGCCGCTCTGGGCGCCACTATCGCGATTCTTGCGGGCATGGATCCACACGGGGTGGGAGCCTACTGGCTCAGCCTGGCGTTCACCTTCGTCGGAGCCGCGATATTCGCGTTTGCGCGCACCCGCCGCGGACACATTCCGCAAGAGGCCTTCATCGGCATTGCTTACGCGGTCGCGTCGGCGGCCGCCATTCTTGCCATGAGCAAGGCGACCGGCGAAACCGAGCACCTGAAAGATATGCTGGTGGGAAACATCCTGGCCGTCTCCCGCCACGAGGTTCTCAAGACCGCCCTGCTTTACGGCGCCATCGGCCTGTTTCACTACATCTTTCGCCGCCGCTTTCTTCTGATCTCGACCGATCCCGAAAAAGCGGAGGCGCAGGGCATCAGCATCCGCTTCTGGGACTTCCTGTTCTACGCTTCGTTTGGCTTCGTGGTGACCTCGTCGGTCGCCATTGCCGGGGTGCTGCTCGTTTTCTGCTATCTAATCGTGCCCTCGGTGGGCGCCATGCTGTTCGCCGACCGCGTCGGCCGGCGGCTCGCGATCGGCTGGACCATGGGAACTCTGGTCTCGGCTCTAGGTGTTTACTTCTCTGTGCTGCTCGACCTGCCTACGGGCGCGACCATCGTGTGCACCTTCGGCGCCGTGCTGGTGGCGATGTTTTTCATTCATCTGTTGTTCTTCCATGGCAAGACGGCGCGTGCTTTGGCCGGAGCATCCTCGGTGACAAAACCGAAAGAACGTGTTTTGCGGGGGGAGCGTTAGCCGGCTTCAAGGAAAGGCGTCAACGACCGGCAGAAGCCTGACCATTGTGGTGGTGAAGGAACTCTGGCCCAGTATTCGACGCAAGTTGTCTCACAAGCACAGATCAGAGCAAAGTCCCGTCGGCGAGCAGTGACTGAGTTGAACAACTCCGGTGTCGGGGCCGCGCCCTACCCTCTGCGCGCCAGCAGACCGAGGACAGGCAGGGCCATCGCGATGAAGAACACAATCCCCAAAAGCCAGTTCAGCCATTTCTTTTCCGAGTGATTCACCCAGTAACACAGTAAGGCCGAAAGCAGCAGGGCCTGCGGGACGACCTCCAGCCAACCGCGCGGCTGATACCGGATCGGCACCGGAGTGTAGATCATGCCTTCAATCGATCCCGAGGCCGGGCCAAACGTGGACAGGATGCCCAGCGCAATCAGCATCCATCCCATGAGCAGCCAGCCGTGTTTCCTGCCGAACAGGCGTTCGCGGAACGGATAGAAGACGAGCGCGAACACCAAGCCCCGCAAGGGTTGGAACAACGGTCCGGCCATAACCCACGGACTGGTAATCTGCCGCATGCCGGAGTCGGGTCGAGCCATGAGAGCGGCATAGTTGAGGAAGTGAGCGGCCAGCATTCCCATGAGGAAGTAGGTGAGAGTGTGGCAGACGATGGTTTTCGCAGCTAGTCCAAGAAAACGGGGTTGAGAGTTTTCCATGATGTGCTCGCCAGTGTGCTAGCTTCGGCCGGTTCATGAAGCAGAGAGTCGCTCCGCCCCAATAAAGTAGGAGACTTTCCCCTCGAGGCTCACGCTCGGGGACAGACCATCTTCGCCTACCGAATGCGCTTCGCTTCCGGCTTCCGGTCCACTACCAACTCGGGGTGCGTCCGCCGGAAGGTTTCCGCGACGTGGCAGTTCCAACAAACCGGTTGGTAGCTGGAAAAGATCTCCGGAAGCTGCTCGGGGCGCACCTGGTTCCACTCGACCGTCTTGAAACCGGGACCCAACAACGCGGGCGCATGGTCCAGATGATGCAGTGGGCCGATCTGCTTATGGCAAAACACGCAACTCTTCCCTTCATACCACTTCGAGACGGTATTCCACACCAGGCAGTTCTCGGGATCGGCTTCGATCTGCTGCAGGCAAGCTTGGCCGCAGTCCTGGCGCTCGGGCCAGCGGGAACACTCCTTGAGGCGCAGCGTGGGTTCGGTAAGGAACGCTCCCACTGCCGCTTCCCCCGCAGCCACATCAACGGCCGCCGTTGTTTGCGTCTCCGGGCAGGTGATCAGCCGTTTGCCGCGGAAGCCAAAATAGGCGCGTACTCCGGGAATGGCGCGAAACACAAACAGTCCGACAGCCAGCACAATGACAACAACGACCACGAGCGCGGTGACTGTCATAGAAATACCTCCTGGCCGGCAGGGCCACCTCGCCGCCTTGCTGCGATGTCGCCGAGCGATCTCCGGGCAACCATTTCTGGCATGAGTGTGATCGAGAACGCAGAGAAAGACGGTGCCCTGCATCACCTGAAAATGTGATTTGAGTCACTCGGCGCGGTTAAGTACAGCGTTTTCCTTTCAACGTTTACCTGTCGATGCTTACCTCGGCGTTCACATTTCCTCGTTAAAACTCCTCTTCCAGGGGACGCGGCTTGCGTGGCCAGAGCAGCGGCGTTCGCGCCCGGTAGGCCACGTAAGATGGGCCAAACCGGACCTCCAGTTCGCGCTCTTCATAGGTTTTGACGAAGTAGATCCAGCCGGGCGAAACGATCAGCACCACCCACAAGACGAACCACGGTGAACGGTACCGGATGCCCACCGACAGGAGCAGTGCGAGCGTGCAAAGCAGCATTGGATTCCGCGTCCAGGCGTACATCCAGTCCGTAGCTAACTTGCTCGACAACTTCGCCGCAAAAGGCGCTCCCAGGCCGCGGATGGCGAGATTCAGCACGGTTAGGACAGTCGCGAAACCGGTCAGCCAAACCAGCGCTTGACCCACTGGTTGCGGGACGGGAAGCACGCCGGGAGGTTGCTGCTGAACCATCCGGATGGCGGGAAAGATACTGACTCCGAGCGCGATCATCATGGCGTAGTGCACGAACACGCTGATCCATTCAGCCCGCTTCGTCACTGGCTGCGCGTCCAGGAATCGCCGGCCCAGCAGAGTGATGGGATACTGCAGCAGCGGTGCGCACCAGATCAGCGTGAGGTTCCACGCTTGGCTCCGCTGCACATCGCGTGCCCACAGCCAGCACGCCACGGTTAGCGCAAGCCCGGCGATCTTTACGGCTCTCGCAAACATAAGCAGGCTGGTTCTGGCATCTAGATCTCCTATTGTGGTGTTGACGTTGCAACCGGTCTGCCTTTGCGGATCATCAGGATGCCGACAGAGATCACCCAGGCAGCCAGCGGGAAGCCGTTAGCGAAGGCCTGAGGACCCAAGCCGACGGGATTGTAGAAGCCCATAATATCGACATGGCGCACAAACATCGTTGGGACGAAGGCGAGGCAGACCAGTGCGCAGGCGTAACCAAACCAGGCGGACCATCGCGGCAGTGCGCCGCTGGCCAGAGTGACATAGCTGAGAATCGCGATAAAGAGGGCCATCAGCCAGAGGGCAACGGCTCCGTACATCAGAAACATGCTCTCCATCATGGCGCGGATGATGACGCCGTCGGCGGGAGGGTTGAAGGCGTCGATGACGGTGGCGCCCTGGAGGGAATCAGCAACAAGGGTGAGCGCGACGAAGACCAGGCCGACGCCGAAGAAGAGGCTGGCGAGCCACTCGTGATTGGCCTGGCGGATGAGATGACGGACGCCGGCCATGAAGATCATGAGAAGGGTGAGGATGATGAGATCCAGGAAGACGCAGCACATGATGTTGGTCCCGTTGAGGGCGGCGAAATCGGGCAGCTTGGCGGACGCTGCCAATCCGGGGAAGGGACTGCGCACCAGGTAGAAGGGGAACTCGACGAAAAACACGAATATGGAGGCCAAAGCGCAGGCCCCGCTCCAGCGGTAAATCTTTCGATCATCCATAATGCCTCCACATACTTGAATACTGTCGCGGTTTCGCGATTCAGTTCTACATCGGTGAGCTTCACCAAACTCCGGGCAAAAGCCGATAACGCGTGTGTGCGGCGAAGTCTTCATACCCAGAAAGTTCCTGGCGCAAGGTTCGGTCTTCGCGGGCAGTGCGCCAGAGGAACAAGAGGATTATGACGCCCGTTATTCCCAGCGCCCACGCCGAGCCCCACACCAGACTGTTTCCCACATAATCCAGCATCACGCCTACGTACATGGGATGGCGAACCAGTCGGTAGGGCCCCGACGTGACCACGGTGTGGCCGCGGTCGGTTTGAATGCGGACGCTGGTCTCGGCGTAGGGGTTGATGGCCATCACCCACGCAATCAGAACCATAGACAGCACGAACAGTATCACTCCGGGGTAGACGAAACCGAATGGCATTGACGACCAGTGGTAGCGCACTGCGTCCAGTCCGGCGACCGCGGGCTGAATGACCACCAGCGGCATAAAGATCGCCATGAAGATCTTGTCGAAAGGCTTGGTGTCCTTGCGGCGCCATCTCGCGCGCTGCGCCATCAACTCAGGGTTGTAGTGCTGGACGATCAGGCCGACCGCTGTCAGGCCGACTACCGACAGCGCAACTGAAATCCAGCCGCGAATCCAATCCCATCGGCCGGCAGCGATGAACAGCGAGGCGATGAACCAGACATAGGTGACGACGACTTGAAGCAGCCTCCGGGCCGCGCTTGGTTTGGGCAGCGGCGAGGTGGCTTCAGCGACTGATTGCTCTGGCACGGCTTCCTTCGGTGACCGATGCAAGCGAGAACAACAGCTGGGTCTCAAACCCAGCGGATTACCTTCGAGTCTGTATCGCGCACTCCCTTGAGTTCGGCGATTTGATCGATCTGCCGATAACGTCGGGCGTGCCGAAGAGTGCGTCGGCTCGGACGACACCGGCGATTTTGCGCACTTCGCCGACGACCCGCTTGGCTCCCGGATTCTCGGGGTTGATGAACACGTAGGCTTGGACCTTCATTCTTGCGATTGCGGACCAAAGATGGAGAGATGATTCCCGTCAGGATCATCGAAGTTGGCGATCCAACTCCTGGGGGTGAGGCTTCGCGGTTCATGAGTGAACTGAATCCCCTTTGCTTCGAGCGCGTGAAAGGTGGCGTTGATGTCTTCTACGCGGAAGGCGATTTCACCAGCGCCGGCAGGCTGGCCCCGAGTCTTCAGCGCGGGCTCGCTGAGGCAAAGAGCAACGGCGCCTGCATCAAGAAACGCGATGCCAGCCATTTCGCTCTGAAGCTTGAGGCCCAGCTTGTCACGATAGAATCCGAGTGCGCGCGCCAAATCGCAAACGCCCAACATAACGATGCCGACTTGGGTAAGCTTGTAATCTGTTTGTTCCATCTATTGCGGGTCTCCTTTCGTGGATCTTCCAGCACGCGAAACTACTGGCGGCTGACCGTTGACGGCTGATGGCTGCCCCGCAGCTGCATCTTCACCGCCACCGACAGTCGGCGGATACCCTCGTGAATCTGTTCCGGGTGGGAATGGGAGAAGTTCAGCCGCATGTGGCGGCTGCCCTCGTGGCCGTTATTGGCGTAGAAGCTGTCACCGGGAACGAAGGCAACGTTCTCCGCCAGCGCCGCCTGGAGTAGCGCGTGGGAGTCAGTGCCCTCGGGCATCGTCACCCAGAGGAACAGCCCTCCTTTGGGATGGGTCCAGGTGACTTCGTGCGGGAAGTACTCTTCGAGCGCGTGGAGCATGGCGTCCCGCCGCTCGCGGTACAACTGGCGAATCAGTTTGACGTGCTGGTCGAGGAAGCCGTCGCGGGCCACTTCGTAGGCGACGTACTGATTGAACGTCGAGGTATGCAGGTCTGCGCCCTGCTTCAATTGCACCAGCTTGCTGATGACATCTTCGGGCGCCACCATCCAGGCCAGGCGGATTCCCGGCGCCAGCGTCTTGGAGAACGTGCTCAGGTAGATGACATTGCCCAGCGTAAAGGCGCTGTCGCGCCGCAGATTCTCGCGGTCCAGCACAACCAGTGGCGCGATATGCTCGCCTTCATACCGTAACTGCCCGTAGGGATCATCCTCAACGATGGGGACGCCATACTTGTCAGCCAGCAGAATGAGTTGGTGGCGGCGGCCCTCCGACAAGGTCACTCCTGCCGGGTTCTGGAAGTTCGGCAGCACGTACATAAACTTCGGTCCGGAACGCAGCGAAATGTCCAGATGGTCGGTGATCAGACCATCCTCATCCACCGGGATGGGAACGTACTGGGCCCCGTAAACGTTGAACGCCTGCAAGGCGCCCAGGTAAGTGGGAGCCTCCAGCACGATGCGGTCGCCGCGGTTGATCAGCAGCTTGCCGATCAGGTCCAGGGCCTGCTGCGAGCCGGATGTGATCAGAACGTTTTCGGCCTTGGCGAAGATGCCGTAGCGGGCGATATTGCGCGCGATCATCTCCCGCAGCGGCTCATAGCCTTCGGTGGCTCCGTACTGCAGGGCTTGGGCGCCTTGCTCGCTGAGGACTTTGTGGCACGCCTCCTCGAAACGCTTCACCGGAAACACGTCCGGCGCCGGCAGTCCGCCGCCGAACGAAATGATTTCCGGCTTCTGGGTCACCTTCAAAAGCTCACGGATGGCCGAACTCTTGATCCCCAGCGTGCGCTGGGCATACCGCGACTTCCAAAGCGTGGACATTGTGTTTGGCTCCTCGGGCCATTAACGAGCGATGAGACTTGGCGTCATCGAGGATCGTTGCTCGCGAGCTCGGTGACATCCCCGTGATCTGTGTCGATCATCCACCAGTAAATCGTCGCAGGGTTTGAAATCAATTGCATAGAGAGAACTGTGTAATGGCGGCCTGTGTAGACATTGTCCTTTCGAGTTTCCATCCACGAGGCATCACCGGTGTTGACCGCGAGTTCGACCATCTTCGTTCTCTTGAACTCATTTATCAGTGATATACGGCGGGTATCGCTGAGCACGATTTTATCAATATCACAAGTTACATTGAGGTGGGGAAAGGCGATGTCAAGCCGCTTGAATCCCAGCCGCTCAAGATCGTAATCGACGATGACGGGATGGAAGTAAGCGCACAATCCGTCCTGATTGTAGAACGTAGGCTGAATGTAGTCGTGGGGTCTCATGACGAGGGCACGATCGTACTCATTGTCCGACCACTCCCACACACCGGTTCTCGGTCCCGTGGTCTTAAACGGACCGACGACCTGGGGCTTAGCAAACTTTATGTTTAGTTTGTCGACAAGCGACTGCCTCAGAGAGTGCTGATTGTCCCGTGACTGGGTTGTCTCAGGCGCACCCGGCGAGCTAGGAGGTCGGACCTCTGATGGGCCCGGGCAGGATGCTAACAGCGCAATGACCATCGCCGCAACAGCTGATCCCGCCCACGCTCCAACCTTGGCCCGATTCTGGTCGCAAAGGTTGGCGGCCCGCTCTAGTCTTTCGTCAAGCCATCGGCTCACAAGCGCAGTCGTCCTTTCGCAACGTCGCCGTCACACTACCTTCGTTTCTTGATCTCATCCATCATCCTGGCAAAGAGCGCCTTAGAACGCTCCCGTTTTTCTTCAACGTACCGGCGGGCATCCGCTATGCGCTCTTCGCGAGTCGTGCCATTTGGTCGATATTTGCCCTTGAGGGTGTTGCACTCGCCGCATGCGAGGGTTTTATTATCGGGGCCGTCTCCCCCTCTAGGTACAATATGATCGATTCCTAAGTTCATCCAAATGCTAAAATCCCCGTCTCCTGAAAGACCGCAATAGGAACAGATGCACCCATCTTCAACCCTGACCTGCCAGTCAGCGGCAGGCATGCCTAAACCCGCAGTAACCATAATCCCTCCAGTTTCGGCATTCACCAGCCTGCCCCTACACTTCGGTCGAAGTTTCTCAGCGTCAGGGTTTCAAAACCGATGGATTCTTTCCTTGAAACCTCCGAAACTCTGAAACCTGCCTCCAGTTTAGTCTTCTCCGATCAATTCTGGCTCGACCGATACGTGCACGTGAGGGTGCGCGTAGGTATCGCTTTCCTGCGCGTCCACCACGGCGATGGCGGCCACGGCGACGATCTGTTCGACCGTCGCAGTACGCTGCAACACATGCACCGGGCGGCTCATCCCCATGAGGATGGGACCAATGGTTTCGCCTCCTCCGATCTTGGCCAGCAGCTTGGTGGCAATGTTGGCTGAGGCCAGGTCGGGGAAGATGAGCACGTTGGCGCCGCCTTTCAGCGCGCTGAACGGGTACTGCTGCTCAATAATGTCCGGAGACACGGCATCGTCGGGGGCAATTTCACCGTCCACGATGAGTGTGGGATCGGCGTACTTGATCAGTTCCACCGCCTTGCGCACCTTGGTGCAAATGGGGTGGTCCACAGCGCCGAAACTGGAGAACGACAACATGGCCACGCGCGGGCTGACGTCGAAACGGCGCGCCATGTGCGCCGTGCACAGAGCGATTTCCACCAGATCCTCGGCGGTCGGCTCGATGTTGACGCTGGTATCGGCGAGGAAGAAGACCTCGCCTTTGCGTGTAATCATCGCGTAGCAGCCCGAAACCCGGTGCAGCCCTTCGCGCATGCGAATGATCTGCAGCGCCGGGCGGATGGTATCGGGGAAATGCTGGGTCACGCCGGAAACCAGTGCGTCCGCATCGCCCATGCGCACCATCATCGAACCAAACACGTTGCGGTCGTTGATGAGGGTGTGCGCCTCGTTCAGCGTAACGCCCCGCCGCTGCCGCAGGCGGAACAGTTCCAATGCGTAGGCCTCCCGATGCTCG
>Ga0209517_10008609_pt1 | contig 11896 bp, 6 predicted proteins | sample PeaSoiMetSII2010_FD_187695 | JGI IMG/M metagenome (GOLD analysis project Ga0209517, IMG submission 187695) | Peat soil microbial communities from Weissenstadt, Germany - SII-2010 (SPAdes) (version 2) | ecosystem: Environmental > Terrestrial > Soil > Wetlands > Peat | place: Germany: Weissenstadt...
CGACACACCCGCTCTGCTCATGGCGCGCTCCGCGCCGTGACCCACTCACTACGACTCTTCAGTTCCAGTGGACTTCGTTCGAGGCCGGGGACCCGCCAGACCATGACCAGTGTGCACGCCTTCCACAAACTCAAGGCTCAAATTAAGATTAGGAGATTGCCAAGAATGGTTGCAAGGGGAAAACGGGTAGGGTTACTCCGATCACTATCCAATGTTTACCAATAGGTTAGCCTCTCCTGGAGCATCGAACGGCGCTTCCTGGAGCGCGCTGGCGCTACGTTAGCGCCGTTCAATGTGTCTTCATCTGGAGGGGTCATTCCTTGTGTGGCCGCGTCGATACTGCACATGGCGCAGACGTCGTCACCCCGGGCCGAGGGCGCCAAAGGAAGAAAGTGGAAAGCAAGCGCAGGGTAGCGAAAGGAGGGCGAAAGGACAAAACTTACTATACGACATTGTGTCACTGCGCCAAGTTGTCTTGTTGACATTCCTATGACATTTCGATGATGATAGAGAGTATGGGAGTAGGATCCATCGACCATGTGGGGCTTATGGCCCAAGCCGACACATGCCGATTAGTCGTACGAAAAGAAAAGGGCCTCAGCGAAATCATACAATTCGTAGTGCCAGGGTTGGAAATCGGCCAACAGGTTGTAGTCGTGGCCGACCCGACCTTCCTGAATAATATTGCGCGCGGCCTGAGCGAATATGGCTTAAGGCCGGACGTGTTTTTGCACAGCGGGCGTTTGGTGTTCCTAACCGCTCCGGATTGCCTCAACGAACTTTTGAGAGCGGGCGATCCTCTCCAACGCAGCCCCTTGCACTTGCACGGAACCGTTATGCGCTGGGTTACCGACTGGTCGTGGGCCCTTTCCAAAGGCGACGGGCTCAACGTTATCCGGGAGTACCAGCGCCGCCTGCACGACTTTGTCCGTCCTCTCAACGCCATCTCACTTTGCTCTGTACATTGCGAAAAAATCGGACGGGCATCGCTTCTGGCGATTCTGGCGAACCACCGGCGAACTGCGCGCACGATTCAAGATCTTCCAGCACTTCCGCGCACGGCACACGCGTGAATCGTAGCTGACCGCGCCAGGGTACGATTCAAGCTCGCAGGGTGCGTGTCTGTCCGCTTTGCCGTCGCGGCCGAAGCCGTAGTGCAGACATCCGGCCTCGCGCCGCAAACGTCCCGCTGTTCAGTTTCTACATCGAGTTTCGTTCCTCCAGCCTCAAATTCCCGTAATCCCGCTTCGAATGCTAAAAGATAAGTCTTAAGCCGGGGGTAGCGCATACATTGCAGTCAATGTATGCGCCACCCTCCCCATCGCAACGAAATAGCCGGGACAACATACTAGAAGACAAATCTTAAGCCGAGCTGAATTTCCCGTTCGGCCGTGGCGGTATAGCCGGTAGTTCCGAAGCCTGGATTTCCGACGGTCGAAACGGGCGCTCCAAACGTTGCCGTATTGAAGATGTTGAAGAACTCGGCACGGAACTGCACCATCTTCGTCTCGGTGATGTGCGTGTCCTTGATGACCGAGAAATCCAGGTTATACCACCCCGGAGCTGTAAACGTATCTCGGCCCAGGGTTCCCGGACCGGGCATAACCCCGCCCACGCCGGCTACCGGACTGATGACTGTAGGTATAGAGAAGTAGCCTGTCCCCACCCCGTTATTACTCCCAATGACAGCATTCGAGAAGAACTGCGTGCTGGTGCGCTCGCTCGGATTGAGGGTTGCCTTTTGCAGGTAGACCGGCCGGTTACTGCCGCCATTCCCGTACTGGACGGTTCCGTAGGGCGAGCCCACCGTGAAGGGGTATCCGGTCTGTGCCTGGAAAATGCCCAGGGTCTGCCAGCCGTCCGTGAGCCGTTTGGGAACGTGCGAGAGCGCCTGCCAATGGGCAAAGGGCACGTCGTACTCAAAATTGGCCACGAACCGGTTGACGATATTGTAAGCAGCGGGAGCGTACTCGCACTTGAGGCAGTGCGGATCCTGCATATTTGTGGCTCCGGTGTTCCATACGGAGTCGGCATCCGTCATATCCTTCGCCCAGGTGTAATTGGCCTGGAACTGAATGTGATGCGACGGGGAAATCTTGCGCGCCTGAGCTTGCAGGGCATGGTAGCTGGAGTGGCCGCCGTTGTAGAAAACCTGCATTTCTCCGAGGCCGGGAGTGATGTTGCTGTAGGGGGTGTACTGGGGTTCGGCCCCGCCATACGCATTGGGATACCACTGGTTGTAAAGAGACACGCCGATGTTGGCAACGTAAGCAGCGGAAACCGCGACGTTCCCGGGAAACTCGTGCTCCAAAGTGACATTGCCGTTCATCGTATATCCGTTTCTCATGGCGTCCGACGGATCGTCCACGAAAAGGTTACCCAGGATCGCAGCGTAGGGAGCAAGGTTCACCGGAGTGTTCTTGGGAATGGTCTTGGTATTTCCGTTGGCCGCGATCGGCTGCCCGGATGTGCTCGTCAGCACAGGAAGTGCAACCGAGAATGGAGTAAGGGAATACGGCGCGTTGAGTATATAGTTCTCACTAGCCAGGGGAAAATTCACCAGGTCCTGGTCGGGATAAACCGTGGGAATCATGTTGGTGAAGATCCCGAAGCCGCCGCGGAAGGTGGTCTTCTTTCCCAGGTCAGCCGCTATGCCGATACGAGGGCCAAAGTTGCCTGCGATATAGTCCGCCTTCCACAAGGGGTTGGGGTTCACTACAAACGTTCCGTAGAGATTGCCCTGGTCTTCAGGGCGCGCCATACGGTTGCCGACTTCCCAGGGAACGGAAGTGTACTCGTAGCGCAGGCCGACGTTCACGGTCAGTCTGCGCGTGACTTTGATGTCGTCCTGCGCGAACGCCGCCATGGTCCACCGGCGCAGACCCCACCACACGCCGCCACCTCCGGCTCCTGGAGGTCCAAAACCCGGCACCGTAGTCGCGCGTTCATATTGGACATCGGCGCCCTCCATGAAGCTGATCAGCCCGCTGGGGCTGGCGTAGCCAACCGGCAGGGACGTGCCGCCATTGGTTGAAGGAATGGCCGCGGGCAGGAGTGTCCCTTTATTGAAGATGTATTGGCCGCTGGGGCCTGTACCGGTGACGCCGGTGCCGTTGTCCCATTCGCGCCGGTACTCTCCGCCGAAGGCAAAGGAATGGCGACCCTTGGTCCAATTGACAACGTCCAGCGGGTCGAAGACCGTGGTCACGTATTTGGTCTCAAAGGTGTCAGGCCCCCAGCAATTCAGGCTGCCGTCGTTGAAGCAGGTCTGGGTTGTGGTGTACTCGGCGGGCGCTTCCGGCACACCTTCAATCCCGCGGTTCAGGGTAAAGGTGAAGTTGTTCAGGAAAGTGGGAGAGAAGATGTGCGTCTCGCCCACGGCGTAGTTCCGCGCGTCGCCGATGTTGCTGGTGGAGAAATTGGACCCTCCCAGTACGGCAGCAAAGGCGTCAGTATCCTTAATGATGTGGTTGACGTAAGATGCGCGCGCGAAAAAGGTGTCGCTGGAGGTAAAATGATGATCCAAACGCGACGACCACTGATCGTCGTTGATCGGTTGGGAAAACTGGAAAGTATAGGTGTTAGCCCCGTATTGTCCACCCGGGTTGTTGGGGAGCGGGTAACGGCCGAGGACGCTCTGGGCCACGGGATTAAGCGGGACCTGAAGGTCATCCGGCGGTGGGGTCGCCGACGTCGAACTCGGGTCCGGGATCGTCACCTCACCCGTTCTTTGTGCTGCGGTGGGAACGGCGGCGTTGTTCGGTTCGCCCAGCCGCTGACGCAGGCCCGCATATTGCACAAAGAAGAAAGTCTTATCCTTCTTGATGGGTCCGCCAAATGTGCCGCCGAATTCGTTCCGGCGGAAAGGCGCCACCGTGCTGCCAAAGAAGTTTCGCGCGTCAAAAGCGCTGTTACGGGCAAATTCAAAGAGGCTCCCGTGGAACTGATTGGTGCCGGACTTGCTCACGATTTGCGTGATGGTGCCGGCGCCCTGCCCGTATTGGGCGGAGTAATTGTTCTGCTGGACTTTGAATTCAGCAATGGCGTCGAGGTTGAAATTGGTGAACTGGAGGGTGCCCATCTCCGCGTCAGTCGTGTCGGCGCCGTCCAAAGTCCCTACGGATGTCTCGCCTCGATTGCCGTTGCCTGCCAGCTCGTTGCTCATCCAGCCCATGTTGCCGGTGTATCCCACGACGCCGGGCTGCATGGTCATCAGGCCCTCAATGTTCCGGCCATTCAGGGGAAGGTTTTCCACCTGCTCGGTGGACACCACCTGGGCTAACGTGGCGTTCGTGGTGTTCAGTAACGGTGGGGCCGCAGTCACTTCCACATTTTGGGTCACACCCGACACCACGAGGGTGAAATCCACAGACCGGGTCTGGCTGACGTCCAAAGTAATTCCGGCCGCAGTCCCAGTCTTGAAGCCGGTGGACTCGCAAACCACGTTATAAGTCCCCACGTCCAAACGCGGGAGCGTGTAGGATCCGGTGCCCGTGGTTACCGTGGATTGTGAAACTCCCGTGTCAACACGGGTGGCCGTGACCTTGGCGCCCGCCACCACAGCGCCGGTGGGGTCGGTGACAGTTCCAGTGATGGATCCCACAGCCTGAGCGAACAGGGCGGGGGAGCAGGAAAGAATCACAAAGGCGATCGGGCAGACATAACTCAGCACACACTTCTTCATGTTTTCACCTCGTTAGTTAGACCGCTGGATAGACCCGACGCGAGTTGACGCAAGAAACAGGATTCTTATAGTGCCGCCTGAACTTGTTCAGAATATACCCAACCCAGCTCAATTGCAAGGCGGCTCGACGCATGCGCCCAATCCGTCGATAACCGGCCCGCCGTAGGGGGGCGGCTTGCCGTCCCCGCGTTTCTGCTGGTCCTGACGAGGGTAGGGCAAGCCCTACCCCTACACCGCCCGGGTCCAGCCGCCTGCGGCATAGAGGCGCGAGGCCATGGGCCCTACCGCCCTCGACCTCCCTTATCGACGGATTGGGGACGCATGCGCAATCCCTCGGTAACGCGCAGCGATTCAAGGGGAGACGAGGGCACGTACGTTGCAGTGCGGTAGCGGCGGCTACCGCCGTTCGCTCGAATTCCACGGCTGCAGCTTCGCTGCCGCACTCCATGGCGCCCTGCGCATTTTCAGGCTTTCGGGGTGCTCGTCCGCCAACAGGCATGCGTAACAGCCATAAAATGACTCCCATCCTCAGCGGGAGCAGGGGCAGGGGTGGTGGGTGCCGGCAGCACAGCGCGACCAACCACCCCTAACCCCTGCTTACCAAGGAGAGGAATCATTTCCACGCTCGTAATGACGGGGATTCTGACTCGTTTTCGCTTGAACTTGGCTCAGCCCTCGCTGGCTTCAGGTCCCAACACCCGCCCGATGGCCGCAGCCAGCCTGCGCCACCTGGTGGTCTCTTTGACGAGTTGTTTTCGGCCAGCCGGAGTGAGCTTGTAGAAGCGAGCCTTGCGGTTATTCGTGGAGGTCCCCCACTCCGCCGAAATCCAACCCCGCTCTTCCAGGCGCTGGAGCGCGGGATAAAGGGCCCCGTGCTCGACCAGCAGTTCGTCTTCGGTTGTCTGGTGGATGGCGTGCGCGATGCCCTGGCCGTGTTGGTGGCCGAAAATGAGGGTGCGCAGGATCAGCAGATCCAGCGTTCCTTGCAGGAGTTCCAGCCGGTCTTTTCGCTTTTGGGTAGACATATAACCCAAGTATAGATATTTAGGGTAAGATGTCAACCCGAAAAATCGCCCCCCCATCGTTTGACAACGCGCTGGCAGGCACCGAGGGGGTGGGGGCGAGGCACCGAACCTGTGAAAGAATCGACGCCTGGCATCCTGAGCGCAGCGAAGGATCCCGGCAGTTTCTTATGGTTCACCGATTTACGAAGAACTGCAGGGATCCTTCGCTGCTATGAAAATGGCGGAAGCTTTTGTTGAAAATACAGGAGTTACCTCCAAAGAGCCATTTTCATGCACAGTGGTGAGCCGAAGGATCATGAAGTCTGCGCTCAGGATGACACGTTCCGAATTTCTTCACTCCATCACCGCCGGCAATCAAAGCGCTCCGCCTGCTTCCGGCCCAAAGTTACTTCTTCGCCGGGACCGATTTCTGGCACTCGAACCCACCTTCCATCTCTTGCACCTTCGACCAATGGCCGCTGATCTGGCCGTGCAGCAATCTTCCCGAGGCCTGATACTTGCCGTCCGGAGCGTTGACGTGGATTTCGAGCTCGCCCTTCTTGTAGCTCGAAGAGGTCAGAGGATATTCCCCGCTAGAGTTAATTAGCTTCCCGGTCACGTCCTCGTTGTCTTGCTTAAGGTCCAGGGTGAACGGCAGATCATTCATGGCGCTGCTATGCGCGACACACTCCCAAGACCCGGTTAGAGGACCCGATGAGCGCTCCTTTCCATTGGCCAAGCCGAAGTAAGCCGTCGTCCCCACCAGCAGTAAACCGCCGATCAAGGCCCATTGACGTCGCATAAATGAGCTCCTTTGAAGGTATAATACCAACTCAACGAAGTCATTTATAGCACCAGTTGCGAACTAAATCACAAATTTCAGAGCAGTCGCCCCTGCCTGTCGGCTCAAGGGCGCCCGGGAACCATGAAGTACCCGGGAGCGCGGGCATCCTGCCCGCAGCGTGTGTGCAATTGCGGCGCGAAAGGCGGGCAGGATGCCCGCGCTCCCGGATGTTTTCAGAGCAGTGTCGGAGCTGAACGGGAATTGCAGTTCAGTTCGAGAACGGTTATGCTCAATCTTCAGGGTGAGCTTTCCGGGTTTACGCAACGATTAAGCGCCGGCCGTCTGTGGCTTTACAGAGCGCGCGTCTGCATGGACGCAGAAAGGAAAGTGCTATGTCTCTCCGCCCCATTAAACGAGTAGTGTTATCCAAGCCGACACTGGAAGGCGCGGGTGTGCACCTGCGCCGCGCGTTCGGCTTCGGCACCACCACCGACTTCGATCCTTTTCTTCTCCTCGACGACTTCCGCAATGACGTTCCCGCGGATTATCTGGCGGGCTTCCCGTGGCACCCTCATCGCGGCATCGAAACCGTCACTTACGTCCTGGCCGGAACGGTCGAGCACGGCGACAGCATGGGAAACAGCGGCGTCATTACTTCCGGCGACGTGCAATGGATGACAGCAGGAAGCGGCATCATCCACCAGGAAATGCCCAAGGGGGACCGCACAGGCCGCATGCATGGCTTCCAGCTATGGGCGAATCTTCCCTCGTCACTCAAGATGACTCCACCTCGATACCAGGAGGTGAAGACCGGAGACATCCCGGAGGTCAAAGACGACGACGGCACGGAAGTCCGCATAGTGTGCGGAAGCTTCTGGGGCAAAAAAGGTCCGGTTGACGGCATCGCCGCCGACCCAACCTATCTCGATGTCTCGGTGCCTCCGGGCCGCAGGAAGGCTCTCCCCGTGGAGACTACGCGCCATGCCTTTGCCTACGTCTTTGCGGGCGGCGGGAAGTTCTGCAACGCCTCCGGCCCGCTGGCTGTTCCCACGGAGCCGGTGGGCTGGCTGGATACGGCGCCTCCTGCCGAGGCAGAGAATCGTTCCTTGATTCTCTTCGATCGCGGGGATGAGGTCGTCGTTCAGGCCGGCGATGACGGGATCAGGTTCTTGCTGATCTCGGGCCAGCCGCTCCAGGAGCCGGTGGCCTGGTATGGACCCATCGTGATGAATACTCAGGAACAGCTCCGGCAGGCATTTCAGGAATTGCAGGAGGGAACATTCCTCAAGGGATGAAAGACCAGCCGTGCCGTTCCCAGTGGCCGCGGGCCTGCGGGCGACCCCAAAGGAACGAAAACCACACACGTCTGTCATTCTGAGCGAAGCGAAGAATCTGCATTAGTTCGCCTCGAACCGGAACTGCAGATCCTTCGCTTCACTCAGGATGACACCGACTTTCATCTACATGGGTGCCGCAGGCCCATGTACACTCGGAATGACAGCAGTGTACCTGTCCGACAATGATCCCACCAGCGAACAGAAAAAGGGGCGTCTGCCAAAGCAGACGCCCTTCAAACTGACTGCACCCACCACAGACTAGAAGTAAATCTTGGCGCTGAGCTGCACGATTCTCGCTGAATTAGTGGCGATGACTTGGCCAAACCGAGGATCGTTGATGTCCGAGACAACTCCGCCGGCGGTGTTGTTAGGCTGGTAGGAGCCGGGGAACCACTGGGTATGGTTGAAGGTGTTGTAGGTTTCGAAGCGAAGTTGGATGTATTTCGATTCGGTGATGTGGACCTCTTTTTCGAGCGAGATGTCAAAATTGTTCAACCCCGGGCCATAGAGGGGGGCGCGGGAAGAGTTACCAATACCCGTGCCTGGAGCTGCCATGGCAAAGGCAGAAGGATTGAACCAGTAATTCGGGACCCCGTTAATGGTATTGGTGCGCGGATCGCCTTTCATAATAGGTCCGACGCGGTTCGGACGATCCCAGCAGGGGACGTCGTCGGACTCAGAAGCCGCATTGCAGGTTAGGGAGGGGCTGGCGGAGTTGTAAAGCTGGAGAGGGAATCCGTATTGAAAAGTCGTAATGCCTGCCAACTTCCAACCATCGGTTAATGGCCGGATGTGGGGGGCAAAGTGATAAATCGGCAAGACGTAGCTGTAACTGAACACAAACCGCTGCGGCGCGTCGTTATTCGAGGGCGACCACATGCTGGCAAAGTTGAAGGGGTTAATTCCCGGCTCGATAAATGCGTCCTGCAGGTCCGGGGTGGAGTTCTGGTCGAAGAAGCGGGACCAGGTATAGGCCGCCAGGAACGCAAGCCCATGCGAGAACCGCTTGTTCACCGAAGCCTGGAACGAATTGTACCGGGAGTTAAAATCGGTTACTTGCCGGTTGATGGCGCCAAAGCCGGACGTTTGGGGATTATAACGGAAGGTCTGCGGGGCGCAACTCACCAGATTGAAGGGATTACAACCGGCGGCTGCAGCGACGGGATTAAGTCCATTCGCATCCCCCGCCGGATTCAGCTCGTAATCGCCCTCCAGGTGACGCCCCTGGTTGCCTACATAGGCGATGGTGAAGGTGGTGGAACTCCCCAACTGCCGCTCGACTGTCAGGTTGTAGTTAAACGACATCGGAACGCCGAAGTTGGGATCGAGCGTGTTGATCGTCAGTGGCTCGAGATTGGCGAAGTTCACGGTCGTGCTGCCGGATGGCGGGGGAACGTAAGGAAATGGATTGGTCACCGAGCATGGGATCGGGGTCCCGCCTTTGACCGGGCACCTGCCACTAAACGGAGTTGCGAAGCTGGGGCTCCCGCCGATCCCTCCCACCCCGGTCGAGAAATTGAAGAAAGGCGGCGTGGTGAGGTTCTGGAGAGCGAGCTCTTCCTCGGTTCGATTGTAGTAAATGCCAACGCCGGCGTGTACGCTCCACTTCTGCGAACTTCCCGGCGCCCAGGCAAAGCCAAGGCGAGGAGCGAAGTTATGATAGGGGGTCTTCACTCCTCCGGCGCTGTTGACGCCACGGTCGCCCGGCCACAGCACACCCACAGGAGCCGTTGGGAAGACGGTAGATTGCTGCCCCGGCACGAAGGCATTCACCAATTTTCCGCCGTAGTAACGGTTTAGATATGGGGTATCGATATCCCACCCAACCCCATAGGTCAGCGTCAGGTTGGGAAGCACCTTGAACTCGTCCTGAAGGTAAGAGTAATACTCTCGGGAGCGCGCGTCGATGACGCTGCCATTTGTCTGCCAGTAGCTGTCAGGATCCCCCAACAAGAAATCGGCTCCAGGGTCCCCGGTCGAAAACGTGCCTAACCCGTTATACTGGTAGAACCCGCTCAAGTAGGAGCTGAACGGGTTGTAGACCTGAAAACGATCCGTTGTAAAACCGGCTTTAAGAGTATGGCGCCCGGCAATTTTTGAGAAGTTGTCGATGAACTGATAAGTGTTCTCAAGGCGCGGCTGAGGTCCAAACTCGCTAAAGCCGAGCGTGAAGAGCCCGGTTACCGCCATGACAGGCAGGGAGGCATACTGCGGGAATTGCGGGTTGATGCCGGTGAAGCCGTAGCTACTGGGATTAATCGGGGTTTGAGGATTCACGCCATCAATATTGAAGCGCGTGTAGCCGAATCTGGCTTCATTAAGCGTAGTGGGTGTAAAAGTGTGGTTCCAACTCAGCGCGTATTGTTGGAAATGTCTCTTGTCGGCTTCCGTAAAACCGAGAAGAGTGGCGCCTCCCCCGAACGGCAAGGCCTCCGTGGTGGGCTGGCGTTCCCAAAGCCAGTAACCCCAAATCGAATCTTTCGACCCGAAGTTCTGGTCAATCCGGGCAATGTACTGGTCGTCTACCTCGGTGTCAGAGGGACTGAATGCGTAGCCGTTGTTGGCTGAGTTGGGCAGCGGAATATATTGGTTCATGAGCTTCAGCGCCAGAGGATTCAAATCGGCTTGGGGTATCGTCCCACCAGAAAAAATCGTCGCGTAAGGAGTGCCGGCAGGATAGGTCTTCCCATCGTCTCCGACCATGGGAACGCCAGAGATGCCCTTCGAGGTGGCGAGGTCGGAAAACGCTCCGCCCCGTTGTGCGGCGGAATAGACTGTGGGGATGCCGTAGGCTTCAGGAGAGACGTGCCGGTTGCCTTGATACGAAAAGAAGAAGAATGACTTGTTCCGGCCGTCGTACAAGTGGGGGACCAGCACGGGGCCGCCGACGGTGCCGCCAAAAACGTTCTGCTGGAAAGGCGGGGTGGGTTGGCCGGCGGCGTTGTTGAAAAACGAGTTGGCATCGAGGAAGGTATCCCGGTAGAACTCGAACCCGTCACCGTGGAGCTGGTTCGTGCCGTTCTTGATTACCGCGTTCATCACCGCGCCTGAGTTGCGGCCATACTCAGGGTTGATGGTGCTGGTGACCAGATGGAACTCACCAATTGCGTCCGGGCTGGGAATGATTCCCGCCGCGTTCAGGGCGATATCTGCGGTATCAACACCATTCACATAGAAGGAGTTTTGCTGCGTCTCGGCGCCGTTGGTGGCAAAGTTCGTCTTGGCTGCCCCGTTGGATCCGTTCCCGAAGCGATCGGAGGCGCCTACCACTCCCGGCTGGAGTTGCTGGAGTTCAATCCAGTTCCGGTCAACCAAGGGCATGTCCACAATGGTATTGCCGGTAACGCTGGTGCCGAGTTGCATTTCGGTTGTATTGATTTGCGCGGTGGTCTCCTGGACTTCTACCGTCTGCGCGGTGGCGCCAACCTGAAGCGTGACATTCGCCACGTAAACCTGGTTGACGTTGAGTTGGATGCTGCTGCTCCGCGATTTTTCGAACCCTTCCTTCTCCACCACGAGATCGTAAGTCCCAGGCGCCAGCAGATTGACGAACTCAAAGTCCCCGCTCGCGAGCGAATTCATCCTCTTCGTGACTCCCGTCGCCGTATTAGTGACGGTAACCCTGGCGCCGGGTACAACCGCCCCGGAAGGATCCGTCACCGTGCCCCGGATTCTGCCGTAAAGTTCGTCGGCCTTTGCGAAACTTCCAGAGAGCAGAACGGTAAGAAGCTCCAAACCCAGAAACGAATATACTATTCGCCTTCGCATAGTCCCTCCTCGATGGCACGCTCGATATTGGCCTGCCGCATCGGAAACGTTACGTTAACCGTAGATCGCCCTGCTAGGCACACTACACGTCTTGCCCATTGTTTGGATGCTGAACGGATTTCACCAGGGGAGGCAAATGATTTGGGACTAACCCAAATAATCAGAGACTCGCCCAGGCCGCCATGACAGGGCTTAGCCGAACTTTCGCAGTTGAGGGCATATTGAAGTCGTAAGTGTTTTCTTTTCATCAAAGCGATCTTGCAGGTCGGCACTACATTTTCAGCCTCGGCGACTGGGGCTGGGCAGCCTCCTGGGGGGC
>Ga0209517_10008610_pt1 | contig 11896 bp, 11 predicted proteins | sample PeaSoiMetSII2010_FD_187695 | JGI IMG/M metagenome (GOLD analysis project Ga0209517, IMG submission 187695) | Peat soil microbial communities from Weissenstadt, Germany - SII-2010 (SPAdes) (version 2) | ecosystem: Environmental > Terrestrial > Soil > Wetlands > Peat | place: Germany...
ACTCCTGGGCCTGCCGATGCGGAATATCGTATCTTGACGGCGCCATACTGGGCAGTCCGGAATGGATCGGAACACCAGCCTGCACGATCTTCTATTCCGGGCCGGCGGAAGTCTTCAACCGCGCGAAGCCGGTTCTGATGGTCTTTGGCGATAGGACGCTGTTCGTAGGGCATGAGATCGGTCACGCCTCGGCATTCGATGTTGCTGTCCTAACCTTCGGCGTAAGTGCGATGTTGGGCTTTCTCCAAGGGCAGGTTGTTTGGGAGAGTGAAAACCTGCCCGCTGGAGGATTTCTGGAGACGATCAAGGGGATGATGCCAACCATGGAATCAGTCTTCACCGACATGTCGCGGAGAGTTTCGTCCAAAAATTACAGCGGCGATCAAGCTTCGCTCGAAGCGTATTCTGTGGTCACCAAGCAGCTTGTAAGCTGGTGCCAAGATCGAGGTTCGGACCACACTATTCCTGATGCGTACGTTAACCTCATGGAGCGAGCGATCCAGGCGGGCAAAAGTCAGGCTGATTTCGCATGCCTGTACGAGATTCTGTCCGACGCCACGAAGCCAATCTGATATTTTGGTGTTAAACGACCAGACCCCTTACGTGCAGGATTAGCTGATCAGGATGTAAGTCTCGGATGACGGGCAAACGTGAAGTAATCCCAAGGTAAGGTTAGCCCACCATCCGTCCAGAATCACCGCATCCGCGTGTAACGAGAGGCACAGGCTATAATTACGCGCACGCATGACCCTCGCCTCTGGCACAAAACTCGGCCCTTACGAAATTCTCGCTCCGCTGGGTGCTGGCGGCATGGGCGAGGTGTACTGTGCCCGGGATTCGCGTCTTGGGCGTGAAGTCGCATTGAAAGTGCTGCCGGAATCATTTTCGGGCGACGCGGACCGGCTGCGGCGCTTCGAGCAAGAGGCACGTGCCGTGGCAGCACTCAATCATCCCAACATCCTCGCCATTCACGATATCGGGGAGCAAGGCGCCGCACCCTTCATTGTCTCCGAACTCCTGCAGGGGAGCAGCTTACGCGTCGAGCTCGAGCACGGCCCACTCTCCGCGCGCAAGGCGTCTGATTACGCAGCGCAGATTGCGCAAGGATTGGCCGCGGCCCATGAAAAGAACATCATCCATCGAGATCTGAAGCCGGAAAATGTCTTTGTCACGCGGGAAGGCCGGGTCAAGATTCTTGATTTCGGATTAGCAAAGGTGGCAACGAATGCCCACGGCTCGAAGGGCGAGTCGGATGGCCTGACGTTAACCAACTCTCCGACCGAAGCCGGCGTGGTGATGGGGACGGCAGGCTACATGGCTCCAGAGCAGGTTCGTGGCGCCGCAATCGATTCGCGTACAGACATCTTTGCCTTTGGCGCCGTATTGTACGAGATGGTTTCCGGACAGCGGGTGTTTCGCCGCGACACCGCTGCTGAGACCATGACGGCGATCCTGAAAGAAGATCCGCCGGAACTCAGTGAAACGGCACATCCGGTCTCGCCCGGGCTGGAGCGCATCATCCGCCGCTGTCTCGAAAAGCAACCCGAGCAGCGCTTCCAATCGGCAAAAGACCTGGCCTTTGCGCTCGAAGCTTTGACCGGTACGACCTCAAGAACCGCCGCGCAAGCGGCAATCGCGGTGCCCCCGGAAAAGCCAGCCAAGCCCCGCTGGCTTGCATTCGTCGCGGCAGCCGCGGTGACTGGTCTTGCCTTGGGAGTCGCGATCACGTGGTACTTGCGTCCTGGTCCCGCACCGCCGCCGACGTTTACCCGGGTGTCATTCCAGCGCGGCGAGGTCCTTCGAGGCCGATTTTCGCCGGATACACGAACTGTCTTCTACAGCGCGAAGTTCGGCGGAGGAGCGCCCGACACTTACAGCATTCGCGAGGACTATCCAGCATCCGCGCCTGCGGGTCTGGGCGGGGCTTTGCTGCTGGCAATTTCACGGCAGGGTCAGATGGCAGTTCTGATGCACCCGGAATATTTTGCCCACTATCAATGGGGCGGTACTCTGGCCACGTCTCCTCTGGGCGGCAGCGCTCCTCGCGAACTGCTGGAACATGTCTATGATGCGGATTGGTCGCCGGACGGGAACGAACTCGCCGTCATCGACCACGTCAACCGCGAGTGGCGTCTGCAATATCCCATCGGAAAGGTGCTGATCGAAGCCGAGAACTGGCTCAGCGAGGTGCGAGTTTCTCCCGACGGAAAACAGGTTGCGCTGTTTCATCACCCACCGAATATTGACGATCGCGGCGAAGTCGTTCTGGTCGATCGGTCTGGACAGTTGCGGACCTTGTCGGCCGGATGGGAATCCCTGGAGGGCCTGGCATGGGCGCCATCGGGGAAAGAGGTTTGGTTCTCAGCCGCGGAATCAGGAGAACAGTATTGCATCCATGCCGTCACATTGTCGGGCAAGCAGCGGACGGTGTATTGCGGCACGGCGCCGACGCGCATCCTCGACATTGCGTCTTCGGGTCGAGCGCTGGTTTCGACGGAAGAGGCCCGGGGATCGATGGCACTGGTGGAACATGGCTCCAACCAGGAACGCGACCTGAGTTGGCTCTCCTACAGTTTTGGTCCGCGGCTGTCCCAGGACGGAAGTGAAGTCTTATTCACCGATTTGTCTGAAACGTCGGGCAACGACTACTCGGTGTATGTACGCAAGGGCGACGGTTCTCCCGCGGTTCGCCTCGCTGGAGGCGAATATGGCACGGACATCAGTCCCGATGGGAAATGGGCTCTGGTAATGTTCGCCGGCGACCCGGCAGCACGCCTCCAGATTGTACCGGTGGGACCAGGTCAGGCGCGCGTGTTTCACTGGGACGGGATTCAGCCGCAGTGGGCGCAATGGTTCCCGGATGGACATCGTATTCTAATGCTGGCCAACCAACCCGGCGGGGCGGAGGCGGTGTTTGTGACGGATGCAAATGGCGCGACGCCAAAACAGTTGTCGCCCGGAAGTGCTCCCTGGAAGGCAGTCGCGCCGGACGAGAAATCAGTCGTGATTCATCAGAATGGGGCCGTCGTCGTCCGCTCCCTGGCGGACGGTACTTCCCGGCCGCTCCCCGGTCTCCAAGCTGGGGAGTTTCCAGTGGAATGGGCGTTGGACTCGAAGCATGTATTCGTGCAGGCAAAGACCGCTACCGGCCTCAACATTTATAAGCTCGACGTTGAGTCTGGCCAGCGAGAACTATGGCAGGTTATAACCCCGAAGGATGCTGTGGGCCTGAGGCCCATGAACATACCCATCGGCATTACGCCCGATGGCCGGTGGATGGCGTATAACAGCCGAACACAACTTGGACAGCTTTACAGCAGCGACACGCTGAAGTAATCGCGGTAAGTTTCTTGCTCAGTTGGCTTCCTGCTCGAAATTCCTTCTAAGTGGTTAGCATTCCGAACACCATTTGCTGCCGAACAGGACAATAGCCTTGGAATAGCTTTATGGGACCTCGGAGCGCGCCTCTGCCGTGTCAAAATCTGAACATCTCCACTGGGCAAGTGACGGGCAACCCGGAAGTTATAGTTCGTCCGTCGGATCAGTACCGATAAACGCGCTGCTGGGTACAAGAGCAGCAAGAGGGTCATGCTTTTCGCCGCGGCAAATGGAGGCCGCTTGCTATGGCGAAAAGCAGACGTAAACGCACCCCGAAGACGGTCCTCAAAACTACCCGATCTAGAACAATCGAATTCGGCCGTCCTGAACAGCCTGACCTCTGCGAGTTCAAAACGTTCTTATGAACATGCCACCCGAGAGTTTATCGACTGGTATTGCTCGGAGCCTAGGCTTGCCTTCAAACAGGGCCGCAGTCTCGCGATACTAGTCTCGCGATACCGAATCGCACTCGAACAACATCGATATGCCCCCTCGACGATCAACTTGAGATTGGCGGCGATACGCCGGCTGGCCATCGGTCCGGAGTCGTCGGAACAAGATGTCGTTAGATTTCCAGAACGATTGCAGAGGTCCGGGGATTCCACACACAACTCCCTCCCATTTTATGGTTTAGCTTTCTATCTTCTTGATGTACAGCCGAAGCCCAGCTAACACGATCCCGATTGCGATGAGCGAAATTCCGAGCCCGAGACGGCGATGGTTGCGCTCAACCATGGCTTCGTTTCCAGCTTGCAGGTCCTTGGCGGCGATTTTCAGGCCGGATTGTATGTCCTGATCCACCAACTCCGTCCGGAAGCTATGAATCGTGACTCGCGCCTTGGTCAGTGAATCCCGTGCCTGATCCTGTCCCAGCCGTGCCTCGCTCACCTCCATGCCGGAAGACTCGGCAACCTGGAGGACTGAGTCTGCGCTCTTAACGGCCTCGTCCAATCGACTCAAGCTACTCAGTAATCCTGCCCTTGCTTGATCACATGCGTCACCTGGGGTATGACACCGCATGCAGACGGCGTCGGGACCAGTGCCAAGATACGCGTCCGTCGGATGGCGGATGCCATGATTGCTATGACAAACGACGCATCCGGGAAGCGAGGCCGCTTCAAAGGCCTTCTTGTGCGAACTTCTTTCGTACATCTGGGCTTGGAAGGCGTGACAGTTCGAGCACACATTCTGAACCTTATCTACTCCTGGGGGCGCCGCGCCATGATTTCCATGACACGTTGTGCAGGTTGGCGCACTCAGATCGCCTCGCACCGCCAGCGCTTCGTGGTGCACGCTCGTGCTGTACTTTGCGAACTGATCCGTGGGAATGGAATATCCCTTCATGTAACCTGCGTCGGCATGGCAGCGAGAGCACGTGTTCGCCACGTTGACCGGGTTCACCGTGGAACGGGGATCGCTCGGCGCCCTTAGGTCGTGGACACCATGACAATCCGTGCACACGGCAACCTTCGTGTCTCCAGCCGCGAAGCGCTTGCCGTGCACACTGGTGCGGTATTGGCCCAACTGGTCCGTGCGCAAGCTGGGGTTGAACTGCCGAATATAGGCCGGGTCTGAATGGCAGCTTCCGCACAACTGTGGGATCTCCTTGCGATCGATCTTGCCTTTCCAGCCCGCCTTTCGGCTCATGGCTTTGTCTGGATCGTCGCTGGTTGGGTCGCCGCCGTGGCAACTGGCGCAAGTCAGACCTTTTTGTGCGTGTATATCCTGGCTGAACTTCTCCTGGGTCACCCCCAGGGGATCAGGCAAGGCGGAGTGACAATCCAGGCAGGAGTTCGCGGTTTGCCCGTAACCGAGGCACACTACGAGCACGACGAAGCCGGCCAGCCCGATATGGGCAGCGCGGAACGGTCGGAGCTTATTTCGCCAGAAGGCCATAAACGCTCATACCCGCGACATACGCGAGTGCAAAGACCGCAAGTCCAGTGATCCACCGCTTGGGGTGCGACGGTTGATCACTTTCAAAGAAAGGCAGCAGAAGCCACAACAAGCCGACCAGGCCGAAAGCAAGTACACCGAGAATCTCGCCGTCGATGAACCACACTTTGGACGGGATGAGCTTGAGCGTCTGAAACATGAACAGGAAATACCACTCGGGCTTAATTCCCGCAGGGGCAGACACAAAAGGATCTGCCTTGACCCCGAGGTTCCACGGGAACATTGCGGCCAACGCGCCCAGCACTCCCAGAGCGACGTACCAAGCCATCAACTCCCGCAGCAGGAAGTTAGGCAAGAACTTCATTTCCCGTTTCGCAGACGGATTCGCGGTCCACTGCACTTCCAGTTTCGGGGGAATGCTGATGCCAAGACGTTGCACCAACAACAGGTGCAGCAGGAGCAGCACGGTTGCAATTCCGGGAAGCACGGCGACATGGAATCCAAAGAACCTAGTCAGCGTGGCTCCCGTCACATCTTCACCACCGCGGAGAAAGATCATCATGGGCTTACCGACGATTGGAACCTGCCCTGTAATCTCGGTGCCGACCTTGGTGGCGAAGAAGGCCAGCGTGTTCCAGGGCAGCAGATACCCGCTGAAGCCAAAGCCCATGACGAGAAATAGAAGAAGCACACCGCTGACCCAGGTCAGCTCCCTGGGCTTGCGGTAGGCCTTGAGAAACAGCACGCTGAACATGTGCGCGAACGCGGTAAAGATCATTAAGTTAGCCGACCAGGAGTGGATCGACCGAATCAGCCAGCCAAACTGCACACGGGTCATGATGTACTGCACGCTCTCGAAGGCTTCGTTCGCTCCCGGCCGGTAATACAGAAGCAGCAGGATCCCGGTCAGCACCTGGATGACGAACAAGAAGAGAGTGATACCTCCGAGGAAGTACCAATAGGAGAGCCGGTGAAGAGGAACAGTTTTCTTGCGCAACGGGGCGATCAGGTCATCCCAGCCGAATCGCTGGTCAAGCCAGCTGCGCACGTTGCGTAGGGGACTCATCTTATTTAATTAAGCCTCCCGCCGGCGTCTTACGAAGATCTCGTCCCCTCGCACCTGCACCTCAAAGCCTTCCAGCGGACGCGGCGGAGGGCCCGAAATATTTCGGCCGTTGAGGTCGTACTTACCGTTGTGGCAGGCACACCAGACTTGACGCAGATCGTCACGATACTGCACCGTGCAGGAGAGGTGCGTGCAGGTCGCCGACATGGCGCGGTACTCTCCGCTGGCTGTGCGGATCAGCAGGCCAGGGCGATTACCAAACCGGAAAATCTTTCCGCTGTTCGGCTTCAGTTCGTTGCGCTTGGCGGCGACGATCTCGTCCCCACCGAGATCTGCCACCGCTGGAGGGACAAGATAGCGCAGCACAGGATAGAGGAAAGAAGCAAAAGAGGCGAGTAGGCCGCCACCGAGGAAGATTCCAATGACGCGGCGGCGCGTAGGTTCGGGTTGGGAAAGTCCGTCAACGGTCATTCACTGCGCCCCTCGCCGCAGGAATCACTCAGCATCCAGGTCGTCATTATCATGGGCCGTGTCACCAGGTCAAACCGAACGCACTTCCACGGTACGCTGCATCTCGCGCACCCACATGGTCTGGAACAGTTGCAGGCGATGTCCAATAACGACTGCCAGATTCAGAGCGATCTTGTACCCAGCCGCCGGATTCGCGGCAAAATACTCGCGCAACGGCTCCCGCGACAGGGCGATAACTTTCGCTTCCTGCAGCGACGCGGTGGCGGTGAGGGTGAACCGGTAAGGCGGAATCAGCGCCGACCAACCCACGGTCTGACCAGGAGACCTTTCTTCCACGAAGATATCTTCTTCCCGGCCCCGGACCTGCATCGGCAGGGTAAGCCTGATTCGACCGCGTTCGGTCAGGAACAGGCGATCGGCTGGGTCTCCCAGCCGAAATAGTTCGGTTCCGGCGGGGACCAGCAGCCTGGTGCCAAGTCCCAGAACCTCGTCGGCCTCGGCGGATGTGAGACCGTTCAGCAGTTCATACGTCATGAGCTACTCTCTTAGTTCACAAACGGTGAACTTGTCTTGCTGTGCAACTGGGCATGCGTGGGACATGCAAGGAACGATTCCGCGGCAGCCTGCTCCATGCGCACGTGGTTTTCAATTTGCAGCAACAGGACTTCAATGGGCACCGGCCAGGCCGGGGCGGGCGGTACAGGCGGCGGTGCAGCAACTCGGTCCGAGAAAAAGTGGGCCGGAGCAACCGCTTGAACCAACGGAAGCGCGGGCTGCGCATTGGGTTTGGAATTGGAGGACTCCGAACGCGTCGCCGCTCCAAACGCAAGAGCCGCGATTCCCAGCCCAAATACGCTCATGCACAATCCCATCAAGAGCATTTCCATGGCGACCCTCCTACAACAATTTCTTATGGCACGTACTATGCCAGCGTTGGCCGAGGCCTAACTCCTTTTCCTTCAGACGAGGCAAGGATGGGCGCAACCAGCGGACTGCCACTATGTCAGGTCGAGCCTGACTATTTGTCAGTCGTTGACGGCTGTCAGCAGGTATGCCATGATCCCGCCATCTCCGTGCCATCATGATAAAGCTGCGTTTTGCCAGCATGACGGTTGGCCTGGCGCTCGGGGTCACCGCGGCAGTGGTGGTGGCGTGCACGGTCGCCGCCTACATCTTTTCGGTCCATCACTTTCAAAGCCTGCTCGAAACCGCCCACAGCAGTGCGCTGGCCGAAGGGGAATTGATCCGCACCGCGCTCGAGCACCAGATGGTGGGGAATGACCGCACTCTGATCGCGCAAATGGTCGAGAGCTTCGGGAAACAGTCGCGCGTCGAACAACTCATAGTGCTGGACCGCAATGGCGTGGAACGCTACTCCAGTAAGCCGGGGACCGTGGGGAATGATTTCAGCATTGCATCTCCGACCTGCCAGGCCTGCCACCGCGATCCGCCGGAACGCCGGGGATCGAGCCGCGTGATCGAGACCCGGGGTGGAACGATTCTGAGAACTGTGGTGCCGATTCGCAACCGCGAGCAGTGCTACCGTTGCCACGATCCCAATCAGAAAATCAATGGCATCCTGATTCTGGACTACAACGCCGGAGAGGTGCGCGCCGCGATGACGCGGGACCTGCGCTGGATGGTAGCTGGTACCGGTGCCTTGACCTTCGTCATCGTGGGGGCGATTGCGCTGGTGATCCGGGTGTCGGTGTTGCGGCGCTTACAGCGTTTTGAAACCACGGCGCGCCTGATTTCCCAAGGCGATCTCGGACGGCGCGTGCCCGCGGAAGGCTCGGATACTCTGGCTTGGATGGCACAGGAGTTCAATGCCATGGCCGACTCGGTGTCAGGCCTGGTCGGGGAAGTGCGTACCCAGCGGGAGCGGCTGGAAACGGTGATCAACAGTATTGATGACGGGATTGTGGTCCTCGACCCGGAACGAAGGATTATGGCGGCCAACGACGCCTTTCTGCAGCGAGCCGCCGTCTCCCGCGAACAGGTTCTGGGCTGCTGCTGCTACGAACTTGAACCGGGGCCGTGCAACCTGTCCGACTGCCCCACCCTTGTCTGTTTGCGGTCGGGTGCGCGCCAGGTCCGGATCTGTGAGCGCAAAACAGGCAACGACACGGTGGCTTGGGAAGAGATCCACGCTTCGCCGATTCTGGACGCCTCGGGCCGGCTGATTCAAGTCGTGGAGGTCTGGCGCGACATCTCCGAGCGGCGAGCGGCTGAGGCGAAGCTGGCCGAGTCCCACCGCCTGGCGTCGGTCGGAGTCCTGGCCTCCGGGTTTTCGCACGAGATGAATACCCCTCTGGCAACGACCCTGATGTGTATAGAGGGAATCCTCCGCGAAACTCCAGCCGGGCACGACGAGCCAATGGATCAAGCCAGAATCCGCGAAAAAGCGACCGTCGCGCGCGAACAGATCCTGCGCTGCCGCGGTATCACCCAGCACTTCCTGCGCCTGTCGCGCGGACAGCCGCATGCCGGAGATATCGTCGATCTCGATGCCGCCATCGCTGGCGCTCAAAGGCTGGTCGATCCCACAGCCCGCGCCAGTTCCGTGGAGGTCGCAGTGCAGCCATCCGCAACTACCCTGCACGTCCGGGCCGACGAGGCCGAACTGCAAAACCTTCTCGTCAATCTTCTGCTCAACGCAATTCAAGCATCGAAGCCGGGCGGCAAGGTCGTGGTTGCAGCTGAAGGCGGCGATGCGGTGCGCATTCGCGTCACCGATGAAGGATGCGGTATTGCCCCGGAATACCGTCAAAAAATCTTCGAGCCCTTTTTCAGCCTGCGCCCGGGCGGCAACGGCCTCGGTCTGTTCCTGTCGCTGAACGCGGTTCGCAGCTGGGGAGGCAACATCGTGGTCGAGAGTATGCCGGGCAAAGGGTCTATATTCGAGGTCGTGATCCCGGCAATCGATTCCGGTCCGCAACCGCAACCGAAGGACGGACAATGAAGCTCCCCTCGCTCCTTCTGGTCGATGACGATACCGCATTCCGCCAGGTGATGGCCGGCGAACTGAGTCGTCTCGGGTACGAAGTGGACGCGGTGGGATCGGGGGAGGAGGCGATCCAGCGAGTCGCCGCCGCGGAACCCGAAGTCGTTTTGCTCGACCTGCACTTGCCCGCGATGGACGGGATCGAAACCCTGAAGGCCATCCAAGCCGCCACGCCCACCGCCGAGGTCATCATGTTGACCGGACACGGTTCCATCGATACCGCCATCGAATCGATCCGCATCGGCGCTTTCGATTACGTGGTGAAGCCTTGCCCGTTGGATGAACTCCAGATTCGCATTCAAAGGGCCCTCGAGCGGCGATCGCTCCGCCAGCGCGCGAATCTTCTCGATCGCGTTCTGACTCCACCGAATCCCGGCAATTCCTTCATTGGCGACAGCCCGGAATTCCGCCGCCTGCTGAATCTGATCGATCGGGTGGCCCCCAGCGATTCGACCGTGCTCATTACTGGCGAGACGGGCGCGGGAAAGGAATGGGTGGCCAAGCTGATTCACGCTCGCAGCTCCCGCCGGTCGCGACCGTTCGTGGTGGTCGAGTGTGCCGCGCTGCAGGAAAGCCTGCTGCAGAGCGAACTGTTCGGCCACGAGCGCGGCGCATTCACCGGAGCAGACCGCGCCAAGCCCGGATTGTTCGAAGTCGCCAACGGCGGAACCATCTTCCTGGACGAGATCGGAGAAGTGAGCCCAGCGACCCAAACCAAGCTGCTGCGCGTGCTCGATACCTCCACGTTCCGGCATGTCGGAGGCACTAGGGAAATTCAAGTGGATGTCCGGATTCTGACCGCGACCAATCGCGATGTGCCCGCCATGGTGCGGCAAGGCCTTTTCCGCGAGGATTTGTATTACCGCCTGAGCACGATCACGGTAGAGGTGCCGCCCCTGCGCGCCCGAGGGGCTGACGTGGACCTGCTGGCCGAACACTTTGTGACCATGCTCAACCAGCGCTTCGGCTCCAACAAACAAATCGGCGAAGAAGCCCTGCAACTCCTGCGACGGCACAACTGGCCTGGGAACGTACGCGAACTCCTGCACGTAGTCGAGGCGGCCCTGGTGCTCTGTGAGGGACCGCGGGTTCTGCCGGAGCACCTTCCCGCCGCCTTGCGGAATTCGAAGCCTACCCCGCTGGCCGGTCCTTCAACGCAGGACGCCCCGCTGCCGACGCTCGAAGAAGCGGAGCTCACGCACATCCGATTGGCGATCGAGGCCAGCAAGGGTCACCGCGGAAACGCGGCCAGGATGCTCGGAATCAGCGAACGGAATTTGTACCGGAAACTGCGCGAGCACGGCCTGCTCTCGTGAGGCGGCGGGCTTACCCTGTAGTAACAGCTCGGGGCCAGCCGTTCCATAGTTCTTGAGCGACTCCTTCACCGACGCGGAAGACACTCTGATCGTGGGCGCGCAAGACTCCACCGCCCACACGAATACGGTCGCAGATCCCTCCCTTAAGGAATGATCTGCGTTACATGGAGCACCTCTTGCCTGCACCTTGTCCGCGAAACCAGAACCACCGCAAGCATGCCCTCGTCGACGCTATAGACCCCTATGAACTCCATGACGCGGCTTACCTGCCACTGCCCGGGAAGTCGTCAATGCTATAGATGTGCCCATACCTGAAACCGTGGCGATTGTCCCGAGTGACGAGGAGCAAGCCGGAAGTTATCGGTTCGTCCGTCGGATTGACCCGCGACCGGGTACAGTTGCAGAACCGACTGGAGAGTCTGCTGGAAGAGACCCATATTAAATTATCCAGTCTGGTCTCGGATCTGCTAGGTCTGAGTGCACGGCGTATGCTGCCAGGCGCTGGCCGACGGGGAAACCAACCCCACGTCTCTGGCCGCTTTGGCCGATAAGAAGTTGCGTGCCACGCCGGCACAATTATGCGACGCGCTGAGTGCCTGCACGGAGCTCAACCCGGTGTACCGCCGGCTCCTGAAGATGGTACTGGAGGAATTGCAATTCCTCGAGCAGCAGATCGTCAAGCTCGAGCAAGAGATGGCGAGTCTTCTCATCCAGCACCAGGAGGCAGTGCAGCGGCTCGCCGAGGTGTCCGGTCTAGGAGTGGCT
>Ga0209517_10008611_pt1 | contig 11895 bp, 7 predicted proteins | sample PeaSoiMetSII2010_FD_187695 | JGI IMG/M metagenome (GOLD analysis project Ga0209517, IMG submission 187695) | Peat soil microbial communities from Weissenstadt, Germany - SII-2010 (SPAdes) (version 2) | ecosystem: Environmental > Terrestrial > Soil > Wetlands > Peat | place: Germany: Weissenstadt...
GCCGCTCGGAACAATCGCCCGGCCCATCGATCCGTCAACCAGGAAGACTTCCGCTTCCACCGTAGGATTGCCACGTGAATCCAGAACTTCTCGCGCATGAATCGCTGCAATATTTGACATAAGAGTTTTTCTTTCCTCGATTTATGATTTCAATTCTGCTTCCCGGTCACCCACCCGGTTGGGATGGTCCCTGTTACACCGCGATCCGGCGTCCCGTCAGGTTAGCCACCGCCGCTATGAGTCTTCTTAGGCTGTGTTGTGAAACCAACGATTATATCGGATGGACGTGAACCCGGTGTGACGCCCGACACACTTGTTGTTGCCCATTTCCCCGTTCGGGACCGTTCATTAGGCCATCCCCGCCCCGCTCTTATCTCCGCTGGTTCCCTGTCCCCAGTGCGTGTTGTCGCCGCCGCCGGGGTAGACTAGAGTCAATAGAGCGCTTCGGATTCCAGGAGGTACCCCCGCCATGAAGAAAAGAACGAGATGGATGCTACTCCCCTGCCTATTGCTGGCTTCATTGTTGGCGGCCCAACTGGCGGCCCAGACCAGTTCGCCCGTCCCCGCAGGAACTGCCCTGATGGTGCGGCTCGATACGACCCTCGCCACCTTCAGCAATCGAGTTGGAGATCCCTTCCAGGCAAGAGTCACCCAGGCGGTCGTAGTCAACGGCAATACGTTGATTCCCGTGGGAGCGACCGTCGAAGGCCGCGTCACCAAGGTGAGTGAACCGCGCCGCATCTCCGGCAAGCCGACCATCGGAATTCTTCCCGAGGCTGTGATTCTTCCCACCGGCGAGCGCTACTTCCTCGATGCGACCCTGGTTGACACCAACATCCAGGGTACCGACGTGAATCAAGAAGGCCAGTTCAAGGGAACAGGCCACGACCGGCGCGACCAGATCGAGACCGGCGGCGGCACAGCCGGTGGCATGCTCATTGGTGGACTCATCGGCGGAGGCCCCGGAATCCTGATTGGCGGCGCGGTGGGCGCGACCTCAACCACGGTGCACTGGCTAGCCAAGCACCGTTCTGCGACTCTGCCGGCTGGCACGCAACTCACGCTGGAATTGAACCGCCCGTTGGCCCTGGGCACGGCACCCGCCCCCACGCCTGCAAACGGCGGCGGCAGCAAGTAGGAGTATCATCGCTTAGGGGTCTTCTAGAGGTCTTCGCTTCGGGGTCTTTCTCCGGCGCCGGACAGCGCATGCCTCCGGCGTTTTCTCTTTTGCTGCTCTTATGGAAGAATATGCATGTGAAAATCTGGTTAGACATTCCGGACAAGTTTCACTCGAAGCTGAAGAAAAAGGCGCGCCGGGAAGGAACTACGGTCAAGGCTCTGATACTCCGATCGGTTCAAGCCATGCTAAAGGACAAAGCGAAATCGCAGCAAAGGCGCAGACCGCCCACTACTGAAGCCGAAAAGCCTGGATCGTTATACCTCGATAATGCGGAGATTTTCGAACTCATCGACCTTCCGTGAGCGCGGAGCGCTTTCACGCCCCGAAAATCAAATCCCCCTCACTCAGAACCTGCAACTCGATCCATCCCTCCAGCGGCAACGAATCCACCGGCAGCCGGTTCTGCCAAAGGCTGAAGCGAAGACGCAACTTGCTGGTGGCGGCCACGGCAACCGCGCCAGGCTTACGCTCCGCTGTTCGTTCTGCTGTTCGTTCTAATGTCCGCTCCGCCGGAGCAGCCGTCGGAGTGGCCAGCAGCCACACCAGGGGCAGCTTGAATTCGAAATTCCGCAGCAGCGCCAGCTTCACATGTTCATCCGGCTGCGACGACGACGCCTTCACCCGCTCCTCCGACCCATCCTCAATCTTCCAGCCGCTAAGCTTGACCTCGTGCACTGAGGCCTCGACCCGCAGCGTACGTCGCGCACGCGGCTCGCCGCTGGCCCAGGATTCCAGGTTCACGACCAAGTCAAAGTTTTCCTTGGGAACGTTGCCCATGAAGTCCAACCGCCCATACACATGGGTGGAATCGATGCCGGCATACACTGCATCCAGCAGAAACTGTTTGCCGTGCATCGAGCCAGAACGGTGATCGGCGGTGTAGATGGCCGCGCCCATCCACTCGAAGTAGCGCACCTTGTCACCCGCAACTCGCGGATGAATGTACGCCGTCTGCGGCACAAACGACGGACGCACCTCCGCCCCCATGATGGGCTGCGCCAGAGAGTCCGGCGGAGCCGCTCCCAGCGCCTGATACACGTTCGACAAATGCTTGCGGTAGAGTTCGTCAAAGTCGCGGTCGTTGGCCGAGTGATGTTCGGGCCCGTACCACCAGTTCCAGTCGCTGCCCTCGGCAATCAGGATCTCTTCGAAGGCCAGCTTGCGCTGCGCCTCGGCCGCGCGCGCCGCATTCTGTGCATAGAATTCGCGCGCGTGCTGCAGATAGTCCCAGGCGCGGTTGTCCTCCGGCGCGCCGATCCACACATTAAAGTTCGCCCCGATCCACGATCCCGGCACTAGCGACGTCATTTTGCCGAAATCCTTGTGCCGCGCAATCGCCTCGGAAACCGTCACTGATTCGAACCCTGGCTCGCGCTGCAACCCGTCGTAGAAGCGTCGCAAAAATTCGCGTCCCGATTTCGGGTAGTATTCCCAAGCGTTCTCGCCGTCCAGGATGATCGACACCACGGCATCGCGCCCTTTGGCGAGCACTGGCTTGGCTGCTTCCTTGATGTTGCCAATCAGGTGCCGGGCCGCCTCTGCCGGAGGCATGCCGGAATACACGAACCCGATCAGATCGGAGATCGTGTGATCGCGAAACACCAGGTGCATCGCCGCCGAGCCGTTTTCGTAGCGATGGATGTTATAGAGTTTCTCGCCCAAAGGCGCCGGCAAACGGCCAGTCCCGTCGCGCGCGAAGAACGCGCCCGAACTCCGCCCCAGCACGCCTTCGTCGGTGGCCATCCACTCGACGCCTACGCTATGCGCGATGGCCAGCACCTCTTCCGAGACGCTGCCCTCCGACGGCCACACGCCCTTGGGACGCAACCCGAAAACTTTCTCGTGCAGATCGAGGCCGCGGGTCAGCTGTTCGCGCGCGTCTTCGGGATGGCGAAACCGGTTCTGCGGCAGCGGCAATCCCGGCGACGACACGGCTCCGATACTCGTATCGCACACCAGCGGCAGAATCGGGTGATAAAACGGTGTGGCCGAAAGCTCAATCGATCCCTTCTGCGCCGCCTCGGCGTGCGCCGGAAGCACCCTGCCCAGCAATTCCCTCTCGCGCGCGATCACAAACTTCTGATCGTCGAGCGAGTAGCTGTGCCCCTTGGCCACCAGCGCCGCCACATTTTTCTCTTCCAGAAAGAACTCGTCGAACCATGCTATCTGCGACAAGACTTGCAGGTCGGTGAAATCCTGCGGCTGAAAATAGCGCTCCGCCCGTTCCGGATGATCGCCGTGCTCGCGAAACCGCTCCCACAATTCGCGGTACCGCGGATAGCGCCCGATCAGATTCTGCGGATTCGCCTGAAACAGATATTGCAGCGCGAACCGCCGCTCCTCGAGTGTCAACTCCTTCGCCGGCTTGGCCGCCACGCTGAGAAATGGATCCTGCGCCGTCCCCGCAACATAGTCCTGAATCTGCACCATCAGCGACGGCACCAGGTTGAAATTCTGGTGAACGGTGGGAAACTCGTCCAGCAACTTCACCATCCCGTAATAATCTTTGAGCGCGTGCAGCCGCGTCCACGGCAGACGATATTCGCCCGTGACCAGATCCTTATAGAACGGCTGGTGCTGATGCCAGAGCAGAATGACGCGCAAAGCAGGCATGGCTGGAGCAGTCAGTCTAGCATGGGAAATTCGTAGAAACGGTTATGTGGGGACAGCCGCCCTCGCCTGTCCCCACACAAATCGTGCGAAAGGGCGCTGATCTTCTGTAAACTAAGGCGCACCCACATTCAGCCCACAGCATGAGCCCCGACCCCACCATCGCCAGTCCTCAACTCCTCTCCGACCAGGACATCTACCTGTTTAACGAGGGCAGCAACTACCGCCTCTACGACAAGATGGGGGCGCACCTCGTCACCATCAATGGCCAACCGGGCGCCGTCTTCAGCGTGTGGGCACCGAATGCGCGGTCGGTTTCTGTTGTGGGCAGCTTTAACGGGTGGGATTCCAAGTCGCATCGTCTCAACTCCCGCGGTTCGTCCGGCATCTGGGAGGGCTTCATCCCCGCCGTGACCAAAGGCGCGCTCTACAAATTCCACGTCGAATCGCAGCGCCATGGATTCCGCGTCGACAAAGCTGACCCGCTCGGCCTGCTGCATGAAAAACCTCCGCGCACCGCGTCCGTCGTCTGGGATCTCGACTACCAGTGGAGCGACGACGACTGGATGCACAAGCGCGCCGAACGCAATTCCCTGCGCGCCCCGCAAGCAGTGTACGAAGTGCATCTCGGTTCGTGGATGCGCGTCCCCGAAGAGCACAACCGTCCGCTAACCTACCGCGAAACCGCACCACGCCTCGCAGAATACGTTGGCCAGATGGGCTTCACTCACGTCGAGTTCCTGCCTGTGATGGAGCATCCCTTCTACGGTTCCTGGGGATACCAGACCACCGGATACTTTGCTCCCACTTCGCGCTACGGCTCACCGCAGGATTTCATGTACCTGGTCGACTACCTGCACCAGCACGGCATCGGCGTGATTCTCGACTGGGTTCCGTCGCACTTCCCTTCCGACGCGCACGGTCTCGCCTACTTCGACGGCACGCACCTCTACGAGCACGCCGACTCGCGTCAGGGATTCCATCCCGACTGGAAGACGCACATTTTCAACTATGGCCGCGCCGAAGTGCGCAGCTTTCTGATGTCGAGCGCCCTGTTCTGGCTCGACAAGTATCACATCGACGGCCTGCGCGTGGACGCTGTCGCCTCCATGCTCTATCTCGATTACTCTCGCAAGCAGGGTGAATGGATTCCCAACAAGTTCGGTGGACGCGAAAACCTCGACGCCATCGACTTCCTCCGCCGCTTCAATCAGGAAGCTTACGGGCAGCACCCGGAGATTCAAACCACGGCCGAGGAATCCACGTCGTGGCCCATGGTCTCAAAGCCCGTCTACGTCGGCGGCCTCGGCTTCGGCCTGAAGTGGGACATGGGCTGGATGCACGACACGCTCCGCTATTTCCAGAACGATCCCATCCACCGCAAGTATCACCACAACGATCTCACCTTCCGCATGTTGTATTCCTTCCACGAGAATTTCGTGCTGCCGCTCTCGCACGATGAGGTCGTACACGGCAAAGGATCCCTGATCGGCAAGATGCCCGGCGACGAATGGCAGAAGTTCGCCAATCTGCGCCTGCTCTTCGCCTATATGTACGCCCAGTCCGGCAAGAAGCTCCTCTTCATGGGCTGCGAATTTGGACAAGTGCGCGAGTGGGCCCACGACACCAGTCTGGAATGGCATGTCTTGCAGTACCAGGTCCACCGCGGGGTGCAGGCCTGGATGGAGCAGTTGAATCGCTTCTATCGCAGCGAGCCCGCCATGCATGTTCTCGATAACGATCCCGCCGGATTCGAATGGGTCGACGCCAACGACAACGCCACCAGCACGGTCTCCCTGCTGCGCAAGAGCGAGTCCCCGCGCGACACCGTGCTCGTGGTTTGCAACTTCACTCCAGTGCCCCGCACCGGATATCGCGTAGGCGTTCCCCACGGTGGCTATTGGCGCGAGATGCTCAACAGCGACGCCCGCGAATACGCCGGTAGCGGCCTGGGCAACATGGGCGGAGTCAACGCCGAAGAAATCCCCACCCACGGCCGCCCCTTCTCACTGCAACTGACCCTGCCTCCGCTAGCCGCACTGTTCTTCAAAGCCCAATAAGTCGGCCATGCGGCGGTCATGTGGCGACGGCCGCCTCGGCCGTCCCGCGAAGGCGAAGCCGAGCGGACCATAGCACTAGTGCCGGACGCCTTAGATCGGGTGCCCCATTTCTCGCGCCTTTTGCGAGAAGTGGGGATCTCTACCCGAATCCCTTATATTCCTCCCAGAACTCCGGCCACGGCAGCCGCGGCGGCCCGCACACAAAAATATCCGGATGATCCTCGCTCTCTTCGTTCTTCACGCCCAGCGAATTTCCGTTGTGACCGGCCCAACGGCACGCTGTGAAGAGCCGATCCGCCTCTTGGCGCGACTGTCCCATCACAATCAAAGTCGAAGGCAGCGGCGTAGGATAACCTCGCAGCCACGACGAGTTAACCCCACTGATGGGCGGCGGCAAGTGATAGGCCGGTCCCAGGATTTCGATCGCCCCCTGCTCGCCGTAGTTTCGCACTGCAATGCCAACACTCTCCCGCTGTTCCGGAGGCAAAGAATCCCGAATCCCGGCAACCGTCCGGACTAGCTCGTCCCAGCCAATCTCCTCACGCAAATCGCCGTTATTCTCAAGGGCAAGCTTCATCAGCTTGCCGCTCGACGCCACCGGAAGAATCATCGCGCTCATGAATAGTCCCCAGGCCACTACCCCGGTGAAGAACACAGCCTCCAGGGCGCGCCGTGGCACCTTCGATAACGACGCAACCCAGCGTGCTCCCAGCACCGCGCCCATCGCCATCAGCATGGGATACGCCCCTCCCATGTAGTAGCCGCGCCCCTTCCCCACCAGAAACAGCACCAGCGGGATTAAGTACATCCACGCCAGCATGCGATAGCGCCGGTCCCACAGGTAGCCGATCGCCCCGGCGATCCACAGCGGCGCCGCCAACATGTTCGTGCATATCCAAAACTGCGAGCGCCAAAATCCATTTGCCCGCCCCTCACCCACATCCCGCGCATGAATGTGCTGCAGGAAATGCAGGGAGATGAATCCATGCCGCACTTGCCACACCAAGTTAGGCGAGCAGATCGCAAACCCCAGCAGCATCCCGCCCCAGAACCATCCGCTTGCCAAGTAACGGCGGGCGCGGGTCAGCAGAACTCCACCCATAATCCCGGCAAGGTAAAAACCCATCGTGTACTTGGTCAGAAATCCAATACCGATAGTCGCCCCAATCGCCAGCCACCAACGCGGATTCTCCGTCTTCAGCATCCGAATCACGAAGTAGGCAATCAGCACCCACCACAAATTATCGAAGGTCGTGTATTGAAACTCCGTGCCCTCGAACAGCGGCAGCGTCGAGAGCGCAACCGCAAGGGCCGCGGCCAGCTGGGCGAGCCGGCCTCCACCAAGCTCGCGGGCCATCAGTCCTGCAACCACGACGAGGATCGCCTGCGCGATAACCGAAAACAAGCGCAGTCCCACTAGCGAAACGCCGAAGATGGAAAGCCCAATGCGCTCCACAAACGGCGTGAACGGCGGATACGGCACAAATCCCCAGTCCAGATGCCGCGCATCGCTCAGAACCTGCAACTCATCGCGATGAAATCCGTAGCGCCCGTTCGTAAGCAGATGGGCAACGGCCACAATCGCCGCAATGCCCACCAGCGCCAGCGTATCGGCCCGAGAAGGGCTATCGACCTGTCCGGGACTCTGCTCAGCCATCATTCCCGCTCCTCACATCTCTGTCGGATACGCACTCCACCTCGCTCCGGTTCCGATATCTTGCCGTAGCGCCGGCATCCTGCCGGCTGTCGCGAGGGCGTCTCGCCCTCGCCTCTACGGCCGCAACCCAACCTGATCTGTATGCTATCCTCGCCTTAAGCGCGCTTCATGCGGATTCTGACCCGCTACATCCTACGCGAAGTGACGGCGCTCGCGCTCATCGGCGTGGCGATCTTCACCTTTGTCCTGTTCACGCGCGACCTGGGACGCATTCTCGAACTGGTGGTGCGCGCCAGCGCTCCCCTGCCCAGCGTCGCCGAGATTTTCTTTTTCACCGTGCCGCTCGCGCTCACCTACACCCTGCCCATGAGCGTGCTTTTGGGAATCCTCATCGGCCTGAGCCGCCTCGCCGCCGACAGCGAAATCACCGCCATGCGCGCCAGCGGCATGGGAATCTGGACCTTCCTGCGCGCGCTCTCGACCTTTGTAGCGGCCGCCTGGCTCATGGCGATGGTGAACGGCTTGTACATCGCGCCTCGCGCCCAGGCCGCGCTGGGCCACCTGGAAGACCGCCTCAAAGGTTCCCAAGTCTCCTTCGAAATCCAGCCCCGGGTTTTCTACGAGGGATTCCCCAAGAAAGTTCTCTATGTGCAGGACGTGAAAACGGCCCAGGGTGCCGCCGTCTGGAAGGGTGTGTTCATGGCGGACCTAAGCGACGCCACCAACCCAACCATCACCCTGGCCAAGGAAGCCATCGTGGTTAGCGAAGGGCAGGACCGCCTGCACCTGCACCTGATCGACGGATCTGAACACGTTACCGACCCCAAGGACACCGGCCACTACCAGATTTCCACTTTCCAGCAGACCGACATCCCACTCGACCTGCCCTCCACCGAGAACAAGCCCGACGAGTCGCTTCCCGCCGAGGTGATGAATACCGCGGCGTTGTGGCAGAAAGCCGGCCGAGTCGATCCCATTTCCGCCCGCTGGTATCTCATTGCGTTCCACCGGCGCTTCGCTCTGCCCACTGCCTGCCTGGTGCTGGCGTTGGTGGGCATCCCGCTGGGGCTGTCGTCGAAGAAAAGCGGCAAGTCCGGCGGATTCGTGCTCACCATCCTGCTGGTCTTCGTCTACTACGTAATTTCTCTTGTGGGAGTGTCTCTGGCCCGGCAAGGCAAGGTCTTCCCCTGGTTCGGAGCGTGGCTGGCTGACTTTGTGTTTCTGGCCTTGGCGATTTTTCTGCTGTCGCGGGCTGAGAAGCGTCCCTTTGAAATGGCCTCGTTCCGGGCCGTCTGGAAACGGGATCCGTCCGGCGCCCAGCCGGCCGCCTCCCGTGGCCGCCGCGAAAACGCCTTCGAGCGCGCCTCCACCCGGCGCCGCATGTTCAGCGCCAGCTTTCCGACCCTGCTCGACGACTACGTGCTGCGCGATTTTTTCGTCTATCTGGGGATGATCCTCTCCACGTTTCTCGTGCTGGTCATCGTCTTCACCCTGTTCGAATTGCTGGGAGATATTCTTAAGAACCAGGTTCCGGCCGCCGTGGTGGCGGAGTACCTGCTCAACGTTGCGCCCTATCTGCTGTACAACGTGGCTCCCCTGGTCATGCTGCTGGCCGTGCTGGTCACGTTTGGCATGATGCAACGATCCAACGAAATTACCGCGATCAAGGCCACGGGAACCAGCATCTACCGCATCGTCACGCCCGTGATTGTGGCTGCGGGTGTGCTGGCGGTGGGACTGTTTTTCGCCGACCAGTTCTACCTGCCCCGCACCAACAAACGCCAGGAAGCTCTACACAACCAGATCAAAGGCAAACCTCCGCAAACCTACCTGCGTCCCGACCGCAAATGGATTTTCGGTCAAAACAACGACATCTACTACTACCAGTTCTTCGATCCCGATCGCGACCAGTTCGGCAACGTCACCGTGTTCAAGCTCGACCGCGCGAGCTTTGCCATCACTCGCCGCATCCACGCCGACCGCGCCCACTGGGCCGAAAAGTTGAATCGCTGGGTCTACGAACAGGGATGGGACCGCGCCCTCAACGTCTCGGCCATCGCCAACTTCCGGCCCTTCGAGGTAGCCACGTTCCCCGACCTGCCGGAAACGCCGTCGTATTTCAAGAAAGAAGTGAAGCAGTACACCGAGATGAACTACGAAGAGCTGCGACGATATATTGGCGATCTGCAGCAGAGCGGATTCGACGTGGTTCGCTTGCGGGTGCAACTGCACAAGAAGCTGTCGTATCCCCTCATCACCCTGATCATGGCCGTGCTCGCCATTCCCTTCTCGCTGTCCACGGGAAAGAAGGGAGCCATCACCGGAGTGGCCGTCGCCGTGGGAATTGCCGTGTTCTACACGGTCGTGTCGCGCCTGTTCGAAGCCATGGGCGATCTCAACCAGCTCCCTCCGGCTCTCGCCGCGTGGTCGCCAGATCTGATCTTCGTGCTGGTCGGTGGCTATTTGATTCTGAAGGCGCCCACGTAGAAGAAAGCGACCCGTGGCTGCAAGGTTTATGTGGGGACAGCCGCCCCGGCTGTCCGGTCGAGCGAAGCTCGACGGTGCCGTCATCTACTCAGAAGTCCGCGCAAGATATGCTTCCGACGCAAGACGCCGCGCTGCGCTTGGCGGGACAGCCGAGGCGGATGTCCCCACATAAACCTTGTAGCCACTCGCCACTGCCTTACTTCACCGCCACGCCCCACGGATAATTATCCGTCTGGATCGGAGGTTGCACCGTGAGCGCGCCGCTTTGCGGCGTGACCAAGTACTGCGTCACCGACGCGGCATTGAAGTTTGTCACAAAGAGCCAGCTGCCATCCCCGCGAATCGCGATCGACGTCGGCTGCAAACCGGTGGCCACGGTTGCCGGCGTCGCCGCCGTCAGGCTCCCCGAAACCGGGCTGATTTTGAGCACCGAGACCGTGTTGGACAGCGTACCTAGGACATAAACGTTGTTGCCAAACGGATCCACCACCAGCGGCCCCGGACTGTTGGCGCTCCCCGCCAGACTAAACGGTGAACCCGTAACCGGTATCAGGGTGCCCGGCGGAACCGGCGGAACCGCCATGCAGGCGGTCGATTGAGTCGTCAAGCCGTTGCAGATGCTGTAGGCGCTGACTCTGTTCGTGAGGCTGTCGCTCACGTATACGAATCGATCACAAGGATCTACCGCGACTCCGGCAGGTATCGGATCGGTCGGAAAAAACGGTTCGGAAGCGGCGGCGGTCGGATTCGTCAAAACGCCCGAGGTTGTATTCACCACAAATTCGAATACCTGGTTCCCAATCCCATCGACAGCGTAAAGGTACTGCGAGGTCGGCGGGGTGTTGCCCAGGTCGTTGCACACGGCGTTCCGTACTCCATTGATGCCGACGGCTGGGAGCACTGTGGGCGTTGGCGCCACGCTGACGATGTCGAGACCCGATTGCGCGAGTGTGCTCGGATTTGTCGACGTGAAGAATGGCGAGCCAGGAACTTCTGTCAAACTGCCGCCGCTCCCAATGGCGAACACCGAAACCGCACCCGGGATGTAGTACTGGACCGGCGGAGGAGGGTTCGGAGGAAGGTACGGAGGATACGTCGACGCCCGGTCTGCCACAAACAGAAATTTCCCAGCCGGGTCCATAACCATCGTGCCCGGAACAACCGGCGGCGGGGGGCCGACTACGGTAGTTGTCCCTTGAATGAACACCGTTTCCGGCATAAACGGAATCAGTTTCCCGACCTGGGTCGTGGTCCCATCAGAATTCACCTTGAACGCAAGAATGCCAGTAGTGCTCTGGTTGGGGTTTGCGACGGTATCGCACAACGAATTGGCGTTAATGATGGTGTACGCATAGGCCCCAGCCGGGTCCACCACGAGCGAGGACGGCAGTCCATTCAGAACGCAAGTCAAACTCGACGTGTCATTCGGCGTGTTGGAGATCGCGGAAATATGACCGCTGCCCAGATTGAAGCTAAACGTCTCCACCAGCCCCGACCCCTGACTCCCCACCAGCATCAGCCCATCGGACGAAGCGTTGTAGTTGCTCCCGCAAGCCACCAGCAGTCCGATTGAAACCAGCATCGCCACCCCGAGCATCCACGCAAATCGTTTCGACATTCTCTGGTTGATCTCCATATTTATGTGAGGTTTAAGGGTGCACACACGACCCGGTGCCCCGCTGACCGGGTCCTGCACTCCGGAAAACGCGGGAAAATCTCAACCCATTGGTGTATCAGGAAAGCGCGGGAAGAGCAAACTCCCACAACGGCTATTGGAATCTCGGCAACGCCACCGAGTTGCCCGCTTGCCCAGTAGTTCTTAGTATACGAGAGGTTTGGAGAAGATGCCGACCGTGAAACTGCTCGTGTAGGGCCGGGTCTCTGACCCGGCCGCGGTGCGC
>Ga0209517_10008615_pt1 | contig 11894 bp, 14 predicted proteins | sample PeaSoiMetSII2010_FD_187695 | JGI IMG/M metagenome (GOLD analysis project Ga0209517, IMG submission 187695) | Peat soil microbial communities from Weissenstadt, Germany - SII-2010 (SPAdes) (version 2) | ecosystem: Environmental > Terrestrial > Soil > Wetlands > Peat | place: Germany...
TTTGGCGAGCGCCGGCGTGCCGGGCCGGAGGTAGGAAGGGCTGCCGGGAAGCTGCGGCGGGATCATGCCGGTGCGTAGCGGGGTCATGCCGGTGAAGAAGGCGTTGCGGCCAGCCGTGCAGCTTTGCTCGGCGTAGTAGGTCATCATCTTGGCGCCTTCATTGGCGATGCGGTCAATGTTGGGTGTTTCGCCGAGCCCCATACCTTGCTGATAGCTGACCACTTGCATCCAGCCGATGTCGTCGCCCATGATGAACAGGATGTTGGGCTTCTTCTCTTGGGCGGCTGCCGGAGCAGCAAGCGCTGCTAAGCCGATGGCGAATACCGCCGCCACAAGCCAAGCGGTGATGCTATGTAATTTTTGTCTCATTGGTCTTCCTCTCGATGACATGTGAACGAGCATCAAAAATGCCGATCAAAACAGATTCAAATAGGCAAGCAGCGGCCATACGGACCGAGGTAGTAGCCGTATGGGCACACAGCTGCCGGCGCCACCACCACGGGCGGCACATAGCGCGGCGCCACCACCACGGGCGGCGCCACCACCACCGGTGGCACATACACCGTGCCGTTGCGAATGCAGCCGCCATATGGGCCGCGGTGAAAGCCCCACCCACAAAAGCCACGCACTAGCGTGATATCGGGCGCCGCGGTTTGCACCGGCACGGACAAAACGGGTAAGGCCTGGACGTTGAAAGAAAATGACGACACCAGCACGCTACAAGCAAAGATCAAAGCTAACTTTTTTGACATCGGCAAAACTCCTATACGCCCCAGCGCCGGACGCGAGGCGCCATTCATGGAGCAGTTTCCTTAGTGGTTAGACGGCGAAACACGCTGACTTTAGTGGCCGGCTCGTCTCCGGGCCTGCACATAGTTCTTCGAGACATCACCCGCCTGGATCAAGGCGTTCACGCAAGCCCTGGACAGTTTGGCTCCGTTGTTACGAAAGCAGTAATTCAGAAGTGGGCTTCCGATCCCATATTCGCCGCAGAAATTGTGATAGTCCCATCGACAATCTTGTGACACGGCCTGGGTTATGTCGGGCTCCGCTTGGGCCGCGCAGGTGAAGCAAGCGATGCCTACAAAGGCGATAAACAGTTTCGAGCGATAGCGCGTCATTGACGACTCCCTTCCATGTTAATTCCGTCAGATGCGTGTTTTGAATCCAGAATAGTGTAGCCGCGCCACGCGAGCCGTTTAGATCGCGCGCTGCGTTGATCGCAGTTACAAACCCCGAGTATCAGCGACATATCACTCCCCCGCCCATAAAGCGGCGCACCGCTACCGAAGCGCGACGAGAGCAACCAAGATGGCTCGATCTGGTCGAGTTTTAGGATTTGGCGTTGAATTTCGGGCGGCAAGGTGGCGGTATTGTAACGATTGATTGCAGGCGACTGACTTCAGACTCGCGGCGATGTCCGCTTTTGGCACATCTGCGACATGCACCGCCTCAGCCAACTTGTCCGCAATACCCTCCAAAGCGGACATGTGAGGCGCTGCTCGGCATTTATGATTACAGGGCCTAGTTCGCCCGAGCGGCTTTGTCCGCTCCAAGTGCCCGATACACGCTTGCCTTGCTGAGGTCCATTTGACGCATGATCTCTGGCACCGTCTTGCCAGCCTTCCTCAGCTTCCTCACTTGCTGGATCGTTTCAGGGATTAGGAGAGGTTTGCGACCGAAGCGGGTTCCGCGCTCGTGCGCTTTCCTGATCCCATCCATCTGGCGCTCGCGCCGAATGTCGTTCTCGAACTCCGCGATGAGTGCCAGGATGCCCATGACGAGCTTGCCGGTGCGCGAGCTTGTGTCGATTGCCGGATCATCGATGACCCTGAAGCTAACGCCCTTCTCCGCAAGCTGAGAGACGATGCGGTAGAGGTCAGAGGTGGATCGCGCTAGGCGGTCAATCTTCGTCACCAGCAGCGTGTCGCCTTCGCGCAGGTACTCAAGGCAGCGCTTTAGCTCTGGACGCCCCGCATCGACGCCCGAGCGCTTCTCCTTGAAGACCTTGTCACAGACTTTGAGCTTCTCAAGCTGCACTCCGAGGTCCTGCCCGGTGCTCGACACTCGGGCGTATCCCACCGTCGTCAAAGCGGTTCCTTATTTCCACAGAGGTAGTGAGAACAGTATTAAGAGACACGTTTTGAGACACGTCAAGCGTTGGTATCAGAATGTGTACTTTATGAGACCAGAGGACCTGTAGCGACGTTGGGTGAGCGTGGACTCCCCTCGCGTTAGCGCGAACCGTGACTCTCGCGCCTATCAGTTGAAAGCGCTATCGCGGAACCGTTCAGCCTCTTGCTCAAGATCACGCTCCACGTCGCCAATGAAAGGGACCGAAGCCAATTCGGCTCGCTTCCATACGCGTCTAAGAGAAGCGCGGCCCACAGACAGCACGCGGGATACATAGGACGGCTTTGCAATACAGTATTATGGGTTAGTGGGAACGGCCGAGCGGCGGCTCGCGATGCGATCAACGTTTAGGGGCAGAGAACCGGCTAACGATGAACCCAACACAAACGGGACAAGCCTGGTATGTTCTGCGCGGCTACCGCTATCAACTGCTGCAGTCGGTTGACGCTTGGCTCCGACTTCGTCCTGACGAGGTCTTATGGCTTGAAACAGAAGAGGACTTCTCGGTCGCCTCGGCTACTACTGCGGTCGACACGCAGGTAAAGAGTTCAGCTGCGGCAGCAGGTCCTAAGCCTCATAGCTTGCAGTCCAAAGATGTGCGGGCTGCTCTTAGTCGCTATTGGGAAAGGTCAAATCAAGGACAAGACGTCCGCCCGCAGCTCGTTTTCATCGCCAAAGGTAAGGCTGCACGGGAACAAGGCTTAACGTTCCCAAATGGGGCAGCGGGTATCGAATATTGGGGAAGAGCAGCGGTTGATGGCGACACCGCGCCGATACGCGCGGCACTCGAATCCATATTCGACGGTGAACCTCTTGGCGATTGGATCAAAACAAATCCCAGCGATCAAGAGCTGCGAGCACGACTGCTCGGCCGAGTACGGTGGATGCTCCAGGCATTGGATGAGGGTCCTCTTACCGAGCTCATCCGCGACAAGATTTCAGAACTTTATTTGGCGAAAGGCTTCTTAGTCACGCTCGCCGATGAGGCCGTTCGCAGCCTTCTAGATCGCGTTTTTGAAACTGCGACCAACGTTGACCAGAGCAGTCGCCAACTCACTGCGGTCGACTTACATCGCTCACTCGAGCTTGCGGCCGGACCAACTACCGCTTTGCAATCCGCCGCCCGAGCAATCGCTGGCACAGCGGTTACCACGGCAGCCGAGGGTTTGTTCATCACTCGAATTGGGTCGACGACGGGGAATACGACCGATCGCCCATTGACTGCCACGGAAATCCTTTCTCGTGCCGAGAATGAACCCCTCATTTGGCTCCATGGAACTAATGGTGTCGGAAAATCAACGTTGGCACGCTTAATTGCAATGCAAGTCGGCGGGGCTTGGCTCGGTCTCGATTTGAGGTCTGTTCAAGACGACCCTAGAGCCGCTCTCAACGCGTGGCGGGAACTTATTCGCGCGTTGCTCAGGGAACCTGAAATTCGGGGTGTTGTGATTGATGACCTTAACGGGCCGCTCCTGGATGCGTTGCAAACGCGCCTAAGGGGACTGACAGAATCGGTCGCGGTCTACGGAACTCGACTGATCATAACCTCATCGCACGAGCCTTCGGTCGCTCGTCTCAACGAACTTGGCGCGTCACCAAATGCGGCAGTTCAGTCCCCTTACTTCAGAGAGGATGAGGTGCACGCACTAGTTATGAATGAGAATGGACCGCCCTCAAACATGGTCGAGGCTTGGACCCGTCTTATCTTCTTGGCAACAAACGGGGGTCACCCTGTGTTGGTCTCTGCGAAAGTTGCCAGCTTACGATCGCGAGGTTGGCCTACGAGCGCTCTTCTTGAAGACATCGGTCCGCTCACAAGCCATGCGGTAAAGACCACGAGGGAAGAGGCAAGACGGCGACTGGTTGATGAAATACCATCTCCCGAGGCACGTCAGCTTTTGCGCCGGATCGGTTGCGTGTTTGATCGCTCAGATCCTGCGCTGATCCTCAAACTCGCACAAGACGAACCTACGATCCCCAACGCAGGTGACACACTATCCATTCTACGTGGATCGTGGATTGAGGTCATTCCCGGGGGCGATCTGCGACTTTCTCCGCTCATTGCTGACATTGGCCAGGATCTTTCGGAAGGTGAACTGCTGCTGCACCGGCGCACCGCCGCTCGGCACTGGCTGGGTTCCGGTACACTCGATCAGCGCTCACTTCCATTGTGTTTCTGGAACGCACTTTGGGGCAAGCATACGGCAATACTCTTCAAGCTTTGCGAGACACTTCAGACGCTGCCCGAGAATCAGGTTCGTGGGGCGGCTACTTTGCTGTCTCCACTAACTCTTTTTAGAACTGACGCATCGATTTATCCCGACGTACCGCCCGTTGGGACCATGCTTCGGCTCCTACAGGTTCAGGTCGCGAATGCCCTAGACGATGCTGATACCGCTGGTCGGGCTGCAATCCGAATGAGAACAGAACTGGAAGAGATAGAAGACAATGAACTTCGCGCGGTATTGCTCTCGATTGCGATCCCAAGAGTGCTTTTTGCCGCTGGTATAAATCTCCAGCCAGCAATTCAGCTCGAATGGGCTCTTCGTCTGAGGGCTGTAATGCAGGAAATTGCATCAACACCGAATCCTGAACTTGTTGATGCAACGGCGGGACTAGCTTCGGGCCTCCCTGCAGGCGTCGATCTGCCTGAAGTCCTCGTCGCTAGTGTCCTCAACCGAATCCGAAGCTCGGAGGAAATGCTTGCGATGATCAAGGCGTTAGACGCTCTTCAGGAAAGCGATCGAAACAGTTTCCTTGATGCTACGGCTATCGTTCTCCGGGTGAACCCTGGTTCATTTGTTCACAATGGTTTGGCACAGGAGCAGCTCGACGGCCTTGACTTGCAGCCTGCACTCGAGCGCTACAAAAAGATGGGTCTGATCGCGAAGCGCTGGGGCAGAGTTGATGTTCGAGCCGAACTTGCGTGTGCGCAATCAGTTCTCCTTGACGAGGGTTTTGGGGAAAAATCAGCGGCGGTCTCTGTAATAGATGGAGCTGTAGGCGAACTCGGAACTATTCCGGCGCTTATTCGCCAGAAGGCCAAAGTGTTGAGTCACGCAGGCGAGGACGCCGCCGGCGCCCGTCTACTAATGAGCGTTGAGGAAACCGTAGGTGCTGATAGCCCACTCGATCGAGCGCTAGCATTGCGCGATGGTGCAGTCTCTGCCGCGCGTGCAGAAATGTTCAACGATGCTGTTCGATTATTTCATAAGGCTCGTGGCGCGTTGGTTCAAACGGGCGAGTACGCCGGACTGTCGGTGGGCATTCAGACTGAAACAGCGTTAACTTTTTGGGCAATGAATGATCGTGGGCAGGCACTCGTTGAGCTAGCGGACGCGCTTGATGCCCTTAATAATCTTGATCCACTCAGCTCTCGGCAAAATGAACGTGCGCATCAATTTGCGCGGGCATTGGTTGGCATCTTCTGGAAGGCACTTAATCCCTATTCCGCACCGTCTCAAGAGATCACGTTTGGGCAAGCTTCGGCCTTAACCGGTGATGAGCCGCTGTTGGGAGTGGATCTAAAGCCCCTGGCATACAATTGGCGCATCTTGGCTCTCTGCGAAATCCAGATGGACGTGGATCTCGGAATCGAGCCGCGCTCGATGGCGAAGCAAACCGAGGGCAGTCCGGCAATTGTCGAGATGTTCATCGCCATGGCTAGGTATGCTCGCGCCCTATCGAGCAACGACATTGGCGCCGCAGCCCAATTGGGCCTTTTGGCGGTCTCTGCTTACGGGGAAGCGCAAGAGGCGAGGGCTACTGGGACTGAGGAAGCCCCGGTCAAGCCCGGCCGCAAGAGCCTCAAGCAACTTCTGGAGGCTGGTCTGGCTGAGGTCGTAAGGAACATCCCCCTCGATTTGCTCATCTGGCACAGGTTTCACGAAACTTGGGATACAGAGTTGGTCTCCGCGATCGACGCGGCCTTTACTGCCGCGTGGGGAGACAGTGCCGTGATTTCTGACATCTTGGCGGCTGCGTCGAATCGAGGAACGGGCGATATCCCTCCGCCTTCCGTCGCATTAGCCTCATTCCTCGCAGCGTGGCCCGATTTAAAGGGTAACCCCAGAGTGCGGTTTCAACGCGATTTGTTGTTGATTTCACATGCTGCCTCTAGTTTGGCGCGCAACGTGCTCGAACCGCTTCTCGTACCGCGCATAATCGAAGGTTGGACGACGGTGCTGCAGGACGAGAGGTTTGCATTGCGGTCGCCCCTCCTTCACGCGCCTTCTCTGGAAGCGGCAATCGGCGAGACGAGGTCCACGGGATTGATCGGCGCTGCAAAGTTGTTGCTTGCCGCAGCGCCCGCGGTCGGGGTTTCTCTGCCGGACGGATGGCTGCAGGTGCTTCACAAGATCAAGGGCGGCAACCCGGAGCCCGGGCCGGCAGCCAACCAGCAGAGTTGAGATGAGGCGATGGTCGGGTGTTATGAGGCCGTCTGGGCGGTGCGCCAGGGGTGATGGAAACCCTTCGCTGATGAGCAGCCGAAGCGAAGTTTCGCGGCTCGCGCACCTCTTTTTGTCACCGGGAGTCGGAGTTCTCTGAGGCCCCGGCTTTAATCTCTTAGTCAATGAGGTCTACATCGCCCCCGACGCTCCGGAACCCCTAATGGAAGTGGTGCGAGCGCTCCTTGACCAAGCCGGGCTTACGGTCGAAGTCAAAAAGTCCGGAGTAAATGCGCCACCAGCCTACTAACATTTAGACCGGCGCGCAGTCACTCACTCTTTGGCGAGTAAGGTTGGCAGCTTGGCGATGTTGCTGGCTATGCGCCGCGCCTCGTCCTCGGTAAGCACCTTCGCTATGTGCGCGTCATCTGGCTTCTCGCGCGAATAGACGTATGCGAGCGATTGGCCATTAGCATCAACAACCTTTAGGCCGCCAGGAATCTTCTCAACGGTCCATGGTGGTGGGAAGCGTCTTGGCATTCGCCATTAAGATGGTGATGGCATCCTAGGGTCACTGCCCAAAATTAGATTTGTTCGCCGCACTCTCATGCAAATGTCATAGAGTCGGGCCGCGATCTCGTTAAGCATTATCAATATCACTCCAATTCCAACTGCGAGAACCCATTTGGTGTCGGCGTAATACGCGACACCGAGCGGGGCAAGAATCAACAAGCCAGGGCCAATCGGCTGCCAATAGCTCCGAGCAATAAATGCTTCATCGTCTGCGGTTGTACCGGGTGCAGGATACAGCATAGCTCAAACTCCTCTGCATCAAGACATTTCGACCTTTTAGGACAAGAGCCTTACGCTCGTGCCCGCTCAAGCGCAGCCTTGGCACCATACCGTTTCAGCATGTTGCGGTAGGCGGGCTAAGCCCGATGGAACCCTCGCCTAACCCAGCGAACTACGCTGATCGTGAGCCATGCAAGCAGCCAAGCAATGCCAATCGTTAGCAAGTCGACTCCAATCAATAGGCCCATTGCAAGTCCCCAGTGAGGCCGTCCAGCATTCTCGCCAATTTGGACGGCATAGAACTTCCGAGCTTCCTCGTTGCATTGATCATACTTCGCACGGTTTGACGCCTCTCTCTTGTCGCGCTCGTTTGGGTCTTGAATGTAGTTCAACGATTCATTTTCGGTGTCCCAGATTTCGGAACACATATGTAGCTGCCAAACGTAAAAGTCTGCCTTTTCCTTTCGGTCGGCATGCCAGATGTATCCGGCAAATCCAATGAACCAAATAACTGACAGGATCACCCCGATCCGCTGCCATCCGCTCAGGCGCATTGGATTGCTCTAACGAGATTCATGCGCGGCCTCACACCACGTACGGCCCCAGAATGAAGTAGACCACAGACGCGAGCGCCAAAAGCACGCCAGCCACTTCCATTGTCGATCCTGGCATGAACGGAGCCCAGAAGATGACCCCGCGGTCAGGGCGGTCTTCACTTCGGGCACAAAATTTTCAGCAACCAAGCGCCGGTCGTTTCTGGCGCAACGTAATACCAGTCTGTGGCTTTGTTAGATGAACCAACCCTACCCTTTACTTCAGTGTGGACGCTCAATTCGTGGATCATCCGTTCGGGGCAATTGAGCTCGTACAATATTCTGGTCTGGGGCTTAACGTGATCGACGTCTGCAACCTCTTCGGCTACAACAAAGGCTTCATCAAAGTTCATGACTCCCGCCGCCACGAACGGCGGCACGTAGCCGCGCGCAACTTTTTGGTCGGCGTCACGCACTATTTTTGCCCCATCATCCACATTTTTGATCAAATCATTGATGGCCTCTTGGGGAAGGCACTTTGTCCACACCCGTATTTGATTCCCAGGCTCTCGGATTACGCCGCTAGCGTCAAAGAAGCACATGCTGAGGCCATCGACCGATGCGCTGCCATAGTACTTCCAATCGACATCTGTCTGGGCGAAGCCCACACTGGAGCACAGTGTAAAGGCCACAAAGAAGGTAGCTCTAGCGGGCTTCATTTCGACCACTCCTCAATCAGCCGCTCTTGCTCCCGCTCTAGCGCAGCCTTAGGCACCCCTACTGCTGAGCTGGCACGGTGTCCGTCTGAGCCTTCGATTGCAGAGGTGCGTTTCCCTTCTCAGCGGGCGATCCGCGCATCGCCTCTAAATATTCCTGGTATTCCTTGGTACGGTATCCGTCTGCCTCTTTTCGTTTCTTAGCAAAGTAGTCCTGGCTAACATTGAAGCCGCTCACGAGCTTTGAGATTTGTGGCTTTGCCAAGGGTGCCATCAGTGGGGCGCAAGACTGATTACTCTTGTTCCGAGTGATTGCATAAACGTCTTTTGCCTTAACGTTTATCGTCAGCGTCGTAATTGCACACAGCCCCTCGCCGCTTGCGACAATCTCTTCATCATTCCAACTCAGTATGGAAAGTGACGTCTGAAAAGTGTTGACGTAATAAATTGTGCCATCCGCATTGATGTCGACGTTCGATTGATTGCAGTAGCCCCCCTTACGGTCGCAGTCGAAACTGGCGATGTTGAGGGGATACGCAGGCTTATCGCCCTCGATAATGAAGGTGCCTTTTGCTGATACAAGGTCCCCGGCCACGATAATTTCCGGCCCGTCCTTATCCCCTAGCGGCAAACCGACATTGACATCACTAGTTTTGACGACGTCTGCGCGCTTCATGAGCGTGGTATTTGACCGTCTGTAAGTGTGCCAGTCTCAGGCTCCCCTATGTCATGCTGAAACTGTGTCACCCACCTTTTCAGCTGATCGTCGTTCCCGGTAAATGCCTCACGGAAGCCGTACCCAAGATCACGCAGCAGCAGCAGCGCCCACGCTCTTAAGCTTGTTGCCGACCCAAGCCCAAGCTTCTCCCAGACCTTGAAGGCTGGCATCGTGTCCATTTGCTGTTCAGTCAGCTTGTTAAGGTCATCCTTGGACATCCGGTCGATGTCCAGGTTCTGTGCCGATGCTGCGCCGAGGATAGTCGCAATCAGAATGGTAAGAGAGAAGCCAAAAAACAATTTGCGCATCATGGCTACACCTACCTGACGGTGCAAATCCCAACGCTCGCGACAGAGACGCCCGCGACAACGAAAGCCGCGAGCGAGCCCCACATACACCATTCACTAATGGCGCAAACCGTTGGTCTGGAAAGCTGGAAACCAAAAAGGCTGCCGCCGGGCGGCTTCATTCCGTGCTCTTCATAGACCAGCGAACATTTTCGGCGATAGCGGTTGTGGATCACCGCGAGCACAAGGCCAATCATCATGATCAGCACGCCCACGAGGATCGCGCGGGTGAGAGTCGCGTAGCCCGTCTTGTCTAGCAAGGATGGCACGATAGCGAGGAGCGCGACCGCCCCGCCCCCGTTGACCAGAAGCAGCGCCTTGAAGTGCTCAGTGTCGATCCGTTCTCTGCGGTCAATTCCGTTGGTCATGGACGCCGTTTTTACCGCAAAAGGCCGGGGGCCGCGAGTGGCCAGCGCGCGGGCAAGTCCCAGATCGGTCAGTACGGCGACAAGCTGATGGAAGGCGACTACCACGTCGGCCAGATCCTTGACGCTCTCAAAGAACTCAAGCTCGACGATGACACGATCCTCGCGTTCGCCTCGGACAACGGACCGCAAGGCGAGACCGCCCGCGAATGGGGCAACGAGGCGACGCCGGACATGGGCAATTCCGGTCCCTTCCGGGGCGAGTTGGGCGAAGCCACCGAGGGCGCGATCCGCACCTTCGCCTTCGTCCGCTGGCCCGGCCACGTCAAGCCGGACACAACTTCGTACGCCATGTTTTCGATCATGGATTTCTTGCCCACGTTCGTGCTGAGGCAAGTCCCGCGCGAGTACGTTCAGAGATGAGGTCGCGCTCACGTGCTCGCGGTCGTAAAGGGGGCCGTTTCCCGATCCTTAACGGCGGGCAACTCGCCATCCTGTTCTGCTTCGTATTCCTTTATCTGGCGGTCGCCAGTGGAGGCGGAGTGGAGCGCGGATGAGCTATTGGCGCGCAAACTCAGCCAGCGATGCAAAGATGCCGAAGACCAACTTGCCCGCCGGTGTGGTCGTGTCGATTGCGGCACCCTGGCGGCCGGCACGGGCTTTGAAATGAGTTCGGCGGTTACTTCAGCCGATAGCAAACGTCACCGCTAAAAGTGCCGCCGACCAAATAGATGGCTCGGCAAGGCGATTGGGGCAAGCCGTGGGCAAGCTCCGGCATATATCGGTCCCAGTCCTGAGAGGGAAACAGTTGTAGCGAGGGAGCATAGATAATCAGCGTGTGATCTCGATGGCTCTCCGTGGCCTTGCGATTTACGCAAGTGTGGACACCCGCCTCAATATTCTTGGCTACATCCAGTGGTGAATAGGCACGATAATCCTCGTATCGCGTCTTAATGTACTCAGGGGTGTCGGCGTCGGTTGCGTCAGTGAAGCCATGCCCCATGCCGATTTCGTTGAGGGCCTTCATCTGGTGATACCGGACTTTGCCCGACGCAACTGTGACCTCAATCGTGATTGGGGAGGAGCATGCGTCGGGCCATGCGGTGGCGTCAGGGCCCTTATCAGTTAGATGGAATTGGATGTCGCCATGGGGCAATTCGCTCACTGCATAAATCAGCGCAGGGCGAACCTCATCTTGCAGCTTCTTATACGGTGACCGGGAGAGCCGCAGCGCGTCGGTGTCGCCAGCTTTCCGAACCTTCTCGTAAATCGCTGCCATCTCCTCCTGGGCAGCCGCCACCGGCTGCCGCCGCGACAGGAACTCATAAAGGGATTTAAGCTCCACGAAAGTCATAAAGCCTCCCAGGCCGGGGGCCCGAGCCGGGTTCGCCTACGGGGCAGGATAGGATGGAGGGCTGCTTCGGCGAGATCGACCTTCACGGCCAGAGCCTCCGCCTCTAATGCCAACAGCTCCTCTTCCATGGCGGCTTGGTCGAGTTGCTTGTAGGCCAACTTCAACAGTTCTTCTTTGCCCCCCATCGTTCTCTCCTGTTCGGTCAGCGCAAGGGCCTCTGTCATCAGGCCGTCCATGCGGACCGTTTTGGCTTCGGCTTCCACCTCTCGACAGAAGGCGGTTGTTTCGCAAAGCGCCGCATCATGATCGCGTAGCGTGTTGACGAGATCAGATCGTCCCGCTCCTTGACGATGAGACCGTCCTCGCGGCGGTAATAGCGAAACTCTTCCATCCAGTGCTCTTGCCCACGGAACACCTTAAAGCGTCCCGTCTGCATGCGCTCAAGCATCTCGGTGATGCCTGCCTCGATCCCCATGCCTCCCGCCGCGTGTGTGGCGTGCTCGTCGAGCATCTTGAGCCCAAGCTTCTTGTAGTGGCTTGCGAGTTCG
>Ga0209517_10008616_pt1 | contig 11892 bp, 7 predicted proteins | sample PeaSoiMetSII2010_FD_187695 | JGI IMG/M metagenome (GOLD analysis project Ga0209517, IMG submission 187695) | Peat soil microbial communities from Weissenstadt, Germany - SII-2010 (SPAdes) (version 2) | ecosystem: Environmental > Terrestrial > Soil > Wetlands > Peat | place: Germany: Weissenstadt...
GCCCGTGCCAGCGCGTGATACTGCATACGAGGACTCCGGCCGAAATCCCCAAGGACGACAATCGCTACTCGCATGCGGATCGGCCGGCGGCTTCAGGTGCAAAGCTCACGCCTGTTTCGCCACCTTCCCGTTGAATAAGGTCCGCGGCTGATCGTGTCAACCTTTGGCCTAATCGCAGGTGCGCGTGCAGTAGAGCCATGGTTTCGGATATCAGAGCCGCCGGACTTCCTTTACAATAGCGCTGCTTCGCTATTTGATTCGGATTGCCGGCGGCGAGGTGGAGAGACGGTTTGCTTTCGTGAATAACGTTTCCATTCGGGATTCTCGTTCCCTGACTGCGCGGGATTCCGCGTCGGCGCCGGGCGCAGAGAACTCGCCGCCTCGCGACGGCGTGTCGCACGCGTCCAACGGCGCCGGCCGCAATCCGGCTTCGTATGGGGTTGCACACCCCCGGCGTATCGCAATCGCGGTCGGTGGCAGCGCCGGGCACACCTACCCGGGACTTGCGCTTGCCGAGAACTACGCCGCGGCGAGCGATCCGGCGCAGATCCTGATCTTCGGGCGTGGAGACAGTCTCGAGTCGCAGGCCGCCAGCCGCGGCGGCTATCGGTTCGCGGCGATCGCGGCCTCGCCGATGCTGCGTGAACGAATCCCGGGCAAGGCGCTGGCGCTGGCGAATCTCACCGCCGGCTTCGTTCGCGCCCGGGCGATCATGAAGGCTGAACAGATCGAGCTTGCGATCGGCTTCGGCGGCTACGCCTCCGCGGGTCCCCTGCTGGCAGCACGCTCGCTCGGCCTGCGCACGGTGATTCACGAGTCCAATCCGGCTCCGGGGCTCACCAACCGGATCCTCGGCCGGCTGGCGGACCGGATCTGCGTAGCGTTCGAGGAAGCCGGCAAAATGTTTCCGCCCGCGCGCACTGTGGTAACCGGCACTCCCATTCGCGAAGAGATCATAAAGCTGGCGCGCAAGGCGCGCACCGCTCCGGGCGCCGATCGTTCCGCGCGGATTCTGGTCACCGGCGGCTCGCTGGGCTCGGCTTTTCTCAACGATCGCGTGCCGCGCCTGCTCGGGCTCGTTCTGCAGAGTGTCCCGGGGCTGGAGGTGCTGCATCAGACCGGGAATCGGACCGGCCCCGACGAGCCGGACCGCGTGCTCGCCGAGTACACCGGCCGGGGCGTGAAGGCGCGCACCGCGCGATATCTCGAGGACATGGCTGAGGCCTACCGATGGGCGGACTTCGTGATCTCGTGCGCGGGAGCGACCACGCTGGCCGAACTCGCGGTGGTGGGGCTTCCAGTACTGATCATTCCGATGCGTTCGGCGGCCCGCAATCACCAGTTTGACACCGCGCGCGCCTTTTCCGCCCGGACCGGAGCCAGTTGGGCGGCCGAGGATGCCTGGGATCCGCAACGATTCGCCGCGGACATCGCGTCGGTGCTGCGCGACCGCGAGGTCTGGCTGGCCGCATCGAATCGCATCAGAAACTTCGCCGTTCCAGGCGCCGCGATGGCCGTGATCGCCCGTTGCGAGGCATTGCTGAACGGCGGCTGACGGCTACGCCGCGCGCCATTATCCTTGCGCGCGTCTGCTCACGCGCCGGGTGAGGACGTAGCGGTTTTCTTCGGGTTCATGCCCGCGCCGTTCGATCTTCCCAGGTCCGGCCAGTTGATCTTCCACGTGGTCACGGTTTCTCCGTTGATCACGGTGGCCTCGTGGACCTTGGTGAAGAGCGGGCTGTAGCTCCCGTCGAGCATCATCAGCCGCGTGAAGGTGGAGCGGATCATGTTCGACGGGCCGATCAGAGCCCTCGACCGCGCCGGCTCTACCATCACCGCGATGTCCGGGTCGGTCGGCGAATCGACTGGCTGTTCGACTATCCCGTTGTCGCCCGCGATCAGCACCATCGCCGGCGTCCCGTCGCGCTCCTGAACCTTGCGCTCGTCAGTCACAAAACGAATTTTCAGCGTAGTGCCTGTGGGCCGATAGACGAGCTCGGCTACAATCGCGCGCTGAGATAGCGGCAGCAGATCGGGAGTGCAGTCCAGCTCGCCGCTGATGGGACTTCCGCACGGAATCCATCCGGCCTGGAGGGTTTGCACCGGCGCGATGAAGTGTTGTGCGTCTTCGTCCGAATGCAGGCCGCGCACCTGTTGAACGAGCGCGCGCGCGTCCGCCGGCGGCATCCCGAAGCGAGCGGCCAAATCGTCAACCGCGGTGGCTTCCGGTATCGAGCGGTCGTTCTGATAAGCATAGGCGCGGCGGAAATCCCAGCTACCGAGCTCGGACCACTTCGAGTGCTCCATGATGGTCGAAAGGATCAAGTACGCGGGCGGCGCGTCGCAATGAGTGGAAGCCAGCACGCTGGTCTGCGCCGCCTCGCCCAGCCCGCTGCGCGCCAGGCGTGCCCGCGCGGCGGCCAAGTCCAGACCCGAGATCTCCAACACAATCGATTGAGCCGCTATCGGGTCGAGACCTTGAGCGGTCAATTTGCCGTAGGCTCCCAGTTGGCCCTCGGGATTGGGCGTCGCGTCCGATCCGCAATCGAGCATCCGCAGCATGCCCACCGCTTGATTGTCATTGGGCGCCAACAGCGCGCGCGACAGCCAGTAAGGTATGTGCGTCGACAGCGAGCCGCCGTCCATCGCGACGCGCCGCTCAGCCCCGTACTTGATCCAGTAACCATAGTCCCACCACGCGTTGATGATCGCGTTGGGCGGGCTCTGCTCGCGCAAGTTTTCCAGCGTCGTCCACCAAGCCTGGTTGATGATCGGCATGTAGTCGCGGGCGGCCAGGTAGCCGGCTTCGGCGGGCACAATTATCCACGCAGCCAGCATCACGAAGACCGCGGCGCTGAGAGCCGCGGCGTAGCGGGGTCGGCGCTCACGCTCACGAACGAGCCGGTCGATCCATCGATACGCGCGGCCGGGGATCGCGCCGAACGCGATCGCAAAAGGCGCGGCGAGCAGCATTGCGAAGCGCTCGGCCAAGCCCAGGTACAGCACGGCGCAGAACCAGGTGGTCACAATCAACGCTGCGCTTCGATCCTCTTCCAGCCTGTCGGCGTTCGGCATCAGGTCGATCAGGATCGCCACCGCGATCGGCGTAGCGATCAGCGCCGGAAGTCGCCAATTGCCCGTGAGCGAGGCGGTCAGCCCGTACCGATAAAGGCCCGCCGCGCCGATCAGCAGGGCGAAGTCCCACCATCGCCATCGTCGGTTCGGGAGCGCCAACAGCAGCAGACCAAGAGCGCCCGCGAGCAACACCCATTCGCCGCCCATCCAGTGGGCGAACTGGGCCGCGTCGCCCCGCTTGAGCTCGGCGACGGTCGAAAAGCTGGTCGGCCACGCGCTCTCGCCGGACGGACGCGCGCCGGCGGCTACGTCCGGCCCGCCCGGATGAGTGTGCAGCACCGCAGCAATCGGTTGCGCAATACTTCGCACGGTTGCAAAGTACGAGGCGCCCGCCATCGAGGTCGTAATCCACGCCGAAAAGTAGAAGACCACAACCACCAAAGCCGCGCGCCGAACTCCGGCTCCGGATGAAGCCGATCGTGCTTTGTGCAGCGCCAGCTTGATCGACTCGAAGAGCAAATTCGCGAGCAGCGCGATCATCAGGACTCCGTAAGCGAACGGCCATCCGCTCCATGAAGCGGCGTGCAGGCCGGTGAACACCGCGCCGAGCATCGCGTAGGCGATCTGCCGGCGCCACGACGGCGCGGCCGACGCTTCGATCAGCGCCCAGACCATGAACAGCGGGAGGACGACATTCCAGACATCGTCGTCGCTCCCAAGGCTCCGGTGCAGGAAGAGCGGATTGAGCCCCAGCACGATCGCGGTGCAGAGACCGCCCAAATTACCCGCGACCCGGCGCCCGATCGCGAAGGCTGGAATGACTCCGAGCATCCCGACCAGCACCTGCACCAGGAAGGAGCCGGCGGGAATCGGAAACCCGGGCCTGAAAAAAGCGATCAGGCGGTTCAGTGCGATAATCGAGGCGATATGCAGTGAGCGGTTATAGATATTGGTCCGGCCGACCGGCGCGTTGGCGTAGGTGTCGCGGCACACGCCGTCCACGATCTGATCGCAGGTCGTTCCGGTGCGCAGATAGTTCCGAGCCATTCGCAGCCAGTGATAGCTGTCGTAGTCTCCCAGGAAGACGTGCTGACGGCCGTCGTCGCCCGTATAGCGGAATTCCGATGCGAGTTGCTCGGCCAGCTCGTGACCCCGTTGCTGGAATTCGGCGGGATGCTCCTTCGGCCATGCGCGCACCGCTTGATCGATCGCGGCGCGCCGCTCCGGGATATCAGCCGGCAGTTGCGCGTCGACTTCGGCGGTGACCTTTTCGCGGAGCCGAACCTCGGCTCGCATCTCGACATCGCCCAGAGCGCGAGGCAGCAGCCGCACCCATCCGACCAGCGCCATCGCGCCGATTAACAAGCAGGCGCAAATGATTCGATCGAGCGTCCTGGTTTCGTGAAGCCGCTGACGCGCAGAGGCAAACCGCGATAGCGAGCGACCGGCGGCGCGAGGATTCTCAGCGGCGGGATTTCCACTCATCCGGGCAGACGGCCTCGCGTACCACTATGATCGAGGGGGCCCGGCTTGTCACCGGGCAGGAACACTATGATCCACGGACAAAATTGTGCGGTATGGGCGCGACATCCATTGCTCGGATCGAAATACTCAGCGAGCCGCACATCTCGCTGACCGGGATGCCTCGCACCACACCTCGCGGCTCAATCCGCGATTCCCACTCCGAGGGCTGAGCGTCCGCCTCAGTTGCCCTGTTCGGCCAGGATCGGCTGATTCTTGGCGACTGTCGGGCCGCGCAGATCGGACTCGCGCAGTTCTTCGATCAGCCCCTCGAGCTTCTGCGATGTCTCGCGCACGTACTCATAGAAGTGCTTGTGCATGAGCGCCAGCGTCAGGGCTTGCCGGATTGCGCTCGGGCGCTTGAGCGCCGTTTCGACGCACATCGAGATCGTGAGCCACGCGCGCCGTGGCGAGGCGCGCATGATGCACGTCCAGATGATGTTCAGGAAGACCGCGAGGTCATCGCGCCGCGCCAGCACCTTCGAGCCCAGGGTCTCTCCGCGATTGAGGATCAAGGCCATCGCGCGCTGCCGATAGTTCCGGTAGCCGTAGAGGCGCTGCAGCAGGTTCTTGTACCCCTCGTAGAGCTCCAGGCGCGACATGCCGCTCGGGACGATGTTGGTGAAGAGGAACTGATCGCCGACGGACTCTGCGATGAGCCGGCCGGCGGCCTTCAGTCGCGCGTGCAGCGGGGTCTTCGGCACCGCGTTGAGCAGACCCGTCATCGAGATCGGGATCCGCGCCTGCTGGATGAACCGGAACTGCTCGTCGAAAATCGACGGGTCGTCGCTGTCGAACCCGACGATCATGCCCGCCATCACCTCGATGCCCGCGGCCTGGATGCGGTGGACCGAGCTCACGATGTCTTCACGCGTATTCTGCGTCTTTTTCGATTCCCGGAGACTCGCGGCGCGCGGAGACTCGATGCCGACGAAGATGACCACGAAGTGCGCCTGCTTCATGAGTGTCAGGAGTTCCGGGTCCTGCGCGACGTTCAGGCTGACCTCGGTCATGAACTCGACTGGATTGCCGCGCTCCTTCTGCCAGGCGGCGAGGGCCGCGAGCAACACCTTGGCTTCCTTCTTGTCTCCGATGAAGTTGTCGTCAACGACGAAGATGTTTGAGACCCCGAGCGCGTGAATTGCCTCCACCTCGGCGAGCACCTGCTCGACCGACTTGATCCTCGGCCGCCGGCCGTACATCACGATGATGTCGCAGAATTCGCAGTTGAAGGGGCAGCCACGCGCGAACTGGATGGCCATGCTCCGGTAGCGATCGACCTTGAGCAGGTCAAAGCGCGGCAGCGGCGAATCGAGCATGTTCGGCTTCTCGTCCTGCCGGTACTCCATCTGCCACAGGCCAGTTGGGTACTCGCGGAGGAACTGCGGCCAGGTGTACTCGGCCTCGCCGATGAAGATGACATCGACCTTGCCCCGGAGCTCTTCGGGGCAGAGCGTGGTGAACGGCCCGCCCGCGACCACCAGCTTTCCGCGCAGCCGGAACTCCGCGGCCAGCTCGAACATGCGCTGTTTGTGGACCACGAAGCCCGTGATCCCGACGACGTCGGCGTCGGTGTTGAAATCGATCGGCTCGACGTTCTCGTCGCAGAGCACGATCTCGTGCGGTGGCGGCGTCAGGCCCGCGATCGTCGGCAGGGCGAGATTGGGAAAGACGCAGCGCTTCTTGAGGCTCGGCAGGATGCGATCGAAGGTCCAGAACGACTCGGGGTTTCTCGGAGCAATGAGATAAATCTTCACGCCGGGCGTCTCCTTGCGGGGTCGGGTATGGGTGCGCAAGTCGCGTGCCGAATTCAGGCCGGGTTTTTGTTAGGTAAAACGACGCCTGCAGCATCCGCTGTGATGCGTAAGGGATCAGGCTGACGCGATTCGCAACATATTCTCTATTCGCCAGCCGCAGCGCTGGTATCCCTCTTCACGCCTTTTCAAACACGAACTTCCCAGCCGCACCATGCGCGGTGATCGTAGGGGCCTTTCCCCTCGGCACTGGTCTAATATACCTCAGGGTTGCCGCGCAGTACTTAGCCATCGTGCCGGAAGTATCGGCATGAAAAAAGGTCACGACGTGAGCCAGTCAGAGCCGACGGGCTTTTCCGAATCCTTGCGAGACCTGCGAGCCGGTCGCCTGACTTGGCTCTGGCTTCTCGTGGGATTTGTTTTGCTGCCGTTTACGATCGTGCAGACGATGATTCCCCTCGCTGCATGGCTGGCGCCGATATTCCTGCTGCGCTTTGCCCGCACTGCCCGTCGGGCGTCGGTCGCGTTGCCGCTGATCTTCCTGGCCGAGGCGATCGGCAATTGGATTGCGCTTCGCGGCGGCGGCGATGTGGGTAACATCTATATGGCCGTGTTCGGACTGATCCTTTTCTCGCCTTTCAGAGGACTGGTGTCCACGTTGCCTTACGCAGCCGACCGCCTGCTCGGATCGCGCCTCGACGAGAAGACGCGTGCGCTGGTGTTTCCGCTGGCGTATGTGACCGTCGATTGGCTAATGACGTTGCTGCCGGCGGTCAATTCGACGGCTTCGTTTGTCTATTCGCAATACGACAGTCTCGCCTTGATGCAGATCGTCTCGATCACCGGGATGTGGGGCATCACCTTCCTCATCGCGTGGGGCGCCTCGACCGTTAACGCCCTTTGGGAGGGGGGTTTCGACTTTCGGCGGGTGCCCGGCGTGGTAATTCCCTTTGTCGCCGTCCTGATAGCGGTCGGCCTCTTCGGAAGCATCCGGTTGAACTTTGCCGCGCCGTCCTCGCCGACCGTCATGGCGGCCACAGTTACTATCGATCACGCTGTTTACGAGCGCGCGATCAGCCCGCCATTCAATTGGGCGACCTTCTACCGGTCCTCAGATGACGAGCGTGCCGCCGTTCGCCCGCAACTCAAGGCAACCGTCGATCAGATGCTGGAGCGCAGCGAATCCGCCCTGCGCGCCGGTGCGAAGACCGTCGGCTGGCAAGAGGCATCGGCTCAGGTCCTGGAAGAGGACCGGCAACAAACCCTGGACCAGGCGTCTGATTTGGCCAGGCGCTACGATGCCGATATGCAGATCGAACTCAGCGTGTTCACGCGAGCCCCGAAGCATCACTACTATCGTAATCAGTCAATCTTGATCGACAACGCGGGGCGAATATTGGCAACCTACGAAAAGGCCTACCCGGTGATTCCTGGCGAAGCCTACGTCTCGATCCCCGGGCCTGGAAAGCTCCCCGTCGCGAACACGCCCTATGGCCGCATGGCCACGGCGATCTGCAACGACTTTCATTTCCCGGCGCTGGCCCGGCAAGCCGGACGGAACGATGTCGACATCATGATGGCGCCTTACAACGACGCAATCCCATTTGGGCAGCAAGACGCCGTTGTCGCGATCTTCCGCGCCATTGAAAATGGCTATTCCATGGTGAAAGCCACCGGCAACGGCGTGTCCATGATCACCGATTACCAGGGACGTGTGCTGGGCCAGCAAAACTATGGCGACGGCGGCGGGGTTATGGTGGCCACCGTTCCGGCGCATGGTGTCGTCACGATCTACAGTCGGATCGGCGATACCTTCGCCTATTTGTGCGCTGCCGGATTGATTTTCCTCGCGGGTTGGGCGTTTGTCCGGAAGCATCCGTAGCCGGCCCAGCAGCCATCTCTTTCAAGAAGCCGCCGCGCGCAGCGCCGCGCGGGGCGAGGATGCGCGTGGAGTCGAGGGATTTTCATTGCGCTCAGGCCAGATGTCCAAGACGCACGGCCAGGCTGGCACACGTCGTCAGCAGTGCTAAAACTGTGACGAGGCGAATGATTCCATGGCTCATGAGCAACCGATTCGCGTGCATCTGATTGCGGGCGGATTTCCGCCGGGATCGCCTGCGGGACACGATATGGATTATGCCCGCTTGCGAATTCTCGAACTGCTCAGCGAGTATCCGCGAATCCGCGCGACTGTAGCCAACGATTTCACCGACATCGCGCGATGGCTGCCGGGAACGCAACTGCTGGTGACTTACCTGGCCGGGCCATACGCCAACGACGAGCAGTGCGGCACACTACGTCAATGGCTGGAAGGCGGAGGGCGATGGTTCGGTCTGCATGGCACCAGTGGTGGCAAGGCAGTTTCGGTGCCGGGCCATCGGTACGCGCGCCAGATGGTCAAGACGAGCCATCATGAAACTCTCGGATGCTTCTTCCTGAATCATCCACCGGTGCGTGGATTCCGCGTGAATGTGGCCGATCGGAGCCATGCCCTGACCACGGGACTGCCGGCATCGTTCGAAGTGCAGGACGAACTCTACTTGATCGAGCTTCAGGATCCGGTGAATTCGCATCTACTGCTGACGACGGAACTTCCGAAGGATCCGTCGCCGCAGGGTTTCGGCTTCGCATATGACGCTGACACTTCGCTGCTCGCTGACGGAAAGACGCGAGCGTTGGGCTACATTCGTGAGATCGGCAAGGGCAGCGTGGCCTATATTGCACTGGGTCACTGCCATTCGCCGTCGAACAATGTCCAGCCGTTCGTAGACCGCAGCATTCATCCCGAAGGCAAGACCCCTTTGCTGTTCCGCGGCTCGTGGGAGACGGCGGAGTTCCAGACCCTGCTCCGCAACGCGATCGGATGGGGGATCGGCGAAGTCCCAGCAGAGCATCCGGACCTGGCTCGACGCTAGCGACGCCTCACCCAACGCGCACGAGACAGGCGACTGAAGGGTTGACGTTTCGTGCATGCGATCGTGCAGTCGCTCATTCGGCTTCAGTGTAGGCAGTCCTGCAAAGGCGCGCTTTCGCTGCGATCCTCCGTCTGGGCGCAGACGGCTGGTCGAGTGGATTGCAGGACAAGTGAGCGGCGCCTTTCCTTGGAACGAAGCTCCTCGATTTCTGATCCGAGACCGTGAATCGCGGGCAGTTCTCAAGCACGCGCGCACCCGCGCGCGCCGCATCGCGGCATCATGGCGCCTGGTTGCTGAAGACGATGATGCCGCTGGCGGCGAACATGCCGCCGACGCCCAGCGCGATTGAGATTTTCGCGCCGAGCACCTGCGCTGGCGCGATGCCCCGCAACTGCCGGATGCTCTCCTGCATCGCGTACATCCCGTACATGCCCGAGTGCATGTAGCTGAGACCGCCGCCGTTGGTGTTGAGCGGGAGCTTGCCGCCCGGAGCCGTGTTGCGCGCGGCGATGAAGGCGGCCGCCTCGCCCGGCTTGCAGAAGCCGAGATCCTCGAGCCCGTAGAGCGGCAGGTGGGCGAACGCATCGTAGATCATCAGGTGATCCACGTCCGCGTGCGTGATGCCGGCCTCGTCGAAGGCTTTCTGGCCCGCGACGCGGAACGCCCTGGAGGTCGTGAAGTCCTCCATCTGGCTCACCATCGGCGTCTCCACGCTCTCTCCCGTCCCGAGGACGTAGACGGGCTTGCGCGGGAAGTCGCGGGCGCGGTCGGCCGAGGTCAAGATCAGCGCGCCGCCGCCGTCGGTGACCAGGCAGCACATCAGGAGCCTGAACGGATACGCGATCATCCGCGAGTTGAGCACGTCGGCGATCGTGATCGGATCCCTGAACGAGGCGCGCGGGTTCTTGCCCGCCCACTCGCGCTGGATCACCGCGACCGTCGCGAGCGCCTCCTCCGTGAGCCCGTAGGTCTTGAGATAGCGCAGCACCGGGATGGTGAACACCGTCGGCGGTCCCATGATGCCGTAAGGCGACTCGAATTGGCCCTGCAGACTGCTGGCGCCCCCTCCGCGCCGCATCGATGCGCCGACGCGCGATCGGCCGCTCTCGCCATGCGTGATGAGCACCGTCTTGCAGAGGCCCTCGTTGATAGCGGCCGCCGCGTGGCGCACGTGGATCATGAACGAGCAGCCGCCGACCGTAGTCCCGTCCACCCAGGTCGGCGTGATGCCGAGATAATGGGCCACGTTGGCCGGTGACTCGCCGGCGGTCGCGATCCCATCGATGTCCGTGGGCTTGAGCCCGGCGTCCGCCAGCGTGTTGAGGGCCGCGTCGGCATGCAGTTGGATCTGTGAAAGATTCGGAATGACACCGAGGTCGGTGGTCTCCGCCGCGCCGACCACGGCAACTGATTTTCGTTTCATGCTACTTTCCAGCGGGCTTGAAGAGCGGCAGCGTGATGGCGTCGGTCTGCTTCTCGAATACCGCCTCGAGCGGCATGTCGAGCCGCAGCGCCTCGGGGGTCTGCGGGCAGCCCACGATGTTGGTCATCATGCGTGGCCCTTCGTCGAGCTCGACCACCGCGATCGCATACGGCGGCGCAAAACCGGGCACGGGCCGCTGATGGATGACGTAGCTGTAAAGCTTCGCGCGCCCACTGGCCCTGAACACCGATACCTGGCGCGACGCGCACCTGGGGCAGAACGGACGCGGTGGAAAATAGACGTGGCGGCATTGGTCGCAGCGCTGCAGGCGCAATTCTCCGGCTCGGGTGCCCTCCCAGAAATGCAGGGTCTCCGGGGTCGGTTCCGGCAGCGGTCTTTTCATCTGGGCCAAGGCTGAATCTCCCCCGTCGATTGAATGTCAGCCGCTCGCCGCGGCACCGGCGGCGTTCCGGCGCATTCGTTGGGCGACGGTCGATCGGATCAAGTAGCGTTCCGCGAGCGGCGCGCGCAAGCCGCGCCAGGGGCTGACGAACGGGTCTCCGGGAACCTCAGTCTTCCGCGTGGTCGCCCTTGATCCGATGGTGGGCGGCGTTGAAAACGGCGTAGGCGCCACAGCGCGCACAATCAACGTCGTTGCCGTAGCAGCAGAAGGTTCGCTCGAAATTCCCGCCATCGCCCATGTAGAGCGGCAGCATCGCGCGCAGCGCGCAATGCTCACCGCGCTCGCCCGTGTAATTGAGCGCGCGGTCCGACTTCATCATTTTCAGCGTTTCGACGTTGCTCTTGATCAGCGCCGGGTTCTTCCGTTTGAGCGCGATGACCCGGTCGATAACGGCGTCGCGTTCGCGCAGGTCATCCCAGGCAAGCGGGCCGTGCTCTCCCCGGGAAGGGACGTGAAACGTGAATGCGACGCCGTCGACCGGCCAGTCCTTCACTTCTTCGATGAATTCTTCGAGTCCCAGCGCGTTCTCCCTGGTGATCGTCATCTGGATGATGACGGTCGTGCCGTCGTGAGGATCGCGCGCGAAGACCGCCTCCCTGACCTTGCGGAACACGCCCTCGCCGCGGATCGGATCGTTCATCCGCTCCGGTCCGTCGAGCGACACGGTGACCAGATGGCCGGGGATGGACGGAATCCCGTAGGTCCCGTTGGTCACGATCGAGGACCGCTCGAACAGTTTCA
>Ga0209517_10008617_pt1 | contig 11892 bp, 9 predicted proteins | sample PeaSoiMetSII2010_FD_187695 | JGI IMG/M metagenome (GOLD analysis project Ga0209517, IMG submission 187695) | Peat soil microbial communities from Weissenstadt, Germany - SII-2010 (SPAdes) (version 2) | ecosystem: Environmental > Terrestrial > Soil > Wetlands > Peat | place: Germany: Weissenstadt...
GAAGTCAGCGGCTGCGTCGTGCGATAAGGAATTCAATCGCAAGTTGGCGCAGTATACGTCACCTGCGGAAGCGTGATCAAGAGCGCTCAGGATGTGCAACAAGGTACTCTTCCCTGCTCCAGATTCGCCGACAATTGCGAGCATTTCCCCGCGCTGGACTTCGAACGATAAGTTTTCAAAGAGCACCAGATCCGATTCGCCCGACCGGAAAACCTTTTTCAGGTTTTCGACGCGCAGCATCGATTCCTGCTGGATTAGATGCATGTCGCGGGCCTTTCGTTCCAAGGGCCTGCCGAATAGGGTATCTCCAGTAGCGTCGCAGTGAAGCGATTGCAGTTACAGCATGGGCATTTCGACGAAGGGATTTCCTCAGGGGCTAAAGCCCATTTCTTTTCTTGGATTGAGCGGCACGGCTGAAGCCGTGCCCTTCCCAAAACCAACGCGGAAAAAAAATCGTCATTCATAGCGAAGGGCCTCGGCGGGGAGGATGCGGGCGGCCGACCACGATGGATAGAGGGTGGCGACAAAGGAAATCAAAACGGCGAACAGCGCGACCCAGACACCGTCGATGGCGCGGGGAACGAAGGGAACGTAGTCGATGGAGTAGACCTCGGGGGAAAGATGAAGCACGTGGTAATGGCCTCCGGCGTAGGAGATGGCGTATCCGACGACCAGGCCGATGGCGGTGCCGATGACGCCGATGAGCACCCCCTGGGCGATAAAGAGGTTGCGGACCTGGGCGCGGCGCGTGCCCATCGACATGAGCACGGCGATGTCTTTGGTTTTTTCCATGACCATCATAATCAGAGAGATCAGGATATTGAGGGCGGCGACGAAGACGATGAGGCCGATGGTGATGAAGGTGACGAGACGTTCGGTCTTCAGCGCTTTGAAGAGGGCGCTGTTCTGGCGGAGCGCGTTGGTGGCCATGAAGCCTTTGCCGGCGGCGTCTTCGATCTGGGAAGTGACGGCGTCGGCGCGGTCGAGGTCGTCGATTTTGAATTCCAGCACCGAGATCAGGTCGCCGAGGCCGAACAGGCGTTGCGCATCCGCGAGCCGGGTGAAGGCCCAACCGGAATCGTAGTCGAAGAAGCCGGAGTTGAAAATGCCGACGACGCGGAAACGCGTGTATTTGGGCGCCATGCCGTAAGGGGTGAGTTCGCCTTGGGGGCTAACGACCATGACGGTAGAGCCGACGGTGGCACCGAGGTTGTCGGCCATGTCTTTGCCGAGGACGATGGGGGGCATGGCGGCGATGCGCTGCTGGACGGCGCCGAGGGAATCGGGGGAGTCGTTTTCGGAGGTGGCGGCGGGATGCGCGGGCGAGTCGCCCGCGCCCACACTGGCATCTTCCAAGGCATCGGCAGAGCCTTCCTTTACTGTGGTTAACAGGTCGCCGACTTTGCGCTCGTAGCGGGGGATCATGCCTTTGAGGACTGCGCCGCGGGCACGGGGGCCGCGGGAGATCAGGACTTGCTCAAAGATTGCAGGAGCGGCGGCGACGACGTGGGGCTGTTTGGAGAGGCGGTCCAGGAGCGCGGGCCAGTCTTTGATGCCGTCGTCGGCGATGCGCTGCAGGCTGATATGGGATGTGGAGCCGAGCAGGCGCTGCTGCAGGTCCTGGCGAAATCCATTGGTGATGGCCATGGCGACAACGAGGGAGGCAACACCAGCGGCGACTCCGGCAATGGAGATGCCGGTGATGATGCCGATGAAGGCCTGTCTTCTTTTTGCTCGAAGATACCGGGTCGCGATGAAGAGTTCGAAGCGCATGAGCTATGAGCTGTGAGCTTTGAGCTACGAGCTTTCAGCTAAGTCGGATTATAGCGACAGCGTGGGAAAGTCGGTGAATGATCAGTCACGCGCGGCGGTTCGGGAACACGGCATGAACTTTCTGACGGTAAGAGAGAAACTCTGCGCCGAAGCGCTTCTCCAGCTCGGCGTCTTCCAGGCGAATCATGACTGCGCCGGTGAGGATCGCAAATCCGGTGAGGAGCCAGCAGACTGCGAGGCCGGTGCCGATGCTCCAGGCCAGCATTTCGCAGAGGTGGGCGAGATAGACGGGGTGGCGGACGCGCGCGCGGATTCCGGTGGTGACGAGGCGCTGGTGCTGATCTTCATTCCCGGGTTTGGGGGCGCGGACTTCGGGCAGCCCGCCTAGTTGTGCCCAGCTGAAGTGGGCGCCTGCACTGAAATAGATCGTGATGCCTGTGGCGAACAGGAGGGCGGCGGGAATCCACGACCACGGAGTGTAATAGAATGCTGCGACGCGCCACGGGCCGGTCAGCACGCCCATGCCGATCCACATGACGATCCAGGCGGGGACCAGCACTCGGAAGGGCGAACCCTCGCGGGCGCGCCAGCGGTGGGCTCTGGGGTGAACCATCAGCCAGAACAGCGGGATGGTGGAATAGACGACGCAGGCCAGCCATCCCAGGGTTTGGAGGAAGTGCATGGGGGGATTTTACAGGGCGCCATCAGGGCGTGGTGTGAAGGCCCCCAGGGGCTAAAGCCGACTTTTTTTGGCATTAACGGCGCGGCTGAAAGCCGTGCCCTTCCCAAGCCCATCTCCGAGCATCAGTGCCGTTGCCCGGGCTGAAACGAAAAAGCCCCACGTCTCGCAAGGGGCGCGAGACATGGGGCACCCGCCCTCAGGGGCTAAAGCCTCGATCAATCGAGCGCAAACGCGGCCCTAAAGGGCCGCTCTTCCACGGTGCCTCCGGTAGCTTCCTAGTTTTGACAATCGGAATACAACGCGCACGCACGTCATCTACCCGATTCCTGTTGCGTGGGCGATAATGGGAAAATGGCGCGTGCTTTCCTGAACGTTTCCTTGAACGAGAATTGGCTTCCGAAGTCGGTGCTGTGTCTGCGCGGCTACGATCGTCACAAATTCCTGCTGGATCTGATTGCTGGAGTCACCGTGGGTTTGGTGGCGCTGCCGCTGGCGATGGCGTTTGCCATTGCCTCGGGGCTGACGCCGCAGGCGGGAATTTACTGCGCGATCGTGACTGGATTTCTGATTTCTGCCCTGGGCGGGTCGAAGATGCAGATTGGCGGGCCCACGGGCGCGTTTGTGGTGGTGATAGCAGGGATTGTCGCGGTGCACGGCGTAGACGGGCTGTTCATGTGCACGGTAATGGCCGGAGTGCTCCTGGTGATCATGGGCGCGACGGGGTTGGGCACGGGAGTGAAGTTCATTCCGCGGCCGGTGGTGATTGGATTCACGAATGGAATTGCGGTGCTGATTGCCAGCACGCAGATCAAAGATTTTTTCGGGCTCCATCTCGACAAAGTTCCGGGCGTGTTCTGGCTGCGGATGGAGGCACTGGCGGGAAACTTTCATACGCTGTCGTTTGAAGCGACGGCACTCGCCGTATTTACTCTGCTGACGCTGATTATCTGCCGCGGGCTGTCGTCGCGTATTCCAGGACCGATTGTGGCGTTACTACTTTCGACTTGCGCGGTGTACTTTTTCCACCTGCCGGTGGAAACGATTGGAACGCGGTTTGGAGGAATTCCGAGCGGGCTGCCGCACTGGCAAATTCCACACTTCCGCGCGGATCTGATCCACGGGCTGCTGGGACCGGCGTTCACGGTGGCCATGCTGGGAGCGATCGAATCGCTGATGTCGGCGGTGGTGGCGGATCGGATGAGCGAAGCTCGGACAAACCAGGACCGGCACAATCCGAACGTGGAGTTGATTGGGCAGGGCGTGGCAAATATCTTCTCGCCGATGTTTGGCGGCTTGCCGGCGACGGGCGCGATTGCGCGGACGGCAACCAATATTCGGTCGGGGGCGCAGACACCGGTGGCGGGAATGATTCATGCCCTGACGCTGCTGTGCATTCTGCTGTTCGCGGCGCCGCTGGTCAGCTATGTGCCGATGGCGGCGCTGGCGGGGATTCTGATGGTGGTCGCCTACAACATGGGCGAGTGGCGCGAGATTCCGCAACTGCTGAAGCTGACCAAGACCGACATCAGCATCTGGCTGGTGACGTTTGCTCTGACCGTGTTTGCCGACTTAACCGTCGCGGTGGAAGCGGGGATGATTCTGGCGGCGCTCCTGTTCATCAGCCGGGTGGCGGCGACCACCACGGTTTCGCAGGTGACCGAGGACTACGTGGAAGACGGGCGCATGCATATTCTGCAGGACAAAGATATTCCGTACTACGCCACGATCTTCCGTATTCACGGGCCGTTTTTGTTTGGGGCGACGGACAAGATTGGGGCGGTCACTGAAAATCTGCACAAGCTGCCGCCGGTGGTGATACTGCGGCTGCGCAATATGACTGCGCTGGACGCGACGGGACTGTTCGCCATCGAAGAAGTTGCCAGGCAGTTGCACGCCAGCAAGCGGACGCTGATTCTGTGCGGAGCGCGGGAGCAGCCGGCGCAGCTGATTCATCAGGCGGAGTTCGCTGAAATGATTGGCCAGGAAAATATCTGCGAGAACGTGCAGGACGCGCTGGAGCGGGCGGAAGAAGTGTTCGAGGGACTGGATCGAAAATTTGTGGGTGCGAAGAGCTAGTTTCCGGACGCGTGCTGGTCACGGCGAAGGAACATTCGTTTGACGTCGGGATAAAACTCGGCGAACACGTTGAAGACGCTGTTAGTGCCGAGATCGACCGCCCAGTTGGCTGAAACGGAGTGCAGGGTGCGGTCCCGCGCCGGATAGTAGCTGGTGGAGATGCTGCAAGAAATCAGCTGGCCGAGCGTTTCGGAAGTATTGAATCCCGCCATGCCGTTATCTCTTTGGGTTACAAATGTGCGATTGACGGCGTACCACGCGCGGGCCAAGGCCGATCCACGACCACGGCGAAAGTAGCGCGGGTCCTGGTGCAGGATGGTCGGCAGAAAACCATTGATCAGAGTGCTGCCGGTGATCTGATCGAGTTCGCCGGCGACAAAGCGCTTCTCATAAGCTCCCCATCCCTGACCGAAATGGGGCTGGGCGTTGGCGGCCTGCTCGAAGGCGGAGCGGAACATATTGATCGCGTGCGCGCTGGGGTCGAGCGCCTGATGGAGGGCGAACGCGTACTTCTGGTCTGCGGTCATGGGGAGGAAGTTGGCGGGAATATTGTTCGCGGTTGCAAAATCCGAAGTCGCGACTTGCTGGGAAACGGGTTCGGCATCCGGGCCTGTCGACGCAAGAGGCGCAACACTACTGGGACTGATTTGTGCTGGAAGTGAAGCTGCGGAGATGCACATCAGGCCAGTCCACGAGATTCGGAGCAAGAACCGGGTTATCGCCACAGGGCACCAACTACAAAACCAGGATGGTTGAGCGTACCGGGGGGACGTGAGCGGGGGAACTGCAAAGAGCACGAGTGAGGTGACGAAAGTCACGGTGGCAGGGGCTGAAGCCCCGCCTTCATTCTGCGGGATTACGCGGCGCTGAAGCGCCGCCCTTCTACGGTCGCGCCTGAAGCGGTCGCGGCTGAAACGATCGCGCCCGACATGGAAAGCGCCATCGCAGCGCAGGAAGCGCTGCACCACCCAAAATTCCGGTTCATCGGCGAACTGCTAGACTATTCATCTTTTACGCGGCAACGTTATAGGCGTCTATTCATCTTTTGGACGTCTATCCTCTAGACTGGCGGTGAGGCAGCTTCCTCGCGATGATCGTCAACTTTGCAGAACGCGCGCACAACCACAACTGGGAACTGGATCCGGTAGTGCGGTCGCTGCTGGATACGGATTTCTACAAGCTGTTGATGCTGCAGTTTATCTGGAAACATTTCCCGAACACGCGGGTGGAGTTCTCGCTAATCAACCGGCACGCCTCGGTGCGGATGGCGGACATCATCCACATTGAAGAATTAAAGGTGCAACTGCAGCACGTGCGGGGACGGCGTTTTCGGAAGTCGGAACTGGTATGGCTGGCAGGCAATACGTTTTATGGGCGGCGCGGAATTTTCGAGCCGGCGTTTTTGGAATGGCTGGAGCGCGACTTCCGGCTGTCGGATTATCAACTGTCGGTGCGCGATGGGCAGATTCATCTGACGTTTGAAGGCCGGTGGACTGAGACCACGATGTGGGAACTGTATGCGCTGGCGATTCTGGATGAGTTGAAGACGCGGGCGCATCTGAAGACGCTGAGCGAGTTCGGGCTAGATATTCTGTATGCGCGGGCGAAGACGAAGTTGTGGAGCAAGATCGAGCGGCTTCGCGGCGTTCCGGGATTGAGCGTGGCCGACTTTGGAACGCGGCGGCGGCACAGCTTTCTATGGCAGGAATATGTGGTGGTGGCCATGGCCGCGAATCTGGGGAGCAATTTTATCGGGACATCGAACGCGTTTCTGGCACACAAGCACGATTTGGAAGCGATTGGAACTAACGCGCACGAGATTCCGATGGTAATGGCGGCGCTGGCTCCGGATGACGGTGCGCTGAAGGCATCACAGTATCGTGTGCTGGAATTGTGGCAGCAGACTTATGAAGGGGCGTTGCGCGTGTTATTGCCTGACACGTTTGGCACGACACAGTTTCTCGCAGGAGCGCCGGAGTGGGTGGCGGACTGGACCGGGCAGCGCGTGGATAGTAAAGATCCGTACGTCGCGGGGGATGAGTACATTGCTTGGCTGGAGGCGCACGGGCGGGATCCGAGGGAGAAGCTGCTGATTGCTTCCGACACGTTGGATGTGGAGACGATCCTCGGGCTGCACGCCTATTTTGGCGGGACGCTGGGTAAGGGCGTGGGCATCGGCGATTTTGTAAGCGCCGAGGATTTCGAGGATCGCAAGAAGTGGACGCCGGGGCGGCGGGTGCGGTTCAGCGCTGGGTGGGGAACGCTGCTGACCAACGATTTTCGCGGGTGCAATCCCAACAATGGCGCGGGGTTTGACCCGATCAGCCTGATCTGCAAAGTGTCCGACGTCGAAGGGCGGCCGGCGGTGAAGCTCTCTGACAATTATTCTAAGGCGCTGGGTCCGGCGGCGGAGGTGGAGCGCTACCGGCGGGTGTTCGGGAGCGAGGGAATCGCGAACGCACCGGTGGTGGCCTAGGAATTAGCCTCTTCTAAACAAGTCCAGCCGAGGGACATGACCCTTCGTTTTCGCCTCGTAACCTTGTTAATGCTCCGCTAGGCTGCCAACATGCGAGCGGGGCGAGTATGAAGATTTTGTTGGTCGAGGATTCCTACATCGAGCGGCGCAAGATCGGTGGCTACCTGGAAGACTGGGGCCTCGACTATGTGAGCGTCGGCAACGGCACGGAAGCCGTCAAGCTGTTGGAAGCTCCTGAACCTCCTCAACTGGCGATTCTCGACTGGCTGCTGCCGGGCCTGGATGGGATCGATGTTCTGCGGCGCATTCGCAAGATGAGCCAGGGAACATACATTTATGCGCTGATGCTGACGGCGAAGAATCGCAAGCAGGACTTGCTGACGGCGATGGAGGCAGGAGTCGACGACTATCTGGCGAAGCCGGTGGATCCGGCGGAGTTACGCTCGCGCATCATGGTGGGCAAGAGAATTCTGGACCTGCAGCAGTCACTGCGCTTCGCGGCGACTCATGATTTTCTGACCAACCTGCTGAACCGGGCGGAAATTATTGCGGCGCTGGAGCGGGAATTTTCGCGCAGCGGGCGCGAGGATAAGCCGGCCAGCATCATCCTGGCGGATATCGACCACTTTAAGCGCGTGAACGACACGCTGGGTCACGGCGCGGGAGACGAAGTTTTGAAACAAGTGGCGCAGCGGCTGAAGCAAACCTTGCGACCCTATGACCTGGTCGGGCGCTACGGTGGCGAGGAATTCATTCTGATTCTGCCGGGCTGCTCGCTCGAGGTTGGGGCACGGCGTGCGGATGAAATCCGCAAGCTGGTGGCTAAAGATCCGATTGTCACTCCGTTTGGGACGACCTCCGCGACAGTCAGCATGGGAGTTACGGCGACCAGCTTAACGCGGGACGGCACCGTGGCCGAACTTCTGCATGAAGCGGACATGAGCTTGTACGCGGCGAAAAAGAATGGCAGGAACCGGATCGAGGTAGCCGCGCCAGCGGCGCGCTCGAGCGCGGCGCATTCTTAGACTGCTTCTCTTCCTCATCCCTCGTTGGTAGATCGGTTCGCACATCTTCCGGGCACACTGCTGCACAACCTGCTGGACATCTGCTGCACATCTGCAGCACATCTGCTGCACAGCGGCGGCCTTCTATGGCACATTAGAAGCTCATGCCTACGACCGCCGACGCCAGGGCCGGACGCGCCGCCTTCACGCATCCCGGGTTCGTGCTGTTTCAGGTTGCACGATTTCTGATTGTGGCGGCGGTCGAGATGCAGGCCGTGGCCGTGGGCTGGCAGGTTTACGAGATTACCAAGCGGCCACTCGATCTGGGCTATGTGGGGCTGGCGCAATTTCTGCCGGCAATTCTACTGTTCCCGATCTCCGGGCATGCGTCCGACCGGTTTGAGCGGCGGCACGTGCTCTCGGCTTGCTACGCGGGGTATGCGGTTTGCTTCGCGTTGTTGCTGGCGCTGGTGGAACGCGGGGTGCCTTCGATCCGATCGATCTACGTAGTGCTGGTGCTGATCGGCATCGTGCGATCGTTTAACAGCACGGCCAGCCGAGCCATTTTGCCGCAGTTGGTTCCGCAAGAACACTTTCCGAACGCGGTCGCTTGGAACGCGAGCATTTTTCAGGCGGCTACGATTCTGGGACCGGCGTTTGGCGGCATTCTTTATGCGGCGTTCCGCGGGCCGGCAGTGGTTTATGTGGTGGCAATGGCGACGGCGATCGGCGCGACTATTTCCTCGTTCAAGATCAAGCCCGAAGTGAAAGCGCGGCCGAGAGAGCCGATGACGTTGAAGACGGTTTTTGCGGGGCTGCATTTTATTTGGAGAAAAAAACTGATCCTGGGCGCGATTTCGCTGGATCTGTTTGCCGTGCTGCTGGGTGGGGCGGTGGCTTTGCTTCCGGTGTACGCGCGCGAAATTCTGCACACGGGGCCGTGGGGGCTGGGACTGCTGCGCACGGCTCCGGGCGTGGGCGCGGCGATAATGGCGGTGTTGCTGGCGCACTGGCCGCTGCGCGGGCGGTCAGGGCCGACGCTGCTGTGGGCAGTGGCAGGATTCGGAGTCTTCACCATCCTGTTCGGCGTCTCGCACAGCCTGACGCTGTCATTGATCGCGCTGCTGCTGTTGGGAGCGAGCGACATGATCAGCGTGATCATTCGCGCTACGCTTACGCAACTGGCGACGCCGGATGAGATGCGCGGGCGGGTTACCGCGGTCGACATGATTTTTATTGGAACGTCAAACGAGTTTGGCCAGTTCGAATCGGGCGTGACCGCGCAGTGGTTTGGGACCGTGCCGGCAGTGGTGTTGGGGGGTATTGGAACTCTGGTGGTGATCGCAATGTGGGCGTGGCTGTTTCCGGAGCTTCGGCATGCGGGGGAGTTGACTGCGATTGGGAGTTCCAGATCGCAGGGCGGCGCGGGAACAGAGCCGAGCCCCACGTAGGCGGATGGGAACGGGCGAACGACTGCATTCCGGCATGCAGGCGCAAACCCATTTCTTGTTACTGAAATCACACTCAGCTTTGGGCTGCGCCGACGGCGGGCCTCCGTCCTGGTCCCAGAAACGCCGGTTTCTAGGTATTCTACCTATCCGTGGCATCCCGCTTTTGTTGATCTGCGATATTTGCGGGCTCAGCCGAGCCGACCAAAGGTATGATTTTGCCGTCGGCGTGATCGAGCGAGAGAAATTTCTGATCGTGGATGCAAGCGATCTGGTATGACCTTCGTCCGTCGCTTAGCTCAAAGCGTCTCACTACGTTACCATCCTCCGGGCGTACCTCGTAGATGGTTCCTTCGGAGTCGGGATCCGCACTTGATTGCGCAACGATAGGGTACAGGTTCCGGTCGCTCGGAACCAGTGCTTTGATGCTAGAACCCGGCGGCAACTTGGGATGGATCGCTTTAATTGCTCCGCCTTCACTCACCTCCAGGAGAGGGAAAGTGCTTTCGCTCTGAACGATGATAATGGAACGGTCCTGCGGCACGAGCTGCGCAGGCACCGAAACGAATGGACGCGGCCCGTCGGCTTTCCCGACTATGGATTCCGGCACGTCGCCTTTTTTGATCTGCAAGGACCTCAACAGAGTGCCGTCCTCCTTCAGCATCGCCAGTTTCGGTGATTCGTCCTTCGGGTCGTAGCCATAGGCAAGAAACACACCGGAGGCAAAGACACCAAGATTTTCTATTTGAAGCGGAAGATCCTCGAGTTCGATCGTCCGCCGGTACGTGCCGTCGCGGTCAAAGATCACGAGATACTGGCGCTGTTCGGCTGCGTTGGTGGTATATTCCCCCTCGCCGCCGCCCGTTTTCGGGTAAGTCTTTTTTTGCGGTTTGTACTCGTGCGAGGCCCTCATCAGGAATATCACCGCGGACTCGCCTACGTAGTGATCGACCTCCTCCGAAATATAGAGACCTTTAATCTGAGCAAGGTCGAAGGTCTGGCCCTTACCTGTTGTGGAGAATGAGACGAGCCGCAGAGGCGGGGTCACAGGCGGAGGCGCCGGAAGGCCGACGCCGGCTGGTACTGTAGTGACAAAGCTGACGAAAATGGTTCCGTCGGCTGTGCACACGAATGGTAGTTTGAGAGCGCTCGAAGCGGTGATGCCAGGGACAGCGTCCCGACGCTCAAAGGCGACGCGATACACCGGCGCGTCAGCGGAGATCGATCCCGCTGCGGCTTGAGAACCTTCCCGCGCTCCCGCTCTGGGCGATAGAGCGGTTGCAAACAGAATTGTCAGAGCGACGGTACTTTTGTGCATGCGTCACCTCAAGATACCATCCGCTGCGAGCAACCGATCAAGGTTGATGGTTCTTTCCCTCCGCAGTGTGTATAGCGCATATCGCCCCTTGCAATCCGCCACAAGAACCTCCGAGGTTTTCGCCACTTCGTCTATCCGCGCCCGAACTTCGGGGTTCTTCACAACCGCGTCGCAGGCCCCATCGTCTGTGCATGTTGTGAAAAGTTGCCCGCAGCACTTTTCTGAATGGTTGCACGAAAATTTAATTTTGTCCCCGGTGGTATTTTTATACACCGTTACTCTGTTGCTGCAGTCTGTAGCTTCGCAAGTGAAGGTCATACTATCTAATCTGCCCGAGCAAGTCTGTGAGCCGCAAAAGGCGCTGCACATGAAAACGAACGCTAGAGCGATCATCAGATGTTTGCTCATGGAGTGTCCTTCCTATGTTCTCAGCGGTGGTTGAGGAGTTATGCGAAACTTGGACCTTGAATACCACGAATTTAGAGGAGAAAATACCGATGTGGTCAGTTGTCCCATTATCCGAACACATCCGCTGCTATCTTCCTGATTTCTCAAGAGTCCAGTCCCCGATCAAAAACCCGAGGAGCGGATGTCAGTCGGCGCAGTGTGTTACGAAATCCGGACGCCAGTGGCGACAGCTTGGCGCCATAGCGCCAGGAACAATGTAATACCTCGCGGCAAGTGAGCGCCGCAATTACCTTCCCCTCAGCAACGTCTTGGCAGTGCCGAGGTTATCGTATTTGTCATAGACGCGCACCACGACGACATGCTCGGTGGCGGCGGTGTTCCCCGGGGCGATGGCGGCCAGGAAGTCGTAGTCTTCGATTTTCGCGTCGGAGAGCTGGCCCGTGGGCTCGACGAATTTCCATTCGCCGGCATCGATGGAATACTCGGCGCGCTTGATGGTGGAGAATCCATCTTCGGCGCGTAAGCGAACGTGAATTTGAGCACCCTCTAACGATGCAGACAGGTTCTCGATGCGGGGGGGCGTGGTGTCGACCTCGAAGCGGCGGCTTTCTTTGGAAGCGGTGAGGGCGTCGCCGGGCGAGTGGGACGGCGCATCCGAAGCGACAACTTTCACGGTGTAGCCTCCATCGGGCAGCAGGCTGGCGTCG
>Ga0209517_10008619_pt1 | contig 11890 bp, 14 predicted proteins | sample PeaSoiMetSII2010_FD_187695 | JGI IMG/M metagenome (GOLD analysis project Ga0209517, IMG submission 187695) | Peat soil microbial communities from Weissenstadt, Germany - SII-2010 (SPAdes) (version 2) | ecosystem: Environmental > Terrestrial > Soil > Wetlands > Peat | place: Germany...
TGGAAACTCTTTTAGATCATGCCATTTTAAATATGTAACGGCATCTATAAGCAGTCTTTCCCAAAAGTCTAAAACATTGAGAGAGTTTTCCTTTGACGAATCAAATATATCACTTAGCTGCTTACTTTTTGGATCTATGCTTTTGATATAATTTTTAGTTTCAACCGAAAGGAAGGAAATTTTTCGATAATTATTCAGTAAAAACTTTATTAGGAATTTGTCTTTAAGATCGTCTATAAAAGCCATTCGATTCTCCATTGTTGTTTTAAAAGCTTCTCATAAATTAATGCAATAAAAATAGAAGTGAAGAGACGCATACTTTTCACTTCATGGAGTAAGCGTATATAACAGCGGCGATAAATTTATTAGAAAGCCGCTAGCTTACGCGGAGGATTTTTTAACTTGATTTGATCTTTGAAGAGGACACAATGGGTCGGGGCCAAGGTAAATACTGCCGTATTCATAATATCGCTGTGCAACACAGCGACCCTGGCAATTTATCGACTCGGAACAAATATTACAGCCACTTACTTTCGATACAACGAGATCGCGTAGCATTTTTAGTTCAGGGCTATCATGCCATATCACTTGTAGTGATTTTGCATTGATATTGGCAACACTAAATTGATCTGCATGTTTAAAAGCGGGACAGGGCACCGCACTTCCATCATAGCTTATGAGGAGTGTTGAAATACCTGCTTTACATTGAACAGGTGTTATGGTCTTGTCTACCATAGAACAGAAATTCATGGGACATCCTGTTCTAATCTCGATTTTGCTTCTCAAATCTCTTCTAATAGCGACAACTTCGTTAATGAATTGATTAAATTCAGCTTGGTTTAGCTCAAGCCTGTTTTTATTTGTTTTGCCGCGTCCTTGGCCAACAAATCTCAAAACTGCAACTTCAACTACATTTAACTGCCTACATAGTTCAGCAACAGCCCTAAAATCACGGAAGTTTATTTTCATTGGGACGAAATGCACGCCGACCCACAAACCAGCATCCTTAGCTTTCTTGATGCTGTTTAATACACTCGTATAGCTACCCTTAGCTCTGCTCACTCCTTCGTGTATTTCCGCACTGGCCCCTTCTAAATTGAAGATAATCCTATCGAGACCTAGGGCTTTAAATTGCAAAAGATGTTCTTTGGAAATGCCGTCGTTTGACTTTCCTAAGAAGCCAGATGTATAAAGCCGAACCTTAAAATCTTTAGCTGCTTCTTGAACAAACGAGTTGATATCAGGGTGAAGTAAAGGTTCGCCGCCGGATAATTCGAGAATACGGGTTCCTAATTGCTTCGCTTCTTGAAGTAGTTCTCTAAATTTGGGAAGGCTAATTATTGAGGGATTGTTAATTGTTGAGGAAGACGAACAATGAACGCAATTCATCATACATTGTCCGGTTATTTCGATACATAATTCCTCTAAGCCTACTATTGGTTTTGCCATTTTTCAGCTCATTATTATGATCTTTTAGATGCTCTAATTCGTAACGACTGTTCTGGTATTTCAAAAATGTTCAATGTCAGAGATCGCACCTCCGACTTTGTCTCTTCTGGTTTGATTAGCTCATATTGTCCAGTGACAGGATTATAATCTCTGCAACCCTCTACTACACATGGCACACCATTAATGACACAAAACGATTTTTCACTTAACGGCGATTTTATTTCAAGGGCATCTCTCCGCAGCTGTTCAGCAGCCTTCTTGATTCTGTAGGTACTAGCGCCTGCCTTTTTGAGTCTGATAATTGTTTTAATAGTTACAAGGTCCGTGAAAGAATACCTATAGTGCCCACCCTTGCTTTTCTTGCTCGGATCGGGAACCAGGAGACCTATTTTCCTCCAGTATAGCAGAACTTTTCTATTGATCCCAAGAATGGCCTCGATGTGGATGCTGGTAAAGAATAAATTGATGTTTTCTTCCATGGTTATAGTTTTTCCATTTAATCATTTTTAGACGATTTTGTCAACTAATTTTCAATTTTTTTTACGATATTGTCAAAAAAAAGACATAATAAATACGATTGAGGGGAAAATATATTTTACGAAAAAATAGCTTGGAATATTGGAGTCGCCTGAATAAACTAAGAAAACATTCAGTACTAAGGTAATGAGGATGGCGTTCGGTCAAAAAACTAAACCGCATTGTTAAGCGATGCGATTAGGGCCGTTTGGTACAGTACGTAGCAAAGATCTGATTTCCCTTGTTTGGAAATGACTGGAGATGTAGGGATCGCCAATGGCGCCCAGCACCTTTGCGGAGACATCCGGTCCGAAGCCTGGAATGCTAAGGAGATACGACATTACATCAAAAACGTCTGGCCTTTGGGAGACGGCGATTATAAGCCAGCATCAGGTTCATATTTGGCAAGGAAATGGTTCTGCATTCAATGAAAGATTTTATCAAGGAAATTGACTACACCGGATAGCAGCGCCTTCAACCTTACGAAAAACATTAACTGTTCATAAACTCTTTTATGAACATATTATCAGTATGCAGATTTTCAAGGAATTTGAGGTTTTTTGCAGAGAATTCGGGTACCCCTCTGATTCCAGCAACTCATTCCACTGATACCAACAAAAATATCCCAGCTAATCTGGAAAAGGCTGCCAGCTATTTTGGCGAATCTCTAAATGGAGGATCACTTTTTCATACACATTAGCAGTATGCTGTTTGTAAATTGCATTATTGTGATATAGTTTTCAGTTAATAGCCTTCTTTTTCTGGTTGTTATGGTTATCATTCCTTGAAACTAATAATTTATTATCCTGTAATTCGCGGATTACGATTCAATTACGATTCGATGGCGTTGACATCTTATTGAATCAGGCATACAATCACAATTGTTCCTGCAGAAACGAAGTCATGTTCCAACAGACCCAACAAACATCAAACGATAAGGATGGTGGACCCTATGGACGATCGTAATCGAAAAATAACTGAAAATGGCATCAGCACTCCAACTCATCAAGAAGTTTCGCAGAGTCTAGATTTAAGGAAGGGTGCTCCGATTAACTCTTTACGCCCAATAGTAAAGCCCAGCACGAGTCAAGGTCCCAAGCCTGCAAATAAACCCGTCAACACTAAGCCGGGGGATAGAAAGAAATAAGGCCGGTAATCGTTTTTCGAAAGTGATCTCCCAAGAATAGTAACGTGGATAAGGACATATGGTGGACGCACCAGAAATTCAAAATGACGACACAAAAAAAAGAGAAGAGCTATACGTTGAGACAAGAGCGGAACTTTTGGCGCGCCAATTGTCCAACTCGGAGAGGTTTGATAACGCTATACTGTCTTTATCAACAGGAGCGCTCGGGATATCGATAGTATTTATAAAGGACATAGTGCCTATTAAGACCGCTCAAAATATCTTGTTATTGAAAATATCATGGTGGCTTTTTGGGCTGTCCATCATTTCTACAGTTGTTTCCTTTGTAGCAAGTCAGGCTGGAATTAGAACACAGTTAAAATTTGCGGAACATTACTATTTACTCAAGCAGGAAGAATACTTGAAAAAAAAGAATTTTTCGTCGCTCATAAATGACTTTTTGAACTATATGTCGGGTGCAATTTTCATAGTTGCCGTTATACTTACAATCATATTTGTATCGTCAAATATAGGAGGAAATGTCCAGATGTCAGATAAAATTAAAATGCATCGAATCCAAGGTGGGGCGGAAATCCCTAAAATGCAATCAGTGACAAGCAAGGATGGTGCAAGCATTCCGAAAATGCAGCCCATTACATTGCCGACAACATCACAGTCACCCGCTACGTCTAAACCAGCGGAGAGTGGCACCAAAAAATAATAGATTCCGCCCAATCTATTATTCTGAATCTGGGCACTCATTCCCGACGCATGACCTTGCCCATAAAGGGCAACGTCAAGTGAATAAAATAATCCTCTGACTAGAAAATGAAGTTTTCTCGTCGATGTTTTTTTTTTAAGCTACCATCATCCTTACGAATGCGGTAATTTCATGCGGTTTTGATGTCAGCTCTTCACTGCACCATGCAAGTTACAACTAGTATTCTTTGCCCCCTTGTCACAATATTGCCAGTGCAGACTTGTGGGTGAAGACGAGTTTCATATAATATTAGTGAAGGTGCAGAATTCATTTTATCATAGCATCTTCTGATAAAGTTTTCTCTCAGCAGCTCCTTCCTGAAGCTAAATAACAGTTGCATCTTTCAAAAATTGCATTTCTCATTTAGTAGCTGTTATCTTGTACCGCTAAATCCCCTTTTTTTTGTAGGTTCAATTTTTTGCAACATCTGAATTATCAGGCAGATTTTAAAACGTATACCCTTAAAATACCCATCAAAAACACTGACAAATCCACAAATCTCTGCTATACATTTTCTATATTGACAATTTACATGGTCGAGAAAGGGGAACGGAAAGCGGCGGGTCTAAAAGACCAAGACGGCCAAGCTGCCGAAGGATGGTGCCTTTGGTGGAAGGTTTCTGTGGACTTCGACTTGACTACAGCTTATGTCAGAAGAGTGGGAACCCAAATGAATGTTATTAATCCATTTCTTAGAATATTGAAAGGAGAGAAATTTATGAACTCACGTTGGCTAATTGCGATCATGCTGCTAATTTCTGGCTGTGTCACAGATCCCGGTGCTGTGACGAGCTTCTCGGCATTGGCGCCGGACGCAAGCAAACTACACAGCTTAACGACGGCCTATGCGGATGCGCCAAATCAGCTAAAAGCTCTTGATGTCCTACAATACACGGCAATGTCTGCTGACGAAACTGCGGAGCAGGTGAAAGCCCGCAATGCTCAAGTGGCCCAGATTGATGCGTTACATGCGATTCTTGTCAATTACATGCAGTCACTGGGTGCATTGGCAAATAACGGTCTGGTCCAGACAAGCGCTGATACCAAGGACGTGACCGATGGTCTCACCGCGTTGTCGAAGAACAAGCCGGATCTTGGTCTTACCCCAAATATGATTACAGGCATAGGGGACCTTGTTACATTACTGGCAGATGCAGCGACATCGTTTTACCGTCAGGATCAACTTACCAGCATCATCGGGAGATCCGATGCGCCTTTTCAACAATTGGTCGCAGCTGAAAAAAAAATTGTTTCGGAAGGAGTGATAAAGGAACTGCAGCTTGTTGAGGACAGGACCAAGGCTCTCGCGGAAGTAACGCACGCCTTGAAGGTCAATGCTGATGCAGAAGCTGCAAAATCAATGGCTCCTCAAGTAGGGGATACTGGCGTGAAAGGGTTAAATCCCAAATTGCAGGGTAGCGGCGCGGCAGACATCGCATCGCTGTATCTTCTGCAACAGTTGATCACCTCAAATCTTAACAATCTCGATCTTCAAATCAAAGCCGCAACTGCTTATCTCACGGCCCTCGACAAAATTGCTGATGCGCATACGGTACTTTACAAGAATAGAGACGATCTCCTAACTAAAAAAGGCGCTAAGACCGCAATCTCGCAGCTTACTCCGCTGGTGAAAGACGCCAATGCGGCACTTGAGGCTCTGAAAAATATGTAACCTACAAAATATTTAGACAAGGAGAAATAATCATGGACATAACCGAACTAGCTGATGCATGCCAAGAGCTGGCAGAAAATTTGGATGAAGAACAGGCTGCATTGAATTATGAAGGGCCACAGGCAATTACCCTTGGGAAATTGTCGTCCAATCTCAGCTCCCAAGCAAGCACTCTGAGGACACTAGCAGTTGCACAGACCATAACCGGTAGTACAGATGCAATGGCAGCGCTTACTGATGGCACGAACGCAGCTAAGAAGGCGGCAGGAAATCTAAAGGTTGCTGCAACGGCGATTCAGATTGCCGGTCTTGCCCTGTCACTTGGGGCGGCAGTTATTTCGGAGAATCCAGGCGCCGTAATTTCAGCGGGAAGCGGTCTTGTGACAGCTGCAAAAAACTTGTGCTAATGGTAATTTTTTAAGAGCACGGGAAATCAGATGAAAATAGTTTCACTCTCATGGTTCTTACCGAGGTTAGGTGGTAAGCCAATCCACAATATACAATATATAGAACATATGTGGGCATTTGAGACTGGACCTTGAACTTCTACCCTGTATCGCAAATCATGAGAGTGATATTTTCATAAACAAGAGAAAGAAGGAGATCCTACAGTTTTAGTCAATTCAACCTATTGTAAATAGCGGTAGAAGTTGTAGCTAAGTAGCGCTTTACTCTTGCTCTCCTCCCTTCAAGAGCGGGGGAGTTTTGTGCAACAAAATGAATTCTGTGCTCGTACGTTGGGACAGATTATTACTAAACTGTTGGATGTAAGTCGCCAAATTTTAAATTTGGGAAAGCGATGAAAGATTTTACATTCATGTTATATCTCTGAGTTAAAAAAAAGTCACTTTATATAAATTATCAAAAACGGGTAGGCTGAAATCGAGTTTTATATAATATTGGCGAAGATGCAGAATTCATCTTGTGTCATTGCATTTTATGATAAAGTTTTCTGTCAGCAACTACCTCCTGAAGTTGTTATAATAACAAATCATGATGACATTCAATATTTCAAATCGCAGTTTTTATAACCTTTTAATTAGCGATTACGTTTTTTCGGATTAGTTAATTTGAATAATTATTTAGATATGCTTTGATCTCATAAAGGCCCTATTTTCACCAACGTATTGATATTCCAAATTTTCCGTGCTATAGCCCCGTTTATCTAATAACTGGTTCTCTCGAATGGATATCTATAAGGAGGTAGTTCGATGGACACTACTTCAGAACAAGAGAAAGTAGATGTTTCCCAGCTTACCGATGGGGCACGCAAGAAGATATTCCTCGAAGAGCGACTTAAGGTCCTTAGCAAACCATATCCAATTCGCAAAATGGTATGGGGGACAGTAGGCACCTGTCTAGTTGTCACGGCGACAGTTGCTGGGTTTATGTATCCTGAAGGCTGGTCGAGGGGAAACACGTGGATTCTGTTGGCGACGCCCTTCGGCACGGCCCTATATATTGCCCTTTTGCTATGGTTCTCGTCATATGTGCGATCAAGTGCGCGCAGTCGCCTTGAACGGGAACTAGCTACTGTTATTACTACTGGCAGGTCTGAGGAACTACAGGAAAAACTCGAAGAAAACTTTTTTACGAATCTAGTAAAGATCAATTTTAAATATATTGATCAGTATTATTTGCAGACGCAAGTTCAGGCAGACAAGAGTTTTTCACTCTGTACATTCGCGGCTGTAATTTCACTACTAGTGATAATCGTAGGAATAGTAATGCTTTTTGTAAATCAAAGCGACAAGGCGGCAGGCTACGTTGCTACTGCTGCGGGCACACTTGGAGAATTTATTGCCGCAGTATTCTTCTATTTATATAACCGGACAATCACCAAGATGGGTGAGTATCACCAGAAGCTTGTATTGACCCAAAACGTAAGCATCGCCCTTAAGCTCAGTGAAGAACTTCCTGCTACGGAACAGGTTATTGCCAGAATGAAGCTAATTGACTATCTTTCAAAAGACATAAACTTGCTTTTGGCTACAAATCATTCAGCTGCTGAAATGCCAGGCAAATTGCCACAGGCACAATCGTGAGAAGCGAATGAGTCACTCAACCCGCCAAGCGGGTTAGCTCTGAAGCAAAAGTACTTCTTGTATACTGCACTTACAATCTTATACCCGATGTTGAATAATTGATCTTGAAATTCATGACGATATTAATTAATTCGTTAGACGGCTTCGACCTTAGCTGGGTCCCATAATGACAGCTAGCGAACGTTCAAAATATTATGAGTTTTGTCCACCAGGATCACTTTCTGATAGGATAATGTGCCTGTGGGCCCAGCAGATCGACGACAGCGGAGGCGATTACCTGCACCCGGTTTTACCGGATGGGTGCATAGATATCGTCTGGATCGGAAGTGATCCGCCTGTGGTAGCGGGGCCGATGACCCACCGTGTGATCGTCGCGTTGCCTGCAGGCACGAGGCTGGTTGGTGTACGCTTCAACCCTGGCTTGGCAGCGAGTTTTCTAGGTCTGCCGACACATCAACTACTCAATCAGCACATACCGCTCACTGACATCTGGGGAGGTGGCGCTAGGCTGTTTGAAGAACTTGTGTCGAGGCAACAGTCCGTATCGGCAAATCTGCATCGCATATCAGAAGCCATAGCAATTCGGTTGGCGAGTTCACATCGCGCCGATCCACTGATACTTGTAGCCGTCTCGTGGCTCGCGGGCAATCCCACAGGCTGTACGTGGGAACTCGTGCGTCTGTTAGGCGTAAGCAGTCGGCAGCTCCACAGACGCTTCCTCACAGAAGTGGGCTATGGGCCTAAAGTCTTTCAGCGCGTGATGAGGTTTCAAAGAGTGCTCGCTGCGGCTTCCCAACATGACGCTCTAGCCTGCTTAGCCGGAAGCGTCGGATACTCGGATCAAGCACATATGTGCCGCGAGGTTCGTGCGTTTGCCGGGCCAGTCGCCACAAAGCTTAGTTTCAATTCATTGCAATTCGTATAATTATAAATAGTATTAATGACATCAGGCACGAGATTCTATATGAACAGTGCAATCAATGAAAAGAATTTAAATAGCGCTCTTCATCCTGAAAAATTGGAGTCCTCATCTTTGGCAACAATCAATAGTTCATCTGACATAAAGTATCATCTACACTTTTTCAAAACACCATTCATACCCATTCAACGCGGTTGACATAGTTCCAATTCAGGCATATATTCGGTGTAAATAATTCCGTTACAACTGGCGGGCATTTTAGTTGCTAAACCCATTAGCACTAGATTTCGGATATTAGTTTTTCAAATCCTGTTGCAGCCGTACCGATAATATGGTTATCGCCAAGAAAATAAAGAAAAGATCGAATGCACTCACCGGATCGGCTGGGGTCCACTACGTATGTTCGATCCTTAACGCTAATGGCATTGTTGCATTACCAACTATACGAAATACAGAGGGTTTTGACATTGTGGTCCTGAATCGTCGAGGCGAATTGGGAGCGTGCATCCAAGTCAAGACCAATAGTACGAATCGAAACTCATGGATACTTGGTGATACTACTCCGTCGTGGTTTGGCGACAAGAACTACTATGTGTTCGTAAACTATGACGTGCAATCGCGTCAGTTCAAGGCATTCATGGAACATTCAAGCGTAGTCATTCGACAGGCCATTGAGAGCGAACGCCGACGAAAAATACGTGGATTGAAGAAATGGTCAGCCGTCTGGCGATTGCCTCCTGGAAAAATGCCAAAACCCTATCTGCAATGGAGATTGTTCGCATTCACAGGAGAACTCCAGAACAACACAAAGAAGCGTAACAGGGCGCAGTAGCTGGCATGTCATGCCTGCATTTTGCCCTTGCGTGCTAGTGCAAAGTATAGGCCAAGGGAAGCCGGGCAGAAGTCGCGCTAGGCAGCTAAACGCAATGATAGACAACGAAGCGTACACAATGGAAAGAACGTTAAATCGACAAAATATCGATTCTGTAATTCAAGACTATGTATATTCAATTGAGGGCATTGGAGACATGATATCTGGCCTCAAGGGAGTAAGCTTATTCCATTGTCTCAAAAGACAACAAGTTGGGACGGGGCCTTATCCGCATGTAACCCTATTTGAAGCAGCAAATAGAATAATGACAGATTTAGTAATCCTAAAAGGGGTTAAATGGTTGCTAGATACGCACACATTTCCATTCGATGAGTATGTGGTCGAGTATGGAAACGAAGATAGTAACGATCATGACATAACTGCCAGCAAGGGAGACCAGAAGCTTTATGGCGAAGCCTTCAATGTTGCCCCGTCTTTTTTTCAAGGGAAAAAGGCTCCGATGCTAAAGAAACTCCGTAGTTCTAAGAGCGTGGCAAATTATAAAGTAATCGTCGCCAACTCAGATGCAATAGATGAAAGCTATTCGCCAAAAGTACAAAAAGGGGAGTACTACGTTTTTGTTAATGTAGAGTCTGGCGAGGTAAAGTTAATACCTAACAATCAGGAGAAGGAGGTTTCATGTCAAAAGGACCCTTTAAACTGATAGGCAAGCTTACCTTCGATATTAGTGAGTTTAACAAAGCTTGTAAAGAGGAAGGAATAGATCCCTTTCCGCTTCAATCGTATGAATTAGAAGTTCAAGATGAACATCATTTTAAGATTTCTGTTAATGCCCTTCAAAATAAACTTGCAGAATGGTGGGAATCTCAACAAAGGAAAAAGAAAGCATTGTAATAGCTTAAATGCAAGATAGACATGGTGCCTGACCAAACCTGGATTTCGGAAAAATCGTGGCGTTTTTTGATTCTATAATAACTTAGTTGAACTCAATAGCACGGAGGAAAACTTCAGAGATGGATTTTAGGTTGGTATACGATGGGCCGCTCAAGGCAAATCGAGGTGCTGCTGAGAAGCATGAACTGCGGAGATGTTTTCACGTTCAGCTTAAAGAACTCATAAAGAGACGATCGATGGACCCTGTTAGAGGTCTGATCGAAGGTAACCATGCGCTCGCCACATTTGTGAACGTTAAAGGCTTTAGATTTGCCCCGATTATCACGGAGCGGTTGCAACACATAGCGAAGCTAAACATCACGTTCTTGACTCCTGAAGAGCCCGGCCGAGCGATTACTCAAGGAGGAGATCTCGACAACAGGCTGAAGACATTGCTTGATGGGCTCAGGGCACCAAAGATTGCTCAAGAGGTGCCAGAGGGCGAAACGCCACATGATGGAGAGAACCCGTTTTATTGTCTTCTTGAGGACGATAGCTTAATTACCGGACTCTCCGTTACTACTGACCGCTTGCTGCGTCCAGATGCGGATTCATCTACCGTCGTTCTAGTAATTCACGTCGTGCCAGAGAAGACATTTACGTCTATCGGAACGTCTACATGGGTAGTTGGATAGCCAGGCATATACTTGAAGTCGACGTGTTATTTTCATCCCGTAGTCTTCACTTCTGTCATAACATTGACATTCCACACTTGTAGATGAAGCTGATAAAATTCCATTAGCGAATTAATTCAATACTTCGAGATGAAACCTGCGAGCTAAACCAGCCAACGATAACACAAACCCTGTGATAAAGCTCTGCACTTTATGGACAGTATTTGGATAGAATTGTCAGAAAGTGATGTCCGTGTAAAAAATACGAGTTAACAAGAATTTTATGCCAGAATTCAGCAGATTTTAAATATTTAAAGCTAATTTTCACTCTCTGGAAATAGAATAGCTTATTGTAGGTATGTTTTTCTTGATAGGAGTCATTAAAAAGCCGAAATGGTACCCAAACGAGTTTTGCTGAGAGTCTCGCCCGGGGAGCCATACTAATACGAATAGGCCAATTTCTGCGGAAATTGGCCTATTTTTACTTTTCCTTTCGGTTATTGTCTTTTGTTCTGTTGATTGGTTATCGATCCGGATGTCGAGATTGATGAGTATATGTTTCATACAGTAATTCGCATCATTGGTGTTAGTTTCAGAATGTAACCTTGATTTATTTACACCATAATAAAATCAAACCTTCCTGAAGTGTTGGAGTTTTTATCTCTCTAAACAGTTATATCTTACAACCTAGAAATTGTTAGCGTTATGCTCATAAAATATCCTTTCGGAATCGTTTTATTCTCGTAGCGTCAATCATATCTGGTCGTTTCCAACACCGACTATTATTTCATCTTTTTTTTGGAAGAAAGCTCCGTGACCCGAACCCTACACCCATGATCCCTATTGCACTAGCTGCGAAACGAAGCTCTTACCTCAGTGTGCAGACGAGGTTTTCCCGGAGTCGCCGGAAATGACTACACATCCATAACACCACTTCTCCGTTCGAATCCTTCCAGCGGGGAACCGAAGAGTTTGTCCTTCTAATAGACATGGGTCGGCTTACAGATAATGATCATGCTCACGT
>Ga0209517_10008620_pt1 | contig 11889 bp, 11 predicted proteins | sample PeaSoiMetSII2010_FD_187695 | JGI IMG/M metagenome (GOLD analysis project Ga0209517, IMG submission 187695) | Peat soil microbial communities from Weissenstadt, Germany - SII-2010 (SPAdes) (version 2) | ecosystem: Environmental > Terrestrial > Soil > Wetlands > Peat | place: Germany...
GAGCCACCAATCGGCCTTACTGGCAGCCGTGGAAAAACGCGGATCAACCACGATGAGTCTCGCGCCGCGTGCCAGCCCTTCCGCAAACGCGGTGACTTGCGAGGTGAAGACATTCTCTCCGATGTGCGTTCCTATCAGGACTATCAGCTTGGACTCGGCCAGGTCCACTGGCTCGGGAGAGCCAAGCCCTTGGCCGAAGGTCAGCGCGTAGCCCACCTCGCGCGGACCTCGGCACTGCGCGAAAGCCGGCTCCGCTGCATTGGGCGTGCCGAAGGCCTTCATAAGTGAGCTGAACCATGCCGAGGCCACTCCGTGCGGGAAAAACGCTACGCTCTCCGGACCGTACTTCGCCTTGAGTTCGTTCAGCCGGGCGGCAAAGAAATCCAGTGCCTCCTCCCAGGTAATCCGTTTGAACTTCCCCTCGCCCCTCGCGCCGGTGCGTAACATGGGATACTTCAGGCGATCCGGGTCGTAAAGGAGCGCCGTCCCGGCGCTGCCTTTTGCACACAGCCGGCCGCCAGTCAGCGGGTGGGCGGGGTTTCCCGACAGTCGCAGCACCTTCCCGTCCGCCACTTCAGCCAGCACGCCACAACGCCAAAAACACATCTCGCAGTTGGTAGCGATTTCCTGCGTGCGCCGGACACCTGCCCAGCCTGGTGGATGGTTCTCACCCTTTGCAGCGGCTGCTCCGGCCTCCGCAAGGACGCCCACCGCCGATGACTGCCGCAAGAACTCTCGCCGAGTAACTCTGAAGCCCATAAACCGCTTTCGCCCGGAAGAGGGATTCTGGGTCACTGCCCAGGTTTGATACTCCGCAACCTGTTTGCCAAAGGGGAGGTCACTTAAGCTCAGCCGGCAGAGGAGAGTCGCCAGCTTTACGGGCGTCGATATGTCCTTGCTGTCCTAGTGTAACAGTTGCGAAATTGCGCAACTGATGACCTTTTCACAGGTGAGGGCACAGCATGCCCGACTGCGCTTGAAACAGTTTCGCAATTCCGAAACTGTTGTGCACTTAGCCCGGTGGAGCAAATCGCGCAATAATAGGCACTATCACGCTGTTCTTTGCCACGAGCTTCCCCACCCCACACTGGATATCGGCGCTAACATTAGAGACCTTTTAAAGGCAAATGGCAGAACAGTTGCCAAGGTGTAAAACGTGAGCGATAACGGCGAACCTAAAACGTCGGCACCACAGCCCCTCGCCGGGGCATGGGGAGTTTTGTGGGTCTCCGTCGGCGGAACGCTGCTTTTTGTCATGATCACCGGTCTAGTGGTCTGGTTCGCTCCCTTCAACGTCACCTCCCAGATGGCCATCCTGCTCCACACACTGGCTGGCCTTTGCTTGCTAGTCCCATTCACGTTTTGGCAGCTAATTCACTGGCGTGCCAATCGCAAGGCGCTACGCTCTGCGAGTAAGCTCAGTGCCTACATTGGCTTCTGGGTTCTAGCCGGGAACCTGGTCTCGGGAGTAATCATTACCTATCAGGCGACGTTTGGTTTGTTGAGCCGTCATGCTTGGATGGCTGTTCATCGTTGGACGGGGATATTGGTCCTTCCGCTTCTGGCGTTCCACGTGTTCCCACGAAAGACTCCTGCGGGCGAACGTGCGCAAGGAGCTTCTGGGCCGACACGGCCATATCATGGGTTGCCCCGCCGATCGATGTGGCTGTGGCCCGTTGTGTTGGCTGCAGTGCTTGTCGCAGTATTGATTGGCGCTGCTGCGGTCTACCGTCCGGCAAGCATCAGCGACTACACGCCGCCGGCGAGCTTCCGCGCTGCGCCGGGCGCAAACCCGTTCGCTCCGAGCAACGCACGAACGGAAAACAACCGGCCGTTGCCGCCCGAGGTCGTTTCCAACTCGGGCGCTTGCGGCGCGCCGGGTTGCCACACCGCGATCTACGACGAGTGGCGTGCCAGCGCGCACCGGTGGTCGGAAGAGGATCAATTCTTTCAGGCCGTACGATCGGCAACGACCGAAGTCCAGGGCATTCGGGCGACCGAGAAATGCGGCGGCTGCCATGCGCCCGTTTCCATGCTTTCCGGCTACAAGGACCCGACGCTCGGAGTGGCGACCAGCGGATACCGAGAGGGAGATTCGTGCGTAATCTGCCACGCGGTTCGTCAAGTGGACGAACGCGGTATCGGAAGCTATGTGCTGGGCATCCCGAGGGCCTATCTCTTCGAGCAGAACACAACGCGATTTGCTGCTTTCATCAGCCACTTCCTGATCCGCGTCTATCCGCACCAGCACGATCGCGACTATGATTTGAAGATCGCGCGCGACGCTCGGTCGTGTGCTCCTTGTCACAAGGAATACGATGTGGTCGGCAAATACTCGGGCCTGCTGGAGGTCGAGACGCAGTACGATGACTGGAAGAGCCACAAATGGAATACTGACCGCGACCCCGCGCGACGGTTGCGGTGCCAGCAGTGCCACATGTACTTGGAACGCGCCGACGGCCCAACCTTGTCGGATCCCTACGATCTCGCGGAGGGGCTAGACCTCCAGTATCACAATCACCATTTCGCTGCGGCTAATCAGTACATGCCCTTGGCCCTCGGTTCGCCGGGCGCCGAAGAACAGACTCGCGATGTGAACCAGTGGCTGACGGGGAAAACCGATGTCCCCGAGATCCAAAAAGTCTGGCCGCATGGAGCGATCATTCCGATCAAGATAGAGGTCGCTTCCTCAACGCGGGCTGGCGCTGATCTCGACGTGCGAGTTGTGCTGACTAACAACAAGGCTGGACACAGCTTTCCCACCGGGCCCCTCAACGTTGTGCGAGTCTGGATTGAGCTCGAAGTGTACGACAACGCGGATAAGCAGGTGTTTCACTCCGGCGAACTCGATCGGGAGAACCACGTCGAGGCCGGCTCGTATGTCCTCAGACCCACCGCCCTGACGGAAAGCGGCCGTGCCATTCTTACGCCCGACATCTGGCATCCGAAGGGGCCCCAGTTTCGGCCGGCAATCAATCCTGGCGAATCAGGCGTCTTCGAATACCGCTTCCTGGTTCCGAAAGGTGTCTCCGGTCCGCTTCGGGTGTTGACCCGGTTGCGGTACCGCAAGGCTAATCAGTTCTTCATGAACGAGGTCTACGATCCGGAGCACCGCGAAGCCCCCATCACCGATCTCTCCTCCGCCTCTGAGGAAGTCTCCGTGATTCACTGAGCCGATTGCAGCGCGAAATCCAGTGCCTTGGCGGCGTGCAGCAGCGCAGTGTTGAAGAGAGGCAAATCGCAATGTTGAGGTTCAACCAGCAACGGTATCTCGGTGCATCCGAGGACGATCCCCTGCGCACCCTGGGCGCGCAGGGGATCGATGATGTCCAGAAATAGCCGCCGCGATTCCGTCCGAATCTCGCCTCGACACAGTTCCTGATAGATTACGTCATTCATCCGCTGCTGGCTGTCGGGCTCCGGAACAAGCGCCGTAATTCCGCATCGCTCCAGCCCCTCGCGGAAGAACCGCTCGCGCATTGTGAAGATCGTCCCCAGCAGGCCCACGGAGCGAAGCCCGGCCGCGAGAACGGATTCCGCCGTGGCTTGCACGATGCTGATTAAAGGCATGTGCACGGCGCGCTGCACTTCCTCAAATACAATGTGCATGGTGTTGGTGGCGATCAACCCGAAATCGGCGCCCGCCCCATGCAAGCGCTCCAGCGCTTCCGCCATCTCCCGCGCCGCCTCCTGCCATTGCCCGCTGTGTTGCCAATCCACATATTTCTGAAAGTTCACGCTGTAAATCAGAATTTCAGGATAGCCGTAGTTGCCAAACCGCGCCGTATAAGTCCTGGTGATGTGCTCATAATAGAGCGTGGTGGATTCCGGACTCATGCCGCCAAGTATGCCGATCTTCTTCATCTCGCCTCCATGATCATCTCGTCGAACCGAGTTCATGATACTAACATGCCCCCATCCAAACCTACCCAAGGGGGGCGGTTTAACACGATTGATAAATGATTCGTTTTTGCCGGATCCGGGGGAGAATCAAACCAATCCGCTGCCTTTCCTGAACATTTGCATTCACGAGAGTAAAATCAATACAGGAGGAAGCTGTGTATCGAATTATCCTTGCCACGATTTCGTTTGTTTATCTGTTGGCGCTCGCCAGGCCTCAGACCACTCGAGACGCTGAGGGGGAGATCCGAGATCTCGAGCGCCAACGCTTTCGGGCCATGGAGCATGTCGACGTCGCCGCTCTCAATCGCATCCTTTCCGATGACCTGATCTATACGCACGCAAGCGGATTGCAACAGACCAAAGCCGAAATGATCGGAGTTCTCGGCTCCGGCGACTTCAAGTACGAATCGATCTCCGCAGATAGCACTCGGATTCGGATTTTTGACCAGACTGCCGTAGTGACGGGCCGTGCCGCAATGAAAGTCAAGAGTGGGCAAGGCGAGCAAACCTTCAAGCTTTGCTACCTGGACGTCTACGTGAAGCAGGACGGCCGCTGGCAGATGGTCGCGTGGCAATCGTCGCGCGTCGAGCCTTGACCTCCCTTTTCTCGAAGCGGTCGTCGGCTTTCGCCCCCCTGAGGGTTGACCCTCGGAGCCAACCTGATTTTACATTCGTGAAACTGTCAAACTGCGGGAAATAGGGCTTGATGTCCAGGAGAGGCGTTCCGTCCAGGACATCCAGGTCGCGGACACGGAGCGTGTTGCCCCGCGCCTCGAGCAGACGCACGGGCGATAAACCGATTGGGTTGGGGCGAGCCGGCGCACGAGTGGCAAACACGCCGCGGGGAGTGTCGTCGAGATAGGGCTTCACCACTAAACTGCACTTCTTATGTCTCGCCCGGTCGAACCAGTAGATTAGCCAGATACGTCCAAATACTTCAAGATCTTTGAGGCCGGCGGCGAATTCGTCGAAAATCTGGACCGTACCTTCGGCGCCACCGGCAGCGCGGGGCTGTATCGGCGTGCCCGCGGCGTGCTGAAATGGCGAATGAATGATCCCGATAGGCTTCAGCTTCATTACTGGACTCCTTCCCACACCAGCCTCTGCACTGGTCGCACCTGTCTTCACGAGTTAAAACGTGACCCAAACTCAATGACGGCAGGCGCAGAAGTCCTTAGCTTGGCCGGTTAGCTTTCCCGCCAGGAAAGCCGATACTGTTTCTTCCGCGGGGCCTGGTGTGGTTACCACAATTTGTGCAACGCCACCGGCCTTAAGGGCCTCTGCTGCGCGCGAACCCATCCCCGCACAGATCACGACTTCGCATCCTTCAAGAGCGGAAAGAATTCCTGCATGACTATGTGCCTGGCTTCCCGCCGAGTGCTGACCGCAGGATCCCTGCACGTGTTTTGCATGGTTCGTCGTCGTCAATCGGCCTGTAATCCGGCCATCTTCAGTTTCAAATATAAGAAAGGCAGCACTCCGACCAAAGTGGCCAGAGATCGACGTGCCGTCGTCCGTAGGTATAGCTATTCTCATTTGATCTATCTCCTTTTTCAACTCAATTGCGAGGGTTCCTGGGTCCTGGCTCTTGCCGTATGATCGGCTTTTCGTCTTGAACCGCATCAACGACACGGCCTCAACAAACTTGCCGCTGGGGCAGGTGCGAGGAAGTTCGTTCCCGTGACGTGGCGAGGAGTGATGAAACATAGCCTGTTTTCCCTTGACACGGTTTAGCATATCTCTGATTATATATGCAAGTTGACCTTACAAGGCAACTGCTGCTAGTCACAGAACCAGACCTGTCCTGAGACCGGCAGAGAGAGAAAGAATGGAACGGTCAGGTGCGGAACCTGGAAGCGAGGTCTGTGCTGGGCGAGAAGGGCTTCGCGAGATCATTGGAAGTCGAAGGTCCAAGGAGGTGAAGAAGTGAAGAAACATAGAACTTTTGGAATCATCGCGTTCATTTGTTTTCTGAGTGTGGTCCCCGCCCTCGGGCACGATTGTTGCCACCATGATCATCACTGCGGAGACTGCTGCGACGGTTATCATGATTGTTGTCATGGATCTCAGGCGGATCGCAATTCTACGGGAGTAGCACCGTCCAGTGGAGTGGCAAACTTGCCGAATCTGGACGGCACAATATCGGAGATCGTCTACCTGCCTGGAGCGACACCTGACACCGGAATGGTTGAGGTTCGTATGCAGTCTGCCGGGCAAAGCGAATTGATCCGCTTGGCCCCCTGCGGATTCTTGAAACAGAGCGGCCCACATCTGAAAGAGGGTGACACCGTGAGCTTGAAGGGATTCCGGGTGGCCGGAATGGAGGGCGGCCTGATCGTTGCGACGGCAGTCCAGAAGGGCGACAAGAGCTTGGCTCTTCGCGACTCACGCGGGCAGCCGTTGTGGTAGCCCGCGGCAGGGTGTCTCTCAGCGTCGCAGGCCGGCATGCGTGGGTGGCGGGATGCATGAGCCAGAAACGACCGTCGCACTGTCCGAACTGTGGCATGAAACTTCCTCGCGGGCATCCACAATTGAACGCCAATCTTCCCTGGCTTCGGGGGTTCCTCCAGTTGGTCGTCACAGGGGAAGAAGCCTTTCGATGTCCCTCCTGTTCTTGTGTTTGGAAGCAGTCCCTGGTTCAGGGTTTGAAGATCGAGGTCACACCGTTGGGTTTTTACCGTTCGGATTCGCAAAGCCTCCACCGACTGCCAACCGGGTTCAAGCTGCCCGAGCGCGAACCAGAGAAGTCTGTACGGATTGTCAGAGCAACGGTCGGCCCGTCGCGGACTCGCCGAGGGACACCAAAGAAGAGGTAACGTTCATACAAGCGGGGCTTGTACCTGGTTCGCGTCTGCCCGTTGACGGTCGTCCCTGTTCCCGGTGAACCGTACCTCCTCGACTAATCCAGATCCGGGAGGTGCGGCCGCATTCTGCCCATGCCCTGTCCCGATCCGGGCCGCATGTCGAGGCGCATCTGGTTCGCCAGTTCAAATTCCCTCTTGGCCTGCGCGGACTCGCCAAGTTTCTGAAGCATCACGGCCAGGTGGTAGTGAGCTTCGGATTGCTTCGGGTCAATTCGGATCGCCTCCCGGAACTCTCTTGCAGCGGCTTCGAAATCTCCCCGGAACTCGACCAACTTACCCGCTGAGTAATGATAGAGGTAGGTGTTGGGGGCTTCCCGGCCCATCGTCTTCAAGACCGCCTCGGCTTCGTCCAGCTTCCCTTCCACTTCCAGGGTTTCGACAAGGTAGTAATAGGGCAAGGCCTCCTGTGAATCCAGGTCGATTTCCATACGGAATTCTCTCTCCGCGGTCTCGAGGTAGCGAGTCGTCCAAGCGATGAAGCCAAGGGCAAAGTGCGCGCCCCGGCAGTGCGGGTCGATCGCGAGGGCGCGTTGAAGTTCGCCCCGCGCTTCATCGAGCTTGTCCTGAGCGTCGAAAGCGCGTGCCAAAAGAAGATGCGCCCAAGCATAGTGGTTGGCCAGCGAATCTTCTCGGCTGATAAGGTCCACAGTTTCTTGCGGCTCCCGCGCCCTGAGATAGCTCTTGCCCAACCATTCTACGGCATCAGCATTTCCCGGCTGAAGTTGAAGCGCGCGCTCAAAGCTCTGGACCGCTTGGGCCGCCTGCCCGTGCTGAAAGTATGCACGTCCAAGTCCGAGATTCGCTTCGACGTTTGCGGGTTCCCGCTTAAGTACCCCAAGGTAGATCGGGATCGCCTGTTCGACATGGCCGGCTTTCTCCGACTCCTGAGCTCGATGCAACTCCTTCTGTGTGTCTTGAGCTCGACTCGGTGCAGCCCCGCACACCGCTCCAGCCAGAATGAGTGTGACCAGAATGCTCACTTTCATCGACCTGTGTCTCGGGCCGCGCAACGCCGCGGCGTCTGCTGTGCTCGACCGAATTCCCACATTAACACGGGACCACGGTGTTTCCTTTAGATGCATCTTGCATCTAACGTGAATTGCATGATATCCTGCCTCAGGAGGAAACGCAAATGCCTTTTCGCACCTGCCCTCGCCACCGAAAGGAACACCCGTGTACTTGCGCTATGGGCAATCTGTACCGATTTGTGGAGCCGGTCATGCTCTTCCTTCTGCAAAGGAAGGGACATTCTTACGGCTATGAACTGGCCAACGATGTCCATGAATTTGCGTTGACCGATGCCAAACTCGAGACCTCCGCCTTGTACAAGACGCTGCGGCAACTCGAGCAGAATGATTGCGTGGTCTCGAAATGGGATGTGAAGGGAAACGGTCCGGCGCGAAGGCTTTATGCATTGACTCCTCGTGGAAGGCAGCACCTGAATGAATGGGTTACGGTGCTCGACCACATTTCCGCGTCCATGGCACGACTTGTCGCGGCCGCTCGCACCAGCGTTTATGCTGCGGATTCGAAAAACGAGTCGTTGCGGCCGCGCCAACGGCATGCAGGGCATGCCCGCACCGGAAAGGTCTCATGAAGACCTCTCCCGGCCGCACCGGCACAGCCGCCCTTGGCTTGCAACTCACATAGGCGAAGGAGCAGATAACAATGGTGAACGTTCGAAAGCTCTTCAAAGTGGCATCCGTGTTCGTAACTGTTGCGTTTTTGGCATTCCTATTAATTTTGACCAGCAACAACCAGCAGATGCTTGCTGCGCCCGCAGTGGCCGCACTACCTCCTCCGCCGGGGCAATCCGCGGCGGCTTCTTCATTGCCCGCGGAAGTACAGATCACGACAGACGACTTGGCAAAGCTTCTCCAGGCGCCCGGAGGGGTTAAGCCCCTTTTGATCCACGTGGGATTCCATCCTCTCTATGCTCAAGCTCATATCCCGGGCTCGGGATACATTGGCCCGGCTTCGCAACCAGAGGCGGTGGAAAAGTTGCGGAACCGCGTGGAACGTCTGCCTCGCCAGAAGTTCATCGTTCTGTATTGTGGCTGCTGCCCCTGGAGTCATTGCCCCACTCTCAGGCCCGCGTACGAAGCGCTGCACGGTATGGGTTTCATCAAGGTGAAGGTTCTCTACATCCCCAACAATTTCGGTCAGGACTGGGCCGATAGAGGGTTCCCGGTTGAAAGGGGCGAGTAGCACCGCGCCTTCTCAAGGTGTAATGGCAGCCAACGTGCACATCAGACTGCGAGGAGAAGTGTGTTTATGCGTCCCAAAAGAGTCTTGGTTGTAGGTGGCGTGGCAGGCGGAGCTTCCTGCGCGGCGCGGCTGCGACGGCTCGATGAGCAGGCAGAGATCGTCGTGTTTGAAAAAGGGCCGTACCCATCGTTTGCAAACTGCGGCTTACCCTACTACATCGGCGACGCCATCTCCGACGAAGCAAAGCTGCTTGTGGCCACACCGGAATTATTCCGCGATCGTTTCAACATCGAGGTTCGCACCGAACATGAGGTCCTCAGCATCAATCGCGGGGCGCGGAAGGTTGAGGTCAAGGACCTTCGGAAGGGTTCTGTTTATCAGGAGGCTTACGACGCGCTCCTCTTGTCGCCTGGTGCAGTGCCCGCTCGGCCGCCGCTTCCGGGGGTCGACCTAGCGGGTGTTTTCACGCTTCGAACTATTCCCGACAGTCGCGCCATACGCGCCTGGATTCAAGAATCCCAGCCGAGGAATGCGGCCGTTGTGGGCGGTGGGTTCATCGGACTCGAAATGGCCGAAAATCTGGCGCGCCGGGGTCTGAAGGTCACAATCGTCGAGATGTTCGATCAGGTCATGCCGCCGCTCGACCGCGAAATGGCTGAATACGTGTACGTTCACCTTCTGGACAAGCATGTCTCAGTGCGTCTTGCGGATGCTGTGGTACGGTTTAACGGAAGCGACGGGCGCGTGAGTTCGGTTGAGACCAGGAGCGGCGCGAGGATTCAGGCTGATATGGTCATCCTTTCCGTCGGCGTCAAGCCCGAGACCAAGCTTGCTAAGGACGCAGGTCTGGAACTGGGCCCACACGGCGGCATTCATGTCGATGAATCGATGAGGACGAGCGACCCTTGTATTTGGGCCGTCGGAGATGCCGTGGAGGTCAGGGATGCCGTCACCGGCGGGTTGAGCCTCGTGCCGCTCGCGGGACCCGCCAACCGCCAGGGGCGAATCGCGGCGGATGCCATCTGCGGCAGGCCGGCACGATTCCGTGGTGTGCAAGCGACGGCGGTCTGCGGTGTTTTCGGGTTGACCGTGGCGATGACTGGAGTCAGCGAAAAACGGCTGCTGCAGGGGAAGGACGCCGGCTACGCAGCAGTCTACCTGCATCCGAATGACCACGCCAGTTACTATCCGGGCGCAAGCGAAATGCACCTGAAGTTGATTTTGCGGCGCTCCGACGGGCGGGTCCTGGGGGCTCAGGCCGTCGGCGGGCAGGGAGTGGAGCGCCGGATTGACGTCATATCGTTCGCCATTCAAAAGGGCTCAACAGTCTTCGATCTCGAAGAGGCCGAGTTGTGTTATGCGCCCCAATTTGGCATGGCCAAGGACCCCGTGAATCTGGCAGGCATGGTGGCTGCGAACGTCGTCCGTGGCGACGTTAGATTGGCGAAGTGGGGTGAACTGGCGGATTGCGGCGCTTTTCTGGTCGACGTTCGAGAGGAGGAAGAGTTCAGGCGCGGCTCAATTGACGACGCCATCAACATCCCCCTCGATCAACTGCGCCAAAGGCTCTCTGAGATTCCCAACGACCGTCCGATCTGGGTTAATTGCGCCAGAGGTCAGCGGTCCTACTACGCCGTGCGCATTCTGCAACAGTACGGCTTTGACGCCAGCAACCTGTCCGGAGGTTACAACACCTGGGAGGTTTGGTACCCGGAGGGATTGCCTTCTGGCGTGGTCGCACAGGCCGAGCAGACTTCACGAGATCGAGCGGCATGAAAAGCGCGTTGTGACTTCGTGTTCTCTCGGCAAGGCTGCATGGCTCGAGCTGACGAAGGCAGCGTCGGTCTTTTGACCGCGACGCCGCTGGGCTGATCAATGGACGACTGGATCATCGACCAGACGGTGCACTTCGACTTCGAAGGGGACCTTGTCCGGAGCGGTCTTGCTCATTTCGGATTCCACGACAGACGGGGCCGGTATTTCGCGATTTCCCACACGAAACACTTCATGGGTTTGGTTGGCGAGAACGATCAGCTGAAGTGGACCGTCGCTGCTGATCCGGTGTTCACCGACGTGCCGAAAATCTCGGCGCCCCTCGAGTTCCCCATGTATGTCGATGTCCCGCTCGACGACGCGCTCGTGGTGTCTAGCCTCAAGACCGCCGAACTGTGCCGCATCGATCCGCTCACGATAACGGCGCGGCTGCTGGTTGACGGGCATGCGCTCGGCATGCTGGACATGGGCAACTGCATCGTCGTTGGGGAGGGCTGCATTTGGGTGAATGAAGTGACCGGCTGTAGGCATGAGAAAAGCCCACCGTCAGGACCACACTGACAGTGGCCTGCTCCTGCGTCGCAGCCTGACCTTCAGACAGTCGGAAGCCGGGGGTGGCCCAAACCTTTCTTTTTAGGTCTGCGCCAAGCCGGAATCATATTAGACACGGCTAGAAAGGGGGGCCGATAGATAGTCGCCAAGTCTCTTTTCGTAACCTTTATATCAACTTGATTGACCCAAGGAAAGGCTATGGTCCTTGCTGCTTGGCTACGAACACTGGATCATGGTGCTTGCCAATCGAGGGCGTAGATTTCCTGGATGCTGGCGTCGCGCACAAACAGGGGAGATTCGTCCGGGGCGACGCCACTCCAGTTTCCGAAGGGTCCTACAGCCGCCTGAAACCCTTTCAAGCTCAGGATAGGCTCCAGTTTGCGGTCGCTGATTTGCACGCGGAAGTAGCCTTCTTCCTTATCGAGAATCCCGTGAAAATACAAATAGCGCTCGTCTCGAGACCAATTCGGATAGCCGATGAAACCCTTGGCGTTGACGAGTTCAGTCCATTTCTGAGTCGTGAAATCAAAAAGCATGAGCTTGAGAGAATCTAAAGTTATGGCGACCAGGTAGCGTCCGTTTGGAGACC
>Ga0209517_10008623_pt1 | contig 11886 bp, 7 predicted proteins | sample PeaSoiMetSII2010_FD_187695 | JGI IMG/M metagenome (GOLD analysis project Ga0209517, IMG submission 187695) | Peat soil microbial communities from Weissenstadt, Germany - SII-2010 (SPAdes) (version 2) | ecosystem: Environmental > Terrestrial > Soil > Wetlands > Peat | place: Germany: Weissenstadt...
TTCTTTGATCGTGGGCGCTGCAGGAGCTGTGGCAATTCCTCTCGTGGCTGTCGGCCTGTACCTTCCTATTGATTGGAATCCGTGGATGTTCTATCTTCCTTTTGCGCTTTCTTGCGCACCCATTGTCATCTACGCAGTAGTGATCCTCCAGCCAAAGGCTCTGCGAAGTGTTCTATTAGTTCGATTGATTTTCCTAGGTTCAGTTCTTCCGATTATCTTGACGGTACTGTTCTCGATTTTGAATGGAGCTCTCGACGAACATCAGACGGTCGAGGCGCAAGGTGTTGTCGTAGCAAAGGACGGTGTCAGCCGCAGTGGCTATGGCCTCGATGTGAGTTTCTACTGGGATCAAAAGCAGCTTTTTGTCCGAGGGCTCGGGGTCGCCAGAAAGACATATTTCGCGGTAGAACCCGGCGATTCCGTCCGCGTAGTCGTTCACCCTGGAGAGTTCTCACAACCTTGGTACGGTGGCCTTCGCGTCCTAGATCAGCCGCACGAGACTGGACGAACCCCAATTTCCCCCACTCAGACTCATTAGATGAGGTTGGCGGCTCCTCTTTCCGCGCCTTGGTCGTTCCCATGGCTACCAAGTCTACTCGGATCGAGGAGCCGACACCCTCATCTAATCAGTCCAGGCGTAGTAAGGTCTGATGTCGATATGAGAAAAACTAAAGCCCCACCCTTGCGCCGCAAGGATCGGGCACCCTCCAAATGTTTGGCAGTCGGCGTCTGGCCAAACCGAACTACGTTGTGAGTTGAGACTTTTGCGCGCGAAAGCCGACCGGCCCAGCATCCATTGCGTCCGCTTGGGGCGCGCATTTCGCGAGCGGATTCTGCGCGTCGAGCGCCCACCACGAAGCCAGGTAGAGCACCGCGGAGATGATCAGCAGCGAGCGGATTCCCGTCCACATCGAAAGCGATTCCAGCATTCCTCCGGTCAATGCGCCCAGGAGGTTGGAGCCGAGGGCCTCGCTGCGGAATCCTTCGAGCGCGAAACTGCGGATGAACACGATCCCCGCAAAAAAGACGGGAAGGCAAAGGACAGCAGTCGCCGCCAGCGCCTTCACCCAGATGGATTGGAAAAAGAGGCGTTCCAGCGGGAGGAAGTATCCCGCGGCAATCGTACACAGGATTCCAGCATAACCGACGCTCACCGGAATTTTCGGTTGCCATTGCACGAGGAAGTTGGAAGCGACAATCAGAATCATGAGGCCGGCGATCACTATCGAGTTCACGAGCCACGTGGTGCCGAAGAGCAGCGCCATTTTGCTGATGATTTGGGCTTCGAGCAAAAGGAAGCCCGCGCCCAGGAAAAAGAAGTGCCAGCGGAGAGAACCGACGATGGCCCCGGTCTTGCGCATGAACGCCCAGCAAAGAAGGATGAGCACGAGCGAAAGGATAATCACCGATCCCGGCAATCCCGGCTCGTGCTGATAAAAGTACGGCCAATCGTCGGTGGTGAGCGAGGCATTGGCAACCGGGAAATCCTGGTGCGCTTTCACATAACCGGCGAGCGACGGATCGGCCATGGCTCGATCGATGCGCGCCTGGGAACCGGCAATGAAAAACCGGCCGGAGGCGAGGAACGAAGCGTACACGGATGGGTCGGCTTGCACTTCGAGCGGCGCGCGGCCAAACACCACCTGGAGCAAGTTGTTCAGCCGCCCGGCGATCCACGGGGTCGAGACCTGAAACTTGACGACCATGATCCCGTCGGGCTTGAGCAATCGCCTCGTGGCTTGCAGCGCTTCGAGCGTATAAACGTAGTTATCGATGCGGATGTTGGAGTAATAAGAGCTGTTGGTGTGGGAATCCAGCAGCGAGAAAACTATCATATCGTAGCGATCGTTCGTGGTTTCCACGTAGCTGCGCGCGTCGTCGAGTACGGGCGTCACTCGCGGCGAGTCATAGGGCTTTTCGAAGTGCAGCGTCTTGCCCAGATGCAGGATCAGCGGATCGATTTCCACGGCGGAGACGTGCCCGGCGCCGTTACGAAGCGCGGCGGCCACATCATTCCCCGTTCCTGCGCCCAGCACCAGGACGCTTGGCGGGGCCTGGTAAAAATGATAAGGCAAGTTATAAGCGTTCCACTCCACGGGTTCCTGCTTGAAATATTGCGGGTGCGAAGCGACAAACGATGGCGACAAATTCAGGATTTGCTGATACCAACTGCCGTTCGTCGTGAGCTGATGGCCGATAAGTTCGCCGTCCTGGCGTACCGGGCTCACGGTAAGCTTCTGGTACGGCGACCAGAAAACCTTGCTTTCTCCGCCCGGACCGAGAGCCGTCAAGCCCACGCAAAAAGCCAGAACGAGAACGGAAACCCATCGCAAGCGTGCTGCAGGCCAAACGAACCAGACCAGCATCACACCGGCCAGAAGGAACCACACTGCCGGCGGTTGAAACCAGAAACAAAGCAGCGTGTACAGAGCGATTCCCGCCAAACTGCCGACGATGTTGACCGTGTACCCGAAGATGCCGTTGGGTGCATTTTCCAGATACCAGCCCACTAGCTGGCCGATGGGTACGAAGGCGAAGGAAATCAGGGAAAACATGGGCACGACCACAAGCGTTGCCAGGGCCAAAAGTAACAAAGAATTTGAACTCACAGGGATGTACGGCACGCCCCAGACGTTCACCTCCGAGCTCGCGCCAATATAGCCGGGCAGAGCAATGATGAGCTGGCGCAAGGCAGGCCAAGGGAGCTTGACGATGACGGCAAGAGTTGCCAGAGGAACCACCAGGGACAACAAACTGATCCGGCGGCGGACCAGGTAGCATCCCAATCCAAATCCGAGGAAACAGGCAATCAAAACGAAATTCTTGAAATAGGCGAAGATTTGGATTTCGGAAGAAATCCAGCGAATCATCAGCAGCTCAAGAAATAATCCGAGCACGCTCACGAGCGCCAATTTCCCGTGGGTGAATCCGCCGAGATCCTGTGGCGAGAATTCCCAACGCGCAGCCAGAGAGGGCATGGCAGTGGAGGAAGCGCCGCGTGTTTCGACGCGGTAGAAGTCAAACAGCCAGAGGCTTACGATGCCGCACAGGCCGACAACGAAGACAAATGCCATCCCCAAAATTCCCATTTGACTTGCCTCCTCAATGCCGAGTTAGCGCACGAAATTCATCCTTCGCGGTCAAGAAACAGTCTGGCGGGAATTAATTTTGAACAGAGTTCCATCGTGCTTTGGCGCCAATCTTCCGTAAGTTCACTCGCACTTCTGGAACCACTTTCATGTGTAAATAAACCATTTGGATTCAATGATGTACGAGATGATCCGAAACGTGCACTCCTTCCCCAGTCCACGACTGGTTGCACAGAATGCCCTTCCGTAGACAGGATCAGTGCCGTTATTTCAATCGTCGTACCAATATGACGGGCCGACTCAATTAGGCGACTCGGACCCGGCATTCCGCCGACCTTAGCCAAGCCGACAGTCCATAAAGCCCGTAATATTCGTAAGGAAATCGAAATTGAAGGTCAGAGGAAACCAGGGAATGGAACGCGGGCTAGTGCGGTGCTCCCGAGGATGCAGGCGCCTCATAGCGCTCTCTGTGGCCGAACCCCACCAACGGTTTTTCAAAATACTCCCAGGACAATTTCGCAATTACGATCGTCAAAACGAGGGCCAGGAGTGCGGCAATCGCCCCGCCATTGCGTTGATCTTTCAGCGGGGCGAAAACCATTCCGAAAACGATTGGGTGAATCAAATACACGCAGTAGGAAATGGCGCCCAAAGCCATCAGCCATTTTGCTTGCAAAACTCTCGCCAGTCGCTCGTCAACTAAGGACAGCGCGAGAAAGCAGGCATAGAGAAGACCAATGCAATCGTATCCGATAAGCATGGTTGGGGGATCGATCGCGGAAGCCTTGTAGAAAAACAAAGCGCATACGGCTGTGAGCAGTTCGGTTAGGGTCCACAACTGCCGGCGATGTGCACGCGCAAATTCCCACGCTCCCGGCCGTCGCATTAGGTAAGCGGCCGTGACGCCAAACAATAAGGTGTCCATCCTGCATGGAAGTAAAACGTAGATCCCCGCGGAGAGCCGTGGACTCGTGAGGAACATAGCCATGCGAATCAGCGGAGCTAAAACAATCCCCCCGGTCAAAACCCAAATCAGACGCGAATGCCTGACAAAATAAATCACGGCTGGGAGCGTTAGGTAGAACTGTTCTTCGACTGCCAGGGACCAGGTCGGAGCCAGGACGACTGCCCCGAATTTGTTGTGGATCGCCATCCAGAAATTCTGGCAGAACGTCGCCAGGGCGGCCCACGGAATCGCCGGTACGAGCATGGCTTCGAGCGGCGGACGCGCAAAATGAGCGACGATGAAAATCAACACCAAAAAGGCAAAATACACTGGGAAGATTCTGCACACGCGGCGCCGGTAAAACACCCGGAAATAGTTGGGGGACTCGCGCGCGTCGAGCAATATGCCGCCAATCAGGAATCCGGAAAGTACGAAAAAAAGGTCAACCCCGGACCAACCGAGATTCGTGGGGCGGACCAGAAAGCTCAGAATTCGGGGAGCGCCGGAGTCCACGGCAAAGTTAACGTAGTGGAAGATAACAACCAGTGCGATTGCTACTCCTCTTAATCCGTCAAGCTGAGGGATTCGGCGGGTAAAATCAGGTGGTGAAAGCAAGGGATGATTTCTTCTCTCGCCTGCGAAAGCGAGCGAATCATATCGCGGCTGGCTGGCGCTGTAAAGCGCCGCGCACACCAGTGCCTTCGCTTCAAAGTTAAGCTCTTTCGTTTGTATTTGCTTCGCTAGGTAAGCTTGGACAGTCGCGCCCTTAGGTCCGTGAATTGATTGGCTTTGCCCCGAACCAACTCATGCCACCATCGCCTAATTTCCAGCTTGTGCTCAGCGTCGAGGGGCTCGTACATCTCCGAATAAACATCGGTGACAAAAAACTGACTCCCACGAAGTAAATGTGCTCCACTTGCGTTTGCATTCTGAATCGCGTGATGGATGAAGATATCCTCTTCGTGGTGATGCCACTCCAGCGCTCTCACATATTCCGATAGGAAACCGTAGCTCCGAGGCGCATCCTCCAGAGTCGTTTTGAGCTGTTCAAGAGGGTCCGGCTGCAATTTCGCCTGCGTACTCACTTCGGCACCTCCCGCAGTTCATTCGGTATATAGCAAGAAACCCTCTGCGAATCAAGCGATCCGCCACAAATGGTCAGCCTAGCCCCTGGCGACCCTGGCATGCAATGCAATCAGCCCCCTGGCAGGACAATGCACGCACCCGGAAGCGCTTCACCTCCACCCGGGCCGAAGGCGTAGCGCATTGACATCCTGATCCGACCCTACAAACAAGTTTGCTGGAAAATGGCGGAAGACCATCATTTCGGCGTTAATGACTCCTTCCCGGTTGTCGTCGACCGCCATCCCCGCCAGATACTGAAGGCGAAGGTTCCTGTCACGATTGATGTCCGCGCCGTACAGCCAATATTTCAAGTCAGACGCCTGGCCCGCGTATGTTCCGAGAATTTCAACCGCCGAATCCAATCCCACATCACGGAGTGATTGTGCGGCGCCTGCGTATTCGGGACGATCCAGCCGTTGTTGCAATTCGCCCACGTTGATCTGGATCGGATCCTTTTCGCCGAGCATCATCATGTCGGAGCCTTTGCCGTCATGGTCGCTGGCCCAGATCGTGCCGTTGGGAAAAACATCGAAAAACGTCGCCATCTCGCTTTTCACCGTTTTCTCGTCGGTCTCGTAGAGCGGCACCCACTGCGCGACGATTCCTCCCGGATTCAGACGCTTCCGCGCCATCTCAAAATATTCTTTCGTATACAGCGTGGCGCTGCCCCTCACCCACGGATGAATCGGGTCGGATGTGATGATGTCAAATGTTTCCGGAGTGGTCAAAATATAGCTTCGCGCATCGTCGTAGATCACCTCGGTGCGACCGTCATGCAGCACATTGTAATTTTCCTTGCCGAAGTAGGTTGTTGTGGTCGGCGGCACCAACGGTTCTATTTCGCAAATAACGATCCGTTGCACGTCCGGATTCACCACGAACGAGCCCGCAGTAACCCCGGCGCCAAATCCCACGATGAGCACCGCGCGCGGCCTCGGATGGAACAGCCCCGGCATGCCGCCGAGCATCCGCTGCAAACGCATGTCATTCGGACTCGTCGACGCCTCTACTTTGCCGCTTACGTGAAACCGCCGCGTCTTGCCGAACTGCGAAACCGCGATGGACGAGTTCATTCCCTCGCCCATGTACAAAATCTGGGACACAGCAGCGGTCCTGCTTTGGCGGCCTTCGGCGATGACCTTCCCCGGAACGCCCGGCACAATGACAACCAGGAGACCAGCCGTCACCGTTGAGGCCGCGAGCCACCACGCACCGGCCTTCGCGCGCCGCGACCAAACGATGGGCGCCAGCATGACCAACGCGCTCATGACAGAAAGCACAATCAACGCGCGCTCGGCTTGCCGCGTGCCAATCCGAGGAATCAGCAACATGCTGAATGCCAGCGCTCCAGCGATTGCGCCGCCCGTGTTGGCCGCATAGACATTCCCAACCGCCCGCGCTGGGTCGTCATCGTCCCGTGCCACGGCGGCCAGCGCCAGCGGGAACGTTGCTCCCCACAGCAGTGGCCCCGGCCACAGCGCCCAAACCACGCGTGACACATCGACCTGGAAGGTGAACCAGGGACTGGTGGAAAGTTTCGGGTCGATCGGCCAAAAAGGAAGAGACTTGGCGAGCATGAATGCAGTCCATGCAATGGCCGCGGTGAGCAGCAACTGGCAACAGCCCAAGGCCGTTTGCGGCCGCACGGCGAGCGGCAGGAATGATCCCGCGGCGCTTCCGATCGCCAATCCCACCAGGAACACGGCCAAAATAATAGAGAACGTGTACACCGTGGCGCCCAACATCAGTCCCAAGAGTCTCGTCCAGACCACCTCGGCGCCCAACGCACATGCTCCAGACAAAGCAATCGTGAGGTATACCGTCCAGATCCGTGGGCCCGCTGCCCCACGCACTTGCCGAGGACCCTCCAATTCGACCTGGCTTGGCGTTCGCTTCACCAAGCCGAAACTGATTACCGCTACGGCAATGTTGATCGCTGCGGCAACGTAGGTCGCGATCGCCATGTCGAAAACTCGAAGCAAAAAGAACCCTGCCGCGAGGCAACCGAACACGGCTCCCAAAGTGTTGCCGGCGTAGAGGAGGCCCAGCCAGGAATCCCGCCGCGGAGTCGCCCCGATCCACGTCGCAACGGCCGGCAGCGACGCACCCATCAACGTGGTCGGCACTAGCAGGCAGATCGCGCAAATCGTTGCCCGCAACAGGATGGCTGGCAGGCCGTGGCCCACGACCGCGACGTACATTCGATTGACGAACGGCATTCCGAACAGCACTAAAATCCCACAGAATGCAATGCCCAGCTCGATGTCGGCATACGCTCGCAGGGGATGAATGCGGCGCATCGCCAGGATGCGAGGCGCAGCCATGCTGCCCAGGCACAATCCCCCCATGAAGGTCGCGAGCAACACTCCCAGTGAAACCGCGCTCGACCCAATCACCAACTGCAACAATTGGTACCAAACGATTTCGTAGATCAGCGCGGAACAGCCGCTGCCGACAAATAGGAGTAGCAACAGAGGAAGAGCGCGAGATTCCGCCGTTGGCTGGTCATCCACAGTCATTGGGAATCCTCTGCCCGCTCGGGAACGTCTTGCGCCTGCGCTCTCCTTGCGGGCTGATGTGTGTCACTCCTCGATAGCGGCGCATTCGCGGAAAGAACTCCCGGGCTGCCGGGCCGATGAGTTTTGGAGTTCCTTTCACGACGAAGAAAAATCATAAGGAAAGCTTTGCGGTCCAGGCTAATGAGTTCCGGCGCTGCTGAAAGGCGCCCATGATTCTATCGCCCTCAATTGTGCACTTGTATCCCACCTTCACCCCGCCGTCGCGCCCTGCTTTCCAGGATCCAGTTTAGGAGGCCTTGCGTGCGCGGAAGCGGGTATTTCCAAACCGAATCGGGAATCAGTTATCGCTGGCAGTTTGGACACGCGGGAGAGGAGATAGACTTGGGACTGGTTTCGAGGTTCCGGCTGCGGATTCAAGAAACATGATCGAATAGCCTTGACAGAGGCGTTAGGTGAGGTGTTTCATTCTGCTAATCGGTGACGGGGAGGTTTGGGCGATGAAGCGCGAAATTGGCAGTCTATTAGCTGTTGTCGGCTTGCTGATCGCTGTAATGCCCGCCTCGGCGCATCATTCGGTGCAGGCGCAGTTCGATCTCAACAAGCCGTTCACGATAACGGGTGTCGTAACGAAAGTGGAATGGATCAATCCCCACTCCTACCTGTATCTCGACGTGAAAGACGATAGTGGCACAGTCAAGCGCTGGGCCTTTGAGATGGCGGGGCCGGGGGCGCTCCGCAGGGCGGGGCTCAGCCGCGCGGACCGCGGAGGGCTGAAGGTCGGGGACACCATCACTGTGAATGGAGTGCGCGCCAAAGACGGAACCGATTCAGGGCTGATCAAGGACTTGACACTTCCCGATGGCCGTAAGTTCACGATTTGGACCCAGGACCCGAACGCCGAATAAGCGACGCTGGAGGGCTGCGATGAAGCAACCATGTCTTCTCTGCATCTTCGCATGTGCGGCGTTGTGCCTGAGTTCTGTGCGCGTGACGGCCCAGGGGAACCAGGCCACTCCGCGAACCGCGGACGGGCACCCCGATCTAAGCGGAGTCTGGAACGGCAACGCAGCTTCCCCGTTTGCCAAGAGCGAAGATCCGCTCGCGGCAAATCTCAGTTCCAGAGACGGCACCCTGTTGAACTTCGAGCGCGACGGCACTCTCATTCGGAGATCCAATCCCAATAGGCCGCTGTATAAACCGGAGTTCTGGGAAAAAGTTCAAAAGCTGGATCAGAACGGGAACACCGAAGACCCGTCGTTCGGTTGCATGCCCGCCGGAGTCCCGCGCATGGGCCCGCCTGCCAAGATCGTTCAGACGCCCACGGAGATGATCTTCCTTCACGTCAGTGGCGGGGCCCAGGGTTGGGGTGATACGTTCCGCGTGATTCCGACGGATGGCCGGCCCCACACCCCGCTTGAGGATTTGGATGGGACGTGGAAAGGGGAATCGTTAGGCCATTGGGAGGAAGATACTCTGGTCATCGACACGATTGGTTTCAACGACACAAGCTGGCTCGATATTGGCGGCTATTTCCACAGCGAGAACATGCGCGTCATCGAGAGGCTTCATCGCGAGGGGAACACACTCACCTGGCAAGCTACAGTCGAAGATCCCGACGTGCTGGTGAAGCCCTGGGTCATGAGCACGCGCACCCTGAAGCTCAACCCCGATCCCAAGGCCGTGCTGGCTGAAACGCTGCCCTGCGTGGAGAGAGATTTGTCGCACCTGGTGACCAAGGAACATCACTAGGGAAGCATCACGAAACAGGCTGCGGAAAAAGTAATTTATTTTGTCATTCCGAACGAAGTGAGGAATCTCTCCTGGATTTAAATGCAGGAAGAGAGAGATTCCTCGGCGCGCAGCGCGCCTCGGAATGACAAAAAGTTAGGTTTTTCCGCAAGATGTAAAGCGAGTCATGATCCGCCTTATCTTCTGCTCCATCTTAATCGCGGGAACGCTGGCCGTTCCGTGTGCACGCGCACAGGACGCGGCCGCGACCATCAAAACCGCCGAGTATGCTCTCGGGATGATCCGCGGTCCCCAGCGAATCGACGCCGTCTCCACGCTCGAATACTGGGGCACGGGATCCACCTATGCATTCGGTCAGTCCTACCGCCCGGACTTGCCCTGGGCGGCATTCAAAGTGACCTATCACGCCAGCTTGAGTTACGCAGTTCCGGCGATGCGTGTCGATGTGATGCGCTCGAATCCGGAAGGTCTCGTGCAAGGCGGAGGAGGGCTGCCTCTCGCGGCGCCTCAGCGGCAGATCCAGGTGGTGAGCGGTGGATTCGCTTGGAACGAGTCCGTGCCGGGTGGCGGTTTCATTCCCGGGAGCACAGCGACTCCGGCTCCGGCTGAGCTCAAGGACCGGCTGCTGCAGCTTTGGACCACACCCTTCGGAGTTCTCAAAATGGCGGTGCAGGCCGGCTCGAGTGCGAAGGTCACCACACAAGCAGGAGCCACTGTGATCACGTTTCCGCTCTCCGGGACGCTCGAAGGGATCACTGTGAAAGCGACCCTCAACGTTAAAAACCAGGTCGAACGCGTCGAGACTCGAACGGACAACCCGGTGCTCGGCGATCTGGTCACGGAAACCACGTACTCGGATTACAAGGACCTCGGCGAGATCACGAGCGACGTCCTGTTCCCATCGCACATCGTTCAGAAGCAGGGTGGCTTTCCGGTCCTGGACCTGACCATCACCAAAACCGATCCCAATAACCCATACGTGGTCTTCCCGGTGCCTGACAGCGTTGAAAAGGCTCCACAAGGCCCCGCTCCTTTGAACGTTGAAATGCAGAAGGTGTCTGACGGCGTGTGGTACATGACCGGGGGCACGCATCACAGCGTGGCCGTGGAGTTCAAGAACTACGTAGCGCTTGTCGAATGCCCTCTGAATGATGATCGCGCCGTAGCCGTCATCGAGGCAGTCAAGAAAACCATCCCCAACAAGCCGATCCGATACGTCGTCAATTCACATCACCATTTCGATCATGCTGGCGGCCTGAGGGCCTGCGTGGCCGAAGGAGCCACCATCCTGACCGCGGCCGAAAACAAGCCGTATTATGAAAAAGTATGGGCCATGCCGCACACGCTGAGCCCGGATCGATTGGCCAAGGCGCCGAAGAAGCCTGTCATTGAAGCGGTGGGTGAAAAACGCGCGATCACCGATGGCACGCGGACCCTGGAACTTTATCACCTCCAGGGAAGCAATCATGCCGATACGATGCTGATCGCCTACCTCCCGAAGGAGAAACTGCTCATCGAGGCGGATGTATACAATCCCGCGCCTCCCAATGCCGCGCCTGGTCCGGTTTCGCAGGAAAACGTGAACCTATACAACAACATCACCCGACTGAAGCTCGACGTGCAGCAGATCGCGCCGCTCCACGGCCGTCTTGTAACCATCAGCGATCTGAAGGCATCGATCGGACAGAACTAGTCCGCATTTCCCACAAGAAGGAACCGAGTTTTTCCAGGAATTCTTAATTTCCACGAGAATGGGCCGCCTCTTGTGGCGCCGGCGTCCCGCCGGCGATTTTTTTCACGCTGCGTGACAGGTGGGGCTCTTGACCTATTCCTCAAGGCAAGTCAGGCGATCCGGTTCGCGATGAAATCTCCGGCCACAGGCTACACAGGGTGCGGAAAAAGTAGTCTATTTTGTCATTCCGAGCGAAGCGAGGAATCTCTCTTCGATTTAACCCAAGAAAAGAAAGAGAGATTCCTCGCTTCGCTCGGAATGACAAAAGGAGTGGGGCCCTTTTTCCGCAGCCTGTAGAGGCACGGGAACCGAAAGCCCCGCCCTTGAAAAATCGTCAAGGACGGGGCACCCCAAATTCAGAATCACAATTCCGAGTCAACGTGCGGGAGTAATATTAGAGCGCAGAGAGCAGACAATCTCGCGACATGTGAAAAGTTGGACCACCCGTCCTGCCTATTTGACCTAGTGTTCCAAATTGAACATCGTTGCCGCAGAAATGGTGTCACCCTAAATCGGGATGAAATTTACCAGAGGTGAGCGCTGCGCCGGGATTGACGTTCACCGCCGCGGGTTTACCGGGAGATAGCTAATCATGAGAAGATTATGGACTCGAATGGCTCTAAGTACCGCGCTGGCCGGAGGCTTGTTGCTAGCCGTGGGGGCTCCTGCTAAGGCGGATCGGGACTGGGGCAAAAGTTGCCACGAGAGGCTCGAAGCAGATCGGGC
>Ga0209517_10008625_pt1 | contig 11885 bp, 5 predicted proteins | sample PeaSoiMetSII2010_FD_187695 | JGI IMG/M metagenome (GOLD analysis project Ga0209517, IMG submission 187695) | Peat soil microbial communities from Weissenstadt, Germany - SII-2010 (SPAdes) (version 2) | ecosystem: Environmental > Terrestrial > Soil > Wetlands > Peat | place: Germany: Weissenstadt...
GGTAGCTTGGACGCTCCGCGCGGTTGCGGCGACGTTGATCGCCGCTGCGCAGGGCCAGAACTTCGTCACGCTCGAACAAGCCGCGTCGCGCACGGGTCATGATTTGACGGCCGCGTACGAAGGCCGCTCCATCGCCATTCGCGGCCAGGTCGCGGCGGCACCGGTGTGGGCGCTGGGGACTTATTACCTCGCCATTCGAGATAACTCGGATCACGGCCTGTTTCTGCGCGGCGATCGGGACCGCTTCGCCGATCTTTCCCCTGGAGACTGGATCGAAGCCTTCGGATCGATTCAAAGCCGCGGCGCGCTCCCGATGCTGGTGCCCGATTCGATTCACAAGCTCAGGCACGAAGCAGTCCCGGAGCCGAAAGATCTGAGTGTCGCGGACCTGATCGGCTTCCGTTATCTGGGCCTGGTGGTTCGCACCACGGCGACCGTCACCAGCATCGCGGAAAACCTGGGCGGGCGGAGCTTCGAGGTCAGCGACCGCAGCAACTCGATCGCGGTTTTTCTTCCGCGCGTCCCCAGTTCGAATCCGGCAGAGTTGCGACGCGTTCGCGTCGGGGATCGCGTCCGGTTGACGGCCCTGGCCACGCAATATTCCCTGGAACCGCCCTACGACGGCGGTTTTCAACTGATGCTGGCGGGTCCCGAAGACATCCAAGTCGTGCCCGCGACCACGACATTTCAGCCCTTGCTGCTGCTGGGTGCGGCGGGCGCGATCGGATTGGTGCTGGCCCTGTGGTGGATTCGCGAGCGGCGCCTGGGCTCGCACCGACGTTCCATGCGCGCATTCCACGCCTTGAGCGAAGACATCATTTCCGCCACTTCGCCCACTGAGATCGCGGAAAAACTCACCAGCGTGTTGCCGTCGATCACGCAAGCCACCGGAGTGCGCCTGTACGTCTACAATCGCCGCGCCAAGGCGCTCGAACGCGTGCCGACCAAAGCCGTGCCCGATCCGATGGCCGTGCCGATCGATTCTCCTCCCGGCGGTTTGGCCAGTGGCGCAGTAGTATGCTTCCGCAACCGGACCTTACTCAATGTCCCCGACGTGCGCCGCAGCCCGTTCGTGAGAGTCGAAATCAAGATGAACCTGCCGCGCTCAGCGATGTTCATCCCCCTGCTTTCTCAGAACGACGTGCTGGGCGTGCTCGAAGTCGGCAATGCGCGCCGCTTGGGATACTTCACCGTCGAGGAGCAGGCGGCCGCACAGCATCTAGCCAATCAGGTGGCCGCATCGTTAAAGCTTCAGGACCAGCAAAACATCCGCGAGCAATTGTTCCGAAGTGAAAAACTTGCCGCGACCGGACAGCTCATTTCCGGAGTAGCGAGCGAGCTGCGTGCGCCGCTCGAAAGCATCCTGCAATTGTCGACCTCGCTCGCATCGTTTGGCGGCCGCCCGGTTCCGGAGCGCGACTTGCGTCTGCTGGCGGGCGAATCGCAGCGCGCTTCTGAAATCGTGTCGCGATTGGTCTCCTTCGCCCGCCCGGAAGATTCAGCCGCGCGGCACGTGGACGTGAACGCTCTGGTCGCGAACCTGATGCAGTTCCGCGAGCCCGAGTGGAAGATGCTCGGGCTGCGCGTGCAGAACCGTTTGTCGGCCGAACCGGCTCTGGTGCTGGGCGCGCAGGGTCAGATCGAACAGGTTTTTCTGAATTTGCTGGTCCACGCCGAACAGTGCGCGGCCGACGCGCCGACCAAGGGTTTTCACGTATCCAGCAGTCTGATCGCGGGCCGCATCACGGTTGAGATTGCCTACCCCGCATCCGCCAAAGAAGCGGAAGCGAATCAAGCGCTGCTGAACGAAAAATCCGCCGAAAACGGCGCCTTGGGATTAGGAGTCTGCCAGGGAATTATTCAAAGCCACGGAGGCGAGATTCGCTTCGGCGTCAACGCGGGCACAGCGCGTTTCGAAATCGAACTTCCCATCGCGCTTGAAGCCGAGCAAAGCTCCCCAGTGCGGACACGCCAGCCCGCGAGGGCGCTCACGATCCTTCTGGTGGATCCCGATTCCGGAACGCAACGCCAGTTGATGGGTCTGTTGGGCGCGCGAGGTCACCGCGTGGTTCCGGCGCCGGTCGAAGAAGCGCCCGATCTGGCCCAGCGCGTCCGCTTCGACGCTGTGTTTTGGGCCGTCGGCGGATCGGCCGTGCGCTCAGCCGATTTGCAGGAACGGGTTCGCGCGCATATCCCCGTGATGGTGCTGCTGAGCGATGGCTACGACGCGGAGCTGGCTCGAAGTTTGGAAGCGGGCGGGAGTTTCCTGCTGGCTCGCCCGGTTCGCGAGACGGAGTTGCAAACGCTGCTCGAAAAGATCGAAGTGCGCACTGCGGCTCGCGTCACCGGTGCAGGATAATCAGCAACAGGATTCGCATCGCCAGGTACGCCGCCACCAACAGAATCGCCACGCGATGGCGCGCGAACAGGCGTCCGGCGCGCTCAAAAAATGTTTCCCGATGCGCGCGAACCGGCTCCCCCGCCAGATACCGTGCGACCTCGTCGCGCAGATCGAGCGCTGACTCGTATCGATCGCCAGGCGAATCGGCCATCGCTTTCGCGACGATAGAATGCAGAGCCGGCCGTGCATTGGTATTGGAAATCAAGTCGCGAAGAATCGCGCCAAGCGCGTAAATATCCGATTGTGGCGTGAGCAAGGATTCCGGAGCCAGGTAGCCGATGGTTCCGGCACGAACCGGTTCGGTCACGCGCGCCGCCAGCCCCCAGTCCATCACCAGCGCCTCGCCGAACGCGCCGATCATGATGTTCGACGGCTTCAAATCGCCGTGGACCACCCCGCGCGAATGCGCAAACGCCACCGTTTCGCAGATTTTCTGGAATAATCGCAGGCGATCCGTCAGTGCGCCGCGAATTTCACTCAGCGGCGATCCATCCACCAGCTTCATCGCGTAAAACACGCTGCCGTCGGCGAGCGTCCCCGCGTCATGCACCGGAACGATGCCGGGATGTTCCAGTCCGGCGATGATGCGCGCTTCTTCAACAGCTCCCGAATCTTCGACTACTTTCAACGCGACGACGCGTCCCAACGCGGTGTCTTCCACCTTGTACACAGCGCCCATGCCGCCGCTGCCGATCCACTCAATCAACCGGTAGCGCGTGCCCGTAAGGTCGGGCGGGTTGGCGGGTTGCCGCGCGGCGCTGCGCAGGCGTTCGATGGCTTGGTCCGAAAGGTAGCTCACCGGTTCTCGAGAAGCAGCTTGATGTCGACCGGCCCTGCGCGCCGCAGCAGATGCCGTCGAAATTCCCGCCGCGCCCAAGCCAGATGATTCGTCACGGTGGTGATTGGGAGTCCGAATTCCCGTGCAAGAGCGGCGTAGCTGGCGTCTTGCTCCAGCTCGTATCGCTCGAAGATTTGAAACCGCGCCAGCTTGCCCTGCGCCTCGCAAGCAGACCGCAAATCGTCCAGCGCCAGCGCGAACACGCTGCGCGTCCATTCTCTTAGAAAGAATTCTTCCGGATTCAATCCGGACGCCGGGGGATGGTCGCGCAGCTCGGATTCGGCCGAGAGAATCCGCACATCGCCTCCGCGTTTCAGCCGCGCCGCCGATTTCCGTTGGTTCGCGATGTACCCGTCCAGGCAGGTTCTCAAGAACGTGCGGAAGGTCCCCTTTTCGGGATCGTAAGATCGAAAAAAATCGCGCTCGATGGCCGAAGCGAAAAAGCCCTGCGTCAGATCCGCCGCGCTTTCAGAGGAACACGACCATTTGATCCGGATCAGCTTATAAACCGGCTTCCAGTAAGCCTCGATCAGCGTCTCGAACGCATCCCTCCGCTCACCCGAGTTCTCGCTGCGGGCGGCGAACACGGCGGAGCGGCGCGTCGAGGGGAATTGCATAGCCTCAACGCGCGAGCTGCTTCAGCACATACGGAAGAATGCCGCCGTATCGATAATATTCAGCCTCCACCGGCGTGTCGATCCGCGCGATCGCTTCGAACGATTTGCCGTCGGTCTTCACGCGAACGCGTTGTTTTCCGCTCGAGTCCACCGCCGCCGCGACGCCTTCAATCGAGTACGACTCGAACCCGGTCAGCCCCAGCGATTCGCGATTCTGCCCCTCGACGAACTGAAGCGGAAGCACTCCCATGCCGACCAGATTCGAGCGATGAATACGTTCAAAGCTCTCGGCAATTACAGCATGCACGCCGAGCAAAAGAACTCCCTTGGCAGCCCAGTCGCGCGACGATCCACTGCCGTATTCTTTTCCGGCGATGATCAGCAGCGGCACGCCGTCCTGCTGATACCGCATCGACGCGTCGTAAATGAACATGCGCTCATTGGATGGCACATGCGTGGTCCACGCGCCTTCTGTTCCCGGCGCCATCTGGTTCCGAAGCCGAATATTGGCGAGCGTCCCCCGAGCCATCACCTCATGATTCCCGCGCCTCGATCCGTAAGAATTAAAATCGGCCGGTTTCACGCCCAGCGAAATCAAATATTTTCCCGCAGGGCTATCGACAGCGATGTTCCCGGCCGGAGAAATATGATCGGTCGTGACCGAATCGCCCAGCACGGCCAAGGCACGCAGACCGGCCAGATCGCGCACCTGCGTCGCCGGATCGGCCATGTGATCGAAATACGGCGCGCGCTTGATGTATGTCGATTTATCGTTCCAGGCGTAAAGATCGCCCGAAGGAACCTTGATCGAGTTCCACTGCGCGTCGCCGCCGAATACTTCCGAGTATTCTTTCTCAAACATTTCGCGCCGTACCGATTGTTTCACCACCGCTTGCACTTCTTCGGGCGACGGCCAGATCTCGCGCAGAAACACGTCATGACCCGCGTCGTCCTTGCCGATCGGTTCATGAACCAGATCCACATCCACGCGCCCGGCCAATGCATACGCCACCACCAGCGGCGGCGACGCGAGATAATTCGCGCGCACCAGCGGATTCACGCGGCCTTCGAAATTCCGGTTCCCGGAAAGCACCGCGGCCACCGTCAGTTTCTCCTTCTGCACGGCCGCAGTAACTTCATCGGTCAACGGTCCGCTATTCCCGATACATGTAGTGCAGCCGTAACCGACCAGATTGAAGTGCAGTTTTTCCAGATACGGCACCAGGCCGGCGTCGTTCAGATAATCCATGACGACCTTCGATCCCGGCGCAAGACTGGTCTTCACCCACTCCTTCGAAGTGAGCCCGCGCTCCACTGCCTTCTTCGCCAAAAGACCCGCAGCCACCATCACCGACGGATTCGAAGTATTCGTACAACTGGTAATCGCCGCGATCACGACGCTACCGTCCTGGATCGTCGCATGCGAGCCATTGACGCCAATCTCCGCAGTCTTCGGAGCCGCGCCCAGTCCCGTCAGGAAGTTCTGCTTCACATCCGGCAGATTGATTCGATCCTGCGGCCGCTTCGGTCCGGCCATCGACGGAACCACGGTCGCCAGATCGAGCGCCAGCGTATCGGAAAACACCGGCTCCGGCGCGCCCGCGACGCGGAACCATCCCTGTTCCTTGGCGTACGCCTCGACGAGCGCGATCACATGCGCGGGCCGGTTCGTCATGCGCAGATAATCCAGCGAAACATCGTCGATCGGGAACACGCCGATGGTCGCTCCGTACTCCGGAGCCATATTGGCGATGGTCGCGCGATCGGCGACACTCAGCGCACCCACGCCATCGCCGTAAAACTCCACGAATTTCCCCACCACGCCCTTCTTGCGCAGCATCTGGGTGACGGTCAGCACCAGATCGGTCGCCGTCGCGCCCGCCGGCAGCTTGCCGCTCAACTTGAACCCGACCACCGCCGGCAGCAGCATCGACGTCGGCTGCCCCAACATGCACGCCTCCGCCTCGATTCCGCCGACGCCCCAGCCCACCACACCCAGGCCGTTGATCATGGTGGTGTGCGAATCGGTCCCGACCAGCGTGTCCGGATATGCCTGCCCATCCTGCTCGAAAACCACCGGCGCCAGATATTCGAGATTCACCTGATGCACGATCCCCGTATCGGGCGGCACCACGCGAAAATTCTTCAACGACGACTGGCCCCACTTGAGCAGCGCGTACCGCTCCTGATTGCGCTGAAACTCGAGCAGCGCATTGACGCTGAACGAATCCGCGGTGCCGAACTTGTCCACCTGCACCGAGTGATCGATCACCAGATCGACCGGAATCAGCGGATTCGCTCTTTTCGGATCGGCGCCCAGTTTCTGAAGCGCATCGCGCATGGCTGCGAGGTCGACCACGCACGGCACTCCGGTAAAGTCTTGAAGCAAAACGCGCGCCGGGCGAAAATTAATCTCGCGCGCCGCCGCGGACGGGTCCCATTGCGCAACATACTCGATGTCGGACCGCTTGGACGTCAACCCGTCTTCGAAGCGCAGCAAATTCTCGAGCAGGACCTTGATCGAATACGGGATGCGAGACAGCTTGTATCCCGCTTTTTCGAGTGCGGCGAGCCTGAAGATCCGATAGGAACGGCTGCCGACCCTAAGTTCTCCCTCGGCCGCGAAAGAATTCTGACTTGGCATGTCTACTTCCATTCTAGCTTCGAATGCAGCGAACAAAACCGGTGGCGCGCACGTAGTCTATTGAAAGCTATGGACACTTTCCTGCACGACATCCGCTTCGGATTTCGCCAGCTTCGGAAAAGCCCGGCGTTTACCCTGGCCGCGATCCTCACGCTCGCGCTGGGGATCGGCGCCAACGCGACCATTTTCACCTGGCTCAGCACTCTCGTGATCAATCCAGTGGCGGGCGTCGACAGCCGCAATCTGGAATCCATTCGCTGGTTCGCACCGGAAGGCGGCCAGCGCGTGGTCTCATGGCTGGATTATCTCGACATCCGCAAGCGCAATCATACGCTTAAGGAGCTCGCGGTGTGGAGCGCATCGCCGGTCAGCCTGGGTGAAGGCACGCAACCCCAGCGTCTCTGGAGCATGCCCGTTTCAGCCAACTATTTCAATATGCTCGACGTCAAAACCGCATTGGGACGCACGTTCTTGCCCGAGGAAGATGAAAATCCGGGCGGCCACGCAGTGGTCGTGCTCAGCCACGATTTGTGGCAGACGAAATTCGGGGGCGATCCGCAGATTGTCGGCCGCCAGATTCTTCTCAATAAGCGCAACTTCACGGTGATCGGAGTGACGCCGGAAGCATTCGTCGGCTCGGTACTGGGGCTGCGCTTCGATATGTGGATTCCGGTGTCGATGATCGACGCAGTCGCGAGCGATAACATACTCGCCAAGCGCGGCGTCAGCTGGCTCCAGACCCAAGCGCGCTTGAATCCAGGCGTCGACAAACGGACCGCCGCGGCGGACCTGACCGCGATCTCCGCCCAACTGGCACACGAGTTCAATCATACGGACAAGTTCAACCGCGCCGAACCGGTCCCGATCTGGAAGGACGGCGGCGGATCGGTTCTGGGCCCGGTCATGATGTTGTTAATGGCGGTGGTCGGCGTTGTGTTGCTGATTGCCTGCGCTAACGTCGCGAATCTGCTGCTGGCTCGCGCGGCTGGACGGCGTAAGGAGATCGCCATTCGCCTGGCGCTGGGCGTCGGGCGCGGCCGCCTGATCCGGCAGCTTCTGGTGGAAAACGGGATGCTCGCGCTGGGTGGGCTGGCCGCAGCGCTAGCAGCGTTGCCGGTCACCATGGGTTCCCTTCAGGGATTCGCCCCGTCCAGCGATCTTCCGGTCGGCGTGACCATCAAATCCGATTGGAGCGTGGTGCTTTTCACGATCGCCATCGCAGCGGCGGCGACGCTCTTGTTCGGGTTGGCGCCGGCGCTCCGCGCCTCGCGGCCCGATGTCGTGGCCGCAATCAAAGACGAATCCGGCGGATCCACCAGCTCCAAGAAAGCGTGGCTGCGGAACTCGCTGGTGGTCGCGCAGGTCGCGTTATCGCTGGTGCTGCTGGTCAGCGCGGGCCTGTTTCTGAAGACGCTGCATCGGGCCACGTCCGCCGACCCTGGCTTCGATCCGAGAAACGTCTTAGTAGCCGGCATCGATCTGCAGCTCAACGGCTATGACGCCGCCCGAGCTACCAACGCCATCCGGGAGATGACCGACAGATTGTCTGCCCTTCCCGGCGTGACCGCCGTCAGCACCATTCGCACCGTTCCGCTGGGACTCACCGGGACCACTTCCAGCCGGTTCGAAGCCGAAGGCTACGTGCCGGCCAAGAACGAAGAAATGCTCGCGAATACGAACATCGTAGGCGCGGATTACTTTCACGCTGTGAACACGCCGCTGATCGAGGGACGTGAATTCACGCCATCGGACAACGCCGGCGCGCAGCAGGTCGCCATCGTCAACCAGACCTTTGCGCGGCGTTACCTCCCGCGTGGGGCGGTCGGAAGGCGGATACGAATCCAGGGCGCGTGGCAGGTGGTGGCCGGAGTAGTCCGTGATTCCAAGTTCTACACGCTCGACGAAAAGCCGTCGCCATGGGTATACCTTCCCTTCGCGCAGGACTACGCCTCTCAGGTGAATTTTCTGGTGCGAACCATGGGCGACCCGCAGACCTACGCGCGCCCGGTGGAGGATTCGATCCATCAAATCGACGCGACGCTTCCCGTTTTCGGCGTGCGTCCGTTGGCCTCGGCCATCAGCGCGTCGTATTTTGGGCAGCGCATCGGCGGCGCGTTCCTCGGATTCTTCGGCGCAGTCGCCCTGGCGCTGGCGGCGATCGGCTTGTACGGAGTGCTCGCCTACACAGTGTCGCAGCGATCGCGGGAAGTGGGGATTCGCGTCGCGCTCGGAGCCGGACGTGGCGATGTTCTGAACTTAATCCTCTCGCAGGGTTTGCGGCTGACGCTGGTCGGTTTGGCCATCGGATTGGGGATCGCACTGGTAGTCACGCGTCTGATGCGAGCATTATTGCTGGACGTTTCGCCCACCGATCTTCAAACGCTGGTCGGCGTATCGGCCCTGCTCGCCGTAGTGGCGCTCGCGGCCAGCTTCTTTCCGGCCTATCGAGCGACGCGGATCGACCCGATTCTCGCGATCCGCCACGAATAGGAACACTCACATATACTCCGGCACTTCGATCCCCAGCACCCGCAGCGTCCGTTCGAGTTGCGAGCGGAAATATACCGTCATCCAAAGCAGAAACGTCTTCTTCTCGCGATTCGTCTCCGACAGCACCGGATATTCGTGATAAAAATTGCTGAACGCCTGCGCCAGCTGGAACGCATAGCGAGCCACATGCGCCGGCTCGCCGCTCGAGATCGCTCGCGCGATGGCCGAATCCGATTTCGACGCGGCCAGCAGTAGCTGCCAGCAATCTTCCTGCGCAAGCTGCCGAGCCAGAGCTTCACGCGACAGCTCAGCGCGAAAATCCGGGAGCTGTTCCCCCCGCTCGGCGAGCTTTCTCAAAATATTATTCGCCCGCACCGCCGCGTATTGTACGTAAGGACCGGTCTCCCCCTCGAAACTTAACGCTTCCCCGAAATCGAACGCGATCACGGAATTGCGCGTGTACTTCAGCATGAAATAGCGCAGCGCTCCGATCGCGATCTTCGTTGCCGCGCGCGTTCGCGATGCTTCCGGCTCCTCGGCGTGGCGCGACGTCACTTCTTCGAGCGCTCTCGCGATCAGCCTGTCGATCAGATCGTCCGCCTTGACGCCCAATCCCTTGCGGCCTGACACTTCGACATACGGCCGACGACGGTCTTCTTCCGTAAGCTCGATACCCAGCTCGATGCAGGCGGCCGGCGACATCGCCACCATTTCGTACGAAAAATGCACGCTGTTCTCAGCCTGCTGGTTGTAATTCAGCGCGCGCAACCCGGCGACCACGACATCCTGCAAATACGACTGACGCGAATCGATCACGTTGAAGACTCGCGACCCGCCACCGAAATGAATCGCGTTCTCCTGCGGCACATCCGTGGACGCCCACACTTCATGACCATCGGGATAGGTGTGCCACTTGCGATAGTAAAAATCCTTCCCCAGCAGCCCGAATTTCCAAAGTTGATACGCGATGTCCTTGCCGACGTAAGTAACCGTGCCGTTCGACCGCACGATCACCTTGCTGTCTTCCTGGTTTTCCGATTCGTCGCGAAACGCCGACCCCGGCATCACCCAGCATCCTTTATTCTTGCCTTCGGTCTCGAGATAAATCGCGTTGCGGGATTTCAGCAGCTCGAACGCCGTCGCCCAGAATTGCAAATGCAGAATCTCGCTCTCGCGCGGCAGCACATCATACTCGATGCTCAGGCGATACATGGTGCGCAAATGCGCGTCGACAATCGCGTCCGCCACCAGGTGAGCCATCTCCGCTTCCTCGCCCATGCCCGCTTCAATCGAATGCAGCGTCTCCGTCCGCCACACTTTGGCGTCCGGATTTTCTTCGTAATACGCCGAAATCCGCGCGTAGACGTGCCAGCAAACGTAATCGAAGCGCGTGGTGGCGATCAATTCGCGAATCTCGGAAGGCGATTTGTGCTCACGATGCCGGAACCCCGCCACCACATCGGCCACTTGGACTCCCGTGTTGTCGATGTAATTCTGAACCTCCACGTTCGAGCCCGCCGAGCGCATCATACGCACGAAAGTATCGCCCAGAATCGCATTGCGCAGATGCCCGATGTGCGCGGCCTTGTTGGGATTGATATTGGTATGCTCGACGATGATCTTTTCGGTTGACGGAACCTCGACTCCGGCGTTTCCCGCCAGCAGGGCCGCGGCGTAGCGCCCGCGATCGAGTCGAAGATTCAGGTAGCCGTTTCCGGCAATCTCTACGGAAGCGATCCCTTCCACAGCTTCGGCTGCGGACGACAACTCCAAGGCAATCGCCCTGGGAGCTTTCTTCAACTGCCGCGCAAGCTGAAACGCCGCCGGCACCGCGATTTCACCGAAAGAAGCCTGCTTGGGCTGCTCGGTTTGAACGGCGATTTTCACGCCATAGAGCGATTCGATGCGCGATGCGAACGCTTCCGCAATGCGTTCTTCGAGAAGATGAAACATGAAGAACCAGTTTAGCGGACGCTCATTTCCCCAGCGACAACTTACTGTGGCTGCGGGCGTAAGCGAAATAAACGAACAACCCGATAACCATCCACGCCAGTGCCGCCACCTGCGTGAACGTGTCGCGCGTCCCGATCATGAGTCCGCATACCAGGATTCCTAGAATCGGTACCAGCGGGACCAGCGGCGTCCGAAACGGGCGCGTTTGCCCCGGATTCGTGCGCCGCATAATCATCACCCCCACGCACACCACCACGAACGCAAACAGAGTCCCGATGGAGGTCAGATCGCCGGCCACCTGCTCGGGAATGAACGCGCCGAACAGACCTACGAACACAAACAGGAGTGCATTGCATTTGTAGGGCGTCCGAAATTTCGGATGCACGTCCGAGAAAATCCGGGGAACCAGCCCGTCAAGCGACATCGAATAAAACACGCGGCTCTGGCCCAGCAGCATCACCATCATCACCGACGTGAATCCAGCCAGAATCGCAACCGTTACCGTGGTAGCGAGCCACGCGTATCCGGGCATGTGGTGATCGATCGCGTAGGCGACCGAAGCTTCTTTTCCGGCGGTCAGAAATTCGGGATACGGCGCCACGCCGGTGAGCACCCAACTGAAAGCGATATACAGCACCGTGCACACCGCCAGCGATCCGATAATGCCGATGGGCATATCTCTTCCCGGATCCCTGGTTTCCTGCGCCGCCGTGGAAACCGCATCGAAACCGATGAAGGCGAAGAATACAATGCCCGCGCCGTTCAACATTCCTCCCCATCCATGCTTGAGAAATGCCGCGTGACCGGCAGCGTTTTCGGGAATCAGCAGCGGAGTGTGATTCGCGGGATTCATAAACTGCCACCCCACCGCAATGAATGCGAGGACGATGGAAACCTTGACGGCAACGATGACGGCGTTCACATTGGCGGATTCCGAGGTTC
>Ga0209517_10008626_pt1 | contig 11885 bp, 10 predicted proteins | sample PeaSoiMetSII2010_FD_187695 | JGI IMG/M metagenome (GOLD analysis project Ga0209517, IMG submission 187695) | Peat soil microbial communities from Weissenstadt, Germany - SII-2010 (SPAdes) (version 2) | ecosystem: Environmental > Terrestrial > Soil > Wetlands > Peat | place: Germany...
GAGCTCGTTCGTTTTGCCGACGAGTTCGAGGCGGCGGTCGGCAGCATCGTCGCCAACGTTTCGGCATCCGCGGTTCAGCTCGAAGCGGCTGCCGGAACGCTGACGCGAACCGCGGAAACCACCCAAAGCTTGTCCGGCCAGGCCGCCGGCGCTTCGGAGCAGGCCTCCAGCAACATGCAGTCGGTCGCTGCGGCGACCGAGGAGCTTTCCGCCTCCGTCGACGAAATCGGAAGACAGGTCCAGGAATCCAACCGGATCGCGGAAGCAGCCGTGCTTCAGGCCGAACAAACCGACGGCCGGATCGGCAAATTGTCGCGCGCCGCGCAGGAAATCGGCGACGTCGTCAAACTGATCACGGCCATCGCCGAGCAGACCAACCTCTTGGCGCTCAATGCCACCATTGAAGCCGCCCGCGCCGGCGAGGCCGGCCGGGGTTTCGCCGTCGTCGCCTCCGAGGTGAAGTCGCTGGCAAGTCAGACCGCCAAGGCGACCGACGAGATTTCGACGCACATCACCGGCATGCAGGGCGCGACGCAGGAATCGGTCGCCGCCATCAAGGAGATCGGCGGAACCATCGCGCAGATCTCGACCATTGCATCGACGATCGCAAGCGCGGTGGAAGAACAAAGCTCCGCGACCCAGGAAATCGCGCGTAGCGTTCAAACCGTCGCCGAGGGAACCAGCGAGACCGCCGCCAATATCATGGAAGTCAATCGCGGCGCGGCCGAAACCGGATCGGCTTCGGGGGATGTGCTTGAGTCCGCGCGCACGCTTTCGGCTGAAAGCGCGCGGTTGCGCGAAGAGCTCGATCGCTTCATGGCCAATATCCGCGCGGCCTGACCCTTCATTCCCGCCCGAACTGCCGCTTCAGTTCGCGCTTGGCGCGCTCCAGCCGCTGCCGCTCGATCTTCGACAACGTCTTGCCGGCCCGGTTGATATAAAAGGTCAGCATCGAGAGCGCCGAACGATAGGCGCCGGCCTTGCGGCGCGAACTGCGCTCGGCCGAGCGCTTGAGCGAGGCCGCGATCCGCTTTGGGTCCCGCAGCGTGAACACGCCACGCTTCAGATCTAGCGCATCGCTTTCGCGGGTCACGCGTTGCGACCAGCGATTGGGCACCGACCTTCGGCCGGCCGCCTTGCTCGTCTTCTTGCGCGCGGTCTTGCGCCCGGTCGCGCTGCGGGAAGCCGTCGATTTCCGAGCTTTGGCCATGTCAATTCGCCCTGCTTCGGCGCCAACGGACGCAAGCCCAATCGGTTCCCCCCTCCGTAATGCGGGAACTCGGAGGCCTCAAAAGCGTTGGACAATGGTGCCGGTTTCCCGGGGAATCCCTCATTGGTTCAGTTCGATGGACTTGCAGCGACGGCAAGGCGATTTCACGGTTGCCGCAACCAAGCCTGCAACATCGAACGACGGCCGCGTTATCGAAACCAGTATTCCCTTCCGGCTCGACGCGCTGCACTGGAGCGGTTTCCACACCCGCGTGGTGGCGGCGCTCGGAATCACCTGGATTCTGGACGGGCTTGAGGTCACGCTGGCGGGCGCGTTGTCCGGGGCGCTGAAGCAAAGCCCAACGCTGCATTTCTCGAACCTCGACGTCGGGTTTGCCAACAGCGCCTATCTTGCCGGCGCGGTGCTCGGCGCGCTCGGATTTGGCTGGCTCACCGACCGGATCGGCCGCCGGAAATTGTTCTTCATCACCCTGGCCCTTTATCTGGCGGCCACCGCGGCCACGGCACTGTCCTGGAGCGTCGCAAGCTACGCGATGTTCCGGTTTCTGACCGGCGCCGGGATTGGCGGCGAATACACCGCGATCAATTCGACCATTCAGGAACTGGTGCCGGCGCGTTATCGCGGATGGACCGATCTTGTGATCAACGGCAGTTTCTGGATCGGGGCTGCGCTGGGCGCGGCGAGCGCCATCGTGCTGCTCGACCCGCAGCGGACCAGTGCCGATCTCGGCTGGCGGCTCGCTTATCTCACCGGCGCCTGCCTCGGTCTCGTGATCTTTGTGATGCGCCTTTGGATTCCGGAAAGCCCGCGCTGGCTGGTGATCCACGGCCATCCCGATCGCGCCAATGCAATCGTGCGGGATATCGAACGGTCGGTGACGGGGCGCCCACAAGATCAACCTCAACAAGACACGCCGCAACACGCCTGGCCGAAGCTGAAGCTGCGAATGCGCGATCACACGCCGCTGCGCGAGGTCGCGCGCACGTTGTTCGGCACCTATCGGCAGCGCTCGCTGGTCGGATTGGCGCTGATGGTCGCGCAGGCGTTCTTCTACAACGCGATCTTCTTCACCTTCGCGCTGGTATTGACCGATTTCTACGGCATCGCGGCCGACCGGATCGGCTGGTACATCCTGCCCTTTGCGGCCGGCAATTTTCTCGGGCCGCTGCTGCTCGGCCGGCTGTTCGACACATTGGGACGCCGTGCGATGATCGCGCTCACCTACGGCATATCGGGCATTCTGCTTGCGCTTTCGGGTTATCTGTTTTCGATCGGCGTCTTGAGCGCCGAGAGCCAGACCATCGCCTGGATGGTGATCTTCTTCTTCGCCTCGCCGGCTGCAAGTGCGGCCTATCTCACCGTCAGCGAGACCTTCCCATTGGAGGTGCGGGCGCTTGCGATCGCGCTCTTCTACGCGGTGGGGACGGGAATTGGCGGCGTCGCCGGGCCGGCTCTGTTCGGGGCGCTGATCGATACCGGCTCCCGCGACAGCGTTTTCGCAGGTTATCTGCTGGGCGCGGCGTTGATGCTCGCGGCCGCCGCGATCGCCTGGCGCTATTGCATCGCAGCCGAGCGGCGCACGCTGGAATCGGTCGCACGGCCGCTGGCTTTTGTGGAGTAGAATGCGATGAACGAGGATTTGTTGGATCGGAACGTGACCGAGGGAGCCGTGCAGGAAGACGCGTCACAAGCGGGGAAGGTTTCGCCGAAGCTGGATGCGAGCGAATTGGCGCAGCGCTTGGGCGAATGCGCCATCCTGCTCGACATTGACGGCACGTTGCTCGATCTCGCGCCGACGCCACGCGAGGTGTGGGTACCCCCGGGCCTTGGCGAAACCTTGAGCCGCCTGCGCGAGAAGACGTCAGGCGCACTCGCGCTCGTCAGCGGACGCTCGCTGAACGATATCGATCTGATCTTTGCCCCCGAGCAATTTGCCGCGGTCGGCGGCCACGGAGCGGAGATGCGTATCTCGGTCGACAACGAGGCCGTGGCGCGGCTTGCGCCGCCGATGGACAAGGAATTGAAGCGCCGCCTTGCCGCCATCGCCAGGCTGAGTCCGGGAATTTTGGTTGAAGACAAGGGCTATTCGCTGGCGCTTCACTACCGCCTGGCGCCGCATGCGGAGAAGGCGATCTACGAGGCCGTCTCGCTTATCAGGAGCGAACTGCCCCATGCGCCGGTTGAAATTCTGCCTGGAAAATGCGTCTGCGAGATCAAGCAGTCCGGCTTTGACAAGGCAACGGGTGTCCGCGAACTGATGGCCCACGAACCCTTTCGGGGCCGCCGCCCGATCTTCATCGGCGATGACGTTACCGACGAAGCGGTATTCGCAATCATGCCCGACCTCGGCGGGCTTGCTTTCTCGGTAGGCCGGCGCGCGCGAGGGGTGACCAGCCATTTCGACGAACCGAGCGACGTGCGCGCATGGCTTGCCCGTCTCAGTGATGGCGAAGCTGGGGCGGGACGGTGATCGGCGTCGCTGAAATTTTCTTTCCGCGGCAACTCCGTTTTCCAATCACCGCACGGCCCGAATTTGGTTTCAATTCGTTGAAACGGTGGCCAGGAACCATATCGATGAACGTTTGTTTAATACACGAGCGAAGTATCAGGAGGGGACCCCTGTGAGCCTCGTCGTCGTTTCAAATCGCGTCAGCCGCGGTAACGCCAATGAGCCCATGACGGGGGGCCTTGCGGCTGCGTTGCTGCCGGTGGTGGAGAAATCCGGGGCGATTTGGGTCGGTTCCAGCGGCCGCGTCCGCGATGGCGCCCAGAAGGAGCCGTTCGCCGAAATCGAAGCGCTCGGGGCCGGTGCGCTCGCCATGCTTGATCTGCCGGCCGCGCATTACGGCGGATATTATGAAGGTTTTGCCAATTCGGCATTGTGGCCGGCGCTGCATTCCCGCGCTGATCTGATCAGCGCCTCGCAGGAGGATTATCTCTCTTATCGCGAAGTGAACGCCTTCATGGCGCGCGCCCTGCTGCGTTTCAGGAAACCGGAAACCGCGTTCTGGATTCAGGATTATCACTTCCTGGCGCTTGGCGCCGAATTGCGCGAACTCGGCGTGACGCAGCCGCTCGGCTTCTTCCTGCACACGCCGTGGCCGGCGCGCGACGTCATCGAAGGCGTGCCCCACCATCGCGAGCTGATCGAGGCGATGCTGGCCTATGATCTGATCGGATTCCAGACCAGCGACGATTGCGAGAATTTTCTCGGATGTCTTTCGGCCTTTCTCGGCCTTAAGATCGAAGACGGTGCGGTGACTTCGCGTCACGGCAAGTCACGCATCGCGGTTTTTCCGATCGGCATTGACCCGGAAAAATTCGCCCGGCAAGCCGCGAAGGCCTTGTCTCACCCCGATGTCTCGCGATTGCGGCGAAGCCTCAACGGCGAGAAACTGGCGATCGGCGTCGATCGGCTGGATTATTCCAAAGGGCTCGTCAATCGCATCAATGCGTTCGACCGGATGTGGACCATGCAGCCGCAGCTCGCGCGCACTGTATCGCTGCTGCAGATCGCAATACCCTCGCGCGGCGCGATCGAGGCCTACGGCAATCTGCAGAGCGAACTGGCCAAGCTCGTCAGTGACGTCAATGGCCGCCACGGCGAAGTGGACTGGACCCCGATCCGCTATCTCAACAAGGGATTCAGCCAAACCGTGCTGGCGGGACTTTATCGTACCGCCCAGGTCGGCGTGGTCACGCCGCTGCACGACGGAATGAATCTGGTCGCCAAGGAATATGTCGCCGCGCAAAACCCGGCCGATCCCGGCGTACTGGTGCTGTCGAAATTCGCCGGCGCAGCCAACGAACTGGACACCGCGCTTTTGGTCAACCCCCACGATATCGACGGGATGGCGCGGACCGTCGCGCTCGCGCTGTCGATGCCGCTGCTGGAGCGGCGGATGCGCTGGGAAGCGATGATGGCAAAACTTCGCCGCCATACCATCCAGCAATGGTTTGCCGAGTTTGTCGAGGCGTTGCAGCAGACCCGGACCGGCAAGACCGAAGCCCTGATGCCCGCCGCAACGCCGCCGGCCTTGTGGCCGCTTCGCTCGGTCAATTCAGGCGCGCGGTATCAGTAGATGAAGATTGGCGCGTTGCCCCGGACTGCGCGCCGCAACGAATTCGACGGCAAGATTCAATAGCAATAAGACACGCCATCGAGGATGGCGCAGCGCGTCTTGTTCGGCGCGTTCGGGTCGTCCAGCGGTACTGAGCCCTTGCCCTGGCCGACGAATACGCCGGGCCCCACGGTCACCGACGATTTGTTGCCGATGACGACGCCGGGATGCGGCGTTGAGCTCGATCGCGTGCCGTCGGGCCAGAGGATGGCGTCGCCCGAGAGCATGCCCCGTCGCCCGTCGTCGCAGGTCACAGTGGACCCCTCGCGGTGACAGACCTGCGCCAGCGCGCTTCCGGCATAACCCGGTGCCGACAGGAAAATCGCGACCATCAACGCCCGCTTGATCGTCCTGTCACCCTCCAGGCTCGCCGGTTTGTCGCATGATCAGCTGTCGGGCGCGAGCCATCTTCGGTTCAGGGAAGATTTCAGCCGCGCGCTTGGGCGCTTGGCCGAGAAACAAAAAATTCAATATTTTCAAGCCATTGTGGAAATAGCCGGCATTGGCGCCGCGGTCACTTGCAAAACTCCTCCTGCCCCTTCAAGAGAGGGCCTCCGGAGAGATGGCCGAGTGGCTTAAGGCGCACGCTTGGAAAGCGTGTGTGCGGGAAACCGTACCGTGGGTTCGAATCCCACTCTCTCCGCCAGTAGACTGTTCTCTTCTGTATCCGTTTGTTCGAATCGATAGCAAAAACAACGAGTGGCGCGATCAAGGCTGTTGCGGCTAACTCCGCAATGTTACCCCCAGTCACCGCGCAAACCGTAGCTTTTGACCGTAGGTTCGGAGGACGGATTTCGCGAGGGGGAACACATGGCCGGCAAACTCAAGCCACTCGATGTCGAACGCGAAAATCGGCCTGGCAAATACGCTGACGGCGACGGTCTCTACCTCATCGTCAATGGCGCCACGTCGAAGAACTGGAACTACCGGTACTGGAAGCACGGTAAGCAGCGCTGGCTCGGCCTGGGCTCATTCAAAGACGTGTCGCTCAAGGATGCGCGGCTTGCTCGCGATGCGGCGCGTCTTCGCGTCAAAGGCGATCGCAGCACACCCGGCGTCGACATCGTGCAGGAGAAGCGAGCGGCGCGCGAGGAAGCGAAAGCCGTCGAGATCACGACCACTCTGCCCACTTTCGAGGAATGTGCCGAAACCTACATTCGCGAGCACTGGACTACCTGGAGCAAGAAGCATCGCAATCAATGGCCGTCGTCGCTCAAACGGTACGCTTACCCGACCATCGGAAAACTCACGATCCCGGAGATCAAACCCAGCCACATCTACGAATTGCTGCGGCCGATCTGGGTTGAGAAGCGAGAGACAGCTAATCGTGTCCGCGGACGGATCGAAACGATCATCGCGAAGAATGTCGATGTTGACGATACCGATTTTCGAAATCCCGCCGAACTCACCAAACAACTGCACGAGAAACTTCCAAAGCGGCCCAAACGGGTCGTACGACATCATCCCGCGCTACCGTATGCCGAAGCACCGCAGTTCATGGCTGACCTATCCGCGGCAGGTGGCGTCGCGGCTTCGATGCTCCGCTTTCTGATTTTGACAGCCTGCCGCACCAACGAAGTGGTGGTGGCCCGCTGGTCCGAGATCGATAGGCCCTCATCGACTTGGAAGATCCCCGGCGGACGCATGAAGATGCGTCAGGACCATGTCGTGCCACTTCCGGCTACTGCACTCGCGATCCTCGACAAGATACGCGATGGCGCTCAGGGGGGATTGATCTTCCCGAATCCCGAAGGCGGGATATTTTCGGAGAACGCGATGCTCGCTGTGCTTGACCGCCTCGGCTACGGCCAGGTCACGGTGCACGGCTTCCGCTCGACGTTTGCAACCTGGGCCGAAGAATGCACGGACTATCCTGATGGCGTCCGCGAGGCAGCGCTGGCGCACAAGTACAAATCAGAGACTACGGCAGCCTATCAGCGCGGGCAAAAGCTCGAGAAGCGACGCGTCCTCATGAAAGATTGGGCGCAATTCCTGGAAGGATCAAGCGTCATCCGTTTGGGCAAGGTGGGTTAATCCTTCTTGGACAACACAGCCTTCGTCAGCCCAGAACCGATCATAGGGCTTCTGGTTCTGCCCAATGGTTTGTCGGCGGTTTCGCTTCGAGGCGATTTTCGAAGAAGTCGATCACCTACCTGGGCGGGCGCGGTACTCAACCAAAAAGAAATCGAGGCTGCGGACCGAAAAGAGCGCGAAGTCGTACGACTGGGCATCCGAAAAATGCGCACGGTCCCCGGAGGGCTTCGCGTTGAAAATCCAGTCTGGCATGCTCAGAAACATCCAGGAATAAAGGGATGCTTCATATGTCTAACGCCGTGTCTGTCACGTTTGACGCCCCGCTCGTAGCTTCGCCGAAACAGGCGATGATTGCGATCCAGGTCTCGCGCAAAAAACTGTACGAACTAATCAATACGGGCGAGTTGGAAAGTTACACCGAAGGCAAATCGCGACGCATCACAGTCAAGTCGATAAACGACTACATCGAGCGCAGGCTGGCAGCAGAAGCGGTTCGGCGCGGCCGCGCATCTTACGGAGATGATCAATCACCTCGGTAAGCGAGATTCTCGGTCGGGTTTGCCAGCAGGCGCTGGTCAATCGCCTGGAGCCGATCTTTGAGAAGGTCTTTGATCCGAGCAGCTTTGGGTATGACCCAGCCGGCCGGGGTGGCGATCAAAAAGGTATCATACCTGCCTCATCTGACCTCATCGCACTGACGTTTCGGACGCCATGAGACGGGATCGGCGATCCAGCGGTTGATGTCGGATTCATGCCACCCAGTCCCGTTGGTGCTGATTTTGAGCCGGGCCGGGAACGTGCCCTCGGCAATCTTGCGGTAGATGGTGGATCGGGACAGCCCGGTCCGGGAAAGGACAGTTTTCAGACGGATGATACGGTCTGGTTCGCGCATGGCCGCGCGGCCTCCTGCTGGCTGTTTCTGACGATTGCTGAGACCAGACAGGGCAGGCATTCAAGGACACGCAAGAGGGTTTTGCCCGTCACCGTACAGTGGCGAAGAGTCGGCGGTAAATGGGATGGGTCAAATTCCGAGGCCCCGGCCTCTGCCGAAGTCGATGCCGTGGGTGAAGGCCAACTCCTGGCCGAGCCGGCGGCCAGATTCGAACGCGATGCCGAGCTCCCGCTTGCGATTGGCGAGGATGGACTCCAGTTGCGGATCGCGCTCGAGGCTTTTCGCCATATCGCCCATCGCCGAGCGCGTGGCCCTGTAGCCGGCGATGTCGCCAGCCTGATATTGACGCTGGCTGGTGTGGTCGAGCTTCTGCCAGCGTTCCACGAAGCGGTCGGCGCGGCGGCTTGGATTGGTGCGCAGCTCGGTTTCGAGCTGGAGAGCGCGGATGGCGCGGTTGACCTGGCCGCCAGCCGCCTCACGGACAAGTTCCGGATTTTTCTTGTAGGCGGCTTCGGCGTCGTGCGAGCCATAGGGCCGCACCTCCTCGAAGACCTTGCGGGCCTCCTGCAATTCCTTCACCTGCTCCGGGCTGGCCTTGCCGCCCCGCTCCTGCAAATCGAAGATCGCATCGACGGCTCGGGCATGGCGGACGAGCGCCTTGGTGCGGGCTCGGCGCAGCGCCGCCTCAGGATCTTCCATCACCTTCCTTTCCGGCGCTTCCCGCTCCGGCCTTCGCGCGCTGCCCGTGCCAGGCACAGCTTCAGCAGACGGGCGCAGGCCATCGAATATGTTGCGCACCCTCTCGGGCACGACCCTGCGCACGATCTCGGCCACGCGCTCGCGGAAGGTGATCCCGCGCCGCTCGGCATAGCCTTGCGCCGGATCGCGCTGCTCATAGTCCGAGGCCATGTCCTTGGCCCGGTCACGCGAAAGGGCTCGGGTGAGGTGGTCCGGATTGGCAAAATCGTCGCGGCCATAATGCAGCTCCATACCATCGCGGTGTCGCGACAGCGCAACATAGCTGCTATGGGCATCCATCCCCGGCGTCGCCAGCACATGGATGCGGTCTACCGTCATGCCCTGCGCCTTGTGGATCGTCGCCGCATAACCGTGGTCGATTCGATTGTAATCCTTGAGGTCGAAGCGAGCGGATCGCCCGTCGTCGGTCTGAACGGTCATGGACCGCGCGCTCACCTGTTCGATGGTCCCAAGTGTGCCGTTCTTTACGCCAAGGCCTCGTTCGTTTTGCAGGAACATGACGCGGTCCCCGCTAGCGAAGCGGCGCTCGCCGCGCTCGACCGTGAGCCGCACGTCATCGCCCAGATCACCCGCAGCCCGCATCCGCTCCCGCGCAACTTCGTTGAGGGCGCGAACCTCGTCGTTGGTATGGGTGAGGATGATCCGCCTGCGCTCCGCCGTTGCCTGCCGGTCGCGGTCCCAGCGGTCGATCAGATCGTCGCGCGCCTGCTCGCGTGTTTGGGCCTCATGCACCATGCCATGGGAGCGGTAGACTTCGAGCGCATGGCCGGTTCTGCCCGTCGCCAGATCGCGCGTGGCGTCGCGCTGCCAGTCCTCGCGCTGGCGGCGCACCTCGCCGATTTCTGCGCCGCCATGGCGCTCATGGATCGACCGGAATGCCGCGCCGGCCTCTATTGCTTGCAACTGCTTGATATCGCCGACCAGCACGACCTTCGCGCCGGCCTCGGTGGCATGGGACAGCACGCGTTCCAACTGCCGCGTGCCGACCATGCCCGCCTCGTCGATCACCAGCACATCGCGGGTCGTGAGTAGGTCGCGGCCCTGGTGCCAGCCGTGCTCCAGGCTGGCGATGGTGCGTGACGCGATGCCAGATCCGCTCTCGAGGTTTTCGGCAGCAATGCCGGACAGCGCCACGCCCCGAACCTCGTAGCCGGCTGCTTCCCATGTCTCCCGCGCCACGCCCAGCATCGCGCTCTTTCCCGTCCCGGCATGGCCGACCACGACACCGAGATCGCGCCCGTCTGTGATATGCCTCAGCGCATCGGACTGCTCGCCGGAAAAGACAAGTCCGCGTTGTTCGGCACGCGCCACCGCCGCCTGCCTGTCGGCGTCGTTCACCTCATGGCGTTCCCGTTGCGCCATGAATTTGGCGGCCTGGTGCAGGCGCTGTTCCACCTCGATCATGGCGCCGGTCGTGAAGCGATCTTCGCCGCGAGCGTCCTTGCCGAGTTCGACCAGATCTGGCGCATTGCGCATCGCGCCCATGACCTTGTTGAACTGGTCGATCCCATCGCTGTGCCGATACGCGAACTTCGCCATGTCGCGCCGCGTGAAGGTCGATTGCTGCTGCGTGATCGCGTCCAGTGCGGCGGAAGGATCGGCGATGATCCGTTCACCATTGCCGCGCGCGATCTCGCGGTGCATCTTGGCACGGTCGGCCTCGCTTCCTTCGCCCTCGATGCCCGAATCCTCAATACGTTTGGCGGGCGCGCCGATCTGGCTTTGCGGCTCAAGCGCGATGCCCTGCGCTCCCAGACTGCGATGGTCGATCCGCGCGTCGTTGTCGAGTTCAGCCAAGCGCTCGTTGGCGAGCTCGGCCCAGCATTCGCGCCAGCGCCCCAACATCTCCGTGCGGTTCCAGTCTCTCACCTTCTGGCCAAATCCGTTTTCGTCCACCGCGCGCATGGTCAGCATGACATGCGCATGGGGTTTGGGCATGCCGTCCTCGCCCACATCCCAATGCACGTTGAGATCGGCGATCATGCCCCGATCCACGAATGCTCTCTGCACGAAATCGCGGGCCAGTTCGATGCCTTGGCGCTCACTCATCTCGCGCGGGATGGCGAATTCGACCTCGCGGGCAAGCTGGGCGTCCTTACGGACTTCGAACGCCTCGACATCGTTCCAGAGCCGTTCGCGGTCGCTCCATGCCTGCGGCGCATTTTCCGGCAGCATCACCTCGGAATGCACGACGCCGCGTTTGCCGGAAAAATCGTGGCTGCGATCAAGCCGCTTGTCGCGCAGCCGCGAGCCCGACCGGTAGGCGGCTGACGCCACCGCGCTGGAGCCAGACTTGCGGCCAATGACCTTGACGTGAAGATGATAGATCGCCATTGCGATCAGATCAGTGGCACGGCGAAGCGCACGTCGGAACGACGTATAAGCGCGCCCTCCCTCGAAAAATTCTCGGGCGGGACTACCGCATCCCAGGCCGTCCCGGCGACCTTACAGCATTATGCCCAGGGCTCAACTATCATCCCCTCATCAACATTGCTGGAGAACGTGATGCGTAAGCCGCGGGATTTCGACGGGGAACTGAAAGCGCTTCAGGACAAGGCGCGCGATCTCAAGAACCGCAAGGTGCAGCAGCTCGGCGAACTGGTCATCGCCACCGACGCAGATAGCCTCAACGTCGATGAACTGGCAGGCGCGCTGATCATGCTGACTGAGACCAAAGATGCTGGAAAGAGGGAGGCGTGGGCCAGGCGCGGAGCCGCGTTCTTTCAGAGCCGGGCGCGGCGAACTGCACCGGCAGCTGAGCGCCACACTGGCGGCGCTCGGGCGCAACCGGGCGGCGCGCAACCGTCAACAGGCAGCAAGGGCGCGGCATGATATGCGCGCCTGGCAA
>Ga0209517_10008627_pt1 | contig 11884 bp, 9 predicted proteins | sample PeaSoiMetSII2010_FD_187695 | JGI IMG/M metagenome (GOLD analysis project Ga0209517, IMG submission 187695) | Peat soil microbial communities from Weissenstadt, Germany - SII-2010 (SPAdes) (version 2) | ecosystem: Environmental > Terrestrial > Soil > Wetlands > Peat | place: Germany: Weissenstadt...
CCGCCGAGGCCGCGACTTCGCGGAAGCGCGTGCCAACCCCAACGTCAACGTCTTTGAGGCCGTGCGCGATGCGCTCGAGGCGGAGCAGGGCGCCGGGCGGCGGACCGCGATCGCCGCCTACAGCACCGGCTCCGCCGAGCGCCTGAAGACGCTGCTCGCCGAGCATGGGCTGAGCGCGCTCACCCGCGTCGAGCACCGGGAGGAGTTGATCGCGCTGCCCGCCAGCGGCGTCGGCCTCCTGGTGCTCGGCTTGGAGAGCGGCTACGCCACGAATGATTTCGCGCTGGTGACCGAGCAGGACATCCTCGGCGACCGCCTGGCGCGTCCCGCGCGCCGCCGCGCCAACCTCGATCAGCTGATCTCGGAGATCTCGACCCTGATCGCGGGCGACCTGGTCGTGCACGTCGACCACGGCGTCGGCCGCTACGATGGACTCGTCACCCTCGACGTTGCCGGCGCGCCCCATGATTGCCTGCGTATCCTCTACGCCAGCGACGACAAGCTGTTCGTGCCCGTGGAGAACATCGAGGTGCTCTCGCGCTACGGCTCCGAGAGCACCGATGTCGTCCTCGACAAGCTCGGCGGCGTCGCCTGGCAATCGCGCAAGGCGCGCGTCAAGGAGCGGATCAAGCAGATCGCGGGCGAGCTCATCGCTATCGCTGCCGAGCGGCAGCTCCGCCAAGGCGAGCCGATGCCGGCGCCCGACGGCCTCTATGAGGAGTTCGAGGCGCGCTTTCCCTATCCCGAGACAGACGATCAACTGCGCGCCATCGCCGACACGCTCGCCGACCTGGCGTCCGGTCGGCCGATGGATCGGCTGATCTGCGGCGACGTCGGCTTCGGCAAGACCGAGGTGGCGCTGCGCGCCGCCTTCATCGCGGCGATGCTGGGCACGCAGGTTGCGGTGGTGGTGCCGACCACGCTGCTCGCGCGCCAGCATTTCCGCACCTTCACCCAGCGCTTCGCGGGGTTGCCGGTGCGCATCGCGCAACTCTCGCGCCTGGTCTCCGCGCGTGACGCCACCGCGATCAAGAAGGAGATCGCCGAGGGACGCATCGATATCGTGATCGGAACTCACGCGCTGCTCGCCAAATCCATCGCCTTCAAGCATCTGGGGCTGCTGGTCGTCGATGAGGAGCAGCATTTCGGCGTGGCCCAGAAGGAACGGCTGAAGCAGCTCAGGGCCAACGTCCACGTGCTCACGCTGACGGCGACCCCGATCCCGCGCACGCTCCAGATGGCGCTCGCGGGGGTCAAGGAGATGAGCATCATCGCCACACCCCCGGTCGATCGCCTGGCGGTGCGCAGCTTCGTCATGCCCTACGATCCCGTGGTGATCCGCGAGGCGCTCTTGCGCGAGCATCACCGCGGCGGGCAGAGCTTCTACGTGTCGCCGCGCATCGGCGATCTCGAGGAGCTCCGCGTGGACCTGAATCAGCTGGTGCCCGAGATCAAGGTCGCCGTGGCCCACGGCCAGATGGCCGCGAGCGAGCTCGAGAAGGTGATGAGCGCCTTCGACGACGGCGCCTTCGACGTGCTGCTCTCCACCAACATCATCGAGTCCGGCCTCGACATTCCGACCGCGAACACGCTGGTGGTGAACCGCTCCGACATGTTCGGCCTGTCGCAGCTCTACCAGCTGCGCGGCCGCATCGGGCGCGGCAAGCTCCGCGCCTATGCCTACCTGACCCTGCCGCCGGGCAAGCACCTGACCGCGACCGCGCAGCGGCGGCTCGAGGTGATGCAGACCTTGGACACTCTCGGCGCAGGATTCACGCTGGCGAGCCACGACATGGATATCCGCGGCGCCGGCAACCTGCTGGGCGAGGAGCAGTCCGGTCATATCCGCGAGGTCGGCATCGAGCTCTATCAGCACCTGCTCGAGGAAGCCGTGGCCTCCGCGCGCGGGGGCGTCTCGACCTTTGGCGAGGCGCCGGAGGATTGGACGCCGCAGATCACCATCGGCATGCCCGTGCTGATCCCGGAGACCTACGTCGCCGACCTCAACGTCCGTCTCGGCCTCTACCGCCGGATCGCGGCGCTGCTGGCCCCCCGCGAGATCGACGCCTTCGCTGCCGAGCTGGTCGATCGCTTCGGCGCCTTGCCGCCGGAGGTGGAGAACCTCCTCGATGTCATCGCGATCAAGCAGCTCTGCCGTGCCGCCGGGATCGAGAAGGTGGAAGCGGGTCCCAAGGGCGCCGTGCTGAGCTTCCGGCAGAACCGGTTCGCCAATCCGCTGGGCCTGGTCGAGTTCCTGCAGGCGCAGGCGGGCACCGCGAAGCTGCGCACCGACCAGAAGCTCGTGGTGATGCGCTCTTGGGAGAGCGACAAGGAGCGCCTCACCGGCGTGCGCCGGCTCCTCGAGCAGCTCGCGAAGATCGCCACCGAGACGCCGCCGCAGGCCACCAAGGCCCCAGCTGCGGCTCGGGCCACGCGCTAGCGCTTCCTGGGTCAGCGCGCCCTTCGACGCGCTCGCTCCGCTCGCTTGCTCAGGATGAGGCGCATAATTATTTGCTCAAACGCGCCTCATCCTGAGCAAGGGCCGATAGGCCCGCGTCGAAGGACGCAGGATCAGTCCGCAGGCGCCGCCGCGGCTTGCTCGGTCTTCAGGAGATCGAAGAGCGGAAAGAAGAACTCGGCCTCCTGAGCGCCGGAGACCACGTATTTCCGCTCGAAGATGAAGCAAGGAACGGCGTTGATGCCGATCCGGCGTGCGCTCATGTCCTCGGCCACCACCTCCTCGACACCATCGGGGCTCGCGAGAAAGCGCGTAGTCTCGTCGCCGTCGAGACCGGCCTCCTGCGCGATCTCCGCCAGCGTCGCGCGGTCGCCGATATCGCGGCCTTCGATGAAGTAGGCGTTGAAAAGCGCTTCCACCACGGGGTCGGCGTCTCCGGACTCGGTTGCGCGGCGGATCAGGCGGTGCGCGTCGCGGGTGCTCGGCGTCACCTGGATCCGCTCGAAATGGAAGGAGATGCCGACGGTGGCGCCGACGTCGGTCACGTTCTGGTAAATCCGGCTCGCATGCTGGCCGCCCCCGAACTTGGCCGCGATGTAGCACTCGCGCGCCATGCCCTCCGGCGGCATATCCGGGTTGAGCTGGAACGGGTGCCAGAGGATCTCCGCCTCGACCTCCGGGCGCTCCTGCAAGGCCGAGGCAAGACGGCGCTTGCCGATGTAGCACCAGGGGCAGATCACGTCGGAAACGACATCGATGCGCATGAGCGGCTCCGCGGGTCACAAGTAAGGAAGTCTAGCACGCACGGCCTCCGCGGCCAGAGGCGTCCGCGGTCGGCTTGACGGTCCTCACCACCCCCGCAAGGATGGGCCCAATGCCCGGGACGACCTCGCCATCAACGATCTTCGACGCGCCTTTCCTGGCGCGCCGCTCCGCGAATTTCGCGGCCTTGACGCCGCTCTCGTTCCTCGCGCGCTCGGCCGCGGTCTATCCCGAAAAGATCGCGGTCATCCACGGCGAACGGCGCTATTCCTATGCCGAGTTCTACCGGCGGTGTTGCCGCCTGGCCGACGCGCTGCGGCGGCGCGGGATCGGGCTCGGCGACACGGTCTCGGTGATGGCGCCCAACGTTCCCGCGCTCCTCGAGGCGCATTACGGGGTCGCCATGGCCGGCGGCGTCTTGAACGCGCTCAACTACCGCCTCGACGCGCGCTCGGTCGCCTTCATCCTCGAGCATGGCGGCGCGAAGCTGCTGATCGCGGATCGGGAATACTCGGCGATCATCCGCGCGGCTCTCGGCCAGGTCGCGCGCCGTCCCTTCGTCATCGACATCGACGATCCCCTGCACGAGGGCGGCGAGCTCTTGGGCGAGATGGACTACGAGGCCTTCCTCGCCACTGGCGACCCCACGGCGCCCTGGCAGCCGCCCACGGACGAATGGCAGGCGATCGCGCTCAGCTACACCTCCGGCACGACGGGAAATCCAAAGGGCGTGGTCTATCACCATCGCGGCGCCTACCTGAACGCGATCGGCAACACGATCGCGTTCGGACTGACGCCGGCCTCGGTCTATCTGTGGACGCTGCCGATGTTCCACTGCAGCGGCTGGACCTATACCTGGGCGGTGACCGCCGCGGCGGGCACGCACGTGTGCCTGCGCCGCGTCGATCCCGCGCTGATTTTTCCGGCCATCGCCGAGCATCGCGTGACGCATCTCTGCGGCGCGCCGATCGTGCTCAACCTGCTCGTCAACGCGCCCGAGAGCGTGCGGCGGCGGTTCGAGCACACCGTCGAGGTCGCGACCGGCGGCGCCGCGCCGCCGTCGCCGATCATCGCGGCGATGGAGCGCATGGGCTTTCGCGTGACCCATCTCTACGGGCTCACGGAGTCCTACGGTCCGTCGACGCTCTGCGCGTGGCAGGAGCCGTGGGCGAACCTCGGCCTCGACGAGAAGGCACGCATGATGGCGCGCCAGGGCGTTCGCTACCTCACCCTCGACGGCGCTCGGATCGTCAAGCCTCGGACCATGGCGGACGTTCCCGCCGATGGCGCCACCATCGGCGAGCTCATCCTGCGCGGCAACACCGTGATGAAGGGCTACCTCAAGAACCCCGAGGCAACGGACGAGGCCTTCGCGGATGGTTGGTTCCACACCGGCGACCTCGCGGTGATGCATCCGGACGGCTATGTCGAGATCAAGGACCGGGCCAAGGACATCATCATCTCCGGTGGCGAGAACATTTCCTCGCTGGAGGTGGAGGAGGCGCTCTATCGCCATCCTCAGGTGCTCGAGGCCGCCGTCGTGGCGCGGTCCGACCCCACCTGGGGCGAGAGTCCTTGCGCCTTCGTCATGCTGAAGCCGGGCGCCGAGGTCGACGCGGCCGGGATCCTCGCGTGGTGTCGGGATCACCTCGCGCACTACAAGGTGCCGAAGACCGTGGTCTTCGGTGCGTTGCCGAAGACGTCGACGGGCAAGATCCAAAAATTCGCTCTGCGCGAGCAGGCCAGGGCGTTGGCGACGTAGTGCGCGCTCCCGGTTTGACGGACGGCGGATCCGCCGGCATTCTCTCGCGAGAATCGGAGGTGGGGTCGCGATGAAACCGGAACTCCTGCTGGTGTGCCCGCTCTACAAGGGCACCGAGCAGCGCCTCGACGAGCTCTACACCGTGCATCGCCTCTGGGAGGCGAAGGATCAGCCGGCGCTGCTCCGCCAAGTGCACGATCGCGTGCGCGCGATCTCCACAATGGGCGCCGTCGGCTGCAAGGCCGACCTCATGGACGCGCTGCCCAAGACCGAGATCATCGCGTGCTTCGGCGTGGGCGTCGACGCGATCGACCTCAAGGCTGCCAAGGAGCGCAAGATAGCGGTCACAAACACGCCGGACGTGCTGACCGAATGCGTCGCCGATCTCGGCATGTCGCTGCTGCTCGCGGCGGCGCGCCAGATCCCGCAGGGCGACCGCTACGTCCGCGCGGGCAAGTGGCTCAAGGCGAACTATCCACTCTGCCAGCATGTCGGAGGCCGGACCGTGGGAATCGTGGGCCTCGGGCGCATCGGGCATGCCGTAGCAAAGCGCGCCGAGGCCTTCGGCATCGCCGTGGTCTATCACAGTCGGCACAAGAACCCGGCCATGCCTTATCGCTACTACGACGACATCAGGAAGATGGCCGCCGACGTCGACTATCTCATGCTGACGCTGCCGGGCGGCGCGGAGACGCGGCACCTCGTCAACGCCGAGGTCTTGAAGGCGCTCGGGCCCGAGGGCACGCTGATCAACATCGCGCGCGGCTCCATCGTCGACGAGAGGGCGCTGGTGCAGGCGCTCAAATCAGGCGCGCTCGGCGCCGCTGCGCTCGACGTGTTCGAGGCCGAGCCAAAGGTGCCGGATGAACTGCTCGCCATGGACAACGTCGTGCTGCAGCCGCACCAGGGCAGCGCCACCCACGACACCCGCGCCGCCATGGGCCAGCTCGTGATCGACAACCTCGAGGCCCACTTCGCGAGCAAGCCGCTCCTGACGCGGGTGGTGTAGCGCGCCGCTCAGTTCGGCAGCCGATCCGGCGTGGTACCCAGGCGTTTCCCGCTGCTCATCCGCTCGAGCTCCAGCAGGACGGCGGCACAGTCGTATTTCTCGCCGCCATGCGCGCACAGTTGCTCGAAAAGGCTGGCGGCGCGCTCCGCGATCGGGAGCGTCAACCCGAAGTCGCGGGCGGCCGCCAGGATGGTCCGGCCGTCCTTACGGAGCGTCCAGGCGGGCCCGCCGGGAATGAAACTGCGGTCCAGCATCATGCCGCCGTGGATCTGCAAAATCTTGCTGTCGGCGAAGCCGCCGGTGAGCGCTTGGCGCACGGCCGCGGGATCCGCGCCGCCGGCCGACGCCAGCAGCAGCGCCTCGCCGACAGCGGAGATGGTGACGGAGACGATGATCTGGTTGCAGAGTTTTGCCAGTTGGCCCGAGCCCACGGGTCCGACCCGCGTGGCGCGGCCCATGGCCGAGAAGATCCCCGTCGCGCGCTCGAAATCGGTCTCGTTGCCGCCCGCCATGATCGCGAGCGTGCCGGCCTTGGCGCCGGGCGTGCCGCCGCTCACGGGCGCGTCGAGATAGCCGATGCCGAGGGTGGCGAGCCGCTCGGCGTGGGCGCGGGCGCGCTGCGGTTCGGCCGATGTCATGTCGATCACCAGTGCACCCGACTTGAGGGCTGACACAACCCCGGCCTCGAACAGCAAGGTCTCCACGACCGGGCCGCTCTCGAGCATGGTGATGATGACGTCGGCGCCGTCCGCAGCCGCGGCGGCGCTTGGCGCGACGGTAGCGCCCGCGGGCCGCAAGGCCTCGGCCTTGGCGAGGGTCCTATTCCACGCCGCAACCGCGAAACCCGCCTTGAGCAGGTTCATGGCCATGGGACCGCCCATCAGGCCCGTACCGATAAAGGCGATGCGAGGCGTGCTCATATCAGCTGCTCCAGGGTTGGGGTGGCCGCGCGCGGAATGATCGCGCCGGGATATTGCACCACGGCGCCCGCGAGCCCGTGGCCCGCCCGCGCCGCCTGCTCCGGCGAGGCGCCGGCGAGGCGCGCGGCCAGGTAGCCGGCGTTGAAGCCGTCGCCCGCCGCTGTCGTATCCACCGCCGTCACCGGCTTGGGAACCGGCACGTCGGTGAGGGCGCCGCCGGAAAGGATGACACAGCCGCGAGCGCCGCGCTTCACCGCGACCTCCGGCACACCCGCGACGGCATAGCGGCGTGCGGTCGTCTCGGCATCGCTATCGCCGCACACGGCCTGCTCGTCCTCGAAGGTCGGCAGCGCCAGAGAGATCACCGGCATGAATTCCGCGAAGACCCCGCGCGCAGCGGCTGGCTTGGGCCACAGGGCAGGGCGGTAGTTGGTGTCGAACGCGACCAGCCGGCCGCGCGAGCGCGCCATGGACAACGCGGCACGGAACCGCTCGCGCGCCTCGGGTGCCAACACCGCCAGCGTGACGCCGGAGAAATAGAGCGCATCGTAGTCCGCGAGCGCTGCCAGCACGGGCTCGGTCTCCGCGGTCTGAAACAGTGACCGCACCGCGGCTTCGCTGCGCCAGTAGAAGAAACGCCGTTCGCCGGAGTCGCCGGTGCGGATGAGGTAGAGGCCGGGGAGCTTGCGGGGCAGGCGGACGACGCGGCCGGTGCCGATGCCCTCCGCTTGCCACGCCTTGACCATGGTCTCGCTCATGGGATCGTCGCCGAGCGCGGTCACGTAATCGACGGCGATCTCCCGCTTCGCGGCGGTGCGCGCGAGGTAGAGCGCGGTGTTCAAGGTGTCGCCACCGTACCCCAGCGCGAGGGTACGCTCGTCGCGGTGGGTGAGCTCCAGCATGCATTCGCCGATCGCGGCGACGCGGATCATGTTTCACCTCTTGTCGGGCCCCGCCGATGCATTAGTCTTTCCGCCGTCGGAGCCGTCGCCGTCAAGCGTGGACGCGTAGGAACCAGGGAGCAGCGATGCACGGGATCTTCGAGCACACCACGGTTGTTCCCGTCCTCACCATCGAGCGTCTCGAGGACGCGCTGCCGTTGGCCGGAGCCTTGGTGCGCGGCGGGCTCACCGTGCTCGAGGTGACCTTCCGCACAGAGGCCGCGGCGCCCGCGATCGCCGCCATTGCCCGCGAGCTGCCCGACGCTGTCGTCGGTGCCGGCACGCTGCTCAGGCCCCATGACATCACGCAGGCTTTGGAGGCCGGGGCCAAATTCCTGGTGAGCCCGGGCCTGGTGCCGGAGCTGGTCGCGGTTGGGCTTGCGGCGAGCGACGTGCCTTACCTACCCGGCGTTGCCACCGCCTCGGAGGTGATGACGGCGCGCGGCCTCGGCTGCTCGCTGCTGAAGTTCTTTCCGGCGGCGGCGATGGGCGGACCCGCGGCGCTCGCGGCCTTCGCCCCGGTGTTCCGGGGCATTGCGTTCTGCCCGACCGGCGGCGTCACCGAGGAAACCGCGCCGAGCTATCTGCGCCTGCCCAACGTGCCCATGGTGGGCGGGGCCTGGATGGCGCCCGCATCCGCGATCGCCGAGCGCGACTGGGGCCGCATCACGACTCTCGCGAAGAAGGCGGCGAGCCTTAGGCGCGGCTGAGCCAGCCGCGAATCTCCTTGATGTAATCGGCGGGGAAGCCGCGTGCCTCCGCCGCCGCGATGACGGACTCCAGGTAGCCGGCGCGCGCCCGGCCAGGCTCCGTGTCAGTGGCCAGGTAGACCAGCGCGGGCTCGTCTCCGACGACGATGCTGTCGGGACGGAAGAGCCCGGCGTCGATCTCCTCGAATTCGTCGAGCGTCTGCTCGCAAGCCGGCGTCAGGGACCAGAGAACGCCCACGACGCGCGCCGACGGTCCGGGCACCATGGTCGAATAGCCGCCGCGGGTCACTACAAAGCGCCAGCCCGGCAGAATTGTCGTGCCGATCTCCCGCGCGGCCGGGCACCGGCGCGCCATGTCCGCCGCAATGATATTGGCGCCATATGCGAAGTATCGACGGCGGGCGTCAGACGCCATGGGCGCGCTCAGTATGTGGCGCGTCCGCCGCTGAGGTCGAAGACCGCGCCGGTGTTGAAGGAGCAGTCCTCGGAAGCGAGCCACGCGACCAATGCCGCCGCCTCCTCGACGGTGCCGAAGCGGCCCATGGGAATCTTCGAGAGCATGAACTGGGTGAACTCCTCGCTCACCTGATCGAGAATGGCCGTCTTGATCACCGCGGGCGCCACGCAATTGACGCGCACGCCGGTGGCGGCGAGCTCCTTGCCGAGAGCTTTGGTTAAGCCGATCACGCCCGCTTTGGCGGCGGCGTAGGCGGCGCCCTTTGGATTGCCTTCCTTACCCGCGATCGAGGCAATATTGATGATGCGGCCGTAGTTGCGGCGGCTCATGCCCGGCACCACCGCCCGGTTGCAGAGAAAGACGCCGGTCAGGTCGATGTCGATCACCTTCTGCCAAGCATCCAGGGAGTAGTCGGCCACGGCCAGGGTAGGCCCGGTAATCCCCGCGCTCGCCACCAGAATATCGATCGGTCCGAGGCGTCGCTCGGTCTCCACAACGGCGGCGGAGACCGATTTCTCCTGGGTCACGTCCATTGCGATTCCGATCGCGCCTTGGAGCTCGCTCGCCGACGGCTCTGCGCCCGCCAGATCCCAAAGCGCCACCTTGGCGCCGGATTGCACGAACCGCGCGGCGATGGCGTAGCCGATGCCGCGCGCGCCGCCGGTGATGGCGGCGACCCGACCCTTGAGGTCGATCTGGTTCATGATCCCTGGCCCTCGCTGAGATGAAATGACCGGCTTTGTACGCTCTCGCCCGGTCGCTATGATGCCAGGCATTGGAAGCGAAGGCCGGGCGCCGAGTCAATCAAGGATGCCCGCCAATACATGAGGAGACGCCCTTGGCCGACGACGCCCGCACCCGCACGAAGCAACTCCGCAGTACCGAATGGTTCGGCAAGCCCGATCGCGACGGTTTCGCTCACCGCTCCTGGATGAAGAACCAGGGCCTGCCGCATCATCTCTTCGACGGCCGGCCGGTGATCGGCATCTGCAACACCTGGTCGGAGCTGACGCCCTGCAATGCGCATTTCCGGCGCATCGCCGACCACGTGAAGCGCGGCGTCTACGAGGCCGGCGGCTTCCCGCTGGAATTCCCGGTGATGAGCCTCGGCGAGACGCTGATGCGGCCCACCACGATGCTGTTCCGCAACCTCGTCAGCATGGACGTCGAGGAGTCGATCCGCGCCAATCCGATCGACGGCGTCGTGCTGCTGATGGGCTGCGACAAGACCACGCCGGCCTTGCTCATGGGCTCGGCGAGTTGCGACCTGCCGACGATCGGCGTCTCCGGCGGGCCCATGCTGAACGGCAAGTTCCGCGGGCAGGACATCGGCTCCGGCACCAACGTGTGGTCGTTCAGCGAGGACGTGCGCGCCGGCAAGATGTCGCTCGCGGATTTCATGGATGCGGAATCCTGCATGTCGCGCTCCGCTGGCCATTGCATGACCATGGGCACGGCCTCGACGATGGCCAGCATGGTGGAAGCGCTCGGCATGGGAATGCCCGGTAACGCCGCAATCCCCGCCGTCGACTCACGCCGCTACGTGCTCGCGCACATGGCCGGCCGTCGGATCGTCGAGATGGTGCGCGAAGACCTGAAGATGTCGAAGGTTCTGATCCGCAAGGCGTTCGAGAACGCGATCCGCGTCAACGCCGCGATCGGCGGCTCGACCAACGCGGTGGTGGACTTGCTGGCGCTGGCGGGGCGCGTCGGCACCAAGCTCGAGCTCGCCGACTTCGACCGGCTCGGCCACGACATCCCGCTGCTGGTCAATCTGATGCCGTCGGGCCGTTTCCTGATGGAGGATCTCTATTATGCCGGCGGCCTGCCCGCGGTGATCCGCGAGCTCGGCACGCTCATTCACCAGGACGCGCTCACCGTCAACGGCAAGACCATGGGCGAGAACACGCACGATGCGCCCTGCTACGACCGCGAGGTGGTCGCGGCCTTCAAGCAGCCGCTCCAGGAGAAGGCCGGCATCGCCGTGCTACGTGGGAACCTCTGCCCCGACGGCGCCGTGATCAAGCCTTCGGCGGCGACGCCGGCGCTCATTAAGCATCGCGGCAGAGCTCTGGTGTTCGAGAACATCGAGGATTTCCACGCGCGCATCGACACCGTGGATGCCGACGAGACCATGGTGATGGTGATGAAGGGGGCAGGGCCCAAGGGCTATCCGGGCTTCCCCGAGGTCGGCAACATGCCGCTTCCCGCGAAGGTGCTGAAGAAGGGCATCACCGATATGGTGCGCATCTCCGATGCACGCATGAGCGGCACTGCCTACGGCACCGTGGTGCTGCACATCTCGCCCGAGGCCGCGGCCGGCGGCACGCTGGCGCTGGTGCAGAACGGCGATTCCATCGAGCTCGACGTGGAGAAGCGCAGCCTGCATCTCGACGTGCCCGAGGCCGAGCTCCAGCGCCGGCGTGCCGCCTGGAAGCCGCCGCAGAGCAGCTACGACCGCGGCTATGCGCGGCTCTACATCGACCATGTCTTGCAGGCGCATCAGGGCGCCGATCTCGATTTCCTCGTGGGCAAGAGCGGCGCGCTCGTGGCGCGGGAATCGCACTGAGCCGATGGATTAGGCGGCGCGGAGCTCGAGATCCTCGTCGGGCTCCTGGCGGAGGTGCCGGGTCGGTTCGCCCGCCTCGTCCATGAATCCGCCGTCCCGGAGGCGTCGCACGACCGCGGTGAAGTGTGCGGCGGCGCGCCCCGTACCCGCGTTCTCGAGCCAATTCTGGTCGAGGAAGGACGCGAGTGCGGGATGCCCGAGTGCGACTTCCCAGAGGATACCGAGCAAGGAGACCATCGCCTCCTCGCGATCTCCAGCGATCTGCGTCAGCATTGCGACGCGGTCAGCCGCGGCAC
>Ga0209517_10008630_pt1 | contig 11883 bp, 6 predicted proteins | sample PeaSoiMetSII2010_FD_187695 | JGI IMG/M metagenome (GOLD analysis project Ga0209517, IMG submission 187695) | Peat soil microbial communities from Weissenstadt, Germany - SII-2010 (SPAdes) (version 2) | ecosystem: Environmental > Terrestrial > Soil > Wetlands > Peat | place: Germany: Weissenstadt...
ATGCGGCCTATCATCGCCGAGCGGGGCGTGAATGCGGAGCCGACGCAGGACCAGTATTTCAAGGGCGCCTTGATGATTAACACGCTGCGGAGCGTGGTGAACGACGATGCGAAGTGGTGGGCGCTGCTGCACGACTTCTACCAGCACTTCAAGTACCAGAACATCATGACCGAAGAGGTGGTGGCGTGGTTCAACCAACACACCGGGATGAACCTGACGCCGATCTTCGACCAGTATCTGCGGCATGTGCGGATTCCCCGGCTGGAGCTGCTGTTTGGGGAGGCTCCGGGGATGGTGATGTACAAGTGGGACGCCGACGTGGACAGCTTCGCCATGCCGGTGAAGGTGGGAACGCCGGGAAACTGGCGGATCATTCATCCGACAACGGGCTGGCAGGCGATGCAGACGCCGCTCGGCAAGGATGATTTCCAGGTGGCGACGGAGCTCTATTACGTGGACGTGAACAAGCAGTAGGTGGGGGAGCGCGCAGGTGGCGGCCGGGGCGGAGACGGGGCGGATTGGCGGGCAGCTGCCAGATTTGATAGCGCTTTTAAGGTCCCGCAGTGAAACGGGGCCGCGACGAGATTCACTCTGCTCTTGACGAGTCTACGGGGAAGTGGGCATACTCGCGACTTGTGCCCAGGCTGGAGCGTTTTTTCTCCAGCGCAAGGGGGAGTTGGATTCGTATGGATCTCATTCTGCTTCGTATTCTCTTTGTGGCCCTGCTTGCCGGGGTCTGTTATTTCCTTCATCCTTTTGGCCTTGGGGGGTGGGCGAGTGCGGGCGCGGGCGCCGCGGCGGCCGGTGCGGTGATCGTGTTCGAGCTGCGGGTGCGGGCGTTGACCCTGCGACGGCTGATCGGCGCTGTGGCGGGAAGCGTGCTGGGCATCTTTGGCGCGTTCCTGTTCTGCCTGGTGCTCAAGTCCGCGCCGCTGAGCGTGGCCAACTCGGCCGCGCTGCAGATCTTCGTGCTGCTGCTGATGACCTATGTGGGGCTGCTGGTGGGGGCGAGCAAGGGCGACCTGCTGAACCCGGCGGCGCTGGGCACGATCTTCTCCGGTGAGAAGCCGACCCGCAAGAGCGCCAAGGTGCTGGACACCAGCGTGATCATCGACGGGCGGATCGCCGACATCGCCGAGGCCGGGTTCATCGACGGCATGATGGTGGTGCCGGAGTTTGTGCTGAGGGAGCTGCAGGTGGTGGCCGACTCGACCGACGGGTCGAAGCGGCAGCGCGGGCGGCGGGGCCTGGACATGCTGCAGCGGATGCAGTCCAGCACCAACATCCAGGTGCAGATTGTGCCCGACGACTTTCCCTCCATCCGCGAGGTGGACCTGAAGCTGCTGGAGCTGGCCAAGAAGTGGGAAGCCAAGGTGGTGACCAACGACTTCAACCTGAACAAGGTGGCTCACCTGCACCACGTAGAGGTGCTGAACATCAACGACCTGGCCAACGCGCTGAAGCCGGTGGTTCTGCCCGGCGAAAAGATGAGCGTGCTGATCTTGAAGGAAGGCAAGGAGTTCAACCAGGGGGTTGGGTACCTGGACGACGGGACCATGGTGGTGGTGGATCACGCGCGCAAGCTGATCGGCAAGTCGGTGGAGATCTCGGTGACCAGCGTTCTGCAAACGGCCAGCGGGAAGATGATCTTCGGCAAGCTGGACGAGAGCCCGAAGAGCGGGGATGCGCCGCGGCCGGGTCCGGTGGAAGTGGCGCACTAAGCTGCGGATGGGGGTTAGTTCCTGATCAGGATAGGCGGAGAGTTCCCGCAGGGGGTGGAGAGGCTGCTGAGAAGGGCCTGTTTCTTTACCGACTTCGTGAAGGGGAATCCGCAATGGCTAAATAACCATTTTATTTTCAGAGACTTGTGAACCGCGGCCCCATCCCTGAACGGTGCCCCGGTACCCAGCCGCGCCATAAAAAGAAACGAGGTTCGGATTGCGCCGGAATTCGAACCATTCAAATGGAGATGGAGGGGGGATTTCAGGTTTAAGTTCAGCAGGGCGAGCCCCTGCAGCGCGGTGTTAGCGAGTGAACAAGTTAGCGGGCAGCTTGGGCAGGTGCGAGTTTCATGGCTCCGCGGGCCGTGGAAGCCGATGGGCGAATGATACAAAGCCCTCGCAAATCGAGGTCAGCACGAGTCTTTCTGCATCCTGTAAAACCGATGTTGATTTTGCCGTGTGTGCGGCGCGCGACCCCGACCGTGAAGGGTGCTCCGGTACCCTGGCCGCGCCCTGACAGGGCGGGAGGGCAGAGATGCGCGATCGGCTGCGAGCCACCCCCGGCACGATAGAATCAGGCAATGAGAGTGAGCCAGTGAGAGCAAGACGATGATCAAGGGGATTTCATTTCTTCGACCGGTTGGCGGCAGCGCGGCTTACGAGCGGCTGGCGAGTTTTTTTGCTGCGCTGGGATTTGCGCGCGGGGCGGGATGGAACGAAACAAACAGCCGCGGCGCGGCATTTCTGGCCCCGCTGGGCAACCTGGAGATTGTGGATGGGGAATTCCCCTCGACCGCGGACCTTCTGGTGGAGGTGACGGCGCTGGATGCGGTGCACCAGGCGGCAGGTGAGTGGTTGCGTGCAGCAGACGGGGACGAGGGCGCGGAGCGCTTGCCGGCGATCACCGAGACGCACTGGAAGTCGAGGATCTTTACGGTTGAGCCGGAGGCCGGGTTCAAGGTCAGCTTCTGGGCGTGGACCGATCCGGTGAGAGGCAAGCCGGTGGCGGTGGAGGGCGATCTTTCCGCAGAGGGAATGAAGTTCGCCATTGTGGTGGCGCGCTGGAATGCGGTGATTACTGACCGGCTGCTGGAGGGAGCGCTGGATGCCTTGCTGCGCAGCGGCGCGAAGCGGGCGGAGATTGAGGTGATTCGCGTGCCGGGGGCGTGGGAGATTCCAGCAGCAGCACGGACGGTTGCGGACCGTTCTCATGAAGGCGGGGGCAAGGTGGACGCGATTGTGACGCTGGGCTGCCTGCTGCGCGGGGAGACGGCGCACTATGAGGCGATCTACAACGAGGTGGCGCGGGGGATCGGGCAGTCGCAGCAGGAGACCGGGATTCCGCACAGCTTTGGCGTGCTGACCTGCGAGACGCTGGAGCAGGCGCTGAACCGGGCCGGAATCAAGGCCGGGAACAAGGGATTTGAGGCGGCCGCGGCGGCGATCGAGATGGTGAGCTTGCGGCGCAAACTGCTCCCATCTCAAGGCGGGCGGGCTTGACGGCCGGGACGCGGCGCAAGTCGCGCGAGCTGGCCATGCAGATGCTGTTCCAGGCAGACATCGGCAAACAGACGCCTGACCAGGTGCGGGCGACCTTCTGGAAGGCTGGCGACGAGGTGGAGCCGGAGGTGCGCGGCTTTGCCGAGGACCTGTTCCGCGTGGCGATTGTGCACCAGGAGCAGATCGACGAGCTGATTGTGGCCAACTCGAAACACTGGCGGCTGGAGCGGATGCCCGCGGTGGACCGCAACCTGCTGCGCATGGCGGTGGGCGAGATGCTGGGGTTCAAAGGGACGCCGTTTCCGATTGTGATCAACGAGGCGCTGGAGATCGGACGGCGTTACTCGGCGCCGGAGTCGATCAATTTTCTGAACGGGATGCTGGACGCGATTGCGCGCCGGCTGATTGGCAAGTAGGAGCGGGCCGGACTGACCACTGCGACTTGGGCATACCGTCTGCAACCGGCAAGTGACAAACAAGCGGCTGCTTTTCGACCTTGCGAGAAGAGGCCATGGACGCGGCTTTGCGAGTCACCGGAATCGTGACGTGATCTTCGCCGAAGGAAGGCGGAGTGACACTTGATTTATGGGTACTGGTATCCTGTCGGGGTGAGTAGGCGCATGCAAAGCAACCTATCGGCACTCGTATCTGCAACCTCTTTGCTCGTGCTGACGGTGTGCATGACGGCGTGCCACAAAGAGGAGCAGGCAGTCGTGGGAGTGGCGGAGCATGCCGTGAGCGCCGAGCAGAAGGCGCAAGCAGCCGCGCAGGCTGCAGCCAGCAAGCGGGACCAGCAGCGCGCCGCACTGGCCCGCATTCCGTTGCCAACCAAGAGCCTGTATGTGGATGTGCATGAGCCGGGGGCGTGGTTGAATCCATTTCTCTCAGCGGATTCCGCCTATCTGACTTTGCGCGTGACGATGGCCGATGCGAATCCCAGCAGCCTGGGGCAGGGAACCATGCTGCGGCCAGATGCGGCGCGGCGGCAGGAGGTGCAATTGCGGCCGGGGGACATTGCCGATGCCTTGATTGCCTTGCCGCCTGGCGCGTGGCGCTATGGGCGCGTAGTTGCCGTGGCGGAATCGCCGCTGGCCAGCCGCAAGGACCGGCCGAAGGTTCGGCGCAACGTGGAAGCAGCCATTCAGCAACTGAATGACCTGGGCGTTGTGGTTGAGGAGTGGCCTTCGCGGTAACTTGCTGCACATGGGCCGATAACCTGAATGATGCGATTTTCGTGCGGCGGCATTGGCCATGCGGTATGTTGCGCGGTGAGCCTGGGAGTCACTGAATCAGTGCTTGCTCTCGACTCCGCATTCGTTCGGGGGCGGGGCAGTTTGTGACGAATCGGAGAAATGGGGCGTAAGCCGGCGGAAGGCATCCGTCCGGGGCTGAAGCCCGCACCGGTCCTGGTGGCACTATGCGGGGGTTGAAACCCCCGCCTCCCTCCGGATTGAGTCTTTGCGCGGCCTGGAAGGTTCGTACGGTTCACTCGCGGCCGTACGCTTCAAGAGTGCGACTTGTGCGGAGGCTTTCTGGCGGCGTTCTCAACCGGGTGCGGATTTTGTGACTCCGAACACGCAGGACCGGCGGCAATTGGGCTAGGATTTCTGCGTGAGCATTCTACCGATTTCTCAATTGTTGAACCAGGCTCCGCTCGACCACGAGCGGTTTTCGGCACACCGTGAGCTGGAGGCCCAGCTCAGAGCCACTCTGCGCGGAGAGGTGTTGTTCGATCTGGGTTCGCGTGCGCTGTACGCGGCGGACTCGTCGAATTACAGGCAGATGCCCGTAGGGGTGGTGACTCCGCGCGACGCCGCGGATGTGGAGGCGGCGCTGGCGGCGTGCCGGGCGACGGGAGCTGCGGTGCTGCCGCGCGGCGCGGGGACAAGCCTGGCGGGGCAATGCGCGAATGTTGCGGTGGTGTTCGATTATTCGCGGCACATGAATGGGCTCACGTCGATCGATCCGGAGGCCAAGCTTGCGGCGGTGGAGCCGGGGATTGTGCTGGACCGGCTGCGCGAGGCCGCGGAGGTGTACCACCTGACGTATGCGCCCGATCCGGCGACGCACAGCCGCTGTACGCTGGGCGGAATGATCGGCAACAACAGCTGCGGCGTGCATGGCCTCTTGGGCGGCAAGGTGGTAGACAACGTCGAGACCATGGACATTGTGCTCTACGACGGCACGCGGATGACCGTGGGGCGGACGAGCGAGGAGGAGATTGAGGCGCTGATCCGGGGCGGCGGGCGCGTGGGCGAGATTTATGCGCGGCTGAAGAGCCTGCGCGACCGGTATGCGGATTTGATTCGCGCGAAGTTTCCCCGGATTCCCAGGCGGGTTTCGGGGTTCAACCTGGATGAGCTGCTGCCGGAGAACGAGTTCAATCTGGCGCGGGCGCTGGTGGGATCGGAGGGGACGTGCGCGACGGTGTTGTCGGCTACGCTGAACCTGACTTCGAGCCCGCCTTACCGGGTGCTGACGGCGCTGGCGTTCGACGATCCTTATCTCGCAGGCGACGCGGTTACGCGGGTGCTGGAGTTTGGACCGATAGGCCTGGAGGGTTTTGACGGGCTGCTGGTGGACTTCATGCTGCGCAAGAACCTGGCGGTGGACGATGTGAAGCTGCTGCCGCCGGGGGGTGGTTTTCTGCTGGTGGAGATGGGCGCGTGGACACCGGAGGAGGCACAGAACAAGGCGGAGGCGCTCGCCCGCGCGGCTGAGGGCTGGCCGGAGGCGCCGAGGGCGCGGATCTATAACCACGAGGACGCGGAGAGCGTGTGGAAGGTGCGCGAGTCGGCGCTGGGCGCGACGGTGTGCGTGCCGGGCGAGCCGGATCGCTGGGAGGGCTGGGACGATGCGGGGATTCCGCCGGCGCACCTGGGAACCTACCTGCGCGACCTGAATGCGCTGATGAACGAGTACGGCTACCGGAGCCCGCTGTATGGGCACTACGGGCAGGGCTGCGTGCATCTGCGCATCAACTTCGACTTCCGCACGACGGAGGGCCTGAGGAAGTTTCGCGAGTTCATCGATCGGGCGGCGGATTTGGTTGTGTCGCTGGGCGGTTCGCTGAGCGGGGAGCACGGCGATGGACAGGCGCGGGCGGTGCTGCTGCCGAAGATGTTCGGGCCGGAATTGATGCAGGGATTCCAGGAGTTCAAGGCGATCTGGGATCCGGATAACAAGATGAATCCCGGGAAGCTGACCGATGCGGTGCGGGTGTACGACCCGGTGGAGAATCTGCGCTACGGACCGCGGGCGGAGGTGCATGCGCAGAGCAAACTGGAGACGCACTTTGTGTTTGCCGCGGACGATGGATCGCTGGAGCATGCGGCGGCGCGGTGCGTGGGAGTGGGCGCGTGCCTGAAGAAAGAAGGCGGGGTGATGTGTCCGAGCTACCGGGCGACGGGGCTGGAGCAGCACTCGACGCGCGGGCGGGCACGGCTGCTGTGGGAGATGCTGGCCGGGGCGCTAAAGGAAGAGGGTTTTCAAAGCGAGGCGGTGCACGAGGCGCTGGATCTGTGTTTGAGCTGCAAGGCCTGCGCGACCGAGTGTCCGGTGCAGGTGGATATGACGCGCTACAAGAGCGAGTTTCTGGCGCAGAAGTACAAGGGGAAGCTGCACCCGCTGCACCACTATGTGTTCGGGTTCGCGGACAAGATGGCGCGGCTGGGATCGCTGACGCCGGCGATTACAAACCTGGTGCTGTCGAGCCCGATTACGAGCCCGCTGATCAAGCACATTGTGGGTGTGGCGAAGGAGCGGCAGATGCCGCAACTGGCGCCCAGGAGCTGGAAGGCGGCAAGGGGCAGGGACGAGACGAGCAATGTGCCGCGGGGCGCAAGGGCCGAGGGGCAGATAGTGGTGCTTTGGGCGGATACGTGGAATAACTACTACCATCCGCAGACGCTGGCGGCGGCGGAACGGGTGCTGATGCAGGCGGGGTTCCGGGTGCAGACGACGAATGGGCACATATGCTGCGGGCGGGCTCTCTACGACTTCGGGCTGCTGGATACAGCGAAGGGCTACATGGCGAAAGTGCTGGACGCGATTGCGCCGCAGATTGAGGCGGGGCTACCGTTCATTTTTCTGGAGCCGAGCTGCGCGAGCATCTTCAAGGACGAGGCGCTGGAGCTGTTCCCGAACGACGAGCGCGCGCAGAAGATGAGCCGACAGGTGTGGCTGCTGGCGGACTGGCTGGCGGCCAAGGCGCCGGCTTGGGTGGATGGGCGGCTGGAGGGGGCGCAGGTGCTTCTGCATGGGCACTGCCACCACAAAGCGGTGTTTGGCGGACCGAAGAACGAGATCGCGCTGCTGCGGAAGGCGGGGGCGCAGGTGGAGATGATCAATGCGACCTGCTGCGGCATGGCGGGGCCGTTCGGATTCGAGGCGGACAAGATCGAGGTGTCGAAGGCGATTGCGAACCTGGGACTGCTGCCTGCGGTGAATGCGGCGGGTCCGATGACGCTGATTGTGGCGGACGGGTTCAGCTGCCGGGAGCAGATCAGCCAGTTGTCGGAGCGCGAGGGGATGCACTTCGCGGAGGTTCTGGACCGGAGTTGCGGATGCGGGGGATGAACGAGGCGATTCCTTTGAACCGGGCTGATTCAGAGTCGTGGTTTCCCACACTTGCGCCAGAAAGAAGGCGCAAGGATGGGGCACGGAGTATTCTCGGCCGGCTGAGCGTTCATTTCAGGCGTAAATCGTCAGCGAGAGGCAAGTTGCTCTGAACAACCGGGGCCCGTCCGTAGCGAGACTTTCATCTTCATCGTGCATACTGGACGAATGGTTTTTGCAAAGCGACAGACGCTCAAGACGATTCCGCTGGTTTGCGGGATGGGGCTGGGCCTGCTTCCGGTAGCGATTGCCCAGACGGGCGTTACGGCTGTGCTGCCCAACGGGCGCGAGATTCATCCGGCAGGGAACTGGATTGCGGTGGCGCCGTATCCGTTTGCGCTGGCGGTTAGAGCGGATGGCGGGCAGATTGTGGTGCCGTCGGTTGGCTTTCCATTTGCGCTGAATGTGATTGAGGGGCCGTTCACTGGCGAGGCTGGGCCGCGGCCGACAGTGCGGCGGATGCCTGCGGGGCGAGAAAACGACCCAGATATCGAAGTTCATGCGGGGCTGGCTTACTCGCCGGACGGGGCGCTGCTGTATGTGGCGACGGGGGACTCGGGCAGAATTCGGGCTTACCACAGCAACGATTGGTCGAAGGCGGGCGAGATTTCGCTGGATGGGTCGATTGCGGGCGCGGGCGGTGAGAAGCGAGTGGCGCGGGGGAGCTTTGCGGCGACGCTGAGGGTATCGCCGGATGGAAGGACGATTTACGCGTTGGACCAGGGGAACTGGCGGATCGTGATTCTGGATGCGGCGACGCTGAAGAGGATTGCGGAGGTTCCGACGGGGAATTATCCGTTTGGGCTGGCGCTTTCGCCGGACGGGGCGCGGCTGTACGTGACCAACACGGGGTTGTTTGAGTACACGACGATCCCGGGGGCGAGCGACAAGGATCCGCTGGGGACGGGACTGCACTTTCCGCCGTTTGGTTACCCGTCGAAAGAGGCGCGCGAAGGAGCAGTCGTCGAGGGCAAGCAGATTGCGGGGCTGGGGGATGAGAACTCCGAGCGCGGCAGCTCGCTGTGGACTTACGATGTGCGCGACCGAGAGCACCCGGCGGTGACGGCAAAGTTGCGGCTGGGAGCGAAGATCAGCGAGGTGGTGGGGCAGACTGTGGGTGGGGCAGCGCCGACGGGCGTGGCGGCTCAGGGGGATGCGGTGTTTGTTTCGCTGGCGCACGAGGATTTCGTAGCAAAGATCAGCGCGGATGGGATGAGGGTGCTGGTGCAGACGGAGCTTTCACCGTTCACTGGGCAGCGATTCAAGGACCGGCTGGGACGGCCGCTGCGGGGGGTGATGCCGAGCGGACTGGCGATCCGGGATGGACGGGTCTATGTTGCCGAGTCGGGGATCGATGCGGTGGGGGTCCTGGATGCGGCTTCGATGCAGGTGATCGAGCATATTCCGGCAGGGTGGAATCCGTCGGCGGTGGAGTTTTCGGCGGATGGGCAGACGCTGTTTGTGGTGAACACGAAGGGCAAGGGCGCGGGGCCGAACGGGGGCAAGCTGCACGACCCGAATATGCCTACGTATGTGGGATCGCTGGAGATGGGCAGCGTGAACGCGATTCGTCTGGAGAGCCTGCCGGCGGCGGCGGAACTGACGAAGACGGTGATTGCGGCCAACACGGCGGCGGTTGCGAACCGGGCGGCATTGCCGCGGCTGAAGCACTGCTTCCTGGTGGTGCGGGAGAACCGGACTTTTGACGAGGTGCTGGGCGATGTGGCGGGGGCCAATGGGGACGCCACGCTGGCGCGCTACGGGCTGGACGGATGGGCAGAGGAGGAGAAGAGCGCGACGCACCTGAAGGTGACGCCAAATCTGCATGCACTGGTGGGCCGGTTTGCCATGAGCGACAACTTTTATGTGGACAGCGACGTTTCGGCGGACGGGCATCGCTGGGTGATGGGGATCAATCCGACGCCGTTTTTCAATACAGCGTGGACATCGGGGTACGGGGGACGGCGGCAGTCGGATCCGGGCGCGGAGCAGGCGGGGCGCAGGGCGCTGTTTGGCGGGGCGGATGCGCCCATGCCGGAGGATGAGCCGCAGTTCGGCTCGCTGTGGGAGCACGTTGCCGCCAGCGGCAAGGGAATCCTGAATTATGGCGAGGGGCTGGAGATTGAGGGCAACGCGGAGCTGGACGGGGCCGAACCGGAGGGCAACCGGCTGTTTCTGAATGCGCCCTTGCCGAAGCCGGTCTTCGAATTCAGCGACCGGCGGTTTCCCACCTTCAACCTGGGGATTCCGGACCAGTTTCGGGTGACGGAGTTTGAGCGCGATTTCAAACTGAAGCTGGCGGCAGGGAAGGTTCCGGCGCTGATTGTAATTCGGCTGCCCAACGACCACACGGCCGAGCCGCGGCCGGGTGACGGGTACGCGTACCGCGCTTCCTATGTGGCTGACAATGATTTGGCGCTGGGGCGGATTGTCGAGTTTCTGTCGAAGACTTCGATCTGGAAGGATTCGGCGTTCTTTGTGACCGAAGACGACGCGCAGGGCGGCGTGGACCACGTGGATGCGCATCGGAGCATTCTGCTGGTGGCCAGCCCGTGGGTGAAGCCGGGATCGGTGAGCCACGAGCACACCAGCATGGGCTCGATTGTGCGCACGATCGACGAACTGCTGGGACTGGGGCCGATGAACCTGGAGGACGCGCTGGCGGGGGAGATGACCAGGATCTTCGACAGCGCGCCGCATCTGGAGGCGTTTCAGGCGCAGGCGGCGGACAAGCGGGTCTTCGATCAGGCGAAAGCGCGGTTTGCGCGGCCGAAAACGAAGGAAGAGGCCGCGGCGCTGCACGATGTGGACGACGCCGAGGAGATTCGCAAAGAGATCGAGAAGTCCGGCGCGAAGCTGCACAAGCCAAAGGACGACGACTGAAGGGGGCGAACGGGGCGCGGCCCGGGCCTCGGGTTGCGTTTTTCATCAAATATTCATCTTCCCGTTCAGGGCGCTTTGCGGCTGTCCGGCGGCTCGGGTCGAGTTGAGCGGATTGGCGGGTCAGGACTGCTTCGCAGGCTTTCCGGCGAAAAGCGGGCGGCGCGCAAAAAAAGGAAAAAACTGGACATATAGGCAAAAAATAGGGTAGTTTGAACGTCAACATCCAGGCTTTTCCCCGCTCGAGGCTGGGTGTATTCAACAACCTGTAACCGAACGCACGTAGGCTGGAGCCGTAGCCAACTCAAGAAGTTGAGACCGGCGAGGAATCCGGACCGTTGCACCGGACTCTCAGTTCGCTTAATGTTCCGGGCAGGTGACAAGGCCCCCGGCCTGAGGTCAATCCAACGTCTTTCTTGTACTGAGATCTTTTTCTCAACCGAACACTCTCCCGCTTGAACGCAGCCGAGATAAGACGGGAGATCTGCCTGTTTCACCCTTGTCTGTTCGACTTAAACGCAATCAACACATGCAGCACTCTGGAGACAGTGATCCATGCACAGACACACGCAGTCTTTCAGGCCATTCCTGCTGAGCACGCCCTGGGCAGCGCTCAGCCTTTTGCTGGTGCTCGCGCTGGCCTCGACGCAGGGCCGGGCGCAATCGACGCAGGGCTCGATTATCGGTTCGGTTACCGACAAGGCGGGCGCCGTGGTTCCCGGCGCTTTGGTCACGCTGACCAACACGGAAGAGGGTACGGTTCGCACCACCAAGTCCAACGGAGTGGGGGATTACCACTTTCAGGACGTGAAGGCCGGCCGCTACTCGATGACGGTTTCTGCTCCCACGTTTGAGAAATGGGCCGCGTCCGGCGTGGTTCTGGCGGTGCGACAGGAACTGCGCGTGGACGTAAAGCTGGCCATCGGCGCCGTGCAGCAGGAAGTGCAGGTGACCGGCGACATGGTGAGCGCGATCGAAACCGATACGCCGACCATCAGCGGCGACTTCACCACCGACGATGCCAACAGTCTTCCGGTGAATACGCGCGCGAGTTTCAGCGGCACCAGCGCCGCGGGGATTTTCAGCGCGCTGCCCGGGGTGCAGGCGGACGGCGACAGCTCCGGCGTCTCGCTGCAGGGCGCGCTGCCCTACCAGGTGGATAGAT
>Ga0209517_10008632_pt1 | contig 11880 bp, 8 predicted proteins | sample PeaSoiMetSII2010_FD_187695 | JGI IMG/M metagenome (GOLD analysis project Ga0209517, IMG submission 187695) | Peat soil microbial communities from Weissenstadt, Germany - SII-2010 (SPAdes) (version 2) | ecosystem: Environmental > Terrestrial > Soil > Wetlands > Peat | place: Germany: Weissenstadt...
GCTTTGTTTCGAAATCGGGCACGAACCAGTTCCATGGGAGCGCGTTCGAGTTCCTGCGCAACCAGGACCTGGATGCCAAAGGTTTCTTCAATAGCGTCAGGCCCATTTACAAGCAAAACAACTTCGGTGTCACGGCCGGCGGACCGGTCTACTTTCCCAAGCTCTACAACGGCAAGAACAAGACGTTCTTCTTCGCTTCGTACGAAGGCTTCCGGAACCGCGTGGGCGCCGGCAACGGTACCTACTACACCGTCCCGCCGCCGGCTTTCTACAAAGGCGACCTGTCCCAATGGGTAAACGGAAGCGGGGTAATGTACCCGATATACGATCCGGGGTCGCAGATCGCGAACTCGAACGGAACGTACACCAGGGCCGTGTTCCCGAACAACCAGATTCCGCAGTCACGATTCGATCCCACCATCGTACCCATCCTGAACTACGTGTCAGGCATTCTCGCGCCGAACCGTCCGGGCATCGTGCCGGGCACGTCCGGCTACGTGACGAACAACTTCTATAACGCCACCGGCACCAGCATCACGCCGAACAACCGGTGGAGCGCCAAGATCGATCAGAGCATCGGATCGAGGCACCACCTTTCGTTCTTGATGAACCGCTATAGGGACTCCTCTGTGTGCGGGCCCGCCGGTTGCCCTGGACTGTCAGAGCCGCTAGGCACCGGGACCTTCGGGTACAACGCGACACAGGTGTATCGCGGGACTTGGGACTACACGATCACTCCGACCCTGGTGAGCCGCTTCTACGGCGGGTTCAACCATTTTTTGGAAGATCACACCCAAGGGGAAGCGACGGAAACAGGCTCGGTGCTGGCGGCGGGTCTCAGCATCTTGCAGCCCGCGGGCACCTGGAAAGGCAAAGGCATCTGCCTGCCGGGTTTTGCGAATTGCTCGAATTTTCCCATTATCAGCACGGGCGATTTCAGCGGTTGGGGCAACAACGCCCCGAACGGCTCCGACCGCGAGGTCTTCGAACTGCACGAGGACGTGACGAAGATCCACGGCGCACACACGTTCAAGTTTGGCTATTTCCTGGGCGACAGCCACTACGACGGCTTCGGATTGCAGTTCGAGTCCGGCGGCATCCAGTTCAAGTCACAGAACACAGCCAGCCTGGCAAACGGACCGGGGCAGGCCGAGTCGGTTGCCGGCGGCAGCGGGTTTGCCTCCATGCTGCTGGGGCAGGTGAGCGGCTTCAACATGGATACGCCGCGCTACCTTACCGTCGTCTATAAAACGCACCAGGCGTATGCCCAAGACGATTGGAAGGTCTCGCGCAAGCTTACGCTCAATCTCGGCTTCCGCTATTCCCTGAATGTGGCGCCCTACGCCCCAGACGGCCGGTTGAGCACCCTGAACTTCACTGAGCCGAACCCGGTGGCGGGCGGAATTCCGGGCGCCACCGAATTCGCCGGGTCCGGCCCAGGCCGGTCGGGCAGCAACTCGCTGATCGGCAACTGGTACGGCGGCTACGGGCCGCGGCTCGCACTCTCTTATGCGATCAATAACAAGACCGTGATCCGCGCCGCCGCCGCTCGCACCTTCGGCCCGCTGGCCGGTATCGGGCAGTCCTCGCACCAACTGGGATTCGTCATTCGCGACACGGTGAGTGACCAAAGCGGTGGACTGTATCCTCTGTACGTGTTGAACAACGGCCCCGGGGTAAATATGACTTTACCCAATGTCGACCCCGGCGTTGGCGTCGGCATGAATGCGCCGTCCTACGGGAAAAACGGGAATAACGCGGACAGATCCGACGCTGAGTTGAATTACTCGTTCAATATTCAGCGGCAGCTTTCGAACACCATGTCAATCGAGGTCGGCTACGTGGGGACCCTGGCCAGCGATATCACGTCGAACTTCCTGGCCTTCAACCAGGTGCCGTTCAATTCCCTGCCCGCCACTCTGAGCCCGTTCACGGCGTCGGGACGAGCCGCGTTGGGTTCGCTGATCACCTCTTCCACCGCGATTGCGGCCGGTGCAGTCCTGCCATGGACCTGCGGCCCGAGTTCCTCGGGCGAATGCGAAAGCTTCACCCAACTCTGGGGCACCGGAGCGACCGTGACGCAAGCCTACAGGCCCTATCCCCAATATGGGACGGTCGACACCGGTAACGGAGGCGGCGACCGCATCGGCCATTCCACTTACCACGCCGCACTAGTCAAGTTCAACAAGCAACTGGGAAACGGGCTGACGATCCAATCCTCCTACAGTTTCTCGAAGATCCTGGACGATACCGACACGGCCTACCTTGCCACCTTCTTCTATGGCGACATGTACAATTTGAGGCTGCTCAAATCGATTGCCAGTTACGATCAGACTCACGCCGCGAAGGTCTCATGGGTGTACGAGCTTCCCTTCGGAAAGGGCAAGCACTTTCTCGGGAATGGCGGCGCAGTTGCCGCGATTGTGGGCGGCTGGCGCATCTCCGGCATCCAAACCTACGCCAGCGGATTGCCGATGAACATCGGCACCAATGCTGTCAGCTTCCCCATCGGCGAATTCAGCAACACCCCAACAATAAGCACGTACAAAGGCTGGACCCTCCCCTACTCGGGCAGATTCGATCCTTTCAAGGACAGTTATCTCCAGCCGCAGTCCTTCTTCCCGGCGCAGTCGTCAACCTCGTTCGGCAATTCCACCCGGTACAACCCGAGTTTCCGCAGTTGGCCTCAATTTAACGAGACGGCGGGGTTGTCGCGGATCTTCAGCTTTAAGGAAAGAGCGCACCTGGAGTTTCGTGCCGAGGCGTTCAACATTCTGAATCGCACCTGGTTCGGTCCCCTGGGGGGCGCTACAACGCTTGGAAACCCCAACTGGGGTAAGTGGCAAGCGCAGACGAATTCGGCGCGCCAGATGCAGTTGGTGGCGAAAATAACCTGGTAGTCGAGGCGCGAGTCCCAGGAGGGTAGACCATGAACAATCGAAGATCGTTCCTTCAGAGTGCAGGCGCGGGTGTGGCCGGCATGTTTGGTTTGTCGAAGCTGTCCGCCGCCGCGCAGACGGCCAGCAGGCCCTATCAGCGGCCGAAACTGAAGATCACCGATGTCAAAACGGCATCCCTTCAGGGCTTCCACGTGCGGCTCTACACCGATCAGGGTCTGACCGGCGATGGCGAAGCCGTGGACGCGATCAGCGGCGCGCCAGGCATCGTCCAGGGATTCCGCTTCTCGCTGATGAACCAGGATCCGCTGAATGTGGAGGCCATCTGGGAGCGCATTCGCACCACCGGCGTCTTCGGCGGCGCGCAAGCGGGGCAGTTCGTGACGGCCCTCACGGCGGTCGAAATCGCGCTCTGGGACCTCACTGGCAAGGCGCTCGGAATACCCATCTACCAATTGATGGGTGGCAAGATGCGCGACAAGATTCGCATCTATATCGACTCCGCCGTCGAGAGCAGGGACGATCCGCAATCCAAGCCGTTCATCGCCAAGATTATCGAAGAGGGATGGACCATGGCGAAAATCGATGTGGACGACGCACGCGATCCCGCCCGCTTCGATCGCGTGAACTGGACCGCCAACAACATCGAAATGGATCACATGCTGGACAAGGTCGCGTTCATGCGCGAGTCGCTGCCGAAGAACATTGAGCTGGCGGTGGATATGCACGCCCGCTACGACCTGCCGACGGCCAAGCGGTTCGCGAAGGAGGCGGAGCCGTTCAAGCTCGTCTGGCTGGAAGAGCCCGTGCCGCCGGAAAATATCGACGCCATGCGCGACGTGCGCCAATCCTGCCACACGCCCATCTGCTGCGGCGAGAACATTTACATGCGATGGGGATTCCGCGAACTCTTCGAGAAAAACGCGGTGGATATCATTATGCCCGACGTGCAGAAGTGCGGCGGTCTGGCCGAGGCGAAAAAGATCGCGGACTTGGCCCACACCTACTACATTCCCATCGCGCCGCACTGCCAGGCCTCGCCCATCGGAATGATGGCCGCCTGTCACGCCATGTCGACGGTACCCAACTTCCTGGTTCAGGAATGGCACTGGGGGCATCCGCCCGAGCGCACCGCGCGTTGGAAGCAGTATGTGCAAGAGGGCGACATCATTCAGAAAGGCTACATCACGGTGCCGGATAAACCCGGAATCGGCCTCACCATCAACGACGAGGCGCTGCGGAAATTGGCGCGGCCGAACAGCCCGTGGTTCGCTTGAGGAGGAACTGATAATGCTTACCAAACGGCTGTTGTTGGTGGCGCTGGCCGTTCTGCCGTGCGTCCAGGGGCAGGTGTTCAATCTCAGCAAGGAGCAGTTGCTCCAGTACACCGCGCAAAACCCGTTCGAGCGTTTCCCTGACGGGCGTCCTAAAGTTCCGGACGCGCTTTTGGAGAAGTTGCGAGATATGTCGGCCGAAGAAGTCCTTGGACTCAACCAGCGCGGATACCGCAACCAATGGGAAGCAGGCTGGCAGGTCCTGCATCCGGCCAAGACCATGGTGGGCCGGGCGGTAACCCTGCAACTCATGCCCCTGCGGCCGGACGTCTCCGAGGTGGACCAGGCGGCTAGAAGGGCCAAGAACCAGTTGCGGCTGTCTCACCAGACCGCCATCGACATGTTACAGAAAGACGACGTGCTGGTGGTGGATGCGTGCGGCGCCCAGTTTGGCGGTGTGATCGGGGACAACCTGGCGTACTACATCATGAAGAAGACGGGCGTCGGGTTTGTCATCGACGGCGCCATCCGCGACATCCGCGGCATCGCGCCCTACGACATGGCGGGATACTACCGCGCCGCCGTGCCTCCAGCGATCCACGACCTGATGGTGACGGGCATCAACGTGCCGATCCGCATCGGCAATGCCACGGTGATGCCCGGCGACGTGGTGTTCGGCGACCCCGAGGGCGTGTACTTCATCCCGCCCAGCCAGGTGCGGGACCTGGTGGACGAAGCGGACATCACCCACATTCACGACGATTGGACCAAAAAGAAGTTTGACGAGGGCAAGTACATCTCGACCGACATCTATGGGAGCCCCCACGATCCGGCCCTGATCCAGGAATACCAGGCCTATCTGAAGGAGAAACTGGGCGCCCAGAGATATGAAGAGTACCTGAAGCGCAGGCAGAGCCAGGGCGCCGGCCGAGGCGCGCCCGGTCAAGGTGCGGGCCGCGGGCCGCAGGGGCCGCCGCGTTAGACGATCATCACATTGCCGGCTCCGGCCAGTTGCCTCACGCGCTCGCGATTTCGAACTCGTAGACGCTGATGCTCACGGGCGGCGCCTGCGCCCTGCCCGGCAGCGCCTCCTGCGGATGTTCCACGATTTCGACGGCGGGCTTTTGGCCCGCTTGGTTCGCCGAGTTTACACTGGGAGGCGCAATCTGCGACAGCGTGCCTGGCCCGCGCAGCTTGATCCCTGTGACCTTCGGGCTGAACTCGTGGGCCTGTTCGGTTGGGTTGACCACGGAGAAGATCAGCTTCTTGCGATCGCTGGAGAGGGCCGCGGTCACATCGAGAGGATAGGTGGGGCTTCCGATGGGAACATTAGGAATATCCACAAACAGCGTGCCTGGCACGGCCTGTTGGGGCGAATTCCCGGACACCGCAACCGGGGCGGCATTCGTGAAGTGGTTCGCCATCATCTTCAGCACCAGTCCCTCCGCCGACAACCCCGTGGCCTCGCCCGTGTTGTCGATCAGCACCGTGCCGAGCCCGCCCGTGGCGCAACTGGCCTCGATCACATCGGAGTGACGGAACACCTCATTCAGGAACAGAGCGTACGCCAAAGGCGTCAACATTCCCGGAACCTGGTAGGAACCGAAGCCGGCCATTCGCCGGTTGCGGCAGCCCCATTCATCGAAGATGAACTTGATATTCTTCGCTTTCAGGTTCGGCATCATTTCCAGATACTTCTGCCACGCCTCGAAGAACTCGCCGATGCGGTTGGGCAGTCTTCTGGCCTGAGCCCATAGCGGGTCGTCGGAATCCACGAAGGACTGCTTCTGCGGGTCGTATTTCAGGAGAGGATACGCGTAGGTGTGCTCGGAGACGAAATCGACGTAATCGGCACAGTTGGCGAGCAGCCATCCATCCCAGTCTTCGTGCGACCCGAACGCGAAGGGCAGATCGTAAGGCATGGGCGGCTCCCACTCGCTCGGGAAGAAGTTGCCCTTCTTCTCCGCGCAACCGATGCCTCTCTCGCAGATGCTGGCCCCGCACAAGGTCACCTTGATTTGCGGGTCCACCTTGCGCATGGCTTTGACGATGTTGTTGTGTTTCACCCAATACTGGTTAAGCGACATGTGGCCGGCCTGCCAGGGACCGTACATCTCGTTGCCGATGGTCCAGTATCGAATATGGAACGGCTCGGGATGGCCGTTCGCCGCCCGCAGTTTACCAAGGCGGGTTTCGATGGAGCCGTTGCAGTATTCCACCTCTTCCGCCGCGTCGCGCGCGCTCGCGTATCCGCTGTTGATCGTAAGATCGGGTTCGGCGCCGACCAGCCGGCACAAGGCGACGAATTCATGTAGGCCGACGTCGTTGGACTCCCTTCCGCGCGGTGGGCGTTTGTCCCTATCGCCAACGCCGTCAGAAAAATCGTAGGACGAAACAAAGTTGCCGCCGGGCCACTTGGCCATCTTGAACCCCTGCTCCTTGTAGTACCGGATCATGCCAGCGTCGAACCCCTGCAAGTTATCGGCAGGCATCAAGGAAACGGCTCCGATGTGGAACCCGCCGCTGCCGGTTCCCAGGATTTCCAAGCGCGCGTCCGCAGTATCGGCCGCCGGCGTGAATTTCAACGCGACCTTCTGGTACGTGCTCGTCAGTGCCGGGATGGTTATGGTTTGCAAATCGTTCGGTCCCGGCCCCCAGACCAGCCGGACCGCGACCTTGGCGCCAGGATCTCCAGCAAGCCAAATCCGGCCGGTATACGATTTTCCGTGGTGCAGTCGCAGCCTGGACTGCTGAACGCCGCGAGGCTCGGAGCCGGCCAGCTTGACGCGCGGGCTGTGTTCGCCGACGAACGGCCGCACGTTATCCATCTCCACCGTTCCGGCCTGCCCAACCGGCCGGAAGGGTTCGCCCATGAAGCGGCGCATCATGGGATTCGCCGGCGGACGTGGAGCTTCGCTCGCGCTGGTAATTGGACTCGAGAACTTCCTGTCGGTCAGCATCTCGGACCAGACGCGCGTCGTGGCCGGCTCCATGTAGCCCCCGAAAATCATCGGATTGACTGGCGCACCGGGCTTAGCTGCATCGATCGCGACCTGGATGTTCGGGGGCGCGGCGAACGCCTTCCTCCCTTGCTCCAGCACGGCGGCGCCGGCCACCGAAGCCTTCAGAAGCTCACGTCGGTTCATGGGCATGTTGTCTCTCCTCGTCTTGGTTCGCCCCGGCGCGCCGTTGCTCTACTCGGCGAGCGCGGTCTGCTTGTACCGATAGTTGCGAAGTTCGCATCTACGTTAGCACCGCGCGCGGCTTCGGTGGGGCTTGCGAAGTTCGATGACCCGTCCGATTGGTGATCGCAAAGAGTGGTTGACAGATCCACGCCAATTTCACGATCCTGGCGTTGCCGAAATTGGTCAGTCCGGCCCCCAACCGTACCATTACTCGGTCCAACGGAATGACCGTTACGTGGACCGGCGGTGACCCGAATGGAAACGTTCAGATTCTGATCACCGGCAAGACACCTACTGACTTCGCCACTGCGAGTTGCATAGCACCCGCCAGCGCAGGAACGCTGACCATTCCGGCCTATGTTCTACTTGCGCTTCCCTCGGACAACTCTGGCTCTTTCGCTTTCTTTTCTGCGCAGAAATACACGGCGTTGACTGCAACGGGTCTCGGCGTCGGCTCAATCTCGACCCACATCACGGGCGCACGCTTCACTGTGGTGTTGAAGTAGCGAGACAGGCAGGTGGTGGCGCGCCATGCTCCGCACGGAACCGAGCCCCCGACCAGCCGCGCGACCGTGCTGAGTCGGGGGCGCTGGCCGAACGCCGTCAGCGATAATCGCGACGTGGTTGAGCCTAACCGAGCACCGTTGACGAGATTTGTAGCAATCCTCAACCGACGCATGTCCTGACACAGGTCCGCTTCGTTACCCGTTCACGCAAGTGCGCGAGTTTGCCTGCGTCCTGCGCAGATGCAGCGGGCCACGCTGCACTCTCGTCGAGAAGATACAGGAGAAGGTCCTTAACGGTTCCACTGCTGTACGCTCTCTCGGCCTCATCAAGCTCCATTTCGGTAATGGATTTCCCTGTCATCGGGTCGACAGTGCCGTACCGCCGGGCATAGATCCCGACGAAGAGATCGCAATTCCGGACCCTTCGCACCGACGTCACATCCGGCGGGGCAGCATCACTTCCAAACGACTCAATTATGACCAGATCGATATCGAACACCTGGGACAGCCAACGCGCAAGATTCTGGCGGATGTCGGCAAGATCGACAAACGTTGAGCTTAGGAATACAGATGGCATAGGGCGGGAGAAGGTAGCCGCACGGGCACGGGTGTCAGCGATACGGCGCGGCGTTGACGCACGGCGACCTTCGTCAGAGAAGTGATTCTACACCTCCGCGCTTTCCTGCTGCCAGACAAAAGAAGTCTAAACTCTTCTTCATCAAAACGCAACCTGCCGCCGGCCGGCCGCCGGCCGGGAATAGGACGGCAGCAGTCGCCCGTCGTAGCCTCTTACGGCGTGATGACTGTGACTCTGAAGGCTGATCGGCGTTCAGTGAAACCGCCTTTGCGGAGAGTCGGGGCGGATTAGGAACGGGAAGTCGGCATCGCAACTCTGGTGGAGGCCCGGCTTCGCCGACAGGATGGGCTGAGCTAACCACCCTCGTCATTCCCATTTCGACTTTACCGACGAACGCGCTCGTGGGCCCTGGGACGCATATGCTGGAATCAACCGATTATGTCAAAACCGATGCCTGTTCAAGATTTCAGAGCGGTTCGCATTGTGCTGGAACCTGACGATTTCGCTCTTGGCTCGGAGGAGCCCGATCCTCCACCGTCCGATCTGGTATCGCCGGAGACTTGGCACGCTCTCACCGTGCTGCCGGACGACGTGGCGATCCGGACGTCAGATCATAACGGGGAGGGACTTACCGAAGCCTATTCGCTTTGCTGCCGGTGGTCGGCGGCAACCGGCGATGAGGTCGACGCGCTGTTTGATCCGATGCTCGATGCCGGGAGCGATCTGGAGAATTCTATTTTCAACGCGCTGCACGGGTATTACCGAGCGGGATTCTCGGCGTTGCGGAGCGCCCTCGAGCTCATGACCATCGGGGCTTGCGGATCATTTGCCAACAACCGGCAGATCTATGCCGACTGGAGAAGCGGCGCGGCGGAGTTTTCGTTCGGCGCGGCGTGCTCCCGGCTTGCCTGCGAGCCGATGCTGGATCGCTTCAACAACGGGCTGCGGCGCTTGGGGCAATCGCTGTTCGACCCGAAGGACAAGACACGCGGGCTTGTCGGCGGGCACGCAAGGCAGTGGTATGGCGAGCTCTGCGATTATTCCCACTCGCGCCCCGGTTTTGCCGACGGCGATCTTTGGTGCAGCAACGGGCCGATCTATGTCGCGGAAGTGTTCAGGAACTGGCAACGGGTGTGGCTGCACACCGTATCACTATGCGCTGTGCTGGTTCTGCTGGCGCGCCGCAGTGCCGAGCGGAAGGAGATCGCGGCGCTGTTCACCGACAGAGGAGATATCGTTCCGGACGAGTTGCGTCGCGCGTTCAGCCTAGCGACTGCGGGATGAGCAACGAGAACACGCGAACAACCGGGGGATACCGCGAAGGAGCAAAGGAAAGGTGCGGCTGAATCGCCTCCGATATTAGGAACGAGAAGTCGGCTTGTCGCCTGCGACCCGCGGGGCCGCCACGTCGTCGCATTACGCCCCCGTAGATGTGCCAGGGCCACCGGTGGCCCCGGTTAAGTCCCGATATGGGAAGTGGAATCCGAAACGGGCGACGGCCTGTGCTGAACTGGGTGCAACCACCCCCGGCGAGCCTGCCGCGCTCCAGGGAACGGTGCAGTCGTTCGGATTTTCCGGCTGTGGAACTTTGTTCCGCTCGGGCCGCCGATTGCACGAAAGCGTTAACCAATTTGGAGAAGACGCCACCATAGACACAAAGAACTGTTGAACCAGAAGCGATAGAACCCCCTCGGGCTCGGGACTCCATCGGGGGCCAGCTCGAAACAAAGACGGGTGAAGACGCAACCCGTTCGAAAGAATAGGGGCTGCACAAATGGCCAAGCCGTCAACAAACGGGCAGCTAATTCATTGGAAGGAAAGGAATTGGCTCCCCGAGCGCTACACGAAGGAAATTCTTCAAGTTCAGAGCGCGGGAGACGGCGGTAAGTCGTTGAATTTGAATAGCATTCGGCAAATCGGCCGATATGTAGTCACGCGATCCGCAGTTCCGAACCAGAGTCGCGTTCCAATATCACTGTCTCGGAAGCGGCTAGCCAGAAAGTGCTGTTTTGCCGCCTGCCACACCCAGACGGCGCTATAGTGTTCTTTATGGCGAACCCCGAACATCTCGCGATTCTGGGACGGGGCGTCGAAGAGTGGAATCGGTGGAGAGTGAGCAACCAAGAGGTCAAACCTGACCTCTCCGGCGCATACCTCAGCGAGTCGAGTCTCGAGTGGGCGATTGCGTTCCTCGGAGACCCGTTATTCGAGAACGCAGATCTGCGTGGCGTCGATTTCAGCCGTGCGGATCTGAATCATGCGGTCCTAAAAGGCGCAAATCTGAAAGGCGCGAACTTGAGGGCCTGTCATCTCATTGGTGCCAATCTGAGGCGGGCCGACCTAAGGTCGGCAAACTTGAAATACGCCAAAGTTGAACCAAGTCAACTTCACTCTAGCCAACCTCTCCAAGGCAGATCTTGAGAAGGCGATGTTTTTGGGAAACCGTTTTGGCCCGTACCAACTTGTCGGATGCGCTTGGCCTTGAGAATTGCAAGCATGGCGGGCCCAGCATCATAGACCATCGAACGCTAAAGAGGTCAGGGGTCTTACCAAGATCGTTCCTCCAAGGGTGTGGTCTGCCCGATACGCTGATCGACTACCTTCCGTCTCTGATAGCAGAGCCGATTCAGTTTTCGTCGGTCTTCATTAGCCATTCGAGCTAAAGACCATCGGTTCGCGAAGAAACTTCACGCTAGCCTTCAGGCCAACGGGGTTCGTTGTTGGTTTGCGCCTCACAGCATTCAAGGTGGAAGGAAGATCTATGAACAAATCGACGAGGCCATCACTGTGTATGACCGCCTGCTGCTTATACTCTCCGAACACAGCATGAGCAGCGAGTGGGTAAAAACCGAGATCGCCAATGCTCGCCAGCGTGAAATCCGCGAGGACCGGCAAATGCTTTTTCCGATCAGTCTCGTACCGTTCGAGAAGATTCGCGAGTGGAAGGCGTTTGATGCGGATAATGGGAAGGACTCAGATACGCGAGTACTTCATACCAGACTTTAGCAGTTGGAAGGACCACGATTCATATCAGATGGCGTTTCAGCGTTTGATCAAGGATCTCAAAGCGGAGAAGCAGAGTCCGGCCACAGCCGCCAAGGGTTCCCGTAGCTGATCGGTGGAAGCCAGACTAGGCTCCCCAAAAACCATGGTTTCCAACCACCTCTCCGGTCCGTAAGTCATTGATTCTATGTGCGCGAGTTTCTTGCGCCACGAAAGGCTCCCCGGCTACACGAAGGAAATCCTGGAATTTCAACGCACTGCGAGACGGAGGTAAGCCGTTGATTCGACATGTGGTTCGTTGCTCTGGTTCCGGCCCTGCCTGCGCGTCGCTGCAGCATGCGCATTCCGATGATGTCGATCAGTCATTCCAATCTGATGCCGATCAGATCGGAGCGAAGCGACGCAGGGCTCTCTCAGTTTGAAACAGTGATCGACATC
>Ga0209517_10008633_pt1 | contig 11878 bp, 9 predicted proteins | sample PeaSoiMetSII2010_FD_187695 | JGI IMG/M metagenome (GOLD analysis project Ga0209517, IMG submission 187695) | Peat soil microbial communities from Weissenstadt, Germany - SII-2010 (SPAdes) (version 2) | ecosystem: Environmental > Terrestrial > Soil > Wetlands > Peat | place: Germany: Weissenstadt...
CCTGGCTATCCATACACGGCCCACTGGAGAGCCGTGTGCGGTGAAAGCCGCAAGCACGGTTCGGGAAGGGGCGGTTGGAAAAGGGCTGGTGAACAGTACCTCGCTGGCCGCCTACTTCGCCGAATGAAGCGTGTTCGAGCTTCAGCGACTCGTTCCGTGCGAGCCGGCTGCTGGGCGAAGTCTTTTTCGGCGGAGGACGTCATGCGAGCCTTGGTGATCTTGCTACTGCTTGCCCTTGGTTGTAGTAACTCCCCCACCCTTCCATCGGACAAAGATCCGTCCATCCTGACTGGCAGTAACAAGACCACGACCGAGAAGAACTCCGAACACGATGTCAGCAACTGGTCACGTTACGCTCCAGCAGAAGGAGACTTCGAGGTCAGTTTTCCGACCACACCCGAATTGAAGATGATGACCCTTGACGGCCAGCCAGTCCATGTTGCGGCGGTGAGACGAACCAAGGTTGAAGACCTATCATTCACCTGTCATTGGTTTGTCAATGAGAAACCGCACGAGCATGATGCAGGTGAGATTATCTATCTTCGTGGCTATCAATACGGCGCCGTAACTGCGGCGAAGGGTAAACTTATCGAGGAAAAGGAGATTGATCTGGAAGGCTACCGCGGTCGCGACTTCACCATCGCGTTCACGGATACCGATGTGGGACGGACACGGGTCTATGTTGCAGGAAGGCGAGTCATTTCTCTCGGCGTCGCAGGAAGGAACAAGGAAGCGACCTCTACAGGAGATGCACTCAAGTTCCTTGACTCGTTGAAGATTATCAGCGAGAAGCGTTAAAGTTCGTGCAGCGGCAGATCACACACGCGTTGGATAGTCTTCCAGTTCGGTGTCTCTTGCTGCGTGAACTGGTTGCTGAGCGGTGTCTTTCGGCGGTTACTCAGCGAGGGACAAATGTTTGAGAAGAAAGTCCAAGAAATGTTCTACAAGAAGGCTGCAGCGGCCGAAGAACTGCCTTGGCATACCGAAAAGTTACCGTCCCTTCTCGTGGATGCCGTATCGCGCCGCAAGTCGGCTGGAAAGGCTCTCGACTTGGGATGTGGTACGGGAGTCTTTTCTGTGTACCTCGCGAAGCAAGGTTACGAGGTGACGGGCCTGGATTTCATCCCGAAGGCGTTGGAGATGGCGAGCAAACGAGCCCAAGCCGAAAACGTGAAGGTCGGCTGGATATTGGCCGACCTTCTCCACTGGAATACAGCCGACCAGTTTGACCTGATCTTGGATTCAGGATGCCTCCACACGGTCACGTCCCGCAACCTGCAAAGATATAAACAGCAACTGTTGTCCTGGACGACACCTCAGACGGATTTCATCCTCGCTCATTGGGGAAAAAGACACTGGTTCGACTGGCGGCCCGTTGGCCCGAGAAGAAGAACGCGGCAGACGTTGCTTCGTTTCTTTTCGCCTGAGTTTCGCGAAGAAGCTTACCAGCAAGAGGTCATGACAGGAGTTCCTCTGCCGATCGGTCCGCACGTTCTGGGGCAGTCTTTTTGGTTCAAGAGGCCATGATCTGGACGGACGGCTTGTCTGCTGGCGTCGCACACGAATGCAAAGTCACTGTTAACCCTCGGTTCGCTTGAGAGGCAATGGTGATCGACACAACTCATTGCAGGAACAAGGCTTGCGATCAGTATAGTGAACGGGCGTCCAAAATGACCCTCTGCTGTAAGTCCTTTCCTGCGATAACGTTGCGATTACGAGCGAACCGAGGGTTATCCAGCAAGGAGATAGAATTCGCGTAGTGGCCAAACGACCACTGCCTGAAAGCGTTTGTACACTAAATGCTTGTCGCCGTAACCAGTTTACTACCAACAGGTTGCGCGCCTTACGCGAAAGACGAGATATTGGCCGGGAGCGGGCGATTTGTTCCACCATTTTTCGGCCGCCCTCCCCGCACGGGTTCATCTCACGAGCCGTGAACCGAATGCTTATTCCCGATCCCCTTGCCGGATCACGCCTTGCGCCGCCGCGCGCTATTGAGTCGCGGCATGGTTCAAGCCGGGGTAACACTTGGCGTCGTAGGTCAGGCTTTCCAGCCTGACAAGAAGCGAGTCAGGCTGGAAAGCCTGACCTACGGCCGCGCCACCCGAAACCGCCCCGTTCTGAACCATGCCTCACAATTTGTGACCTCAAGTTCGTAACTCCTTGCGCAGCCGGGTGGATCGTATCGTGCGAAGGGGTTGTTACGCTGACAGCGGCTGTTCCGCGACCGACTCCAGCTTCCCCCAGAATTGCTCGACCACCGCTCGCCAGCTCGACGGCAACCCGCCCTTGGCGTACAGCACCCGCGCATACAGCGCCGCCAACCGCTTCGCTTCACTCTCCAGCGCCGGCACGTCGCGGCCCACTCGGTCGGCAAACTCGATCGGCGTCTCGTCCACCATCCGCGGCAGGTCGTGCTCGAAGGCCCACGCCTCCAGCGCCTCGAAGCTGTAGCGGACCAGTTCCGCCGGCGACATCTCCTCCGCCCGGCCGTTGTGGAACGGGTTGCGATACGAACGGAAGGGCCGTGGCGGGGCGCGCCGCTCTTCGACCTCGCCCCCTTCACCCACCGCCTCCGTCCTCCGACCGCCGAACAGTCCCTCCCAGAAGGCCCGCAGCGATTCGAGCAGCCGCCGCGCCCAGTCGAAGAAGTTGGCGAGGTAGCGCAGTCCGCCGCGCAGGAGGAAGACGATTACCACCACGGCCAGCACCGCGGACACGATCCACTTCAGCACCCCTGCCACGTTGCCCAGGAACGACAGCGATCCGGACGACCGGTTGCCCTTCGTTGAGCCCCAGCGCGCCGATTTCTTCGCTTGCGCCTCGGGCGACGCCTCGCGGCTACCCTTGTCGCCGTCAGCCTTCTCCTCGCCCTTGCCCTGTCCCTGCTGCCCTTTCTGATCGCCGGGGTTGCCTTTGGCGTTGTCGCCGCCTTTGCCGCCCTGCTGGTTTTGGCCGCCCTGCTGCTGTCCCTGCTTGCCGCCGCCCTGCCCTTTCGCGTCGCCCTGTCCGCCTTGCCCCTGCTTGTTCGGGTCGCCGCTGTTGACCGGTTTGCCGTCCTTGTCCCACTGCTGCTCACCGGGACGGCCCTCGCCCTTGCCGGCCTCGCCGTCCTTCAGGGCGTAGTCCGAGGCGTTGCGCGTCTTCGATTTCGCCGGCGCCAGGTCGAGCAGCGAATACTCCGCGTCCGGCCGCGGCAGCAGGGCGCCCACCACCAGCAGCGCGACGATCAGCGCCCCGCCGGCCGTCAGCCAGGCGGCGGTCATCTTCTTCGGCATCTGCAAGTTGCGCTGGCGCAGGTAGCGGCGCAGGCCGAGGAACGCCGTCGTCACCAGCAGCCCGAGCCCGCTGGCGACGTAAATCCCCATCAACCAGAAGACGTAGCGGCGATGCTCCAATTCCTCGGGCGGGATGAGCGACTGACCGAGTCCGAAGATCGGCAGCGCCGCCAGCGAGAAGTAGACGACCCAGACGCCCGGCGGCTTGGTCTTCTTCCGCTCCGCGCGGTAGCGCTTGTAGCGATCCCACCAGCCGGGCTTCGCGTCCTTCTTCTTACGGCGCTTGCCCTTCTCTTCCGGCTCGGCGACCGGCTCACTCTTCTCTTCGGGTTGGGCGTTCTCCAGTCCCGCCGCCTGGAGCAGGCCGGTGCCGGTCGTCTCGGCCTTCTCGTCGATGTAAGTGCAGTCGTACGTCAGCCGGTGCGTGGACCACCAGACGATGCCGATCAGCCCCGCGTTGACCAGCCAACTCATCGCCTCCAGCCCGCCGGGGTACTCGACGAACTGCCCCAGCCCGAGCCAGGCGGTGAGGGCCAGGACGATGCCGTACAGCGGGGCGCGGTCGGAGAGGCCGAACTCCATCGACATGCGGGCGACAAGGACCGCGCCGAAGACGTAGAAGAACATGATCCACTGCAGCCGGCCCGCGTAGTCGCCGCGGTAGAGGATCTCCATGAGGAAGAAGACGAGGCTGCCGACCAGCGCCATGATAAGCACGGGGCTGAAGGCGATGGCCGTGTAATCGGCGAGCGTCGGGCGCGGTTTGTCGGCCATGGGACACCCCGATTCGTGCGGGCGAACGGGATCAATCGAACAGCAGGTGATGCTCGATGGCGTTCAGGAGGTCGGCGGTCATCTCGATCTTCTCGGCCATGTCCCTCGGACGGGAGATCTCGAGTTCTTCATCGAGGGCCACGATCAATTCGACGAAGTCGAGCGAATCGAGCCCGAGTTCATCACATACCTTGCCCAGCTCGCGAAGGTCGCACTCGCGCGACTCCATGATGAACGCACTCATCTGGTCCGCAGCGTGTCGTTTTTTCTCTCTGATTGCGCTCCTCTCGTAGCAGCGCACAACCCCAAAGAGGTTCAGGATCCACAGCAAATATCCACAGGTAGGGCACGCTAAATCTCCAGTACGCTGCGTCGGCTCAATACACACGTCGGCGCCACAGCTCGGGCAAATAACCATCGCTCACTCCTCCGGCGAATCCAGCTCATACGGCAGCCGGTTCATCCACTCCGGCCGCATGTCGGCCCCGTCCGCCGCGACCTCTTCCGTGATCGTCGGCGTGAACTGCCCGCGGCCCATCACCTGCTGCTGACACAGCGTCGGCAGTCCTTCCGGCCGCGCCAGGTGGCGCACGTCGCGGACGCCTTCCGCCAACAACCGGCCGTGCCCTTTTTCCAGCTCCTTGAAGTCCATCACCATCAGGATCGCCGTGACCGCGAACCCCTCGCGCTTCAGGTTGCCGAGGGCCGCAGCCGTCTCGACCGACACCTCGGCGAGGACGGCGATCACCGTGGCGTCGCGCGGCAGCCGGCCCGACGTCTCCAGCACCAGCCCGGCGAAGCTCATGCCGTCGGTCAGTTCAACGCGCGCCAACGTCTCGCGGATGCGCTGCAATTGTTCCACGCCGCGCCGCGTCTCCACGATGATCGGTTGCAAGCGCTCGCTCTTCTCCTGCATCGCCCCGCTGCGCCGCGCCGACTGGCGGGTGCGCGGGTCGTGCTCGTATCCTTCCTGGCGGATGCGGTCGGCGGCGTCGCGGCCGTTGGTCACTAACCCGATCTGCTGCCCCATCTCGTAGACGGCGTTGGCCAGCGACACCGCCGTCATCACCGCCAATTCGGAGCGGTAGGGCTCGCCGCGCGACGGGTAGCCGCCCGCGTGGAAGTCGAGCAGGATGGTGGCGCCGGCGATCGTCGTCGGCTCGTAGACCTTGCTGTGCAGCGTGCCGGTACGGGCCGTGGCGCGCCAGTGGACGCGGTTGAGCGGGTCGCCGGCCTCGTAGGGACGCACCCCGGCGATGCGCGTCGGATCCTCGTAGAGGCGGTGCGTCAGCATCACCTCGCCGATCGGCCGCCGCGACGCCAGTTCGTACCCCTCCAGGGTCACGATCTTCGGGTAGACCATGAAGAAGTGCGGCTCGGTCTCGACGCGGAAGCGCCGGTGCAGCCCGAAGACGTCGCCGCTCTCCAGCATCAGCGGGCCGACCTGGTAGTAGCCGCGCTGGCGGCACTCCAGCTTGTAGCGCAGCACGATCTCCTTGCCGGCGCGCAGCATGGCAATGTGAAAGCGCCGGCCCTTGACCTTCAGTCGCGGCGGCCGCTGTTCGAGGGCCTGGCGGGTGAGCATGTCTTCGAGCAGCACCCACGGTACCGGCAGTTTGCCCACGTTGCGCACGACCACGCGGACGGGGACCTGATCGCCGATCTCGGCCGTCGTCACCTCGCACTCGCGCGTCGCCTTGACGTTGCCGATCCACGAGCGCGCCAGCAGGCGGCTGACGACGAGGACGCCGAGCACGACGTACATCGCGTAGGCGAGCAGCCCCGATTCGAGGAGCAGCGCGGCAACGAGGACCAGGGCGGCGCCGATGTACCATTTCATGCGAACACGTCCTTCGCGTCGGCGTCGGCCCGCGCCGGCACCGGGGCGGCCACCTCGCCGAGGATCTCGTTGAGCACCGTCGCCGGGCTGATCTTGCGAATGCGGCTCTCCGGCCGCAGGATCAGCCGGTGCCCCAGCACCGGCAGCACCATCCGCTTCACGTCGTCGGGCAGCACGTAGTTGCGTCCCGCGATCGACGCCAGCGCCTGGGCGGTGCGGTACAGCGCGATCGATGCGCGCGGACTGCCGCCCAGCTGCACGTCGGCATGCTCGCGCGTCGCGTGGACGATTTCGAGGAGGTACCGGCGCACCTTGTCATCGACGTGGATTTCGCGGATCGCGTCCTGGCTCGCGACCAGTTCCGCGGCGGAAACGACGGTGCCGAGGTCGTCGATGGGGTGGCCGCGCTGCAGCCGCAACAGCATCTTCGATTCCTCTTCCAGGCTCGGGTAGCCCAGCGCCAGCCGGATGAGGAAGCGGTCGAGCTGCGCCTCCGGCAGCGGAAAGGTCCCCTCATGATCGATGGGGTTCTGCGTGGCGATGACCAGGAAGGGCGGCTTGAGATTGTACGTCTGGCCGTCGGCGGTGACGCGCCGCTCGGCCATCGCCTCCAACAGCGCCGACTGGGTGCGCGGCGTGGCCCGGTTGATCTCGTCGGCCAGGACCGTCTGGGCGAAGAGCGGGCCGGGGCGGAACTCGAACTCCGTCGTCTTCTGGTTGAAGATCGACACGCCGGTCACGTCGGTCGGCAGCAGGTCCGGCGTACACTGGATGCGCTTGAAGGTACAGCCGACGCTACGGGCCAGCGCCCGCGCCAGCATCGTCTTGGCCACGCCGGGCACGTCTTCGAGGAGAATGTGCCCCTCACAAAGGTAAGCGACGAGGGTGAGGGTGATCTGGTGGCGCTTGCCGATGATCACCTTCTCCATGTTGGCGATGATCTTCTGCGTCGTGGCCGCCACCTCGGAGCGGCGCGATTCGCGGGGGGCGGTCTCGTTGCCATCGTTCCTGGACATGAGGCTCCCTGTCGGGCCGGCGTTCGTTCGAGCAAGATGGGACGTGCCGCGACGTCCGGAGCCCTCAGCATAACGGACGGGACGGCGGGGGGCAAACGATCGGCTTCGCCTTTCTCGGCCGGGCGGCCTTTGGTACACTCGCGCTGGGATTCCGCCAGGGACAGGAGGGCTCGGCCATGACACCCCTGCCGAAGGCCATCATCGCGGTCAGTTACGAGGAATACGCGCGCCAGTACCAGCGCAAATTGCGCCTGGAGAATTACATGGAAAGCGACGATCAGGCCACCCAGCGCGCGATCACCCTTGCCTGCCTGGCCCTGGTGGAAGCTGTTCGCAAGGATTTCCACGTCTTCAACGAGATGCTGATCCAGTACCCGCTCGGGGGACGCAAGAAGCGACCGGGTCAGGTCGTCCCCGACAACATGGTGGTCGTGTCGGAAGAGCCGCTCACGGCCCAGACGAGCTTCAACACGCCGTTGGAGCCGGCCGGCCCGTACTGGGTGATGGAGTACGTCAGCAAGAGCAGCAAGCGCAAGGACTACGAGGAGAATCTCAAGAAGTACGAGCAAGAGCTGAAGGTGCCGTACTACCTGACCTTCTACCCCCAGACGCAGGACCTCACGCTCTACCAGCACACGGGCGAGAAGTACGTCTCGGTCAAGCCGAACGAGCACGGCCGGTACGCGCTGCCGGAGGTAGAGATCGAGGTGGCCCTGCTCGACGGCTGGGTGCGCTACTGGTACCAGGGCAAACTGCTCCTGCTCCCCGCCGAATTGCAGCGCGGGCTGGATGACGCCACCCGCCGCGCCGATCAGGAAAAGACGCGCGCCGACGATCTTCAGGCGGAAGTTACCCGGCTGCGCGCCCTCCTGGGGAAGCGCAGCGACAAGGACGAGCCTTGACCCACCGTCTTTGAACCTGCGCGAACCGAGGCGGCGTCGGCGGGGGGCGCTGCCGACCGTGTACTTCACCCCGGCCCCGCTTGCCTGGCCACGCCGCTCGTGCGAGAAGTCGCAAGCAGATGGTTGCATCCTCCGCCGGGTCGGTTAGAATGGCTGCTGTCCCACCGTCCGTCGCCCCCCTCCTGGAGACCACGCCTTTGAAGCTGCACCCCGCCGCTGCCCCCGCCGACGCCCAGGCCGTCCGTGACCTCGCCGCCACCTACGAGCAGATGACCGAGCAGATCGGCCGCGTCATCGTCGGCCAGCAGGAGGTCGTCGAAGAACTCCTCATGGCCCTTTTCAGCCGCGGCCACTGCCTCCTCGTCGGCGTCCCCGGCCTGGCCAAGACGCTGCTCGTCAGCACCGTCTCCAAGATCCTGCACCTGTCGTTCAAGCGCATCCAGTTCACGCCGGACCTGATGCCCGCCGACATCACCGGCACCGACATCCTCCAGGACGACCCCGAAACGAACCGTCGCAAATTCATCTTCCTTCAGGGACCGATTTTCGCCAACATGGTCCTCGCCGACGAGATCAACCGCACTCCGCCCAAGACGCAGGCGGCCCTCCTCGAAGCGATGCAGGAGCACAACGTCACCGCCGGCGCTCACACCTACCACCTGCCCGAGCCGTTCTTCGTCCTCGCCACGCAGAACCCCATCGAACAGGAAGGGACGTATCCGCTCCCCGAAGCCCAGCTCGACCGCTTCATGTTCAACATCATCGTCGATTACCCGAAGCGCTCCGAGGAGCTGGAGATCATGAAGCGCACGACCGCTCTGGCGCGCCCCGAACTGGAGCCGATGCTCACCGCGGAGCGGATCTTGCAACTCCAGGACGTGGTCCGCCAGGTCGTGGTGGCCGATCACGTCTTCGAGTACGCCTGCGACCTGGTGCGGGCGACGCGGCCGCGGGAGAAGAACGTGCCGAAGTTCGTGCCGGAGCTGATCGCCTGGGGCGCCGGCCCGCGCGCCAGCCAGTACCTCATCCTGGGGGGGAAGGCGCGGGCCATCCTGCACGGCCGGCTGCACGTCACCACCGACGACATCCGCACCGTCGCCTACCCGGTGCTGCGCCACCGCATCGTCACCACGTTCAACGCCGACGCCGAGGGCGTCAAGACCGACGACATCGTCGCCAAGCTCATCAAGACCATCCCGCTGCCGCAGGAAGAGGCGGCGGCGAAGGTGGTGCGGGCGTAATTTCGCCGCTTGCGGCTTCGCCAGAATTGCTAAGCCGCAAGCGGCCGACCGCGCCGGCTAACCGGAGAATACCGATGTCGTCACACATTCAATTCGACCCGACCTCCCTCGCCAAGTACGGCCGCCTGGCCCTGGTCGCGCGCACCCTGGTCGAGGGTTTCCTCACCGGCGCCCACAAGAGCCCCTACAAGGGCTTCAGCGTCGAGTTCGCCGAGCACCGCCAGTATTACCCCGGCGACGAGATCCGCCACATCGACTGGCGCGCTTTCGGCAAGACCGACCGCTACTACATCAAGGAATTCGAGGAGGAGACCAACCTCCGCGCTCACCTTCTCGTCGATGCCTCGGGCAGCATGGCCTACAAGGGCGCCCACCACAGCAAGTTCGAGTACGCCCAGTACGTCGCCGCCTCGCTGGCTTACCTGATGCTGCACCAGCGCGACGCCGTCGGCCTGGTGACACACGACACGAAGGTCCGGCAAATCATCAAGCCCAAGGCCAGCTCCAAGCACCTGCTGCACCTGCTGCGCACCCTGGAGCAAACCGAGCCCGGCGGCGAGACGAGCATGGCTCCCATCTGGCACAGCCTCGCCGGCGAGATCCGGCGCCGCGGCCTGATCGTCATCCTCTCCGACTGCTTCGACCAGTTCGCCGCGCTGATGCGGGCCCTGCAGCACTTCCGCCACGAGCGCCACGAAATCCTCCTTTTCCACGTCCTCGCCCCCGAGGAGATGGAATTTCCCTTCAAGAAGTGGACGCAGTTCCGCAACCTGGAGGTGGCCGGGCACAAGCTGCTCGTCGATCCGCAGCGCCTGCGCAAGGAGTACCTCAAGAACTTTCAAACGTTCTGCAAGGACCTGCGCGACCAGGCGGGCCAGATGCAGATCGACTACCACTTGCTGCGCACCGACGAGCCGGTGGACCGCGCCCTGGGCATTTACCTGACGCGGCGGCAGATGCGCCGTTCCTGATAGTAGGATGACTCACCCATGCCATTCGGCGTCCTCAACCTTGTGATGCTTGCCGGCCTGGCGGGCGTGGCGATCCCGATCATCATCCACCTGCTCAACCGGCGGCGCTACAACGTCGTGGACTGGGGGGCGATGCAGTTCCTGCAGATCAGCGAGGCGACGCGCCGCCGCATCATGGTCGAGGAATTGCTCTTGATGCTGCTGCGCATGGGGCTCATCGCCATCCTCGTCCTGGCGCTGGCCTCGCCGTTCCTCGACAGCCAGGCTTTCGCCCGGATCGCCGGCGGGGGCGACCGCGACGTGGTGCTGATCTTCGACGGCTCGTACAGCATGGGGTTCGTCGATAAAGGGCCGTCGGCCCACGACGCCGCCAAGGAGTGGGCCACCGCCTTCGTCAACGACCTCGCCGCCGGCGATAGCGTGGCCATCCTCCAGGCGAAGCAGCAGGTGGTGCCCATCCTCGGCACGCCGACGCACGACCTGGAGCGGGTCCGCGACAAGATCGCCCACCTCCCGGCGCCGGCCGGCGGCTGCGACTGGCCCGCCGCCGTCGAGGCGGCGCACAAGGTCCTCGCCAAGAACGGCCGGGCGCGGCGCGACGTTATCATCCTCAGCGACAACCAGCGCTTTGGCTGGGCCGACGACAACAGCCTTCTCCGCTGGGAATTGCTCGCCAACAGCCTGCGCGAGGAGTCGGAGGACAAGAGGCCGCAGATCTGGGTAGTGAACCTGGCGCCGGATCGCCCGCCGGTGCCGCCCAACTGGTCGCTGGCCCCGGTGCGGGCCAGCCGGGCGGTGGCCTCCGTCGGGCAGCAGATCACCTTCCGCACCGCCCTGGAAATCCGCGGCCAGGAGGAGTACGGGCCGCCGCACGACCTTCGCGTCGAGGTGGACGGCAACCCCGCGACCACCGACCTCAAGGCGCCGACCTCGGCCAAGCTCGAGAAGGGGCAGGTGCCGCTCTCCTTCCGCCACCGCTTCAACACGGCGGGGACGCACCTGGTCAGCGTCATCGTCGAGCCCGACCCGCCCGCGGCCGAGCGCCCCGCCGGCTATGTCGTCAAGGACCGCCTGCCCGGCGACAACCGCCAGGAGTTCGCCATCGAGGTGTTGCCCGCCCTGCCGGTGCTGCTGATCGACGGCGACGACCGGGCCGACGTGAAGCAGCGCGGCACCGACTTTTTGCGCGACGCCCTTGCCCCGGCGCGCGACCTGACCCCCGCCGTGCTGGTCAAGGTGGTCCGCATCAGCAACTTCGACGCCGACGACCTCAGTGCCCCGGTCGGCAAGGAGCCGCACACCCGGCCGCGCGTCCTGATCCTGTCCAACGTGGCCAGGCTGTCGGGCGCCCAGCAGGAAGCCGTCACCAACTTCCTCACGGGCGGCGGTGGGGTGCTGGTGACGCTCGGCGAGCGCGTCGATGCCAAGCACTACAATGACGACCTGTATCGGAATGGACAGGGCTGGTTGCCGGCGCGGCTGGAAGACGTGGCCGGCGACGAGGCGCACCCCGAAAAGGCCGTCGCCCCACTGGCGTCGAGCCTCTTTCACCCGGCCGTCGATATCTTCCGCGACGTGCCGGTCGGCGGCCTCGGCGAGGTGCGCTTCCCGCGCTGGTGGAAGGTGACGACGCCCGGCCGCAACAGCGGCAGCGTCCCCTTCGCCCTGCTCAACAGCACCGACCCGCTCTTCGTCGAGAAGTCGTTCCGCAACGGCCGCGTCATCCTGGCCGCGGTGCCGCTGGACAGGTCGTGGCGCACCAACCTGACCGAGCTGCCGGCCTTCGTGCCGCTGGCCCACGAATTGGCCTACTATCTCGGTGCCGTGCGCGCGGCCGAGCACAACCTCCAGCCGGG
>Ga0209517_10008639_pt1 | contig 11873 bp, 7 predicted proteins | sample PeaSoiMetSII2010_FD_187695 | JGI IMG/M metagenome (GOLD analysis project Ga0209517, IMG submission 187695) | Peat soil microbial communities from Weissenstadt, Germany - SII-2010 (SPAdes) (version 2) | ecosystem: Environmental > Terrestrial > Soil > Wetlands > Peat | place: Germany: Weissenstadt...
CGTCAGCAGCAAGATGGCCCTGGCCATCGAGAACGCGCTCAAGTACGCGCAGGCCGAGAATTCAGCCACCACCGACTACCTCACTGGGCTGCCCAACGCCCGCTCGTTGTTCCTGCAGCTCGATCGCGAACTGGCCCGCTGCAAACGCGACAAGTCCACCCTGACCGTCATGGTTTCCGACATGGACGGTTTCAAGCAGGTGAACGACCGTTTCGGACACCTGGAAGGCAATCGCGTGCTGCGACTTTTCGCCCAGGCGCTCAAAGACAGCTGCCGCGAATACGACTACGTCGCGCGCATGGGGGGGGACGAGTTCGTCGTGATCGCTCCCGGACTGGCGGCCGATACGGCGGGAAAGAAGTCGGAGCAGATGCGGGTCCTGGCCAAGCAGGCCGGAGCCGAAGTCTGCGGCGAGGAAATTCTCTCGCTCAGCGTGGGACGCGCCATATATCCAGAAGACGGCCTGGATGCGGAACATCTGCTGGCCGAGGCCGACCGCCGCATGTATCTGGAAAAGCAGAAGCAGCTTTCCTACAAGGATCGCCGCCTGCATCCCCGGCTCAAGTGCCGGGTCACGATCGAAATGCAAACCGAAGCGGGCAGCGCGCCCGTGTTCGCCAATCTCACCGACATCAGCATGGGCGGCTGCTACCTCGAGACCAGCGCGATTCTGTCCCCGGGCAGCAAGATCAAGCTGGGCTTCTCCATGGATGACGGCACCCTGGCCAATGAAGGTGTGGTGGTGCGGCTCGATCCCGGCTCCGGAGTCGCGGTGCAGTTCCGCGAAGTGAACCGCGAAGGCCGCGAGCGCATGTTCAAGATTCTGGAGTTCGTGCAGAAAGCGACCGCGTTTTACAACAACCGCTACTTCGAGAATCTGCTCAAGCGCTGATCAGCGGCTTTCTACCCGCGCTGTCTTGCCTGTCGGAAAGTTCTCATCAACTGAGAGCATTTTCACGGTTGCTGTAGCTCATTACGAATTGTCATCAGCCCATTACGAACTGTCATCCCGAGCGGAGCGAGGGATCTGGGGGTTTGCCCGCGGCGGCGATGCCGGTGGTGCAAGCTAGAACCTGGATCCCTCGCGACGCTCGGGATGACAAAGGCCTTTAGTCCACGCTATAGCTGAAAACGGCGGCGGGCTACCAGGAGAGGCATCGAAGGTCTCTGGGGGCAGGCGTAAGTATCGCGATTCGGGACTTTTACCGTTGAAACAGCATTAAGCAGCACATACGTATATCAGAGTACGTACAGAGTTATACGTATAATGAATTTCTCTGACGTTGTGCGCCTAATTCAGAGCTGCTCATCTCCCAGAATGCCCTTTCCGGGGGCGGAAACGGCCCTGGCATCGACGACAGGGGCCGCGCTCATGGAAAGCATCAGCCGCAATGAATTTCGCGCTCCAGCGGCTTCTAATCGCGTCCTACGAATTTTCAACGACTTACACGGGAACTCAACGACTTGCACGAAGACTCAACGAGTTGCAGGCTTTGCGGAAGGAAGTTTGGGAACTGGTGCAGTTTAGCGCGTTTGGCAACCTTTAGATCGGCGTCATCCCGAAGCCCCGCGCTTTCACCAGCGGGGCGAGGGATCTCGCGTACAGTATATGCGCACGTTGCCCACGCGAGATCCTTCGCTCCGCCTGAAAAACGGCTACGCTCAGGATGACGCCGTTTTCAGAATTTAAACTGCATCACTACCTTGCTTTTTGAATTTCCGAGGTCAACACCCGGGGGCGAAGGGACTGCGGCTCATAAATCCGCGCCGCCGGGACAGCCGAGGGCGTCTGTCCCCACATCTAGCTGGGGAAGTCCCAGCCTTCCTCTCGCATCTTTTTGTTGGACCACTGCTGCAGCTGTTCGAACAGGGCAGGCTCGATGACGGCGAAGCGGATGCCGACGCGGCCTTCGTCGCCAATCCACATCAGGCGGGCCTTCGCCTGGAAGAGAGCATTGCTGTCGGGCAGGACGAAGCTTACATCCAGCAGCCCGGCGAAGCGCAGCGGATCCTGCAGGCAGTCCAGACCCATGCCGCCGGTGCTCAGGTTGACCGCCTGCGCGCGGATTTCGTCGCCGCGGGAGTTCTTGATGGTGACTGGAATCTCGACCCGGGCGCGGAAGAATTTCTGCTGTTCGTTGCTGATGACGCCGAGCGGGGCCGCACTGTCGGCTTGCGCGAAGGTGATGTTGTATTCCTTCAGCTTGCGGCTGAGCGTACGCCGCGATATTCCCAGTTGCTCGGCGGCGAGGGCGCGGTGTCCGCCGGTGCGCTCCAGAGCCTTCAGGATCATCTGCTCTTCCATACTGTCCAGGTTGCCGACGGGCATGGAGGCGGTTTGGCGCAGGGCTACGGGTTCGCCGGTGAGCGCGGCATTCAGCCGCGAGAAGTCAATCTCCGTCCCAGACGATTCCATGGCCAGCTTGGCGACCAGGTTGCGCAGTTCCCGGATGTTGCCGGGCCAGGAATGAGAAAGAAGCGCGGAAATGGCTTGCGGCGAAAAGCCCTTGCCCGGAGCTTTCAGGCGCAGGAAATGTTCCGCCAGGGCGACGATATCTTCCGGCCGCTCCCGGAGCGGGGGGACGCGAAGCTGGAACTGGCCCAGACGATGAAACAAATCCTGGCGGAAGCGTCCGCCCTTCACCGCGGCTTCGAGATCCTGGTTGGTGGCGGCGACGATGCGCACGTCCACCTTGATCTTGCGATGTCCACCCAGCCGGTAGAAAGGCTGGCCATCGAGCACGCGCAGCAACTTGACCTGGGTTTGCAACTGCAGGTCGCCGACTTCGTCGAGAAGGAGCGTGCCCTTGTCGGCCAGCTCGAAAAGGCCGGGCTTGGAGGAATCGGCGCCGCTGAAAGCCCCTTTCTCGTAACCGAAAAGTTCGCTTTCAACGAGATTCTCCGGCAGCGCAGCGCAGTTGATGTCAACCCAGGTGCGGCTGCGGCGCGGCGACATTTCGTGAATGGTGCGCGCGATCAGTTCCTTGCCGGCGCCCGTCTCGCCGGTGATCAGCACGGTCTCGGTGACCCCGGCCACGCGTTCCACCAACTCCATGAAGCGGTGCATGACCGTGCTGGCAAGAATGAACTGCGTGTCGTCAATCTTGCGGGAGACGATGCCCGGCGGGGCGGAAGACTCGGTGCCGGCAGCGGCCGTGGAAGACACGGAAGTTTTTAAGGCAGGAGCAACAAGCGCGACCAGCGCCACCGGTTTGGAAGCGGCATCGCGCAGCAGCGCGGCGGAAAACTGAACCGGGAAACCCTCCCCCGCCTTCGGGCACGCGAACAGGCTGGAATGATAGTCGCCCTGGGTAGAAACCGCGGTGAGGACCTCCTCCCGCAGGTAAGCCGGGTCGTTGTGAGATAGATCGTGGCGGTCGGGTTTGGCAGCTGGCACGAACAGCGTCGAAAAATTGCGCCCCAGCAGTTCCTGGGGCTGGTAGCCGACCAGTTGACTGAAAGACGGGCTGCAGGCAGTGAAGTTTCCCGCCAGATCGCAGGAAAACACGGCCATCGGGGCCGGCGTCGTCCGCTGCGGAGCCGCTGTGGTGCCCTCGTTTCGGACGCCGGTAACGGCCTTCTGCGGGCCAGGATTTCGCTGTTCAGTCGGCATGTAGTGGCGTTTGGGATGATGTTGACACACGCGGGCGGCTAAGACCGAGAAGCGTCTGACTTCGGGAGTAACCAAGGTAATGAATTTCTAATCGCTTGGCCGCCAGCGGCATGACTTGGCATCTCTCCCATCGCCTCTGCCCCGTCGCCAGTGCTCGGCCGGCGAAAGGACATGGTTTGCCCATTACCTCGGTAAGCTACTGAAAGCTCAATCCCTGCAATAAGATTCGTAGGAAGTAATCTGGGGACGAGGAGAATTTGACCATGCTGGCTCGAAGAATCGTGCGGCATGGGCTCACCTTGGCGGCCACGGTGCTGCTGGGGGGCTTCCTGGCAGCGACGCTGGTGCGGCTGGCGCCGGGCTTTGCCGTCGACGAACAGCAGCTTGATCCCCGCCTGAATTCGGAGAGCATTCGCGCCCTCCGCGAGACGCGGCTGGAACAGCGCAACATTTTCCGCTTCTACTTCCATTCCTTCGAGCGCGCGGCGCATGGCGACCTGGGCACCTCCGTTTCCCTGGGCCAGCCGGTAAGCCGGCTGCTGCGCCAGCGGGTGCCGCTGACGGTGCGGCTGGTCGGCATCGGATTGCTGCTGAGTTGGACGGTGGCGATGGCGCTTGCCCTGAGCGCTGCGTGGCTGCGAGTCTCGGCCTACGACGCGGTGACCACGATCATCACGGGGACATTTCTTTGCCTTCCGGCAGCCGTGCTGGCGCTGTTGTCGGTGCTGTGGAACGTGCCGGGATCGCTGGCTATCGGCCTGATCGTCTTCCCGCGCGTCTATCGCTACGCGCGCAATCTGCTGGCGAAGGCGTATGGCCTGCCGCACATCACGACGGCTCGGGCCAAGGGTCTGAGCGAGTTGCGGATTCTGTTCTGGCACGTCATTCCGGTGGCTGGGCCGCAGTTGCTCGCGGTCGCGGGAGTGTCGGTGAGCATCGCTGTAGGCGCGGCGATTCCGGTGGAAGCGCTCTGCGGGCTGGCGGGCGTCGGACAACTAGCCTGGCAGGCGGCGCTGGCTCGCGACCTGCCGTTGCTGGTGAACATCACGATTCTGGTCACAATGGTTACCTTGCTGGCCAATTCCGGGGCCGATGTGATCGGGCATATGCTGCGAGGTCAGCCGGCATGAGCCTCTGGCGCGGAGTGGCGATTGCCGTGTTGCTGCTGGTGGTGGGTGTGTCGGTGGCGGCGCCCTGGCTGGCTCCGGCGGGGTATGCGCGGCAGTATCGCGAGGCGGCGAGTGCGTCTCCATCGCGGGCGCACTGGCTGGGTACCGACGAGATTGGGCGCGACCGCTTTGCCCGCGTGCTTTACGGGACACGGATTTCGCTGCTGCTGGCGCCGGCTGCCGCGCTGCTTTCGACCCTGCTAGCGGCGCTGGTCGGCGGCCTGGCGGGATATCTGGGCGGAGCGTGGGCGCGGGCGGCCATGGCCGTGACGGATTTGTTTCTGGCTCTGCCCTGGCTGTTCCTGCTGATTACGGTGCGGGCCATGATGCCGCTGAATGTGTCGCCCATGATTTCGGTGCTGGTCACGTTCCTGCTGTTGGGACTCTTGGGTTGGACAAGCGCGGCACGGGTGCTGTGTGCCGCGGCCGGGTCTTTGCGGAATTCCGATTACGTGCGGCAGGCGCGGGCTTCGGGCATTCCCCCGGCGCGCCTGTTCTGGGTGCATGTGCTGCCGAATTTGAAGCCGGTGCTGTACGCGCAATTCTGGATTTCGATTCCAGCGTTCATTTTGAGCGAAGCGAATCTCGGGATTCTCGGCCTGGGCGTCGCCGAACCGATGCCCTCATGGGGAAGCCTGCTGAAGGAACTGGAAGGGCTGGTCTCGCTGGGCGAGGAACCTTGGAAGTTTGTGCCGCTGGTCTTGCTGGTGGTCGTAGTCACATCATTTCAACTCGTGCTTTCGAGGCAGGAAGACGAGGTGACGGCGTGAAGGCGGGGAGGTTTATGAAGTACGCGAAAGCGATCGTGGTTCTGCTGCTCTGCTGGTTGTTCGTGCCGGGGCTGGCTGGAGCCCAGGGCGGAGGCGAGTTGCACTTCTGTCTGCGCTCGGAGCCGAAGACGTTCGACCCGATGAAGGTGGAAGACGACGCGTCGATGGCGATCCGGTATCTGACCGGAGGCGTGCTGGCGCGCATGAACCGCCAAACCCAGGCTCTGGAGCCGGAACTGGCGCTGTCGTGGGAAGTCTCGAAAGAGGGCAAGCAGATCACTTTCAAGCTGCGCAGCGGAGTTTCGTTTTCCGACGGCACACCGTTCTCCGCCGAGGACGTAGCCTACACGGTGCAGCAGTTGATGGACCCGGCGCTGCATTCGCCAACCGGCGATGCCTTCCGCTCGGGACCGGGAAACGTGGAGACGAAAATCATTTCACCGACGCAGATTTCGATTACCTTTCCCGCGCCGGTGGCGGGACTCGACCGGCAGTTCGATCAAGTCGCCATCCTCTCCGCCCACTCGGCCAAAAAAGAAATGGCGGTGCTGGGACCGTTCATGGTGGCGGATTACAAGCCTGGGGCAACCGTGGTGCTGAAGCGCAATCCGAACTATTGGAAGACCGATGCGCAGGGACGCAAGCTGCCCTACCTGGGTTCGATCCAGCTGGATATTCAGCCCAATCGCGACGTGGAAATGCTGCGCTTCAAACGTGGCGAGATTGACCTGATCAACTCGCTGGACAGCGAGTACTTCGACAAACTGGCGGCGACTTCGCCGCAGCTTGTTCATGATGCCGGCGCGTCGCTCGACAGCGAGCAGATGTGGTTCAACCAAGTGGCCAAGGCTCCGCTCGCGCAGTACAAGAAGAACTGGTTCCGCTCGGCGGCATTCCGGCGAGCGATTTCTGAAGCGATCAACCGCAACGACCTGAGCCGCGTCGTCTTCCTCGGACACGCCCAGCCGGCGGTGGGCCCCGTTTCGCCGGCGAATAAATTCTGGTTCAACGCCCGGCTGAAAGCCGAAACCTATTCTCCGGATGCGGCCGTGAAAGCGCTGCAGAGCGAGGGCTTCCGGCTGGAGAAAGGCGTGCTGAAAGACCGGGACGGAAATGAAGTGGTCTTTTCCATCATCACCAACGCGGGCAACAAGTATCGCGAGCGCATGGCGACCATGATCCAGGAAGACTTGGGGAAGATCGGCATGCATGTGAACGTGGTGACGCTGGATTTCCCCTCCCTCATCGAGCGCATGACGCAGACGTTCGACTATGAAGCGATTCTTCTCGGCCTGACCAACGTCGGCCTCGATCCCAACGAGCAGATGAACGTGTGGCTGAGTTCCTCGGAGAATCATCAGTGGAACCCGCAGGAGAAGACGCCGGAAACGGCGTGGGAAGCGGAAATTGACCGGCTGATGCGGGCGCAGGCGTCGTCGGGCGACGCCAGGAAGCGCAAGGAAGCTTTTGACCGCGTGCAGGAGATCGTGTTCGAGCAGACGCCGTTTATTTATCTGGTGAACCGGAATGCGCTTTCGGCAGTGGCCGCCTCGGTTGAGGGAGCGAATCCCGTCATCCTGGCGCCACAGACTTACTGGAACGTGGAGCGGCTGACGGTAAAGCGATAAAGGCTTGAACCGCAGACGACGAGGACGCGGAGGATTACAGGGAAACCCAAGTTCCTGGCCGCGGAGTTACGCGGATTTGGAGAGCTGAAACACGAAGGAATGAAGTAATGACGGAGAATTCACAATCCGAGATTCTGTTGTCGGCGCACCTGTGGTTGCGTTACGGCGACAAGCCTCCCGTTCTGCGCGACGTGGACCTGGACATCCGGCGGGGCGAAGTACTTGGGCTGGTGGGGCAGAGCGGGTCGGGCAAGAGCACGCTGGCCATGGCGATGCTGGGTCTGCTCGATGCGCGGCAAGTTCACGTGGAAGGAACGATCCTCTTTGATGGGTCGGACCTGCTGCGAGTGAGCGAATCGGACCTGCGCGCGCTGCGCGGACGCAAGCTGGCCCTAGTGCTGCAGAGTCCGCTGTCGTCGCTGAATCCGGCGCTGAAGATTCGCACCCAACTGAAGGAAGCGTGGCGGGCCCACGCTTCGGGGACGAAGGCCGATTACGAGGCGGCGATCCGAGCAGCGCTGGAGAGCGTGAGTCTGCCCGCGGATAAGGAATTCCTGCGCAAGTATCCCTCGCAGATGAGCGTGGGACAGGCGCAGCGCGTGCTGATCGCGATGGCGGTGATGCACCGTCCGGCGCTGCTGATTGCCGACGAGGCCACGAGCGCGCTCGACGTGATCACCCAAGCGGAGATACTGGCCCTGTTTCGCGAGTTGAACCGCAGCACGGGAATGGCGATTCTCTACATCTCGCACGATCTTGCGTCGGTTGCGGGAATCTGCGACCGCATCGCGATCCTGCATGAAGGGCAGATCGTCGAACTGGGAACGACCGAGCAAGTCCTGACAAATCCGCAGCACGAATACACGCAGCGGCTGATGGCCGCGATCCCCAAGATCGCGCAGAACCTGGCGGCGGGCAAGGCGGCAGCGCTCTAAAGGCGATGCGGAAAAACCTTCTTCTCTGATCGACCCATTACCTCAGCGACTAAAGTCGCCGTTGAATTTGCGGCGCTTATGGCGCGGCTGGAAGCCGCGCCCTTTCAAAGCGAACCTGGATCCCTCGCTGCGCTCGGGACGACAAGCGTCTTTAGTCCACGCGAGCGCTGAAAACGGTCCAAATCGCGCCCACCCCGCTGGTAACCGAACCCAGGGGACTGAAGTCATGTCGCGCGTTGCATGGGACATTCTGTCGCCTGCCCCCGCTGGCGGGACAAAGTGTCCCCAACTGGACGCGGAAAACGGTCCATATAGCCAATAACATCAATCGTTTACTGACTCTCGACTGGCCGTTTTCGTGCAACAGAGACCGTGGGTACGAAGCTCAATCTCTCCCCCATCTGAGAAAGAAGGCTGAGATTTTATGGTGCGGACAAAGCAATCAATCCAGACCGCGAAGCGCAATGACCGGCATAGCGCCGCTTGGGGCAATCGCCTGAGCATAGTTCTGCTCCTGGTAACGGGAATGGCGTTCGGACAGGAGAGGAATGCCGACAGCCAGCACGCGATTTCCAGCAGGCTCGCGCCGGAAGTGACCCGGCTGGTAGGCCGGATGGGGGCAACTTCCACCCAGCCGGTGAAGGTCATCGTGCAGTACAAGCACGCTCCCCAGGCCAGCGCGATAGCGCGAGTCCAGGGCCTGCGCGGGCAACTGTCGCATCACCTCGGCCTGATCAACGGGGCTGCGTTTTCGGTTCCGGCCAACTCGGTGGCTGCCCTGGCCAATGATCCGGAGGTGGCGTTCATTAGTCTGGACCATCCGCTGAAAGGCCTGGACGACTACACTGACGCCGCCATGAGCGTCAGCTCTGCCTGGAATGCCGGCTACGACGGAAGCGGCATTGGCGTCGCCGTCATAGACAGCGGCATCAACGACAACCATCAGGACTTGTGGAATTCCGCCGAAACACGCTCCCGCGTCGTCTACCATCAGGACTTCACGGGTACGAGCATTACGAACGCGTTTGGCCGGACCGTTTACGACCTCTATGGGCACGGCACGCACGTGGCCGGGATCATCGGCGGAAACGGCTACAAGTCGAGCGGCCGCTACGCTGGAGTGGCGCCCAATGTCAACCTGGTGGATCTCCGGGTGCTCGACGCCAACGGCGGGGGCAACGACAGCGAAGTCATCGCGGCCATTCAGACGGCGATCTCGCTGAAGAACACATACAACATTAAGGTCATCAACCTTTCGCTGGGCCGCGGAATCTTCACGAGCTACGCGCAGGATCCTCTGTGCCAGGCGGTGGAATCGGCGTGGCAGAACGGCATCGTCGTGGTGGTGGCCGCAGGCAACTTCGGCCGCATCAGCGTTAACGGCAGCAGCGGCTATGGAACCGTGGCCGCGCCGGGCAACGATCCGCTGGTGTTGACCGTAGGCGCCATGAAGTCCATGGGAACGTATTCCCGCACCGACGACCAGATTGCCAGCTACAGCTCGAAAGGTCCCACTACCTTTGACCACGTGGTGAAACCGGACGTGGTCGCTCCGGGCAACATGGTCGTCTCCCTCGATGATCACTACAGCACGCTGGAGACCGAGTACCCGCAGAATCAAGTTGCGGGCAACTACACCAACCACGACTACTTCACTCTGAACGGCACCAGTATGGCAACGCCGGCAGTAGCCGGAGCGGTGGCCCTGGTGCTGCAGCAGAACCCAAACCTGACGCCGGACCAGGTCAAGGCACGTCTGATGAAGACGGCGTACAAGAGCTTCCCGACCTCCACAACCGCGACCGACCCAACCACCGGGCAGACCTACACTTCCTATTACGATTTGTTCACGGTGGGCGCCGGCTATGTGGACCTGAGTGCGGCCCTGACCAATAACGACCTCGCGCCCGCAATGGTTGGCGCGGCGTTGTCGCCGAGCGCGGTCTATAACTCCTCGACCGGCGCGGTTACAGTGTCCTACGGAAACAGCAGCGTGCCGGCTTCGTCGGTGGCGTGGGGTACGTCAGTGGCCTGGGGGAGCTCCGTGGTCTGGGGCAACAACGTTGCCGGCAGTTCCGTGGTGTGGGGCAATTCCGTGGTGTGGGGAAACAGCACGACGGACGGTTTCAGCGTGGTGTGGGGCAACTCAACCACGTCGGCCAGCAGTGTCGTGTGGGGTTCCTCGCTGACCGGGGACGCCGGTTTTTCAGACTTTATCAGTGAGCAGTAAACAGCCGTGTGAATTCGAGAAAGGAGGAAAATCGTGGATCACACACGGCGAGTTAAGACATTCATCGTGGCCATGATGCTGGCCGCCGCGGGTGTCGCCGGGTACGCGAGCTTCGCCAGCCACAACCTGCACGTGTACTTCGCGTTGGCAGTTCTGGCGCTGGCGGCGGCGACGTCGCGGATGAAGGTCAAATTGCCGGGAATCAACGGCACCATGTCGGTCAATCTGCCGTTTCTGCTGACCGCGATCGTGAATCTGAGCACCGCCGAAGCTATTGTCGTCACCTGCGTTTCCACCACGGTGCAATGCTGGCCCCGGAAGAACGCCAAGTTCAATCCGCAGCAAATGGCGTTTAACGTCAGCATGATGACGTTTGCCACTTGCCTGGCGAGCCTGATGTTCCATGCCCAGTGGCTGCTCCGCATGCCGTGGAGTTCGACCACGCTGGGCATGGCGCTGGCGGCAGCGACTCTATTCCTGGGACAGACAGTTCCGGTCGCCGTGATCATCGCCTTGAGCGAGGGAAAAGCAGCCCGCTCAACCTGGTGGAACCTGGCGCACTTTTCGTTTCCCTATTATGTGCTGAGCGCGGGAGTGAGTTCGATGGTTCAGACCGTCAGCTCTCACATGGGCTGGCAGCTGGCGCTGGCGGTGTTCCCACTGATGTACGGAATCCACCGTTCTTATCGGCTTTACGTCGGGAGGGCGGTCGAAACTCCGCGTCCACAAGTTCTGGTCCGGGCTGCCAGCGTAGGCAGCTAAAGTTGTTCCTCCTCAACAGGGTGGCTTGCGGCGAGAGCCGCAGGCCGCCCTTTTTTGGACTTTTTGGACTACGCGGGCTGCGGACTTTGCACCTGCGCCGCCATCACGGGCAACTCTACATGGAACCGTGCGCCCTGGCCTGGCCGGCTCGCGATCGTGATCGTGCCGCGATGCTGAGCCACGATCCACTGAGCAATGGCCAGACCTAGCCCAGCACCTCCCTGCTCGCGGCTGCGAGCCTTGTCCACGCGGTAAAAGCGCTCGAAGACCTTGGGCTGATCTTCTTCGGCGATCCCGACTCCCGAATCCTCGACCCCGATGACCGCCCGCTCGCCTTGCTGCTCGAACGACAAATGCACGGAGCCGGGTGAAGGAGTGTACTTGAAAGCATTGTCGAGAAGGATATCCGCGAGGCGGCGCAGAGCAGCCTCGTCGCCCATGACGAACGTATCCTGAGCGGGGACCTGGACGGAGAATTCGAGATTGCGGATAGTGGCCACCTGCCGCCATCCGTCGCCGACGCTGCTCAGTGTCTGGGCCAGATTCACGGGCTGCATATGAAGGGTCTCGCGGCCGGAATCAGTGCGGGCCAACGCCAGCAGTTGCTCGATCAGAGCGGTGGTGCGCTCGGCTTCCAGCAGAACGTGGCGCAGCGATTCCTGGTATTCGGCTTCTCCGCGCGCCCGGCGCAGCGCCAGTTCAGCCTCGGTGCGGATCAGAGACACGGGGGTCCTCAATTCGTGCGAGGCGTCGGCAGTAAACTGAG
>Ga0209517_10008640_pt1 | contig 11872 bp, 8 predicted proteins | sample PeaSoiMetSII2010_FD_187695 | JGI IMG/M metagenome (GOLD analysis project Ga0209517, IMG submission 187695) | Peat soil microbial communities from Weissenstadt, Germany - SII-2010 (SPAdes) (version 2) | ecosystem: Environmental > Terrestrial > Soil > Wetlands > Peat | place: Germany: Weissenstadt...
ATCATCTTACTGCACCGAGGGGAACGGCCGGCCACCTCTCTCCGAGCCTTACCCGGAAGTCCACCACAGAAGCGCCTTCTGGCCCGACCATGACAGGGTTGAGGTCCAGCTCAATCACCTCCGGGATGTCGTCTGCCAGCGCCGAGACCCTCTGCACCACCTCCTCCAGCGCCGGGACGTCGCAGGCGGGTGCCCCGCGGTAGCCTTCGAGGAGCGGGAAGGTCTTCAGGTCGTGAAGCATCTCCGACGCGTCTAGCGGAGTGACAGGCGTGATTCTGATCGAGACGTCTTTCATGAGTTCGACGAGGGTCCCGCCCGCGCCACATGCGACCACGGGGCCGAACGTCGGGTCAGTGGTGGCGCCGACGATCATTTCGACGCCTTGCTGCAACATGGGCTGTACGAGGAATCCCGAGGCCTTGAGGCCCCGTGCGGAAAGACCGGCTATCATCCTCTCCGCAGCATCTCTTACCTGGGCTTCCCCCGAGAGATTGAGCACGACCGCGCCCGCTTCTGTCTTGTGGACGAGGCCCTCCGCGATTCCCTTCAGGACGACCCTCCCCCCTATCTCTGATGCAGCGCGCGCGGCGTCCTCCGCGGATGACGCTCGAACCGTCCTCACGATGGGTATCCCATAGCATTCTAGAAGTTTCTCGGCTTCCTCAGGGGGCAGCCATCCGGCTCCTCTCGCGAGGTTTCTGGAAACCAGTCCAATTGCCTCCTCCTTGCGGACATCCTGGAACCGTCTCGGCGCCTCTACAGGCCTTTGGAGCCATTTGCCGTAACTAACAGCCCGCGCCAAGGCGCGGACAGCGACTTCTGGGAACGGATAAGAAGGGACCTTCACAGGACCGTCAATCAGCATCTCCGGCATCCCGTGGGTCGCCATGAAGTTCGTTATGACAGGTATCCTGCCTTGGAGCTCTGCCGTTGCCGTAAGAATCTGCTTGGCCACGTCTTCCGGCACGATTGCAATCGGTGGGACGAACAAGATGACGATCGCGTCGATGTCGGAGTTCTTCGAGACTGCCCTGATTGCCTTCGCATAGTCCTCCGGTGTTGCTGAGGCGATCATGTCTACAGGGTTCCTTACGCCCGCCTCTGGGCTGAGGAAGCTCCTCAACTCTGCCTGGATCTCAGGCCCGAGCTCAGGCACCTGCAGTCCCGCACCCTCGCATGCGTCCGCCGCCAGTATCCCGGCGCCCCCCGCGTTCGTGACGATGGCCACCCTGCTTCCCTTGGGGACTGGCTGGCTCACGAGCAGGGAAGCCACGTCGAACATCTCGCCCAGCGTATCGATCCTTATCACTCCCGCCTGGCGAAAGAGCGCATCAACCGTGACGTCAGACGCTGCCAAGAGGGCACCGGTGTGAGACTGTGTAGCTCTGAACCCCGCCGTCGACCTCCCGCTCTTCACGGCGAGTATGGGCTTCTTCCTGGCGACCCGCCTGGCCACTCTGGCGAACTTCCTTGGGTTGCCGAAGGACTCGAGGTATAGAAGAATCAGGTCTGTGTTCCCATCCGTCTCCCAGTACTGGATGAGGTCGTTGTTCGACACGTCGGCCCTGTTGCCTACGGAGATGAACGACGACATCCCCAGCCCTTGTCGGTTGGCGTGTTCTATTACGGTTATCCCAAGTGCTCCAGACTGTGAAAAGAACGCCGTGCGGCCGTGCTTCGGCTGGAACGGAGAAAACTGGGCGTTCATGCTCACGTTGGGGTCGGTGTTGACTATTCCCATGCAGTTCGGCCCTATGAGCCGCATGCCCGACTCGCGGCAGACCTCGACGAGTTGCTGCTGGAGAGCCGCCCCCTCCTTGCCCGTCTCTGCGAAGCCAGACGAGATGACGACAAGGCCCTTCACACCCTTCTGCGCGCACTCTTTGGCGACTCCGAGGACAGCTGGGGCAGGGACGACCACAAGGGCGAGGTCGACGGGACCCGGGCAGTCAAGAACGGACTTGTAGGCCGTGACCGACTGGACCACGGCAGCCTTGGAATTCACGGGATAGACGGCCCCCTCGAACCCACCATCGACTATGTTTTTGAACAGCATCCCGCCGATGGAGTCACGGTTCCGAGAGGCCCCGATTACGGCCACTCCGCCGGGTTTCAAGAACTTCTGCATGGCCGAGACCGCGGCTATGGCGTCTCGATGGTCAAACGCCTCTACCGTCTCTGCCTCGATTGAGGTGGGGAACGTGACTCTCACCACACCGGGCCCGATGGTGACCGAGGTCGGGAAACCAAGGTCGTGCAGAACCTTGATCATCATGTGGTTGTCAGGGCCCATGAGTATCTTGAGGACATCTACCCCCTCCCCGCGTGCTGCCTCCGTGAGCTCGCCGAGGAGAATCGTCCCCAGCCCTCTTCGCTGAAAGGAGTCCAAGACGAGAAGCTCCATTTCGGGTGCTTCGGAGTCTGCTCTTTGAAAAGCGGCGTGCCCGATTATCTTTCCGTCCCTTTCCGCTACGAGGACGAATCTTCCTGGCCCTGGAGACAGCCTTCGGAGAGCCTCCTTCCTGTCGATGGTCTTGAGGAAAAGCTGGGAAAGGCTCTTGTCAGACAGCGCGGTCACAAACGCCTCGAAGAGAGCGACGTCAGTTTCCAGGCCCCGCCGTATATGGGCCATCGAACCATCGTCCAGCACTACATCGGATGTCACTCCCTCCTCGGCGACGGCCAATATCACACCTCAAAGGCACGAGACGCGCGAGCAGAGCCACGAAGGGCGCTAGCCATGCTACTTCGTTGGCGTTTCCGCATGGTTAAAAACATGGACGCGATTCCCATGTCTTGGAACAAGCCGGTTCGTCGAAAGGACGTCGCTCCGCGCGCACCTCCGTGCCGTATTTCTCAGGTCTGAGAATCGCCATGCTCGTTTAAAGGTCTCATTCGAAAGGAAAGGACGACCAGCATTTCCAGAAAGAGAAAAGGTCCCAGTCAGGCGAACGAGGAAGGGGGGAAGGTCGATAGCCATTGCTCCGTGGCGCCCCGAGGACTGCCCAGCCAGTGCCGCCATCCTTGGGGTAATTGCAGGACCGCTCTACCTGGCGGGAGAACGGTGGTTCTCCAGGTACAAGTGGTTCTCCGATCCCATAGGCCTTTTCCCCGGACACCTGCTCGGCGGTCTCTTCGGTCTTGTGATGATTGCTTTCTTCACGCAGAACACATTCGCAGCCGCCTCTGGAAACGCTAACTTGCCAAGCGGGCTGTTCTTCGGAGGTGGTTGGGCTGCCCTCAATCAACTTGGACTGGAGCGCTCGGTGCAGTTGCGGTCCTCGCAACGGTGTTCACGATGACGTATGCGACTCTTGGAGTAATAGCGTGGGCGATGCATGGAATCACCATCGATTACAAGAAGGAAGGGCTTATACCCCAATTAGATTGAAGATGGGCCAGTGCTCAGAGGGACCGGTGTGCGCTTTAGAGCTCGAGCGCCGCTAGCGCGCCTTCTTCCATGGCTTCGGTCACAGACCTAGGCTTCACGGCGTCTCCGACCACCTTCACGTTGGGGATTCCCGCGAGCTCATTGGCGAGCGCGATGTCTGACTTGTTGCCCACGCAGACAACTACTGTTTCAGCCGGGATGTGGTCGTTCCCCTGCTGCCCTTTGACCGTAACCCCGGAGGCATCGATGCGGATGACAAACGTGTTGACTACGGTCTTCACACGCAGCCCCTCAAGCCTGCCCAAAAGCAGGTTCCTGTCGTCTAGCGGCGCATCTACAGCGACCTCCCCAGTCGCCTCGATGATGGTCACGGCGTGGCCCTTTTCTGCGAGGAGCTCGGACATGTGCACTCCCATCGAACCGCCGCCGACGATTGCAATCCGTCCGCTCGCCTGCGCGGTCCCCTTGAGGAGGTCGCGCCCGGTGACCACGTGTGCGTCCTGCCCGATAGGGATTGGGGGGACGGACTGGAAGGAGCCGGTGGCTACTATGACCGCATCTGGATGCTCACGTTCCACAATCTCCCGAGTTAACTTGGTGAAGAGGCGAACGTCGATGCGAAGACGGTCGATCTCCTCCAAAAGATACTCTTGCAGCTCGTTCCAGCCTGGACGGTGGGGAGTGGATCCGGAGAGTCTGAGCTGCCCGCCGAGATGGTCGCTCCTCTCGAATAGAACCACTTGGTGTCCGCGCATGGTCGCGACCCTCGCGGCCTCCATTCCAGCCGGACCACCGCCGGCGATGAAGACCAACTTCCCTCCCGCCGAGGCGCGGCTAAAGACCTCCTCCCGCCCGCATTCGGGATTTACCGTACACCAAACGTCCTTTTGGGCGAATAGGCGGCTGATGCAACCCTGGTTGCACGCGATGCAGTGGTTTATCTCGAGCAGCCGTCCTGACTGTACTTTTCTCGGCCAATCCGGGTCCGCAAGTAGGCCCCGGCCGATGGCCACGAAGTCCGCATCGCCATTGCGAATGACGCTTGCTGCCAACTCGGCAGTCCGGATTTTCCCCACTGCAATCACGGGGACCTTGACGGCTCGCTTGATTGCGCTGGCGAGCGGGATTAAGATGCCGTCTGGGAAGATCATGAGAGGAAGCATCCTGCCGGTGGTATAGGAGCCATAGTTGCCCACAGAGACGTTGATGGCGTTTACCCCGCCCTCAAGACCTCTTGCTATCAGGACCGCGTCTTCGATCGTCAGCCCCCCAGGGACGATTTCGTCCGCGGATAGCCGAATTATGATGGGGAAGTTCGCGCCGACCTGCTCGCGAACGGCGGCAATAACCTCCAGAGGGAAGCGCATGCGGTTCTCGAAAGAGCCACCATATTGGTCGTTTCGCTTGTTGCTGAAGGGCGAAAGGAACTGGTTGATCAGGTACCCGTGGGCACCGTGTATCTCCACAAAGTCACATCCAGCGGACTTGGTCCTCGACGCGGCGGTTCCGAACGCGCCCGCTATCTCGTGAATCTCGTCGACCGTCAGCTCCCGAGGCATCTCTTGCTCGAGCGGGTCCGGTACAGGAGATGGGGCGACTGGCTTTAATCCAGTCACCTTCGAGGTTGTCTGTCTGCCAGCGTGATACAGCTGCGGGCCTATCGCCGCACCATGTCTATGCGCCGCATCGACCAAGCTTTTCAGGCCGGGAATGCACGCGTCATCGTGTATCCCGAGTTCGTTCGCGAATCCTCTTGCTTCCGGGGATATGAAGCTGGCCTCTAGGATCATGGCTCCTACCCCGCCTTGGGCTATCCTCTCGACGTGAGCGACATAACGCGGTGTCGCGCGCCCCTGTCCGTCCGCGTAATTGCGAACCATTGCCGGCATGACCAGCCTGTTCTTTATCTCGAGGGAGCCGATTCGTCCCGGCGAGAATAGAATCGACCGGTCTACCGCAGAATCCACTTGCACATGAACAGCCGTCGTCTTCCCGTATTTACGTGATGATGGCGATTCTCATGCCTGGGAATCGGGCCGCAAGTAATCTCCTCTGGCCTCCCTTCACAAACGGTCGCGAGAATACCGTTCAGGAGGACAGAGGAATCAGCCTGACACCGAAGATGAAAGAGGGTAGCGCCGCTCCCACCTCCTGGTCGTCGCAGCCCTCGCAAGGCCGATTGTAAAAAAAAAGTGCTACCATCCTCTGATTCGGCTCACGTCAGCTCAGTTTTGTCTTCACGCAGCTCAGCATCTGCTCAACCATCTTCTTGATGTATCCCTCCAGCAGAGGCTTCCCCAGGCTACCGAGTGGACCGTTTACGCTCACGTTCGCGCTCCATCCCAGCTCGGATGACGCATCGTCGCCAGTGACGCTGACTTCCACCGACCCGCTAAAGCCACCTCCTGCACCCGAGCCATTCAGCTCAAGGGTGGCGGAATGAGCAACGGGATCCTCCTTCGATATCTTGCTTGTCGCTTGAAAGATGCTCCTGATGAAGCCGAAGGAGACCTTGACCGTCGCGGAAACCATCTTGTCCTCATCAACGGTATAGTCTTGAAGCCCAGGCACGCATTTGATCACACTCGCAGGCTCCGACACGAAGGTGTAGACTTTCTCTCTGCCGCAGGGTATGGCGAAGGTTCCCTGCATCAGCATGGAGCGTCCTTCTATCCGGACTTAGTTAAGGCAAGCGTAGGATTCTCACGGCTGAGAATCATCGCGTTAGCTTAAATCTGGCAGGCCTTAGCCAACCTCATGAATTGGTCCTCTCTCGTTGACTGGAAGAAGGTAAAGATTCACGATCTCTCCCAGCCCACGAGCTGGAAAGCCCCACCATTCATGTGGTATCCGCCGATGAAGGTTCATTTCATCAAGACGCTGGGGGAGCATAGGGTGAGGGCTCAGTACATCGAGACCTCCATGCACTTCGGAACTCACCTAGATGGCCAAATGCACTTCATGACCGGCGGGAAAGACATAGCGAGCTTGCCTCTGGAGCACTACCTGGTTGACGAGGGGGCTGTCTTGGACATCGGGCCCTATGTCGAAGACTACGACGTCTACACGCCCGACCTGGTGAAGAAGGCCGCCAGAGAGGGGAATGTGCAGATAAAGAAGGGCGACATCCTGATTCTCAGGACAGGCTATCATCACTACGCGTGGTGCGGGGACAAACCGGACGAGGTCAGGTACATGATCAAGCACCCTGGCCCCGATGTGGCGTTTGCCAAGTGGTGCATCGAGATGAAATTCAAATGGCTTGCGGTAGATGCTAGCTCGCAAGACCACCCCTTCAATACCGTTATCCGCAACGCGAGGCCTGACCTTGTGGCCGAAGCCGAGGAGAAGTGGGGAAAGAAGATTGAGAGTGTCCTGCCCTGGCCGGAGAACTACCAAGTGATGCACATCATGCTATTCCCGCACCTGATACAGCACGCTGAGAACTTGGGAGGAGACATCGACCTCGCTGCCAACAAGAGGGGGATCATAGGCGCCTTTCCATTCAAGTTCCAGGACGGAGAGACAGCCTTCGCGCGCATTGTCGCATTCATGTCAGAGTAGTCCTGCAAAATGCGCGTGTCCGGAAGCTCGTGGTCCGACGTTCCAGGGCGATACGTGAGGAACCAGCGATGACTTCAGTTCCACCCCGCGTCGATGGGTCGACCGCGGACAAACTCGCTGAAATGGCGAAGGAGGCCGAGCTCGGAGGCGGACAGACAAGGATTGACGACCAGCACAACAAGGGCAAGAAGACTGCTAGGGAGAGAATCTCCTTGCTATTGGACGAGGGCTCGTTTGTAGAGATTGACAAGTTCGTTCTACCCCGGATAGAGGAGCTGGCGCCCGGGGCCAAACACTACGGCGACGGAGTCGTGACCGGATATGGGACTATCGACGGGAGAACGGTCTTCCTGTTCGCCCAGGACTTTACAATCATCGGGGGCACTCTCAGCGAGATGTCCGGAAAGAAAATCACAAAAGTCATGGACCTCGCCTTGAAAGCTGGTGCTCCTTTCATCGCCCTGAACGACTCGGGAGGCGCACGGATCCAGGAAGGAGTTCAAAGCCTTGCGTCCTACAGTGAGATCTTCTTCCGCAACACCATGTGCTCCGGAGTGATCCCCCAGATTTCCGCAATTCTCGGACCGTGTGCGGGCGGTGCCGTCTATTCGCCGGCCTTAACTGACTTCGTCATAATGGTGGACAAGATAAGCAACATGTTCGTCACGGGCCCTGACGTCGTGAAGGCTGCCTTGGGGGAGGAGGTCACGTTCGAGCAGCTTGGCGGCGCAGCAATTCACGCAACAAAGAGCGGGGTGTCCCACTTTACTGCGCGCTCGGAAGAGGAGTGCGCGACGATGATACGGAAGCTCGTGTCCTACTTTCCATCCAATTGCGAAGAACTGCCTCCTAGAGTCCAGACGTCAGACAGCCCTGAAAGAGAAGACGAATCCCTGGATTCAATCGTCCCTCTAGAGTCGAACAAGCCATACGACATGAAGGAGCTAATCACCACCGTGCTCGACGACAACGACTTTCTCGAGGTGCACGCAGCCTGGGCACAAAACGTCGTAGTAGGCTTCGGAAGACTTGAGGGCGGCTCGGTGGGTGTCGTCGCAAATCAACCCATGCACCTCGCCGGCGCACTGGATATTGACTCCGCGGACAAGGCCTCTCGCTTCGTGCGCTTCTGCGATTGCTTCAACATCCCCATCGTGACGTTTGTGGACGTGCCGGGGTACATGCCCGGGGTCGGGCAGGAATCTGGCGGGATCATCAGGCACGGCGCGAAGTTGCTCTATGCCTACTCCGAGGCTACAGTTCCGAAGGTCACCACCGTCATCAGGAAGGCGTACGGGGGAGGATACATCGCCATGGGGAGCAAGTACTCAAAGGCTGACCTCAACTTTGCCTGGCCCAGCGCCGAGCTCGCCGTCATGGGAGCCGAAGGCGCGGTCAACATCGTCCACAGAAGGGAGCTGGAGCACGCCGACGAGGAGAGTCGAAAGAAGCTCATCAAAGAGTACAGTGACACATACGTAAACCCGTTCATGGCCGCGTATAGGGGGATTATCGACGCCGTCATTAGACCGAGTCAGACCAGATTCGAACTGATCAAGGCGCTCAGGTCCCTCGCAAACAAAAGCGAGCAGCGCCCTCCGAGGAGGCACGGCAACATCCCTCTCTAGCCCTCTCGGCAAACTTGCTCTCTCTTCATGGCTAGGATAGAGTCGAAGAAAAAACAAGAGGACAAGAAACACAACATGCAAGAATTCAAGCGAGTGCTGATATCAAACAGGGGGGAAATCGTCGTGAGGGTGATTCGAGCGCTCGACGCCCTTGGGATAGAGTCCGTCGCGGTGTACTCAGATCCTGATGCTTCATCGCCGTACCTGACATACGCTGACAAGGCGTACAGGCTGCCCGGAAGCTACTCTGCTGACACATACCTCAACCAAGAAAAGATGATCGAACTTGCTCTAAGGACGGAGTGCGATGCGATTCACCCCGGATACGGTTTCCTGGCAGAATCTGCCGAGTTCTCGCAACTGTGCAGAGACAACTCCATCAAGTTCATCGGGCCCAATCCCGAGGCCCTCAGACTCAGCGAAAACAAACTCGAATGCAAGAAGATTGTGGAATCTAACGGAGTCCCTGTAATTCCATACAGCCCTGAGCCTGTTGAGAACGCCGAGGACGCGGCAAGGACTGCGACCGACATCGGCTACCCGGTGTTGCTGAAGGCCGCCTACGGAGGCGGCGGGAAAGGAATCAAGGAAGCGAAATCGAGAAAAGAAGTGAAAGAGGCGTTCGAGTCCTCGGAGAGGGAGGCGAAGGAGGCCTTTGGAAGATTCTCGGTCTATATCGAGAAGAAGATTACGGGGCCGAGGCACATCGAGGTCCAGGTCCTCGCGAGCGATGATTCAAGAGAAGCCATCCACCTTGGAGAGAGAGAATGCACGATACAGAGAAGATATCAGAAGCTCGTCGAGATGACGCCCTCTCCGGTCGTGGACGAAGAGGCCAGGAAGAAGATTACTGGCTACGCTCTGAGGGCCGCCAGCGCGGTACACTACTCCAACGCAGGAACATGTGAATTCCTGAGGGATTCGAGCACGGGCAATTTCTACTACATGGAGATGAATTCCCGCTTGCAGGTTGAGCACGGGATAACGGAGCTGCTGACGGGCGTCGACATGGTCGTCTCGCAGATCCAGGTCGCATCAAGGAACAAGCTTCCGTTATCCCAAAGCTCGATCAGCTTCAGAGGGTGCGCGATAGAATGCAGGATCAACGCCGAGGACCCTCTTTCGGGGTTCTCACCCACGACAGGAGAAATTGAGTACATGCGGTTGCCGGGGGGCTCCGGAATACGTGTTGACACCGCGCTCGCCGAAGGAGCGCTGGTGTCTCCGTTCTACGATTCGCTGATCGCAAAGCTGATGGCCTGGGGACAGGACTTTGACCAAGCGAGGAAGCGGGCTCTCACGGCTCTCCGCGAGTTCGCGATCGTCGGAGTGGACTCGACGATCCCCTTCCACATGGAGGTCCTTTCGGACCCGGCGTTCTCTGCGGGCCAGTTCGACACGGGTTTCGTCGACGAAGCCGGCATAATCCCCCGACTCAGACAAAGAGTCAACGAAGAAGAAACGACTCCGGAAAAGTTTGCGATTGCGGCATTCTTGCTCTCGAAGAGTCAACTTGGAGAGCCGGGACGGCCCCCCGTGGGGCAGGCGCCGCAGAGTTCCAGGAGGACGGGCATACAAGGGCGAGGTAGATTCATCGATGCAATATGAAATAACCATAGCGGGAAAGACCAGCAAGGTTTCCCTGAGCAGGTCCGCTGCAGTTGCTGGAGAACAGCACCTCCCCTTGGCGGAATCCTATGCGGCCGAAGTCGAAGGAGAAGGTCACACCATCTCGATTCTCAAGAGGGAACCAGATCAGATAATCCTCTCCTTCGACGATAAGGTCTTCTCTGTGCGGCAGTTCAAGCGGACCAGCTATTCAGTTTCATTTCTGATAAGCAACGAACTGGTACAAGCCGAGACCAGCGGGAGTAAGTCGTCCTTAATCCACGTGTCCACGACGGGAGGAATCGCTTCGCTGAACGAGAACGTAGCAGCTAACTTTCCGGCCAAAGTCGTCAAGGTCAACGTCAGGAAGGGCGATCATCTGGACGAAAATGACACGCTAATAGTGCTGGAGGCAATGAAGATGGAGGCGCTCATAAAGACGCCCAAAGCGTGCACGGTTTCCGAGGTCTTCGTGAAGGAGGGAACCATGGTCGAGGCGGGGAAGCTTCTCGTGAAGCTCAAGTTTGACTAGCCTCGTCTCCAACCCCAGGCAGGGAGACGCCCGTTTCCGGAGCACTCCTTTCGTAGTTTTCTTGCTCTGTTCCGGTGAAGTCACCGGCAATGGCATCGCAACGTTCTGCCCAATCGCACCGACCCGTTCGAGGAGGTCACGGAGAGCTGGGCAGGACAAGGTTGCTTCGCTTGATTCTCGACGCGATTGGAACTGCGAGGACGCCTTTCGCGATATCCAATGGGATGAATGGAATTGCACCCAGCAGTATCCCATCGCCGAAGTTGCCGTGCAGGTACACCTCTGAGAGCCAAGCAACACCCACAGCGTAAATGACCAAGAGCATGACCGCAACCGCGAAGGAGATGCGGACCATGCTGGACCGACCTGGCTTGGAACCCCTACACACAAGGCCGCCAACGAACACGGCAGCCGGGAACGAGAACAGGTAACCGCCGTTGGGGCCGGCCAGCACCTGTACTCCACCCGTCGCGCCTGCGAAGACCGGCAGTCCTGTCACACCCATCAATAAGTAAAGGAGGCACGAGATGGCGCCGTATCTCGGACCAATGATTGTTGCCGTGAGAAAGACGACGAAGACTTGTAGCGTGATTGGAACTGGACTTATTGGCGTGATAGGGATGCTAACCTGCGCCGAGATAGACAGGAGAGCCGCGAAGACTGCCGACAGGGCGATTCCTCTCGTCTTGGGATACGGAATCTGGGCCACGGAGGGGCTCACACAACACAGTCAAAAAGACTTTGAAATCGCCCGAGTTCAGGGTAAGTCTCAACCGATTCGCGGCTCACCCAAAGGCACGCACTTCTGAATCCATTCCTTCTGTCTATACCGACAAATGAATTTCTAGAAGACCTCCAAGCCACCGGCGGACTCAAGCGGATGACGAGCACGCTCACCTGGTCTGTTCAAAAGATCGGTAAGACCGAATCCACTCAAACGGTGGCCGCCAATCTTGCGAACGATGGTGCGGCGGAAGGGCTTGTCGTCGTCGCCGAAGAACAGGCCGTCGGAAAAGGAAGGTACGGACGAAGCTGGCTTTCTCCGCAAGGAGGGCTTTACATGTCCCTGATCTTGAGACCCAAGAGACCGACCGGTGTGCAGCTGCTACCAATTATCACCTCTTTCGCGATTATGGAAGGAATCAAGCG
>Ga0209517_10008642_pt1 | contig 11871 bp, 8 predicted proteins | sample PeaSoiMetSII2010_FD_187695 | JGI IMG/M metagenome (GOLD analysis project Ga0209517, IMG submission 187695) | Peat soil microbial communities from Weissenstadt, Germany - SII-2010 (SPAdes) (version 2) | ecosystem: Environmental > Terrestrial > Soil > Wetlands > Peat | place: Germany: Weissenstadt...
CAATGCGCTCAGGATGGTATTTGGGATAGCCTGCCATCAACGCTCCGAATACCTGATGAGTGTCGTCAACCTGCAGGAAGGCGTTGACTTTCTTGCAGTCCATCCTGGAGGCACTGATAAACAGGCCGGCCCAACATGTGCCTAAGCCGTCCGCCGCCGCAAGCAGCTCCATATTTCGAATTGCCAATGCGCAGTTAATCGGGGAAAGATGTTCTTGCCTTAATCCGCATAGAACGATCAGGCACGGGGCTTTTCGAAAGACTATTCCTTCCGCTTGCTTTGCGTTTTTGCGCTGAGCAATGATATCATGATAACGCTTAAAGTTGGCAACCAGCTCGGGCGCATAGCGTTTTGCGAGCAGGCGGCCGATTATGCTTCGGTCCGTTGCATATTTGAGTCCCTTATTCCACAAAATATCGATGGTCATTTCTTCTAATTGATTGATGAGTCTTTGATCCTGTATGACGATGAAATATTCCGACTGCATATTGCTTGCGGTGCCGGCATTCGTTGCAATCTCGATCAATCTTTCAATCCGGTCTTTAGGAACGGCCTCAGTCTTGAAACATCGGGTAGATCTGCGGCGCATCATCAATTGTTCGATATCTGCCGGATCTATGTTGCGATTGTCACAGCGGGAAATTTCTTCCTCCGCGATGGCTTGGTGTCTTATGGCGTTTTGAGGGCAGTGAAGGACACAGTGTCCGCATTTGCAACATAAGTCACTGTTGGTGACAATCACTTTGCTGGACGGGCTGCCATCCTTGCGAACAAGAACGTAATTGGGGCAGACGTCGGCACAAATTCCACAACCATTGCACAGTTCGCTTTGAATGTTAACCATTCGGACCTCCATCCACCGTATATCGGCTTAAAGTGGATTAAATTAGGTATAACACAATCCAAATAGCATAAGACCGAATGGCCGGAAAGTGATATATGAGTGGACATTGATCGGACCCCAGCCCAAGGAGTGTATTATGTCCAAGAGTGGTAAGTTTGCCGGTGAACGCGTAGCAATGGATCGGGAAAGGGCGAAGGTACTTTCCTGCGGCCGCACGATTTCCGAGGAGATTGAATCGATCAGGAAATATGGAAACCATGGGATGAGTCCGGTTCTGCGAGCCGCAGTTTTGTCAGCACACGGTTTTCCAAAACCCAAGGCCAAGGCGGAGAACGGCATCTTCTTCGGTTGTTACAGGCCCTTCACAAATCCGTTCCTGTTGCGTGACTACATTACGCTGTTGGATCTGCTGAGCGTGGACCATACCCATTTTGATCGTGAATATTGTTGCGGGTGGCCCTTGATTGTGGAGAGCACAGGCGAAGAACTCGACCGTGCCCGAACACTCAGCCTGGAATTCAACCAGCTCAACCTCGATCTTGCCCGCCAAAAGGGAGCCACCACCCTGGCCTACTGTTGTGTAGGGTGCGCGCATGCCGCCAAACATGCCTTCAAGGATACCGCGGACACCCACGTTTACATTGTCGACCTGATTCTCGACAAGATTGACAATCGCCGGCTCAAAATGAAACCGGCGGTGATTGGATACTTTGAAGGGTGCCACACCATTCATCGCGAACTCTATCCCGGAACATTCCTGAATTGGAATCGGTATCGTCGGCAGTTGGACGGGATCGAAGGCTTAAAGGTCGTTGATTTGCCGAAGAACCTTTGCTGCAAAAATCCTGCGGCCGATGTAATGGAAAAGGCTGCGGACCTTAACCTGGATAAAATCGTCTGCACCTGCAACTGGTGCTATAATTCGCTTAAGGAAAAAACCTCGGGCGGGCTGCATGTGATGAGCCTGCCGCAACTCCTCCTGCAGTGTCTGGAAAACCATTGAAGAGGCCGGCCTATAGCTTGCCCCGGTATCGGATCAGCCCCTCTTGTGCGACCGTAGCCACCAGCGCGCCCTGGCGGTCGAAGACCTTACCGTAGGCCAGCCCGCGAGCGTTGCAGGCATTGGGGCTTTGCATCTCGTAGAGCAGCCAGTCGTCCATTCGAAACTTCCGGTGAAACCACATGGCATGATCCAGGCTGGCGACTTGCATGGCCGGCTGCCAGGCACTCTGCCCGTGCGGGTAAAGCGTTGTCGTAACCAGGCCGTAATCTGACGCATAGGCCAGCAGGTACTGATGAATCGACGGATCATCGGGCATTTTGTCGATGGTCTTGACCCAATTGTATCTCAAAGGTTTGCGCTTCTCCGGCGCAAAGATATTCATGGGGTTTACCGGCCGGATCTCTATCGGCGGCCGGCACAGAAGCCTTTCGCGGATTGGGGCGGGGATCTGGTCGGCGATCAGTTTGACCAGTTCATGTTCAGAGGCCAGGCCCTCGGGCCCCGGGACTGAAGGCGCCGGGTCCTGATGGTCAAAGCCCGGCTCGTCGATTTGAAACGAGGCCGCCATGTTGAAAATTGCACGGCCCTTCTGGACAGCCACCACCCTGCGGGTCGTGAAACTCTTGCCGTCGCGGATGGGGTCGACGTTGTAGACGATCGGTTCCTCGACATCGCCGGACCTGAGAAAATAAGCGTGCAGGCTATGGGCACGGCGTTCCGGAGGCACGGTCCGGTAGGCGGCCGAGAGTGCCTGCCCCAGCACCTGCCCGCCGTAGACGTTGCCGAACCCAAGGTCCTGGCTTTGCCCTCGGAAAATGTTTTCATCGATCTGCTCGAGCTTCAGCAACTCCAACAGTTCTTCCAGTACGTTCCCCTCGGAGCATGGCTTCATCGCTGTTTATCCCTCCGGCTCTAAGATAAAATTAATTAGTTTCCATCCGGAAAGGGCCCTTTTCCGCCCTGGCGTCGTCAATCTTCGGGTTTGCTTGTGCGGCGTACACAGGTACGCCTCCGCGCAAACCCTCGATTTCCTTGCCACCTACGGTGCGGCGCTGGCCAATCGCATTGGGTGGCTCGCAAGGTTGCACGCGCCATGACGAAAAATGCCTCCTTTCCGAATTGGAAACTGTAAGTGTCACATCCGGAGTTTCCGGATGGACATTAATTAAGTGAACTTGACAATATTTAACATGCATCGAAAACAATTTGGGTGTAAATACACTTCGCGAGACGGAGCAGGCGCCGTGAGAGTCGATTCAAACGGCGGGATTGGGATAAACAGTTGCTGATCATACAGAGAAGCTAGCAAGCGAACTCTCCTCCGGGGACATCGTAATGGATTCTAAAAGGCGAAGTTGTGCGAACGCGACGCGGTTGGTTTCCGGCTTGGTTCTGGCCGTTACCATTCTTGTCGTAATCTGTTTTGCTCACCTTTGCCAAACCTGCCGTCGGCGCGTTTCGGTTTTTGCCGGCCGGTCCGCCGTCCATAATCTATCCCGCAGAAGTAGGTCAGACATAGATATTAGAACAGCGAAGGATGGGAACCGCCTCAGATGCGTGTTTATACGTTCTCCAAGAACGGCCCACACTTCGTTTCTGCTTTTTTCATTGCAGGACATCAATAATCCGATCCACCTTGGCCCGCGGCAGCCCAAGCATTTCATTTCCTCTTACGTCACGTCTTCTCTTCAGCAGCGTGCCCCTCCTCTGTGCACGCTCCTCTCGTAACATCCTGATAACATCCTGATTTTCAAAAGCCGGCTTGCACGAATTTTTTCCCGCTGCGGGACGCCTGGGCGCCAAAGGGTTCACCCTTGCCCGATGATGCCCGAAGGACGCTCCCTGCGGCCAGGTGACGGATTTTAATATGAAGAAAAGAGCACATTTTTCTCACGGTCGAGCTGATTATTTATATGCAGGGGCACTCGCCATCACGGTGCTGGCGGCAGCGGCGGTGCTGTGGGCCAGTCTTCCCCACAGGGCGATTGGCGTGATTCTGGATATTTCTCGTCAGGTCAAAGTCAGTCTGGGTCTTGGGATGACGTTTTTGGCTTTGGGTGTTATAGCCTGGCGCGTGTGGATGGCCAGGTGTTACCGGGCATACCAATGTGTAGACGACAATGCACTGCCCGCAATAACAGTGGTGATCCCGGCCTATAATGAAGGAAGCCAGGTTCTTTCCACGGTGCGCTCAATAATGGCCAGCAGTTATCCGGCAAGTAAGATGCAAGTTATTTGTATCGATGACGGCTCGCTGGATGACACATGGTTGTGGATGTTGCAAGCCAGGCGAGAGTTTCCCGGGCGGCTTCGATTAATCAGGCAGCCACGCAACCGAGGCAAACGACAGGCCCTGCTCGCCGGGTTCCGCGATGCGGACGGCAGCGTGTACGTGACGATCGACTCGGATTCCGAAGTCCTGCCTCAGACCTTGCGACATCTTGTCAGTCCCTTCGTCTCCGACCCTCGGGTCGGAGCTGTGGCCGGCAACATTCGCGTGCTCAACGAGAGCGGCGGGGCTATTCCAAAGATGATGGAGGTCTCTTTTACAATGGCGTTCGACTTTACGCGAGCCGGCCAGAGCGTTTATGGAGGCGTGTTCTGCACTCCAGGAGCACTCTCCGCCTATCGTGCATCGGTAGTAAACGAACATTTGCCGGCCTGGGCCGAACAAACCTTCATGGGCGTGCCGGCCACTATCGGGGAAGACCGCGCCTTGACCAACTGTGTGCTCGGCTGCGGCTACCGGGTCGTCTACCAGAGGGAAGCGGTCGTGTTCACAACGGTTCCCTGTAATTTCCAGGGATTGCGGCGAATGATGGTTCGTTGGGCCCGCAGCAATGTGCGGGAAAGTCTCGTCATGGCCACATTCATCTTTCGACGATTCCGGCGTGGAGACAGCGGCGGCGGGTTGGTTTGCCTTTTTGGAACACTCGAGCTGTTGAGAATGGTGGTATGCGAAGCATTGAAAGCGGGTCTGCTGCTGCATCTGTTTTCGCATCCGCTCGCCACATTGCATGCGATGACGGTCACGGGCCTGTTGGCGTCGGCAATACCGGCGCTGGTCTACCATGTGCGCTACGGGGGTTGGCTCGGATGGCGATGGGCGATTCCCTACTCCTTCTTTTGGATGTTCGGGCTGTCCTGGATCTCCTTCTGGGGGCTTCTGAGCGCTTCGCGATCGGGATGGTTGACCCGCGGCCTGCACCGGGCGCCCGCGTCTCACGCACTCCCTGCTGCGAGACAGATAGGAACGGTCTGACCTGATGCTGTTAACTCTACATTCGAATGTTTTTTAGGTCACGAAGAGCACGAAGGATGCACGATGTGCACGAAGGAAAATTTATCGTGTTCGGGTCTTTCGTCACGGCCAAACCCGAGCCCGGTGATGTAGCGGGCTTATACTCATGGAGGATTTGTTTGACTCCAGCCAGACAGATGGTGAGACAGCCGTTGTTTTTGACCATCAGGCCGCACAAAATGTTCCGGGGGCCGGTATTTTCCGGATCAGGCGGCCGGCTGCGATGGCGGGGAGCCGGAAGCGATTCGACACTGGCAGGTCAAACGTGACAACATACCTGCGTGGCATAGTAGAGGTGATTAGCGATTATCCACGACGCTCAAGAACTTAAGGCGACCAAAGAGCGTATCGGGTATTGTTCAGCAACAAGTGGAAAGTCTCCGGCAGGTCGGAACCATGGTGTCGGAAAACTTCAATCGATCATCCCGCCAGTCAGGTGTGCCCAAGAGTGAGTTCGAATCATAGGAGGCTCCCCCGGTGCGTTCGGATTCATAGAACACAATTTGATGCATTATTCCGGTTGATAATCGAAAAGTGTCAACTACTGACAAAAATTTTCTCCGGCACGGACAACCAACCTGTGAACGCCGGCCCCGCATTGACGGTGCAGATCTCGTCGTACCCAAACGTAATAAACATTATCCACTACTTAGCATGTCCATTAAATTTCCATTTAATAATCAGTTAAAGTCATACACAAAAATCCTAGTGCCTTAATTAAATCGAGTCGAACTTGCGCAGGAATAGTGCCATGAAGTACTTGTCGACCTTCGTAAGTGTTGGTATTTCTTTATCAAAGTACTTAAGGCCAAGCCATCGGGACAGGAACTGTGAGTGGTATATATATTGCTTTCCCGGATCACCTTCAAGATAAAGAAAACAAGAGGTGGAAAAAAGAGATTTTTGTAAACTAAGCCTGCAAGAGTTTCGTCTATAACCGCAAATGACTAAGGGAGGTGAGCAGAGGAAACAATTCGCAATACGCAACAAAATGTATATCAATCTAACCATCAAATTCTTAAAACCAGGAGATTTAGAATGAAGAAACTGCTTGTCTGTGCCGCGATTGCTTCTTTGATGATTTTCACCGCAGGTCTTGCATCGGCGGCTCCAATCCCGGTCTGCACTAGTACAGCATGCACCGAGACCGGCACACTCTACCTTGTCGAAGCCGACGGCACTACTATAACAGAGGTGGACGGCGTGGTGCTCACTCTCACTCATGTGGCGAAAGAGACTACCCCGGACACAGACCAGCCCAACAATTTTTGGTCAGGCACACTTTTGTTTCCCGCCGGCAGTCCGCTGGGCACAAGTGCTACCACAGTGAATATCTCCGCAGTCAAGGCGCCTTGGTCCGCTGACGACCCGAACGTTTTTCCCGACATGGCCGGAACCAACGCGGCGGGAACCCTGAGCCTGATGGCCACAGGCTGGAGTAACGACCAGGGGTATAATCCCACTACCAGCAAAAACGCATACGGATTTGGCATCCGAGGCAAAATCTTTGATGGCGCCACCTTTGTCGGCGTCTTCAAGGGCATACTTTTCCCATAAACTACCTGTTTCCTGAAATCGAATTCCCCTCCCCCCGGCCTATACAGCAGGCCAGGGGGGGTCCCAAAACCCAAACATTCACATTAACCCGCCGCTCACTCACCCCCGTACCCCGCACCACCTTAACACGCAACCCTCGTTCGCCCGATGCCACAAGAAAAAAATGGGGTCAGGCATAGAAAAAGGAATCAGAGTGGTCCGATTCCGGCTTCCTTTGGGCCTTCCCTCGGAGTTGCCGGATTGTCCCTTCTTGAACGTGCTGCGATTCATCTGTAATGATTCAAAACCTCCTGTAAGTTATTGGAAACAATTGAGGGCGATCAGCGAAAAAGAAGAGCTAATTTCTTCATAATCCCACTGTAGTCGCTGAAAATACAAGGCGCTTTTTGATATCTGATTTCGCATCCAGCTGATTTGATTGATCATTTTCGATTTTGCACGGTTAATAACAGCGGAAAGGGCAATTAGGAATTAGAAATTAGGAATGAACAACTTCCCGTTGAGCTAATCCTGTATTCGATTTTCAAAGATCGTACCCGTTCACCGATCGACAACCCGGCCGCAATCCAGCGATTCGTTCGTGGGGCCACGGTTGATCTTGAAAGCGCCAAATCCCAACAATACGACAACATTTTACAATGAGATATTTTGTTCTGCCAAAGGGCAACGAGAAGCGGCAACCAGAAGCGGCAATAAAAACGGCAACCAGAAGCGGCAATTAAGAATCGCGCCCGGCCGGGGAACTGTTCGCTATCCGATTATGGCGAGACGGTGATCTTGAAATCTCGCGACATGAACTGCCGCCCCAGGGAACCATCGCAGCCGTACGTGTAGAATACCTTTCCATACATCCCCGTATGTCCGGCCTCAAAGCGCGGCGACATGAACGAGGGATACCACCCGTCGAACGACATGCCATGCCCGCAGGCAGCACCAGTGGGAGGAAAATAGTTGGTGATGTCGCCCTGCGTGCCCTGGATGGGTTGCGGGTCGGTCCAGTCTTGTGTTTCCAGACTGGTAGCGGTGGAGAAATACCAGCCTCCCTGCGTTTGCACGCCGTTGTTCACGTTGACGCAAACGAACGTCAACAGGTAGGCATTAAGCTCCTCATTATACGTTATCTGCGACATTATCTGGGCTGCGTTGTCTCCGCAACCTTTGATGGACGTCACCTTGCTGTCTGGACCACCTATGCCAGCGCCACTCCAGCTCCCGTTATTCCATTTGCGGAACAAGAGCGGGTCCTCTCCGCCCAGTTGCGCCCGAGCCACGCGCAGGTATCCATCCGGTGGCGTCGTCTGGGTCCCAGTGTCGGTGTAAAGTGTGTATAAAAAATAGTCAGGAAAACACGGGAAACCAAACTTGCAAGCAACAGGGACCTTGTCGATGAAGCCGCTCGGCAGGGCGTCACCCATGTTGGGCCAGGACCCGCCCTGGGGGGGCGGCCCAGAGGGTATCGTTCCGGGAACCTGGATGACTGGGTAGCGCTGTGTCCCGTAATGGCCCGGCTGTGGCCACGTGTGTCCGTTATCCCACGATCGCGCAAATCCGATCGATGCGTAGAAGTCATGATTGAAGGTGGTGCCGTTGCAATGCTGCTCGGCCTCATAGAGCATGAGCATGTGGCCCGGCCCCCTTGTCGGGTCGTAGAGGACGGAGCCGGGAGCTGCGTAGTTTTGGTCGAAAACGGAGCCACCCGCAAAGCTGCAGTCATTGAAGACGACAGGCGACCTCAGCACAAGGCCCCCTTCCGCCGGATCCCCGAAGCCTTTGGCAAAGTCGAAATTCACCAGGTCCTTTGTTTCGAGCACCACCGTGCCCGTGAGGGTGTCGCCCGAAGCCGCCGTATCGCTGGCGACAAAGAAACGGTAACAGCTCGGATCCTTCGGGTCACCGATCGGGATGATTGTGGTGTGCTCATCCGCCAGCGTATCCATCCCGGCGGGGTAGCTCAGAACCGTCTCATTGTCCACCGATATTGTGACGGCCGAAGTGGCGTAAGCCGTGGGCAATGCCGCCAAAACCAGTAATGTAAAAACGTGCAGAAGTCTCGGACATAGCGACTTGAGCATTTGACTCCTCCTTGTTTGAAAGCCTCTCCAAAAAATCAGTCGAAAATATCGCAAATAAAATAATTGATGAACTTTATCGGCGGTCCTGTGGCAAAGTGCTGTTAACGACACAAGGTCACACATAGCCCTAATGAAGTTGGCTAAGAAAAATTAATGATTGATGGGGTTTTGACAAGGCAGCTTATCCTGTTAATTGGAAGCCTGTTGAAAGATTTCTTTAATCAACGGGGAAGAAAACTCTATTTGACGGTGACTGGGCCCGCTCCCTAGCTGAAGCGGCAAAGTTCGAGGTGCAGGCCACAAACTCCCGGACTATCTAGAGACTGTGGCCAAAGAGTAGCGTGCAAAACTCAATATCTCTCTCCTCGTTGTTGAGAAATGAGACGCCGAACAGTTTGCATGGCCCGGCATCGAGTGAGCATGCCCTCTCCCGAACGGGAGAGGGGGAAAACCGTCCCTGCCCCTTGACTCCAAGCACCCGTCTTGAACGCAACTTGGTATGAGATCTTGTCTGCGCTGTCCATAAAGCAGCCGACTTATTCTCCCGTTTTCTGAATTGTCTCATTCTTCGTGAGATAGTTACCGATAAATTTTGGGAGTCCAGGAGATAGAAAACCGCTTGCCATTAACTTCATAATTTTGCGCCGGGCGGAGATTTCGCTGGCGGTTAAGGTAATTTTAACTTTACGTTACTTTTGGGGGTGTCATGGACTCTATTAATCGCTCCAAACGCAGGACGAGGATGGAATGGAAAGACAGCTACAATGTGGGCATAAAGGATCTCGATGCCCAGCACCGGGGACTTCTGGATCTTATCAATCGAATCGGAGACCTGGCGGATATGTTTGCCCCTTCTAACCCAGTAGTTTTTGGCGCTCTTAACGAAATGATTCGATACGCTGATAATCATTTTCGGACCGAAGAGCGGTATCTTGAAAAATATGGTTATCCCAAATATCTGGAGCAGAGGGAAGAACATGAGGCCTTTGTGGAAAAAACTTTTGAAATGGCCGGGGACCTGGAAAAGGAAAACGGCCTGACGTTAGGGGCAATCATACTATTCCTCGAAGACTGGTATGCCGATCATATACTCGGGAAAGACCGCAGCTACGCACAATGTCTGGCGACCAAAATGGCAGGTCAGGCAGACGTAGATAGTACCTCAGTCGGCGTGGAAGCCTCTCGCTTGAACAAATGACGCTTGATGAAGTCCTGAAGCGCCTCGGACCCGTGACCCGCGACGCCGAACGAAGTGAGGCATTTATCAGCGGGCGGTGAGCAAGGGAACGGGCGGATTATTGGTACCGAACAGTGGGCGTAAAAAGAAAATTTCGAGTTTGATTGATTCTTATATTTTTTTAGAGTACCTGAAGTCATAGGGAATTCTGTTCTAAATGCTCGCAGGCGCCCAATTCTGGCTTTTCGAGAAACAAAAGCTATCTCACCCCCGGCCCAGGAGCGCTACCGGGGCAGGCTGCGAGACGATTGACAACCCGGCCGGACTCCAATGATTTATTCGAGAGGCCACGGTCGATTTTGAGAGAACGCAGAGTTTGCGGAGGAAAGGCTGAGAAAGATGGTTAAGGAGTTAAACCGATGAATGCGACAGATCAACTACGGGCTGAGCATGAAGGTATCACGACCATGCTCGATATATTGGAGAGGGTCTCAGGACAGATGGCTTCAGGAAAGCCGGCGAACCTGGATCACCTGGATCAGATCGTCGAATTTCTGAGTGTCTTTGCTGACCAGTGCCACCACGGCAAGGAGGAGGATATCCTTTTCCCGGCTCTGGAGAAGGCTGGAATTCCCAGGGAGGGTGGTCCCATCGGAGTCATGTTGAGCGATCATGAACACGGTCGCGGGCACGTTCGGGCCATGCGGAAAGCCCTCGAAAATTTAAAGGCGGGACGGGATGGCGCTGAAGAGTTCGTCCGGGCTGCGAGAGGCTACATTGAACTCCTTAGAAGCCACATCCTGAAAGAGAATAACGTGCTCTTCGTCATGGCTGAGAAAAATCTCACGAGTGAGGAACAGACACGACTGTTCGAGGCTTTTGAGACGATGGAGCGGGAGAAGATCGGTGTTGGCAGGCATGAGGCCTTCCATCGGCTCATGGATGAGCTCAGCAAGGTGTACTTGTGAGGGTGGGGGTTGTGCATGATTATATATTCTCTGAAAAGATAGGGGATTGGATCATATGATAGAAACCTACCGGCAATGCCCTGCTTGCCTTATTTTATCCGGCGGTTGCAGTTTATTACGCATCCGGTTGCATCCTCGGCATAGAAGTCGGCCCCTATATACTCGGCAAACTTCTGGGTGACGGGAGCTCCTCCCACTCCTATAACGACCCTGTCCCGCAGCCCTGAAGTCTTGATCGCCTCGACGGTCTTTTTCATGCTCTCCATTGTGACAGTGATAAGGGAGCTCATCAGAACGAATTTGGGAGATTCCTTCCGGATAGCATTGACGAAAGATTCTGCCGTGACGTCCACTCCCAGATCGATAATCTCGTAGCCCGCTCCTTCCATCATTATCTTGACGATGTTTTTGCCGATGTCGTGGATATCGCCCTGGACCGTACCCGCAACGGCCTTCGCCTTCGTTTCGTAGTTGCCTTTGGCCAGGTAAGGACGCAAAAGCAGCAGTGCATTCTCCATGGCGTGGGCGGAAACCATCATCTCAGGGACGAAAAATTCCCCCGAGGCATATTTTTGGCCCACTACGTCCATGGCGGCAATTAGAGATTCGGCCATGATCCTGCCCGGCGCAAATCCGGCATTAAGTGCTTGCTGTACAAATGCCACAGCCTGATCGCGTTTGCCCGCGATAACTGCATTCCTGATACGCTCCAGTTCACCATCCATCGCCGCCTCCTTCGCTGCGGGAGATCGTAGTGCTATTCATATCAATTTGCGTTCAAGACAGGGCGGGGATAAACCCCATAAGCGCTTAAATAAGCAGCGCTTGAACATTGCCTGTAATTTCAATGCCCCAACGGGGCAACATAATTTAGCCCTGGGTAAGCGGACGCGCCACCCTGGGTTTTTGCGCCCCAAACACATTGCCCTGAAAGGGCTACACAGAAATC
>Ga0209517_10008644_pt1 | contig 11870 bp, 11 predicted proteins | sample PeaSoiMetSII2010_FD_187695 | JGI IMG/M metagenome (GOLD analysis project Ga0209517, IMG submission 187695) | Peat soil microbial communities from Weissenstadt, Germany - SII-2010 (SPAdes) (version 2) | ecosystem: Environmental > Terrestrial > Soil > Wetlands > Peat | place: Germany...
GCTCGCGGCTGCCGGAGCGATTGCTGCGCTCGCGACCAAGTGCACCATCGAGGTCGAGAGGAAGAGCAAGCCGTCAGAGCCGCTCATAGCCAACGCCTGAGCTTCGTTACGCAGCGAGGCGTTGCATTGCAACTCGTGCTAGGCTCGACGGGGTCGCTCGGCAGCGCCATCGTCAACGAGCTGACCTCCTCGGGGATGCCCGTGAGAGCGCTCGTGCGGAGCCCCGACAAGGCGAGGAAGGTCTTCACCAGTCCTGACAAGGTGGAACTGGTCGAGGGCTCCGTCGAGGACGTTCGTACGCTCGAGAAGGCGTTTGATGGCGTGGAGACATTTCACAACTGCATCAACGCCCCCTACTCGAATTGGTCCGCCCTGCCCGCTATTCACGGCAGAATCATCGACGCCGCGAGCAAGGCGAAAGCATGCATGGTCTTTCCGGGCAACGTCTACATCTATGGCCACTGCGGGACCGAGAAGGTCCGCGAAGACCACCCAAGGAATCCCTGCTCCAAGAAAGGCAGTATCCGGCTCGGACTAGAAGATACCTTCATGCGACTTTCGCGGGAGGGCACTGTGCCGTGCGTGATTGTCCGCTTTCCGGACTACTACGGTCCTAACGCAGCCTCCGTCGCCGGCGGGATATTTCGGTCGGCGCTCAAGAACAAGAAGGCTCGCTGGCCTGGCAGGCTCGACGCGATCCACGAGTTCATCTACATCTCCGACGCGGCGAAGGCGATGGTAGCGGCCTCGTAGCGGCCCGATGCGGTCGGCCAGGACTTCAACGTGCCGGGGCCGGAACCCATCCGTGCTCGCGACTTCATAGGCCAAGTTTTCGCTCAACTTGGTTTCGAGCCCAAGATGACCGGGACAAGCCGCATCTTCGTGCGCCTCGCGGGGCTCTTCAACGGCACCGCCCGGGCGTTCGCGGAGATGCAATACCTCACAGAGGAGCCCCTCATTCTGGACGGAAGCAAATTCGACAATTTCTTCGGAATGAAGCATCCTGCAAGGAGTTATGAGGATGGAATCCGGGAGACATTGGCTTGGCTGAGAAAGTCTCGACTAGCGGTTGCTTGAGCCGTAGGATACCGGGCTCAGATTTGTCATCCTGAATCCAGCCTCCGCGCCGAGCGTTGTCGACGGATTAGAATGGCGTCGGCGTGCTCGGGAAGACCTTCCTCTTGATTTGAGCGAGTGTCAGTTTGTCAGGGTCATAGCCTATTGTCACGTTGTCCAAGATATAATTGACATCCACAAGGAAGACTCCGTCCAGACCGGCGGCCGACCGTCTCAAACTCTCGGCTCGTCCGGATTTGCTCATTCCCTGTATCTTCAGGATGGCAGTTGCCTGCCGCTTCCCGTTTGTCATAGATGTCCCGCGAATCTGGAGGCCGCGCACCTATTGAACCGGGCGTATTTTCTGCAAGATATTGTAACGGAAAATTCCGGAGCGCTTGGGCGGGGCGGATTTTACTGAATCTCAAAGGCGACGGCATTCTCGTCCGGCAGGAACCTGGGCGGCTTTCCCAGCGGCTCGAAGATGGCCTGGACATACCTTTGCAGGAAGAGACTCCCCTTGGCGCCAAAGTCATGCGAGAGAGTGACGTTTACCTTCCCGCCTCGCGTGACCTCGCTGTACTCGAAGAGGTTCGTGTGGTCGGCGGTGATCTTGAGATAATTCAAGGCGTTCTCCACCGTAACCTCACCCCACTTGGCTCTCATGTACGTCTTCGGGACGTCCTCGCCCGTAGAGTGTCCGGCCTCCGTCACCGTCTCATTCGTCGCTGCCAGCAGCAAGTGCTTGAAAGTCGACGCGGGCAGCTTTATCATGCGAAACCGTTTCATCGGTCGGTCGAAGTTGGCGTAGGTCAGCACGAGCTGATTCAGGAGGGTATTGACGCTGACATTCTGCTTTCTCGCGTCCTCCTGGATGGCGGCGAGCGCGGACTCGTCCAGTCTGAACGAAGCCGTCGCAGTCTTTGGTTTCATCACGCTCGTGGCGCCGATTGCAGTTCTTTAGTATTCCGCAGCGAAACACACGTCAAGCGACGCATCCAGCGCACTTGCACTCGTCCGCACGGACCATCGCGATTCCTGGCCCTCTTACAATTCATTGCAGAAAATACGCCCGCTTCATATGGGGCGCGTGAGAGATAGATGGTGAAGCAGATATGACAACTGACACAGAACTGGAAATCGAGCGGGAGCGGACAACCGACACGGGCAGAAACGTCTCCAGGGCCGGAGGGGGCAGGGAGAGGGCGACGGTATTCAAGTCCAAGACCGGAGTCGCGGTCGTCGAAGCGACGGTCGCGAGGCTCACCGGGGGCGGGAAGTTCGTGGTCCAACCCATCGGCGGAGAGGCCGGCGTCGAAGTGGGAGACCAGGTGATAATCTTCATCCTGGACAAGAAGTTGCTCGGACGCAACGCGCTTCTCGCGACCCAGACCTCGGCTCACACCTGATTAATGCTAGGGCTCTACTCAACATCTTGAGATCGGGCAACACAACAAAAGGTGGTGAATTCAAAAAATGGCAAAGAAGAGCAGAGGCGGAAGGATGACTGCGGCAAAGACACGCGCAGCCGAGACACCCGGAGGGACAGGTCTCGTCAAGAATCGTCGAGCAGGAAAAAGAATAATGAGGACTTAGGTCCAGAGACTAGTTGCGGTGACACCAGGGATTCCCGCAACTTGGTCCTGGATTCCTTCGATGTATCGCGGCAGCTCGTTTTGTGAAGGCAATGCGAAGTCGTGTTTGGGAGCAATTCATTGTCGCTGCAGGAATTTATGTCCGCTTCAAGTTCATGAATGAAGAACCTTAATCATAAAAGTTAGAGGCGTATTACACTTCGTTGCATAAAGTACGCCCGCCTTTAGTGCGACATTGCATATTGACATAGCATGTCAATAAGCTTGAGGCTTCTGAGAACGAAAAGAAAGGCAGACGGGGCTGACCTGATAGTCTTCGCAGTCATAGCGGTTGCGGTCCTGGCGTTCTTCGGATTCATAACCCTGCACTTCTAGGAGTCGAGCGCAACGGACCTCTTCTGGACCGTAGCCGCGGTCATACTAGTCCTGTGGCTCCTCGGGCTCATAGGCGGCATCGGGGGAGAACTAATCAACCTTCTAGTCGTCGCCGCCATAGTGGTGATCGCCTACAGAATGTATCGGGGCAGAAATCCGGTCACCGGCAAGTACGAGACTGGCTGCGCGGAGACGAGCTCGCCTGGGGTTCTTTCTTGGGGCATGGCGATCTCTTCCAACAGCCTCTCCCTCTGGCTTGGATAAACACATGGATGGGCGTCCGAGTGTAGATTCTCGAAACAACCACGAATTGCAGTAACAAGAATGAGCTGAGAATATCAAGCGCATCACTCAAGATTGAGAAGAATGGTAAAGCGCGTGACATGTGTCCCTTCTCGCGCGGCCTCTGTGCAACCAAGTGGGAGGTTCATATTTGGAACTGCCCGTAGGGTTGGCAGTATGGAGAAAGAATCAGCTGCCACATTAGCAGCGCAACTGGTGCTCGAGCAACTCCATGCTTCGCTAGCGGGCTTGAGTCAGGCCGAAGCAGAGAGTCATCGCAAGGCCTCTGGCTTCAATGTGCTCACGAAGAGCAAGCATACGGCGCTGGACGTCCTCGAAAGCCAACTGAAGAGCTCGCTGATCTACTTGCTGGCCATCGCCAGCATCGTCAGCTTCGCCATCGGCGATCTCTCGGATGGTATCATCATCAGCATCATCCTAGTAATCAACGCCCTGCTCGGTTTTGTGCAGGAATACCGGTCCGAGCGAGCCGTCGAAAAGCTCTCCACCTTCATCACCAAGCAAGTGTCCACGAAGCGAGATGGCGAGACAGTGCAGCTCGACCAGGCTCAGCTCGTGCCGGGCGACATCGTCTTCTTGGAAGAGGGGGACGTCGTGTCTGCGGATTGCAAATTGCTCATAGCGGAGGGTCTGCAGGTCAACGAATCGCAGCTCACGGGGGAATCCGTGCCCGTCACCAAGGCGGTGCAGGCCGGAGCATCCCAGCAAACAACCAGCGGCGACGCGTCTCTGCTCTTCACCGGCAGTGTGATCGAAAAGGGGAAGGCCACAGCCGTCGTCTACGCCATCGGCGATGCGACCGAGCTAGGGAAAGTCGCTTCGCTCTCGACGCACACGCGCAAGGTGACACAGTACCAGAAATCGCTACAGTCCTTCAGCTCCTTGCTAATTCGGGTAGTGCTGGTAACCCTCGCATTCACGTTTCTGGCCAAGCTGCTTCTGACGCGCGATTTCACCCAGCTGCCGGCGTTCCTGTTGTTCATCGTTGCCCTGGCCATCGTCGCCGTGCCTGAAGCGCTGCCCGTGATTGCCACGACGACTCTTTCCACCGGGGCAATGCACTTGGCCAAAAAAAAGGTGGTCGTCAAACGGCTCTCCTCCTTGGAAGACCTCGGTAACGTCACGCTACTGTGCACCGACAAGACCGGAACGCTGACCGAGGGGAAAATGAGTGTCCAGAAGATTGTGGCAGAAGATCCTCTGCGCTTGCAACGATTCGCCGCCGCCACCGTGAAGTCCCTGAGCGAAGCTGGCGCAGCGCGGCAAAGCTCCTTCGACTTGGCCTTTCTCGCCTACATCGCGCCTGACATACAGGAGCAGGCCAAGGCATACCTGCAGGTTCAGACCCTTCCCTTCGATCCAGAGACGCGCAGGAGTTGCATGGTCATCGAAGATGCCAGCTCGCATGCCCGCTATCTGGTGGCGCTTGGCGCGGTAGAGACGCTGCTGGCCATCAGCGACTGCGAGGGGTCGCAAAAGGAGCGGTATCTGGCGGAAGTGACCAGCGACGGCGAGCAAGGGCTGCGCGACTTTGCCCTTGCCTATCGAGAGCTGCCGACCTCAGGGCCCATCGACATCCCGGAGTACGAACAGCATCTTACTTTTTTGGGATTCGTGACGCTCGCCGATCCGCTGCGCCCAACTGCGAAACAGGCCATCGAGCGGGCGAAAGCGCTGGGGGTGGCCGTCAAGATATTGACCGGGGACAGCAAGGAGGTCGCGGCATACGTCGGGAGGCAGATTGGGTTGGGAGGCGAGGTGCACACAGGGAGTGAGCTGGCGAACATGCCGACCGACGAGCTGCAGCGAGTTGTGAACAGCTGCGACGTCTTCGCGCGGGTTTCCCCGGCCCAGAAATTTGCAATCATCGAGGCCCTCAAGCGCGGTAACGTCGTCGGGTATCAGGGAGACGGAATCAACGACGCGCCGGCGCTCAAGATGGCTGACGTCGCTCTGGCAGTGAATACGGCGACCGACGTGGCGAAGGAAAGCGCCGACATCGTGCTCCTGGACAAAGACTTGGGCGTGATCATCAACGGCATTGAAGAAGGGCGAACCATCTTCCTCAACATCGACAAGTACCTGAAGTATACCATGGTGGGGAACTTCGGCAACCTGTTCGCGCTCGTGGTCCTCTACCTTCTCTCGCTGAACTTGCCGTTGCTCCCCGTGCAGTTGCTGTTGACCAGTCTCATCACAGACGTTCCTTTGGTCACCATCGCTTCCGACCGGGTCGATGCCAGGGAGGCCATGAGGCCGGAGAAGTACAACACGCGTTCGCTGATGTCGATCTCACTGGTGCTTGGCTCGTGTACCGCGCTTTTCGAACTGCTGTACTTTGAGCTCGTCAGCTCTCGGCCACTGCTTTCTGTCCAGACCAGCATGTTTCTCTTTCTCACCTTGCTTCAGTTCATCGTCATCGCTTCAATAAGAGATCATTCGTACTTTTGGAGAGGCGTGAGGCCATCCTTGCTATTAGCCGCAGCCGTATTGCTGGCGTTTTCCGGTTCGTTCGCCCTGCCCTACGTCCCCTTCACGGCCCGCCTGTTCTCTTTCACGCCTCTGGCTCTGCGAGACCTGGCGGTCATCGTAGGGCTGGCGCTGGTCTATCTTGGTGCCCTTGACGTGATCAAGGTCAGGTACTACAGACGAGCGGACAAGGACAGTTCGCGCTCGCTCGACGCACAAACACCCTCCCAGAAGAAATGAGCGCTACCTCTACGCAAGTCGTCCTTGCACAGGAGATGCCGCTCGCCGTTCTCTACCCAAACCTTTTTCGCGGCGTTAAGTGTGTAGGGTTAATCACGAGGCGATGAAGGAGGTCGGGCATCGCCGCGCCGCCCGCTGACGCGTGAAGGTAGGCATCTTTCTTCTCAGGGCGCCGGCTCGATTCGCGCCGGATGCTTCCACCAGCTGTAGAGCACCACCACCACGACGGCTATCCTCGCATAGATCGAGATCCCCATCATGATGGAAGTCACGGGGAACGAGAAGAACCCTCCTTGGAACGTGAAGAGGGTCAGATTCCCGCGGAAGCCTAGCTGGTTCCCGAGCCACGGAATCAGCGAAACGTGGAAACCGAACAAGAGGTCTCCCATGAAGTAGTACCCGAGGTCGTTCATCAGGGACACGAGCAGCCCAAGGGCGAAGGCGACCTGCCAGTCCTTGAAACCCTGGAACACTAGCAGCACGCCGAAGGGAGCCATGCAGGTAAGGATGACCCAGATGTGGTAACCAGGGGCGCTCGACCCGTAGAGGTCGATCCAGTTCACCATGACGAGGCCGTAGAAGGCTGAAAACAGGATCAGCTTCAGCAACGTCAGCTGCCGCCTGTTGGAGGGCCTGAGGCCGGAGACGACCATTTCGACGCCGTTGGCGAGAACGACAACCGAGAGGAGGACAACGAGGGTGGCGAGGGCAATCCCCTGCACCAGCAACGCGATTCCTGCGATCAGGAGGGTCACGGCTCCCGTCGCTAGGGTGGCGCCTCTGCTCCACCTGGGGCGCTGCCTTCCGGTGGCCTGAACTATCCGTCCAAGACCTTGTATTGTGAGGGTGACGGCAACCAAGAGCACCAGCGTCTCGAGGCTCAAGCCGGGCACGACAACGATCGCGACGACGAGGCCCAAAGCTAGAAGGCCGCTGCCCGCGACGCCCAACGCCTGGATTCTCCGCAGATCGGTCCTGACGCTGCCGGAAGCGACCATCCTCGCAGCGCTGAACGCTAGGGCGGCCGACAGGATCTCCGCCAGTCTGTCGACGCCAAGGGTAGGGTTGGCCAGGGCGACGATGGCGATAGCCACCGTCATCAGGCCGAGGACGACTTCGGAGACCCGCAGCCAGTAAGGATAGTACCCCTCGGCACGGGTGGGCTCGCGCGTTTCCTGGGTCAATGTATTCCGTCCCCACTGTGGGATTCACATCTGACTATCAAGTCTTATCTTGTGAATTCCTCGTGGCTCGGGAGGAATTTGCGAAGTCGTCCGACATAAGCGCTAAGATATTCTGGGGCTAAGCTCTTTGTAGAGTTGGGCGGGTGAAAAATCGCAATGAGTTCGAGGAAGGCGAAGAAGAAGGTGAATGACATCTATGGGCGCGGGAAACGAGGAGCGAGACAAATCGTGGACTCCAAGGAGGCGCTTCAGCTAGGCGCGAAAGCGAAAGAAACCATGGATAGTGCGGAGCAGGGTGCGAAGAGGGTCGTCGGGCCCTAAAAGGTGAAGGATTCCGCAGGTGCTCTAGTGAGAGACACCAAAGAGTTCGCGGGCGCGATATATGACGCGGCGCGCGGGAAGCCCTCGAAAGAAGTCCGGCGTTCTCAAGACAAGCCAAAGAAGAAGCGCCCAACCATCACTGCGCGCTGATTGACGCTCAAGACAATCCCATTTTGGAGCTAGGATCGTGCCCGGACGTCCGATTCCCTCTTCTCGAATCAAGCTTAATACAACTCTCGTCTCTTCCATCTCTGACAGCCTTGCATCTGCTGAACGTTGGCTGGGTTCAAGAAAGACCCTTTACCGTAGACGCCGACCTGATAGCCACAGGAAGAACCTGCGTCGTCGGCACTTCCGGGAGCGGGAAGAGCTATGCGGTCGGCGTGATTTGCGAGGAACTCTGCAAGAACAACATCCCTTTCGCCGTAATAGACATCGAGGGCGAGTACTCAGGTCTGAAGGAAAGATACGAGGCCTTCTGGGTCGGAGAGGACGAGAAATGCGATCTCAACTGGGACAAGGTTGACCTTCATGAACTGGCCGCGATTGCCCCCGACAGCCCTCCCCTCATCTTGGATGTATCTGAGACGAAGGACGCGAGGCAGAAGATAGATCAACTGCTAAGAGCGATCTATGAGGCAGTTTCCAACAGGAGGACGCCATACCTCCTCATCCTGGAGGAAGCAGACAGGTTCGCGCCACAGGTGGGGGAGAAGCTTCAGATAATCGACGAGGTAGCCAGGAGAGGAAGGAAAAGAGGGCTAGGCCTCATGCTCTGCACCCAAAGGCCTGCCGAAGTCGACAAGAGCGTCTTGAGTCAGTGCGCTAACCAACTCATCGGAAAGCTGATAATTAGGAACGACCTTCAGTCGGTCTCTCAGTTCTTCCCCAGCCACGGGCTACCAAAGGAACTGACCTCGCTTCAAGCAGGGAACTTTTACGCGATGGGAGGCATTTCGCCACTCCCAACACTGGTCAAGATAAGGGAGCGCGAAACGAGGCATGGTGGAATAACCCCCAAGCTGGCGGAACAAATTGCCAAGCCGCGACCTGAGCTCCTCGCAAGAGTCACGTCCTTGAAGCCAACGCCAATCCGAATCGGCTTCGCACCCTCCGAGCCTCTTGCCAGAGTCACGTCCTCGAAGCCAACATCGGTCAGGGTTGGATTCGCGCCCGCCTTCAAACCACAAGACATTCCAAGTCTGGTGAAAAAGGAGAAGAGCCACATCCTCTTCGGAGAGGAGGAATCGACCGCTGGAGTCGCCTTCCTCTTTCTCCCTTTGGTTGAGGTAGGCATACACACGCGAGGTGGACTGCTCAAGAATAGATATGAGACCAAGTTCTTCGTGATAGACGGAATCAAGGGCAAGAGCGTTACGATTTCTGACCATCTGGAATTCGGTGACGGGCTCAGAAATCTGCTCGGGTTGAAGGAGGTTGAGATCTCAGTGCTGAAGGCCTTGTCTGCCACCCAGGACCTGACGGTCATCGACCTAGCTGCAGGCTTACGCGTCTCTGAAGAATCCGCTCGCAAGACTCTCAAGACCTTGGAAGACAAGCATCTCGTCAGGTCGGTCGTGCTCGGAAGAACGAAGTCGTTTCGGAGACTCATCCATATTCCAGAGATTGGTTTGTCCGAGCGGTCATTTCAGCTTGTGCCGGTGGATATGTCCGGCAGTCCGGAAATCGAGCTAGGCGTTAGGGAGCAAGATGTCAGAGAAATCGTCAGAGTCTTAGTCGGCGGGTCGGACCTGGTCAGTTTCAGGACCTTCTATTATCCGACCTATCGCGTTGAACTTGCGCTAGGGCATAAAGTGAGAACGGTATGGATTGATGGCGTCTCAGGCAAGGAGCTAACTCTACCGCTCGATTGAGATACGTCACCACAGGCGGGCACCATCAAGCCGGGCAGTAGCATCGAGGAAGTCTCGATTGCCAAACCTTCGGACCAGCCGGGGCTCAGCAGGACTTAGCTTCTGCTATTCCCCATGCTCTCTCCTATCGGGAATAATCCAGCGAGGACGCCAGAGTATGGGGCAATCCCGCACTTGTCGCACTGCGGTTGCAGCGCATTTTCGTTGGCGCTTCCCATGCAGCAGGGCATCTTGATGTTTCCTCTGTAGTCCAGCGGCAGGATCATCCAGTTGGGGCACATGTACCCCCAGTTGCCACGCATGAGCTCAAACTGGTCCTTCGAGTTTATCACAAAGTGCTTGTTTTCATTCGCGCTGTATTCCAGAATACTGTCAATAGTCTTGTCTCTCTCCTCGCCGAAAGGCAGCCACAGCGGGTCGTTGTCGACAAACGGGGTGTGGAACTGGATGCTTATCCTCCCCGCGATGTCATCCCACTCGCGAAGGACGTCAATCACGGTCTTGTAGTTCAGGGTGTTCAAGGTCATGTTGGCGTCGACCTTTCCACCAGTGCTTACGAAGTTCTTGATGTTTGTCTTCATCTTGGCATAGGTGTTCGGGCCGCGGATGCGGTTGTGGGTCTCTTCCGTCCCGTCGACGGAGACGAAGTACAGCCCGTCGATCTCCATCAGCGGATGCGTACCGTTCGTGACCACGCTCATCCTGTTCTTCATCTCCTCCGAGAAGACCTTCACGACGTCCTTCCTCAGCATAGGCTCTCCACCGACCACCGTGACGTTGGCTATCCTCATCTTCTTGTAGGAGTTTTGAATCACCGCTCTCCACTGCTCGGCGGTCAGTTCTCCGGCCGTCGGCTCTCTCGTGGTCCACCAGTAGCAGTGGACGCACTTTAGATTGCAGACGTTGATGATGTCAGCCGACCCGAACAGCGGTGTCTTGACACCCTCCCTCATCTTCCTCCACCAGTGGACGAGGTCGCCGCCCCTGTTGTCCCTGAGAAAGTTGCTTATGGACCTGAGATAGTCCGCGGGCGTTGGGTTGGTGGCGAGCCCAGGGAGCGTCTTCACGAGACGCGGAAGGTTGGCCACGTCCTGGTATGCCGCTTTCACCTTCTGCCCGGACGACTTTCTTCCGAGTTTCAGGTCGACGTATGCTTCGTTCTGCTTGAGCCTCCCTGCCGAGATCTTCTCTACAAACCGTTGCGCAAACTCCTCCTCCGACCAATCGAAATACTCCCGCCGAAACGGCTCGGGAGACTGCAATGCCATGCTGTGCTGAAGCCTTCTCGCGGTAGAGTCCGATGGACCTAGTCTTTTCCGGACTTTCTCTGCGCTTTTCCTAGGCTCTCTCTTGCCTTGCCTTCGACCTGTTCAAGCTTGCCCTTGACCTGCTCCGTCCTGTTGTTGGTCAACCTGCCAACGTCTTCTCGAATTTTTCCTTTGATTTGCGTGCGCTTTCCCTTTAGCTGATTCTCGCTCATTACGGCGGAAGCGGGGTTCGGCTCTAATATGAGTTTGGCGCCGCTGTAGAAGAGATCATCCGCGGCTTATTTGATGAGACAAATCACTTTTGGCATGGAATTCTGCAAGAACTGCGGCGCCTCCAAAGGTTCAGGCGGGGGACACCGCCCCAGTCAGCTCCTCGGAGGCTCACACCAATTTGTAACGGGTAACCAAAAGATGGCGTGCAAACACACGCAACACGCGCGTAGGATGAGAAGGCAGCCTGCAAGACTTTCAACCGCTCCCACGAGTTCGTGTAACGCCGAGAAAATGCCCGCCATCCCTTTGGCTCGGTCCGAAGGTCGGGAGTTTCCCGCGAGCTGCTCTGGACCCCTGGACTGCTGAAATCGGATGGTCGGGTCGGGGGCTACAATCCTTTCGGTCTCCAAGGAGATATTTCATCTGGTCCGGTGTGCGTGCCAGACATACCTGATCGAGATGTAGTACACGAGCGGATAGGTGACTACTGCCCCTACGATTGAGCCTAAGAGCGGCGAGACCTCGAGAGTCGCCAGGAGGAGGAGCTGGACCACCACGATGCCCGTGTTCCCAATCCCGCTCACTGCCTGAAACTTCACAAGTCTCCTGAACCTGCTCGCCTCTCCGTCCTTCTCACCTTTCGGCACATGAATCGTGATCCGTTCGTTGACGAAGAATGAAGCCGTGACGCCAATCACTAGGGAAACGACATCCAAGCCGAGGAGCGCGGGCGACGCGAAGCTTGCATGCGGGATGCTGAGCTTTCCGAAGAAGACGAGGAGACCGATGGTCAGCATGACCTCCGTGACCACGAAGCCCAACACACCCGCAATCGCGAACCTGAGGGTCTTCACGACACCATACCGCGTCTCCAGCTTCCCGACCTCCTTCTCAATCTCGGTCCCAGTCACTCCCAGTGCCTTGCTCGCGCCTATACCCGAACCCATCTTCTGAGGTGTCTCCCTGGAGCCT
>Ga0209517_10008645_pt1 | contig 11869 bp, 13 predicted proteins | sample PeaSoiMetSII2010_FD_187695 | JGI IMG/M metagenome (GOLD analysis project Ga0209517, IMG submission 187695) | Peat soil microbial communities from Weissenstadt, Germany - SII-2010 (SPAdes) (version 2) | ecosystem: Environmental > Terrestrial > Soil > Wetlands > Peat | place: Germany...
GGGCCGTATTGATAAGGCGGGCGGATGGTTTCATAATCTCCAGTTCCCGGCTTCCAATCAGGCGCCGGGTCGAAGGACTCAGGGGAACGTGGAGGGTGACAAAATCGGCTTCCCGAAGGAGTTCGTCAAATGGGGCGTAGGAAACACTCAAGTGCTTTTCCTGTAAAGGATCGAGGCGGGTCCTGCTGTGATAGAGAACCTTCATGTCGAATCCGCGCGCCCTTCTTGCCACTGCCTGCCCGATCCGGCCGAAGCCCACGATTCCAAGGACCTTTCCGCTCACACTCGATCCCAGGAAGTGTAAGGGCGCCCAGTACCTGAATTCTCCCTCCCGGGTCATCGCGTCCCCTTCCACAATCCTTCGAGCGCTCGCCAGAATCAGGGCAAAGGTAAGGTCGGCAGTTTCGTCCGTCAGGACACCTGGAGTGTTTGTCACCGGAATTCTCTTCGCGGTTGCAGCCTCAATATCGATATGATCGAAACCCACTCCGTTATTGGCAATAACCTTAAGGCCCGGCGCACGCTCCAGGACCTCTTTATCGATGCGGTCGGTAATCGTGCATAAAAGCCCTTGCTTGTTTTCAACGCCCTTGAGCATCCCGGCGCGATTTATCGGCTTGTCTTCATCGTGTATTTTCACTGCATGGTCCGAACAAATTCGGTCCAAAACTTCTTCCGGTACCCGGGCAGTGATAAAGACTTCCATCTTATTGCCCTCCCCCCATGATATTTACAGGTTCGCCAAACTGTCCGGTTGATCTGTCTCAAAGCGATCAAGTGTATATCATAACCGGCTTTCCATGCTAAAGTCCTATCCGGAGTTTCCGGATGGAAACTGGAGTATCGTCTGCCAGCCGCGCGGAGAACCGGCGCACGCGGCAAATGGAGAGGCATGCGCAATGGAACTGTTTGCCGTCTTCGTACAAAACATCTTGCCCATCTTTATTGTGGCAGGCATCGGGTTTCTGATCGTGCGCTATTTGGGGGCCGACGTCCGAAATACTGCATTACTTGGAGGGGCCTCCACTCTGCCTGATGGCGCAGGGACGGTACCGGATCATGCGCTGTTCATGCCGAGGTACGCTCATGCGAAAAAACCCCTGCCCATAGAAGGAGGACAGGGGGACATGATAAAACGTTAGTGATTTACTTGACGTAGTTATCGGCGTTTGTTGCCACCGCCTCCGCCACGTGATCCTCCACCGCTTGATCCGCCTCCTCCGCCATCGTCATCACCGCCACCGGCCCAGGCTGCTCCCACGGCTACACCCCCGTAAAACCCGACCACTCCATTTTTGAACTTAGCCGATTATAAGAATGCACAAGGAGAGGCTTGAACTCAGGATAGAATTTTGGAAACTCTCGACCCCATCTTAATTTATTGCGCGTCCTGCCTCGACTATGAATATTTCTTCCCAAGTTCCTCCAGGCCGGCCTTCTGGAGGTCCCCCGGCGTCATAACGACCTGGAATTTTACGTCGGCTTTGAAAGTAAGAAACCAGGGCTCCGCAAATGCCGGAATCTGGGAAGGATCAACCAGATTTATGACCAGTATTGCACTGCGCTGCCCGTCCTGGTCAGTGAAATAAACTGCCTCCGGTTTGGCATCCTCGAGGATGCGGCCGATCTTTTGGCCCACGGTGCCGTCCCTGACCGCCTTGTTGAACTCGTCATGAGGAAACTTAACATTCAAGAGCATTCGCATAAACATCCCCCCACAATTAAAGTGTCATTCTTGAATACAATGTTGAAAGTAATCATGGGATCGGACGGATACAACTTTGCACATGGACCGGGCTGAGGGCGGCGGGATGGCCTCTTTTTGCACCCGGAAACCCCGGATGAGAACTCCACACCCCGCCTGCCGGGTAATCCTTGCAATTGTAGCCGGGTCGAGGCACAATCATATCTGCCGATTTTAGCGCACACCGGTATCAGCCGGGAGCATGGGGATACTGTCTTGCTTACGTTGCGGGAGAAAGACCGGCATGTTTGGCTCGAGAGCGGGAAGGGCAGTTTGTCTGACCCTTCGGAGGCATAAAATAAGGAATTTGTGAGGGCTGATTTTAATGGATGTTAGCAAACCCATTCTGGTGACTGGCGCGGCTGGTTTCATCGGTTTTCATATAGCATTGAAGATGCTTGAAGCGGGAAGGATCGTAGCCGGTCTGGACAATATCAACGACTATTATGACGTAAGACTGAAGCAAGACCGGCTTTCTTTGCTTCTCCAATATCCCGGATTTAAGTTTTTCAAACTTAACCTCGAGGACCATTCTGCAATTGAAGAGATCTTTAAAGAGTATTCATTCGACATAGTGTTGAACATGGCTGCCCAGGCTGGAGTTCGCTATTCGCTGACCAACCCTCGTGCCTATATTCAAAGCAATATCGACGGCTTTTCAAACGTGCTCGAGTGTTGCAGGCACGGTGGAGTTAAACATCTGATATTTGCCTCATCGAGCTCGGTCTATGGCGCAAACGAAAAGATCCCCTTCTCCGTGCACGATAGCGTGGACCACCCGGTCTCCCTTTACGCGGCCACCAAGAAAGCAAACGAGCTGATGGCCCATACGTACGCCCACCTCTATGGAATCCCATCTACAGGTCTGCGCTTTTTTACCGTTTACGGTCCGTGGGGACGTCCGGACATGGCTCTTTTCCTTTTTACTCGAGCAATACTGGCAGGGGAACCTATTAAAATATTTAACAGCGGTCTTATGAGCCGCGATTTCACCTATATTGACGACGCTGTGGAAGCAATACTGCGGCTAATTGATCATCCTGCTGCTCCAGACCAGAAGTGGGATGGACTCAGGCCGGACCCCGGCGCCAGTTTCGCTCCCTACAAGATCTATAATATAGGAAACAATAAGCCCGTCCAGCTTCTCGAATTTGTATCGGTAATTGAGGATTGCCTTCAAATTAAGGCACAAAAGGAATTTCTTCCCATGCAGCCCGGCGATGTCCGGATAACCTGTGCAGATATCGAGGACATTGCCCGCGATTTCAGCTTCCGCCCGCGAACCCCCCTGCGCCAGGGGATATCGAGTTTCATAGCCTGGTACAGGCAATACTATGGGAGCCGCACGAACAAAGATTAGAAGCACAGATATCGGAAGGAACCATCTTCGGACGGAAACCAGCCTAACGCGGAACAGCAGACCAAAACATTCGAGGGTTGCGATCTCGCGCAACCCTCGAAGTCTTGGTGGCCGAAGGAGGCCCCATGGGGAGGTGGGAAAAGGGGAAAGAGGCAGAAACGAGTTTGAATAAACAACCCTGAAGGAACTCGATACCGAGCGCGCGAAGGCCAACGAGGTCGAGGCAGCTGTCGAACTTGAACGTAGGGACAGGGGAGCGCTATTGCGAATGTGAAAGCGCGTAACAACGGGAAGAAGAGCCTGATCGTCGAAAAATCGAGCAGAATCGCATCAGGAAGCGAAATAGAACAAGATTTTCAGAGAGCATCCTCCAGCAGGATCGCGTGGCACGATAAACACCAGGGTCGGAGCCTGGTATTCTGGAAAAGTGGGACTTTCCCCGCCATTGTATTAAGCAATTTCTGTTCCAGAACAAATGGCTGCGGTTTTTTACGAATGAAATAAGTCTATTCCACGGCAGGACCGATTAGACTTCCTTCCGTTTGATCATTTCCGAAGGCCTGAAAAAGAGGCAATCATATCGAAACTGAACTATTCAGATGACAATTGCATGTAATCTGAAAGTTTCACTGGATTTAGATCTGGTCCATTCTCAGTTGCCGGCTGCAGGTGTTATATGGAATTCCCAGGTGTTCGTAAGCGAGGCGGGTGGCCAGGCGGCCGCGGGGTGTTTTGTTTATGAAACCTTCCTGGATCAGAAAGGGCTCATAGACGTCCTCCAAAGTATCTTTTTCCTCTGAAACCGAAGCGGCCAGGGTTTCGATGCCGACCGGCCCTCCATCGTATTTTTCAATGATGGTGCTAAGGATTTTGCGGTCCATACCGTCAAACCCCTTGTGGTCCACATCGAGCATCTTCAAGGCGGCATCGGCAACCTGGAGTGAAATTTTCCCATTGGCGCGCACCTCCGCGTAATCTCGGACCCGGCGCAGAAGCCGGTTGGCCACCCTTGGGGTCCCGCGCGAGCGCCGGGCGATTTCGAATGCGCCTTCCTGGTCGACTATGATCCCAAGTATTTTTGCCGAACGCAGAATAATGCTCTTGAGCTCGACAGGGCTGTAAAACTCAAGCCTGAGTGAAACGCCGAACCGGTCGCGCAGGGGTGGAGACAGCAGTCCCGCACGGGTGGTGGCGCCGATAAGGGTGAATGGCGGCAGATCCAGCTTTATGGTCCGCGCCGAAGGTCCCTGCCCTATGATTATGTCAAGCTTAAAATCCTCCATTGCCGGGTAGAGAATTTCCTCGACAACGTAATTAAGCCGGTGGATTTCGTCGATGAAAAGAACGTCGCCCGGTTCGAGGTTAGTCAGAATGGCGGCCAGGTCTCCAGGCCTCTCGATTACCGGTCCGGAGGTGCTTCGCAGGTTGACCCTTAATTCGTTGCTGATGACGGCGGCGAGCGATGTTTTACCCAAGCCGGGAAACCCATGGAAAAGCACGTGATCCAGAGGTTCCGAACGCCCCCTGGCTGCGGCTATGAAGACCTCGAGGTTTTCCTTGACCTTCTCCTGGCCTATGTATTCGGCAAGGGTGCGGGGCCGCAAGCTGCCCTCGATCGGGAGGTCCTCTTCTTCTCTCTGTGGTGTGATTACCCGGTCAGTCATTTGCCACAAATCTCTTAATAATAATCGGGAAGTTTACTTCTGCCTGTTCCGAAAAGACTTGCTGGGCTGCGCTCCGCTTCGCCCACAGATCTGATGGGTCCTGCTTCGCTCCACCCATCTACGCCAGCGTTTTGAGGGCCCCCTTGAGAAGATCTTCAAGCGACGGATTTTCGCCCAGGGCTTCCAACACGCGTTTGAGCGCCTTTTCTGCCTCGGCTGGGCGATAGCCCAGATTTACCAGTGCTGAAAAGGCGTCCGCGAAGGCACTCCCGGCTTCCATGAAAGGCCGGGCCGGGCCTGTTTTTTCCTTCGTCCTGCCTTGAACTTTGTCCCGCAGCTCAAGCATAACCCGGTCGGCAATCTTTTTGCCAACACCGGGGATGTTTTTCAACCGCACATAATCCTGCAGTATAATCACCTGTCTCAACTCATCGGGGCTGATGCCCGAAAGTATCCCAACAGCCAGCTTTGGCCCCACTCCGTTTACACCGGTCAGGAGCAGGAACATCTCCTTTTCGGCAATCGTGCGAAAGCCGTAGAGCTGAATGAGGTCCTCGCGCACGTAGGTATGAATGTTGAGTCCCACTGGCTGCCCTAGGTCGGGCAAGTCGTAGAAAGTGCTCAATGGGACCTGGACATGATACCCGACACCATGGACATCGACAATAACGTATTCAGGGCTCTTGGCCCGCAGCTTTCCTTCAAGAAAACCTATCATGACTTGCCCGGAAGATTCCATCTAAGGTTCGAGGAATGAGTGCTGATATGGCAGACCGCCACTGCAAGGGCATCGGCGGCATTGGGTTCGATTGCGCCGTCAATGCGCAACAGCCGCTGGATCATTAAGGCAACCTGTTCTTTGGCCGCTCTGCCGTATCCGGCTACGGACTGTTTTATCCTGAGTGCGCTATACTCATGAATAGAAAGCCCCAAGCTGGCTCCTGCCAGGATTACAGCCCCTCGGGCCTGCCCGAGGCTCAATGCGCTTTTTACGTTTTTTGCGAAAAAGACCTCTTCGACCGCCATAAATTCAGGGCCGTATTCCCGGATCGCACCCTTGATTTCTTCGAAGATGATTTTCAGGCGCTCGGAAAGCGGGCGGGCAGCCGGCAGTTTCACGGTCCCGTGGTGGATATAGTTCAGCCGGAAGCCATCTCCCTCCACGATGCCGTATCCGGTATAGCGCGACCCGGGATCTACCCCAATTGTTCGTATCATTTCCTATTCCAGCGACTCTATGATCTGGTCCGGAATATCGAAGTTTGCGTAAACATTCTGGACGTCATCGGAGTCCTCGAGGGCATCCATGAGCCTCAGGAGTTGTTGAGCGGTTTTGGGGTCCTCAATTCGAACCGTGGTTTGCGGGGACATGGTGATTTCCGCCAGTTCGTATTTGAGCTCCCTGTCGTCGAAAGCCGCCTTAACGTTTAAGAAATCCTCGGGCGAGGTAATGACTTCGAACTGGTCCTCCTGGTCTTTCACATCTTCTGCGCCCGCTTCGAGCGCCAGTTCAATGAGTTGTTCCTCCGGCATTGCTTTCTTGTCGAAAACGATGCTCCCCTTTTTATTGAACATCCAGGCGACACAACCAGCCTCTCCAAGGTTTCCGCTGTTTCTGCTGAAAATGTGCCGGACTTCGCTTGCAGCCCTGTTCCGATTGTCGGTCATGATGTCGACAAGAACGGCCACCCCGGCCGGTCCGTATCCTTCGTACGCAAATTCCTCGTAGTTCACGCCCTCGAGTTCGCCCGTGCCCTTCTTTATGGCCCGGTCGATGTTATCTTTGGGCATGTTCTCGGCCTTTGCGGCCAAAAGTGCGGCCCGGAGCCGTGGATTGCCCTCAGGGTTTCCTCCTCCCATACGGGCCGCCACCATTAACTCTTTTATCAATTTCGTAAAGACCTTACCGCGCTTGGCATCAGCCGCCCCTTTTTTGTGTTTGATGGTTGCCCACTTCGAATGACCTGACATGAAAGCCTCCTGCTATGTCTTTTTCAGATTCATGGCAAGTATATAGATTTCCCTGCTCTGTTTTCTAGTGGCCTCGGGTCTTATTGCCCTGGTCTGGCCGAATTCTTTTTTGAGTTGAGCCAGCAACTGGTGAAACTCCGACCCATGAAATATCTTGGCCAGAAAAGTCCCTCCGGGCTGCAGCGCCCAGAGGGCTATTTCGAATGCACGCTCAAAAAGAAGCGCCGAACGGGCGCTGTCGGCCACCTTTATGCCGGAGGTAGCCGGGGCCATATCGCTAAGCACAACGTCGAAAGGGATATAGTCGCGCAGGGCTGCTTCAACGAATTCACGGTCAAAGATATCGCCCTGCAAAGTCACTACGCGGTTTGGAAACGCGTGTTCGATCGGCTTCAGGTCGATCCCCACTATGAGGCCGGACTGTCCTACAACCCCTCTGGCGAGTTGAATCCATGAGCCAGGGGCCGCTCCCAGGTCAAGGACCCGGCATCCCGCCCGTAATATCTTATATTTTTTCTGGATCTCTTCGAGTTTATATACAGCCCTCGCAAGGTAATGTTGCTTCTTTGCCTTGAGAAAGTAGTGATCCTGGACCGTAAAAGCCATTGCGTCCGCCTAAGGATTTGAATTATTTCCTTAAATTGCTTCTATAGCGGAAAATCGACAGTTTGTAAACCTACCATTCTTAAAAGCCGACAACATCAACAAATCGATGGGGATGGGAGACTACAGCAAACCTTCGAGTAACAGGGTCTCTACTTTTTTTCCCTATCCTTTTTTATGCGCATATATTATGATATGTTGCAGTAAAGGAGAGCAAACATATGAGGATTACAGTCAGCATTCCTGATACCTTGAATGAGAACCTGAGGCGGGAGGCCTCCAATCGCGGCGTCTCGGTCTCGCGCCTGGCCAGTGAAGCTTTGAGTCACTACATTCTCGATTCGAGAAGAAAGGCCCTTGGGAGAAAAGTCCTGGAACTCGCCGGGGAGGCGAGCGTATCTGAGCAAGTGGATTCCATCCTGGATGAAGGCAGGCGCGATGATAGGGCTTGATACGGGTTTTTTCGTCGAACTTCTGCGCGGCGGCCCTCAAGCCGTAGCCCTTTGGGGGCAACTAATAGAGGGCGAGAAGGAGGCGCTAGTCTCCTGCCTCACACTCTTCGAGATCGAGCGGCTCGCCTTGAAGGGGGCAATATCAGGGGCCGAGGTCCTGCTCGAAGGCATCCAGGCAGTCTGCCGGCTTCATTGGATACACACACCGGAGCTGCTTTCCCAAGCTGCTCGCATAAGCCACGGGCTTGGGATTCCCGCATTCGACTCGCTCATCCTTGCAGCCTTTCTCGCCGAGAACGTCACGGCCGTGTACACTACCGACTCCCATCTTGAATCATACCTGAAAAAGGGGATTGAAATCGTCAGGCTCTAAGCGACAGGCCGCCACGCTTTCATCCAGCCCGTGGCCTGGCCTTAACGCTTTATCGGCCCAATGCGAACGCGCGTGCGGGATGGAGGAGCAAACAGATGGAAAAAACAATCCGGAGCAGAAAACTTACACTTGTCCAGGGCGATCTTACGGAACTGGCGGTGGATGCAATCGTCAATGCCGCCAACTCAGGTCTTCAGCTAGGGGGCGGCGTTGCCGGCGCCATCCGTACCAAAGGGGGGCCGAGCATTCAGGAGGAGTGCAACCGGATAGGCCCGATCAGGGTGGGCGAGGCCGTCGTTACCGGCGGCGGCAATCTTAAGGCATCCTACGTGATTCACGCAGTTGGTCCGTCGTACGGCGAGGGCGACGAGGACGAAAAGCTGCGGAACGCAACCCTCAACAGCCTCAAGCGCGCAAGTGAAAGGGGAATGAAATCCATTGCATTTCCAGCCATCAGTACCGGTATTTTCGGCTTCCCCAAGGACAGGTGCGCCCACATCATGCTCAAAACCGTTTCAGAATTTCTGGAAAGCCAGGAAACTAATTTGGAAAGGGTAATCCTGTGTCTATGGTCCGGAGACGACCTTGAGTTGTTCGAGAAAACTCTAGGTGAAGTGACGATTGGCTCCTAAGAGGTGAGGGGTCGATGTCATCTCCAGCCGGCATCCTGTTATTGTAATATTCAGGCGAGGATATTTTACGGGATTCTGAACAATGCCGGAAGTATGCGGGCTTCATGCAGCTTTTGAATCAGTTGCACTGCTCCATAAATCCATATGAAATAACTGGCGTCCAAGAGCGCTTTTCTTAGTTGCTTCGTTTTGATCATGCAAGTGTCGGGTTCCGAGTAAAGCGACATGTTGGGCAAAAATCTGGGCACCCGTTCCATGTACGATTGAAATTGCCGGCCGTGCAGCGCCTTCATACCCGCTTCCTCCCCACGGATTATGAAAGGGAAATAAAGCCCGAATGAGAGCGTGAACAAAGCGACAATCAGAAGGCTTCCGGAAGCGAGCCCGATCCCTGCGGCGCCGATCAGGCTGAACAGGTAGAGCGGATTCCGTGTTACCGAGTAAGGTCCCAATTCCACCAGGGTGCTTGTCTTATGGCCGGAAATGAAGATAGAACTCCAGACCCTGCCAAAAGCGCAGACTATGACGCAGGCAAGGCCCGCGAAATCAATGAGGCTCTGCCGAAGAGCGTTGTCAATTCTGTTGCCGCTTACCATCAGCAGCAAAAAGACTAACAGGGCGAACAGCCGCGTGTGAATGATTCGAACTTTCGAATTTGATCCCGCGCCAAAAAAGGTCACTTCTTCAATTCCATCAAGCAAGTCCAAGACCGTTTTTTTCTCGAGTCCGCCGAAACTTATGACAGGATGACTGCATATAGAAAACAGGAGAGGAAAACAAGTAAATTTCGTCGAACCTTGATTTTGTAAACCCATCTTTCAGACGGTGTAGAATTCGGCGTCCCCTGCCGGAGGAAAATGGTTGACTTTCTATAGTAATCTATTTATTAAGCATTGGTTCCACCGCCCAAGAACGGAATGAAGGACGTTGCCAGCTCTTATTTGCGCTCCTTTTCAGGCTCCTCACACAGATCAAGACGCCCGGTTCCATTCAGTCGGGCATTTCCTCGTGTTGAATGCGTCGGATGCATCCCAGTGGAACCGGGCATTAACCATGAGAGCTTTTCACGCGCACCCGAAGGAAATCACTTTCGGCCCGGCAGGAAAGAATCCCAAGGTTTTGGCTCAAAACAGGTAAAGTCTTTTCGGATATGTGTTCCGCCGATTGGGGTTAAGGCAGCGCTCAGTGGCCTTAATCAGCTCGCGGATTAACGTGAACTCGACTATCAAGCAGGAGGCTGACCTTGACATTTCAACCATCAAAGCAGGTGTATTCGGGAAAGATCAGGGAGGTAACCCTTGGAAGCGGAGACAAAGCAATTACGGTTGGAGGGAAAGGGGTCTATTCCTTCCATTCGTTCGAGGGTTCCATCCCGAATGCTCCCAGGATCGCAATGGAGGTCTGGGACAAAGATCCGACCGAGGACTGGTCCGAGGCGGCCAAGGCGCCCTTTAGCGGCGTGCTTGGCGATCCGGCGGCCTGGGCGCGCAAGTGCATAGAGGACTACGGGGCCGAGATGATCGTGGTCCAGACGAAAAGCGCCGATCCGAACGGTGACAACCGGCCGGCCGCCGAGGTAGCCGCGACGGTTAAAAAGGTGGTGGACGCCGTTGATGTGCCCGTAATCGTCTGGGGTGTAGCCAATCACGACAAGGACATCGAGGTGATGAGGCACGTTGCCGAAGGTTGCTCGGGCCGAAGAATCGCATTATGTCCGGTGGAAGAAGGTGACTACAAGCAGATTGGGGCTGCATGCCTGGGCTACAAACAGGTGACTGTCGCTTCAACCCCCATTGACGTAAACTTGGCCAAGCAGCTCAACATCCTGCTCGGAAACCTTGGGGTAAGTTCTGACGACATGGTAATCGACCCGACGACGGGGGGGCTTGGATACGGACTGGAATACACCTACTCGGTCATCGAGCGCATCGAGCAGGCTGCACTCACCCAGGAAGACGATAAACTCCAGCAGCCAATTATCGCCAATGTGGCCAACGAGACGTGGAAGTGCAAGGAGTCCAACCTTAGTGCCGAAGAAGCTCCGGAGCTTGGAGATGCCTCCAAACGCGGTGTTTTGATGGAAGCAATTACAGCCGTTAATCTTTTAATCGCCGGGGCTGACGTTGTGGTTTTGCGCCACCCTGAAGCGGTAAAGCTGGTGAGAAACTATATAGCCAAAATGATGTAATCTTGCGGAAAATCGGCTGCGCAAGTGATTTATTGGTGAAATGAACCTCCCCAGGAAGGGGAAAAGAGGTGCTACATGTCTGATGAGAAGAAACCAGTTGCAATCGTAGAAGAAAAGAAGGCGAAAAAAGTAGACTTTCGAGAGATGACCACGTGCCAGACCACTCTCCAGATGCTCAAAGTGCTGGAAGCCGATGGGCATGAATCCATGTTCACCCGCGCTGCGGACATGAAGCCATGTCCCATCGGTGCCGACGCGGCATGTTGCAAGCACTGTTTTATGGGCCCCTGCCGCCTTAACTCCAGGGACCCTTATGCCAAGGTCGGAGTCTGTGGGGCGACCATCGACACCATCGCCGCCCGGAACTTCGCGCGCAATGTTGCCGCCGGCGGGGCCGCTCATACCGACCACGGCATGGGCATGCTCGATGTTTTCCGCGAAGTGGTGAACGGGAGAATCTCTCATTTCAAGATTCAGGACGAAACCAAGCTCAAAAATGTGGCAGATAGCATCGGGATCGCTACAGAGGGCAGGTCGGTCAAAGACATTGCCAACGACCTCTATGCGGAACTGGAACGGACATATACGCAGGTCGAGGGGGAAATTCCCTTCATGAAGCGCGTTCCCCCGAAGACCCTGGAGGTATGGCGCAAAGCCGGGATCGTTCCGCGCGGCGCGATGCGGGAAATTATGGAGCTGATGCACCGCACCCATATGGGTGTTGACCAGGACTATAACAACATCGTAAAGCAGTGCTCTCGCACAGCCCTTGCCGATGGGTGGGGCGGCTCCATGGTTGCAACCGAAATTTCGGATATCCTCTTCGGCACTCCTTCACCCAGGGTGGCCGGTGTAAATATGGGGTTTCTGAAGGAAGACCAG
>Ga0209517_10008646_pt1 | contig 11869 bp, 7 predicted proteins | sample PeaSoiMetSII2010_FD_187695 | JGI IMG/M metagenome (GOLD analysis project Ga0209517, IMG submission 187695) | Peat soil microbial communities from Weissenstadt, Germany - SII-2010 (SPAdes) (version 2) | ecosystem: Environmental > Terrestrial > Soil > Wetlands > Peat | place: Germany: Weissenstadt...
CTTACGCTGGACCACGTGATTCCCCGCTCGCGCGGCGGCCTCTCCACCTGGGAGAACCTGGTCGCCTGCTGCCATCCCTGCAACCGCCGCAAAGGCAACCAGCTTCCGCACGAAGCCAACATGAAGCCCGCGCGCGAACCTCGCTCCTTCAACCTTCACACCAGCCGCCACATCATGCGCCTGATGGGGCACTCGGACGATAAGTGGAGAAAGTACTTGTTCTACTGAGGGGTCGAAGGCTGAGTAGCAGGTTTCAGAGGATTCAAAATCAAATTGTCATCCTGAGCGAAGCGAAGGACCTGCTGTCTCTTGCGCCGGCAAAAAGCAGGTCTTTCGCTTCGCTCAAGATGACAATTCTGTAGTTGCCCTCTAAAAGACCGCTTAGGGAAACTCTGATTAAGTTCCCGGGGGCCTCCGTGCACCCCTGTGTACCCCGTGGTTCAAGGTTTTCGATGGTACTTAATCAGAGCTTCGTTAGGTCAAAGTTCTTGCAATTTGAAACCTTGAAACCTGCCCTACTGCGGCTTTGGCGGCTCAGGCGGTTTCTGCTCTCCTGGCTTCGGCTCGGCTTTCTGCACTTCCTGCCCTTCGTACGTAATCCGCGATTTCGATCCGAAGCGTTTGTAGTTTGTGTACTTGATGACCTCGCGGATCTTCACGTCCCCGAGGGAGAATTTAAGGGTGTCCTCGGCGCGCGTGTAGGTGGGGAACCAGTACTGGCCGTCAATCTGTTCGCGCCAGGTGGTGAATTTGGGGAACAGGTTCTCCTGGTTCTTCTTCTTTCGGATGTCGGGTACGGTTTTGCCGTAAGTCTCCACGATCTGAAAGTCGTGGTCGTCCACCCAGATCCGGCCCTGAAAATAGCGCTTCTTGCCGACGACCTGCTTGGGGGCGATGTCGAAAACGTAGGTGTTCAGTTCGTCCTGCTTTTGCTGGCCGACGTAGAGGATGTCGTATTCTCCGATTTCATCCGAGGTCAGCACGAACGGGAGACGGTTCTCGATGTCGTCAAAGTCTTCCTCGGTCATCTGGATGCGCTGCAGGGTGGGCTGCGGCGCGAAGACCACGTTCTTGACCTTGCGTCCCTTGTCGTCGAAAGTCACATCGAAAACTTGCTGGTAGTTGCCGTCCGGCGTGTCGCCGTCGAGCGTCATGACTTTGACGTCCTGCCGGTAGGTGTATTGATCGCGCGCTTCCTTGAACTGTTTTTCCTTTGTGGCGAAACGCTTGATGATTTCCTCGACCGTGATCCCCTTGGGGTCGGATTTGTCGAGCGGGCCTTCCTGCGCGCGCGCTACGCGGGGGATTAGAAGGATGAACAACACCATGACCGGCAGCAGGACGCCAAACCGCGCAGCCAGAGAAAGCAGCACGGGGAACACCGACCGCGCAGGGCGGGAGGGGAATCTCATATACTCTATTCTAACGAAAATCGAGCACGGAAGAATTAACGGCAGCCTCCACCCCCAAGGGCCGCCGTGCAAACGACCTTTCGCCGGGGGTGGAAGACTGCAGTTCTGCCTACTGCATTGGATGCTTCGGGCGCCGGAAGGTTAGCCGAAATTACGTTTCTTTACTCTTGATCGTCAGCGCGAATTTCGCATGGCCCGGGCCATTCCCCATTCGACCACGCCCGGAAACAACTGGTACAGCTTGATGACGGGAATCATGGTCCAGGGGACGACGACCTCACGCTGTCGTTTGCGATAGCCGCGATAGGCCGCTTGCGCCACTCGTTGCGCGGTGACGCCACGGACCGACTTTGGCCGGATGCTGCTTTTGCGAGAAGCGAGCATGTTCTCGGCAAAGGCGGTACTCACGAAGCCAGGACAAACGGTGAGTACATGGATATTGGCGCGCCGCAGTTCCAGACGGGCGGCCTTCCCGAGGGCGTTCATGGCGAACTTACTGGCCGAGTACGCGGAACCGAAGGGCAAAGGAACGTGTCCGGCAACGCTCGAAATATTGATGATGGCGCCGCTGCCTTCTTTTTGCATCGCGGGAATGACGGCCTGCATGCCCGCGATCATGCCGAAGAAATTGGTTTCGAACAGTTCGCGGCAGGCGGACATATCCATGTCGGCGGCGGTGTCGTACAGGCCGATCCCGGCGTTGTTAACCCAGACATCGACGCGGCCGAAGCCGTGCAGCGTGAGGGCAAGCGCGCGGTCGATCGCTTCGCGATTGCGAACGTCGCAGGCGGCGGCGAGCGTGCGGCCGGTGTTACCGACGCGCTGGCGGGCGGCCTCGGCGCGGCCGGCATCGCGCGACAGCAACACGGCGCTGGCTCCGGCATCGACAAAAACTTTGGCAATCGCTTCCCCAATGCCCATGGAAGCCCCGGTTACAACCACGACTTTTCCGTCCATCTCCATGGCGACTCTTGTATCGCGCGGAGGGCGGCAAGTCAAACGACATCAAGCTCTCAGCTCTCAGCTCTCAGCTATCAGCTATCAGTGAGACCCAATAGCCGTGCGGCTCTTACTGGTAGCTGAGAGCTGACAGCTTCTCTAATGGCGTAAGATTGTTGCAATTGGAAACGCCGTGAATTCACTGTTGCCCATCTTTCCGCTCGATCTGGTGCTGCTGCCGGGCGTTCCCTTGCCGCTGCATATTTTCGAGCCGCGGTATAGGGAGATGATCGCGGAATGCCTGGAGCGGAAGAAGCCGTTCGGGGTGGTGCGGGCGTCATCCGACGGAGTTGCCGATATCGGCTGCACGGCCGAAATCATGTCGGTCACCAAGAAATACGACGATGGGCGCATGGACATCCTGACGCGTGGAGTCGAGCGCTTTGAAGTGATCCATGTCAACAATGATCGATCGTTTTTGCAAGCCGAGATTTCGGTCATGCAGGACGAAGACGAAGACGAGCCCGCTAAGCCGACAGCGCAATTGGCGACGCAGGCCGTGCGGTTGCATGCAGAGATCGCGAAACTGGCCGGAACAGAGCCCTCGGGGCCCGACGAACATGCCGGCAATCTATCCTTTTTGCTCGCCGGATCGCTGCCGCTCGATCTCGACTTCAAGCAGAACCTGCTTTCGACTTTGTCGGAAGCAAAACGGCTGGAAGCGGTGATCGGCTATCTCGAAGCGGTTCTGCCGGGACTGCGGCGGGCAGCGAAGGCGCAGTGGAATTAGCTGTCAGCCGTTAGCTGTCAGCTCTCAGTTAGATCAGCTTTAACTGACAGCTGAGAGCTGAAAGCTGACAGCTTCCTCCGGCGGTATAATCCACCTAAGGTTTTCCTGTGGGGGTTCCACCATGAGTGTTGCCCGGACTCTGGGCGAGTTGCGCCGAAGTCCCTTTACCGCACAGCGCCTCGGTTCGCGGCGGGTCAAAGATGAGCTGCGCGAGAACCTGATGTCGCGGCTGCGCGATGGCAGCCCCATATTTCCGGGTATCGTGGGATACGACGACACAGTAGTGCCGCAGATCGTGAACGCGATCCTCTCGCGGCATAATTTTATTCTTCTAGGATTGCGCGGACAGGCGAAGAGCCGCATTCTACGCGCCCTGACCGCGCTGCTTGATCCCGAGATGCCTTACGTCGCGGGCTGCGAAATCCACGATAATCCTTACACCCCAATCTGCCGCCGGTGCCGCGAACTGGTGGCGAAAGAGGCGGACGCGACGCCGATTGCCTGGCTGACGCCCGAGCATCGCTACGTCGAAAAACTGGCCACGCCGGATGTCACGATTGCCGACCTGATCGGCGATATCGATCCCATCAAGGCGGCGCGTGGCGGGCACGAACTGTCGAGCGAGTTCACGGTGCACTACGGGCTGCTGCCGCGCGCGAATCGCGGAATTTTTGCGATGAACGAGTTGCCCGATCTCGCGGGCAAGATTCAGGTCGGCTTGTTCAACATCATGCAGGAAGGCGACGTGCAGATTAAGGGATATCCGATCCGGCTGCCGCTCGATGTTGCGATTGTGTTCAGCGCGAACCCGGAGGATTACACGGCGCGCGGGAAGATCATTACTCCGCTCAAAGATCGTATCGGGTCGGAGATTCGCACGCACTATCCGGCGACGGTGGAAGAAGGCATCGCGATTACCGCGCAGGAAGCCTGGATTCAGCGTGACGGCGCACGGCTGCACATTCCGAAGTATGTGCAGGAAGTGATCGAGCGCATCGCCTTCGCCGCGCGCGACGACAAGAAGATCGACAAGCGGTCAGGTGTGAGCCAGCGGCTGCCAATTTCGGCGATCGAGAACGTGATTTCGAATGCCGAGCGGCGCGCGCTGACACATCGGGAAAAATTGATCGTGCCGCGAATCAGCGACATCTACGCCGCGCTTCCGGCCATCACGGGCAAGCTGGAACTGGAATACGAAGGCGAGATGAAGGGCGCGGATTACGTGAGCCGCGAGCTGATCCGGACCGCGATTGCGAAGACGTTCGATACTTATCTCCACGGCGTCAACCTGAGTCAGGTGGTGCAGTGGTTCGATCTCGGCGGAGAGATTCAACTCAGCGACAGTGCCGGAGCCGAGGAGGTTCTCGAAGGCCTGAGCCAGATCCAGGGCCTGATGGAAAAACTGACCAAACTGAACGTCGGCCCAAAAGACAGCGCCGAAATACAGGTGTCGGCGGCAGAGTTCGTCCTGGAAGGCCTGCACGCCCACAAGAAAATCGGACGCAACGAGGAGCGCGTATTCACCGCGGGCGAGAACCTAATAAAGGTCGCGGAGAAGCAGCCAACGTTTGAGCGGGAAGAGCCGGGATTTGGGCGGAAGAGAGGATTCAACTAGCTCTCAGCCGTCAGCTTTCAGCTATCAGTAAGAACGTTCACGAGTTTGACTCAGGGCCGTACGCGGTGACCAGTGAATGGATTTCGACAGGTTTAACTGAATGCTGACAACTGACAGCTGATAGCTGCTCTCATGAAACGCATCCGCTACACGAAGTACGTCCCCGACCCCGCCGGCGAGATGAGCATGGAGGACCTGCTCGGCGCGCTGTCGGACTATTTCCTGCAGAGCGGATTCAACGACAATTTCTGGTACGAACTGCCCGATGGCGAGAAGACTCTCGACGAGTTGAAACGCGCCCTCGAGCAGGCGCTGCTCAATGGCGAACTGTTTGACGAAGAAATGCGCGACCGGCTCCAGCAGATGCAGATGGAGGGAGAACTTGAGGAGTTGATCGAGAAGTTGATCGAGCGCATGCAGCAGGAAGATTATATTTCTATCGATCGTCCATTCGAAGCCCAGCCTCACGATCCCGCGAAGCAGTCGAGCGTCGGTGGACAAGTTGGCGAGGCACAGCAGCAGGCGAAGTTCGAGATCACCGACAAAAGCCTCGATTTTCTGGGCTTCAAGGCGCTGCGCGATCTGCTGGGGTCTCTGGGCAAGTCGAGTTTTGGACGCCATGACACGCGCGACATGGCGACGGGCATCGAAGCGAGCGGCGCTTCGAAGCAGTATGAGTTTGGCGACACGTTGAATCTCGACATCACAGCCACGCTTTCGAGCGCGATTCAGCGCGAAGGCCTCGGGCTTCCTCTGAACCTCGAATACCGCGACTTGCAGGTGCAGCAGTGCGAGTACCAGTCGTCGTGCGCGACGGTGCTGATGCTCGACTGTTCGCATTCGATGATCCTTTATGGCGAAGACCGCTTCACTCCGGCGAAGAAAGTTGCCATGGCGTTGTCGCATTTGATCCGGACGCAGTATCCCGGAGACTCGCTGTCGCTGGTGCTGTTTCACGATTCCGCGGAAGAAGTCCCGCTCTCGCAGTTGGCGCGGGTAAAGGTTGGTCCGTACTACACGAACACGCGCGAGGGATTGCGCCTGGCGCAGCGCATCCTGCAGCGGCAGCGCAAAGACATGAAGCAGATTGTCATGATCACGGATGGCAAACCTTCGGCGCTCACGCTCGAGGACGGGCGCATTTACAAGAATGCGTTTGGGCTCGATCCGCTCGTGGTCAGCCAGACGCTGGAAGAAGTTTCGAAGTGCAAGCGGGCGGGCGTATTGATCAATACCTTCATGCTGGCGTCGGACTATGGACTGGTGCAGTTTGTCCAGAAGGTGACCGAGATGTGCCGGGGCAAGGCGTACTTTACGACGCCGTACACGCTCGGGCAATATCTGCTGATGGATTATATGTCTCGGAAGACCAAGACGATTCACTAGCCAATGTCCATTGAGGTAGAAGGAAACGCGAGGGTGCCCGATTCATTTGCGTTCTTTGCGAATGAGTGGGAGCTTCCTGGCCGGAGAGGTCGAATTACAGAAGTAACCTCCTAGTGTGCAAAAGGGGGTATGTCTCGGTGTAAGATCGCTGCAGGATATTCCGTTCGGAGACGTTATGAAACGAATTGCCGCTTTCTTTCTGCTGGCCGCCTTGAGTGTTGCGTGCTCGATGCCGGTTCAAGCTAAGAACACTACTACCGACGAAAACATGCACCGGGCCCGGCAGGCGGCCAAGCAGCATAAAAAAGCGTTGAAGAAGTTATCCAAGACACAGCGGAAAGCTATGAAGAAATCCGCGAAAGCACAGCGGAAGGCGAACAAAAGGTCGAACCGTCGCGCTGGATAGCGCGAAGAGCTGGGCGGCCCCGTTGTCGTCCGTCAACGCGGCAGGCTTATCGGAAACGTCCCGTCTGTCCCCGAGTTTTCTGGGATGACATTCAGGGATCATAGCCAAGCTAAGGGGACAAGACCCAGCATCGCAAGAACCGCGAGAAGCACGAGGCCCTGGATCCCAGTCTTTCTGTCGCCTAGACTGTAGGCGTAAATCCCTTTCACCAGGTTGTTGCTCGCCGCCGCGATGACAACTGCGGCCGCCGCAACTCTCAGAGGCGTGAGTGCCCCGGCTGCCTGAGTCATTCCCATGATGAATGGATCCACATCGGTGACCCCCATGATGGCGGCCAGAGTATTCACGCCCGCTTTTCCAAGATAGGTAACCGCCAACTGGGTAGCGATCAGCATCGCGAGAAACAACAGGGCGAAGAGGAAAGCTGCCAGCAATTCGAGCGGATTCCTAGGTTCGAACTCACGCTGCACCGCCTGAGCGCTGGGATCCGGCCGGCGTGTCCAGAGCCAACCTCCACCGGCGGCCAGACCGGCCAGCACTAGAAACGGGAGTGCGAGCAAAGACATGAGTTGCCGGTTGAAAAGCGCCAGAAGCGCGACCAGCCGCAGGTACATCACACCGGAGGCGATCAAGATGCCCCCGGCGAAGAGGTGGGGATGCGGTTCACGAGCCGCCCGGCGCGCCATCACCACGGTAGTGACGGTCGAGGAATACGCCCCGCCCAGCAACGCTGCCAGCACGATCCCGCCGCGCTGCTTCGTTAGTCTCTGCAGAACGTAACTGCCGTACGAGATCGTGCTGACTGCAATCACGACGAGCCAAGTCTTGAAAGGGTTAATGTGGAATCGGCTGAATTCCAGATTCGGAACCACGGGAAGGATGACGCCGGTTAAGAGCAGGAACTTGGCGAAGGTAAGAATTTCCTGTGGAGCGATGCGAACGGCAAGCTTCTCGAGAGCCGCCTTGAGATCGAGTAATAACAGGCTGGCCACGCTTAGCGTCGTCGCTATCCACAGATGTCCGTAGCAGACCAGAGCTCCCACCAGGAATGTCGCGAGACCGGACATTTCCGAGGTGACACCGCCGGCTTCAGCCGAGGAGAGTTTGTGCCAGTACGACAAAAGCAAGAATCCGGCGATTACCAGAAAGCCGACGGTTAGGGGCAGCAATTGCGCGCCCGAAAGCAGGGCGATCGAATACCCAATCAGTCCAATCAGCGGGAAGGTGCGCACTCCACCAAAGGAATAGGAGCCTACTGCGACCTTGTGTTCTTCGCGCTCCAGTCCTATCAGAAACGACAAGAACAAAACCAGGACGATCTTCAGGACCTCCGGGGGCAACCTCTGGTAGACGTCCACTAGCGTTCCACCTCCCAGTGGCCTGCTCTTTGAGCAGCCCTTTGATGAGGATTGGCGCGCCTGTCTCCAGCAACGTCATCGCGAGCGTAGGCATCCATCGTTGAGCCTCCGAGCAACAGGGGCGGCAGGTCGCACGTCATGCCGTACTATTCTTATATATCGCCCTCCCCCATTTGACCACGGATGCGATTCTGCAGAGACCGCGGTCAACCTACGCTTTTCCTTAACCGGTAGTTGCCGAAAGGTCTGTGCTCCGCCCGCCGATTCATCACAAAACCATCGTGACCGCCCGCACATCTGTTTGATCCGTAACGCGCTACTCTGATTCCACTCCCAGGACTTTCCCCGGTCCCATTCCCTCCAGAAAGAGACTCGTTATGCGTGCGCCTGGACGCGGGTGGTTCGCCGCCCTGGTTTGTCTGTCGAACGTTTGTCTGGCGAACTTCTGGGGGGCGAGTTTTGCCGTCGCGCAGCAATCGGATCAAGTCGTTGCCGAGCGCGTTCTCGGTTCGCAATGGAAACAGCTTTCGCGCCGGGCCGGGATGATCTTCGCCGGCACGGTGCTTGGCTCCACGCCGCCGGCTACGACCATCGATCGCGCGGTTCCGGCTTCGATTCCGGCGGTCCAGTTGAGTTTTCGCGTGGACCGGGCGATTGCCGGGGTCGCGCGCGGACAAGTTCTCACGATTCACGAGTGGGCGGGGGCGTCGTCCATGCAGCGCCCGATGAACAAGGGCCAACACATTCTGATCTTTCTATATCCGCCGAGCCGTTTGGGCTTGACCAGCCCGGTGGGTGGATCACTCGGGCAGGTTGCCCTCGATTCGAGCGGAAAGAACGTGTCTAAGTCCGAGCGGAGGCACGCCGCAGGCGTTGGCCTACGGGACGAATCGTCTCCGCAGCCGCGTGGGCCGGTCGATACCGGCCCGGTCGCTACCGGAACCGTCAGCGTCGTTCAGCTGGAGCGCGCCATCCGCAGCGCCAGAAGTGAAAAGGAGTGAACATGCGCTGGCAAATTCTGGCGGGTACGGTTTTCGTGATTTGCAGTGCGCTTGCCAGCCGCGCCGGAGGGCCGGCCTTTGTAGCGGGCTCCGGCTACAACGCCGGGGTCGAAGGCCAGCCCATAATCTGGGCGAGTGGCGCGGTCGAGTACTTCACCGACCAGGGGGACTTGAGTCCGATCCTCACGAACGCGGAGGCCGACACCTTGGTTGCCGGCGCCTTCAGCGTCTGGACCAGTATTTCCGGCGTTGCCCTCACCGCTTCGCAGGGAGGACATCTCGCTGAGGACGTGAACGGCAGCAACATTACAGTCGACGCCACAGGAACCATCACCGCACCGGCGGACATTACATCTTCGGCCACCGGCACGCCCGCCGGAATTGTTTACGACTTCGACGGAACTGTCACCAACGCGCTGCTGGGCCAGGGCGCCGGAGACCTGGCCGATTGCTTCACCAACGCCGTCTATGGCGGACCCGATAACTTCTCCGCGGCCGGGAACTTCGCGCACGCGCTGGTGGTGATCAACGGAGTCTGCGCCGCTACCAACGCGCAACTGCCCGACGTTCAGTACCGGCTGGTGCGCGTTCTGGGGCGCATTTTGGGCTTGGGATGGTCGCAGGCCAACCTGAACGTGTTGACGCACAACCCAGCTCCCACTAGCGCCGATTTTGCGGGTTTTCCGGTGATGCACTTCACCGACCCAATCAACTGCGTGCCCATTAGCGTCTGCTATCCCAACCCGGCCGTCCCAAGAATGGATGACAGCAACGCGCTCGCGCGGCTTTACCCAGCCAGCGTCAGCCCGCAACCGGCGGGCAGGGTTTACGGCAACCTGTACTTCACCGATGCATCGGGGAATGCGGCGCAGCCGATGCAGGGCGTGAACGTGGTGGCCCGGCTGATGGTCTCGAACCAGCCCTCACGGCAATATGTTGTGACCTCCGTGTCGGGATTCGCGTTTCACGGCAATGCGGGCAATATTGTCGATGGATACCTGGACGCAAATGGCCTTCGCTATGACCGGTGGGGCTCGAATGATCCGTCGCTCGAAGGCTCTTTCGATCTGGGCCAACTGACGATCCCGACCGGGCAAACCACTGCCCAGTACCAGTTGAGCGTGGAAGGGCTGGATGCGAACTGGTCGATGGGCGTCGAGCCGTACGCTCCCACACAGGTGACGCCCTCGGGTTCGTTCGCACCGGTTGTGGTCACGGTATCGAATGGGTCAAACGCCGAGCGGGACATCCTCATGTTGCAGGATGCGATCGCCGAAACCCATCCCGGCAGTGGGTCGACCTATGCCAGTCCAGCGGCGCTTCCGGCGGGCGGTGGATGGGGGTCGTGGATCTCGGGCTACGGCGGCAGCGATTGGTTCGAATTTACGGCGCAGGCGAACCGGACGGCATCGGTCGCCGTGACCGCTCTCGACGAAACGGGGCAGGCGGCGGAAACCAAACTGTTACCCGTGATCGGGATCTGGGAATTGAGCGACCAGAGCGGCAATCCAGCGCCCGCATCCACGCCCTCGGCATTCAACACGACGACTTGGGGGATGACGCGACTGGATGCGCAATTCAGCGTGTCGGAGACGTACCGCCTGGGAGTGGCCGATTTCCGAGGCGATGGCCGACCGGACTATTTCTACCATGCGAGCCTGCTCTATTCGGATACGGTTACACCGGCGCGTCTCAGTCTCGCTGGCGGCGTCACTACTCTCAACGGCACCGGGTTCAAACCGGGACTGCAGGTGAGCGCAGCCGGGAACAACGGCAACATTCTGTCTGCATCCGCAAGCCAGATCCAGGTGGCTATACCTTCAGGCACGCAAGACGGTACCGCTACGATCCAGGTTACAGATCCGGCAAGCGGCGCTTTCTCCCAAATGACTGGCGCGCTGACCTATGGCGCTCTGGCCACGGATCTGCTGCTTCTGCTGCAAGGTGCGGAGCCGGCAACGCCTGTGGGCTCGGCGGCCGCCAATCCGATCCGCGTGCGGGCGGTTGCCGCCGATGGAGTTACGCCGGTGAGCGGGGCGACGATTGCCTGGAGCGCGACCAACGGCCTGCAATTCTCGGCGTGCAGCGGAGCGTCTTCCTGTTCCGTGTTGACGGATGAAGCGGGAGAATCTTCCAGCGGGGTGACTCCGACGGTGACCGGAACGAGCACGATCACGATCGCGCTGGCGCCCGCTTCGTACTCGCCGCCGCAGTCGCAACAGGCCACGGTGGTGGGAACCTCGACCGCGCTCGATCTGGTTGCGGTGATCCCGACGAGATGGGTTGGGCAAGGCGCGACGCTCGCGGTTCCGCTGACGGTCGAAGCTCTGGACTTAGGTGTGCCGCAGGTGAATGTCGCTGTCAATTTCGCCGTCACCAAAGGAACGGCGTCGCTTTCCGCGAGCAGTGCAACCACCAACAGCTCGGGATTCGCCACCATCCATGCACAGATCACGAATCAAAGTGCCGACGTGCAGGTGAGCGCCTGCGTTGCCCCGAACAATTCGCCGTGCCAGACCTTTACGATGTTCTCCACCCCGCCTTCGCTGTGGACGCTGGAGACGGTAAGCGGATCGTCGCAGGTTGTACCGGCGGGGCAGGCTTTTCAACCGCTTGTGATGCGAGTGACCGACGGCTCGAGTGTCTCGAATCCGGTGATGGGAGTGAACGTCACGTTTCAGACCACGCTGGCACAAGTTCCCGAAAACGGCATGCCGGTTGTTCTCGGATCGTCCGAGGCGCAGGTCGTAAGCGCTCAAGACGGCCTCGCTTCGATCACGCCCTCTGCCGGAAGCGCGGGCCCGTGCGATGTGTTCATCGCCGTGAGCGCGGGCTCATCGAGCGCGCAGCTGCAAATGGAGACGGTGGCCGCAATAGTTGTCGCGCCGCCGAAGAACAGCGGCGGCAAGGCCGGGAGTGACTGGCCCGGACTGCACTTCAGTTGGCCGGCGGGATCGCAGGC
>Ga0209517_10008650_pt1 | contig 11866 bp, 13 predicted proteins | sample PeaSoiMetSII2010_FD_187695 | JGI IMG/M metagenome (GOLD analysis project Ga0209517, IMG submission 187695) | Peat soil microbial communities from Weissenstadt, Germany - SII-2010 (SPAdes) (version 2) | ecosystem: Environmental > Terrestrial > Soil > Wetlands > Peat | place: Germany...
GGCGCAAGCCGTATGACAAGGCGTGTGGATTGCCAGCGCTGTCCTAATCTGGGACGGATAGCGCCGGATAACGCCTGCGATCACCCGCGGCGTTGACACCAGGCTGGCGGCGCGGGAAGAATTCAGGAAATCCGATGGCACTGAGGGGCTTCCAGGTTATCGACGCGGACGGACACGTCACCGAACCCGCCGAGCTCTATCTGACGCATATCGAGCCCAGGTTCCGTGGCCAGGTCGAGGCGATCCTGAAGGGCGTGGGCGCCGGCAACCTCGGTATCATTCCCGCGCTGTATCCGAGGTGGCGCTCCGCGGCGCGCGCGCTGGGCGAGACCGAAGACAACCCGAACCTGAGCAAGTTTCCATCCGGGCGGAATCATCCGCAGGCCTCGCCGGCCGGCGGCTACGATCCGCGCGAACGAATCGGCGACATGGATCGCGAGGGGATCGACGTCGCGGTCTGCTTCGCGACCGTGGCGACCTCGGTCTGCGCGGTCGCGGACCCGGAACTCGAAGCGGCGCTTGCGCGCGCCTACAACCGATGGCTCGGCGAGTACTGCTCGGCCTATCCGGCGAGAATCAAAGGCGTCGGTATCGTGCCGCAGCGCGATATGGCGAAGTGCGCCGCGGAAGTCGCGTGGCTCGCGCGGGAGCCCTGGGCGGTCGGAATCATGACCTTCGGCAATCTCGACGGGCGCCTGGCGGACAATCCTTACTTCGATCCGCTCTATCGCGCAGCGGCAAACGCCGATCTGCCGATATGCTTTCACGGCGGCACCGATCGCCCGCCGTTCGCGCCCGGCCGCGAGGATGTCGGCAATAACATGTTCCTGATGCATCTGACCGGCCACGTATGGCATCAGATGCGCGCGATGGCCTCGGCGGCTGGAGGCGGCTTGTTCGAGCGTTATCCCGAGCTTCGGATCGGATTCTTCGAGGGCGGCATCTCGTGGGTGCCGTGGTGGGCCGAACGGATGGACGACCATTATCGGCACTTCGGCGGCCACACGCCGCATCTCAAGCGTCCACCTTCCGAGCATCTGCGCGGTCCGCGATGCTATTTCACGTTCGATCCCGACGAGGAGTTGCTGCCGAATGCGTTGGAGTCGCTCGGCGTCTCGCGCCTGATGTGGGCGTCGGACTATCCGCATTTCGACGCGCGCTTCCCCGACGCCGCCGAGCTGATCGTGAATCATCCGCGCTTGACCGGCGATCAGAAGCGCGCGGTGCTGTCCGGCAATGCGCTCCGATTCTACCCACGCCTGAATAGTGGGCGGTGACGATCGGATGGCCGGCAGGGTCGCCACCGGCGCGGACGCCGCCCACTACCCTTAGTGGGGTCACTTCTGCGGTAGGGGCCGGCCTCCGTGCCGGCCCTGTTCGGAGAACCGCCGGCTACCCACGCCTGCGCGCCGGTTGAGGCGCGCCAGTAGCATCGAGGCCGCTTCTATTTGGGCGCAAGCTGCGTTATGACTTGGCAATCAAGCTGATCCGACTCGTTACGAGGATGAAATGGATTTCACGCTTCCGCCGAAAGTAGAGGATTTGCGCCGCCGGGTGTCGGCCTTCATGGACCAGCACGTCTATCCGGCCGAGACCGCGCTGCATCAGCATAGTCTCAGCAACAGTCACGAAGAGCCCCAGATTCTCAAAGACATCAGGAAAAAGGCCAAGGCCGAAGGGCTCTGGAACCTGTTCCTGCCCGACGAACGACACGGCGTCGGGCTCAAGAATTACGAGTACGCGCCGCTGTGCGAAATCATGGGCCGCAGCGGAATCGGCCCGCGCGCCTTCAACTGCATGGCGCCCGACACCGGCAACATGGAAATCCTGGCCGAGTTCGGCACGCCCGAGCAAAAGCAGCGCTGGCTTCAGCGGTGTCTGGACGGTGAAATCCGGACCTGCTTTTCGATGACCGAGCCGGAGACCGCCGGCTCCGACCCGACCCAGCTCAAGACCCGTGCCGTGCGCGACGGCGACGACTACGTAATCAACGGCCATAAGTGGTTCACCTCGGGCGCGATCGGATCCGCGTTCGCGATCGCGATGGTGGTGACGGACCCCGACGCTCCGCCGCATCGCCGCGCCAGCCAGATAATCGTCCCGACCGACACTCCCGGCTTCACTATCGTCCGTGCGGTTCCGGTGATGGGTCACACCGGCGGCGGTGGTCATTGCGAAATCACCTACAAGGATTGCCGCGTGCCGGTCACCAACCTGCTGGGCGGCGAGGGTGACGGGTTCGGAATCGCGCAGGCGCGCCTGGGACCGGGCCGAATCCATCACTGCATGAGGATGATCGGCGTCGCCGAGCGCGCGCTCGAACTGGCGTGCAAACGCGCCAACACGCGGTACACGCATGGCAGCTATCTGAAGGACAAGGCCAATATCCAGGAGTGGATCGCGGACTCGCGGATCGAAATCGACTCGACGCGCCTGATGGTGATGCACGCGGCGTGGAAGATGGACACCGCCGGCAAGCGCGAGGCGCGCCAGGAAATCGCGATGATCAAGGTGATGGCGGCGAACATGGTGATGCGCGTGCTCGACCGCGCGATCCAGGTCTTCGGCGCGGCCGGCGTCAGCGACGACACGCCGATCGCCGGGATGTGGCGCAACAGCCGCGCGCTTCGAATCGCCGACGGTCCCGACGAGGTCCATCGCATGACTATCGCGCGGCGCGAACTGCGCCGCTGGGCCGAATAGCTATCGAAAGTGGTCCGCAGATGCCGGAAGCAGTCGAAATAACGCCCGAATACGGCGAGGTAAGGTCCGAGGAGCAACTCGATTGGGGCAAGCTCGCCGCCTATCTGCGTGACAAGCTACCCGGCGCCGACGCACACCTCGAAGTCCTGCAGTTTCGCGGCGGTCATTCGAATCTCACCTACCTGCTGCGCTTTGGCGGTAATGAATGGGTGATGCGCCGCCCGCCGTTCGGCCCGCTGCCGGTCGGCGGTCACGATATGGGCCGCGAGTATCGCGTGCTCTCGCGGCTATGGAAGGCATTCAAGCCGGCGCCGCGCGGGATGCTCTACTGCGAGGACACCTCGATAATCGGCGCGCCGTTTTTCGTGATGGAGCGCCGGGTCGGAATCCTGATCCGGATGCGCCAGCCGCTACCGCCCGAGATTCCCAACGACCCACAGGTCTTCCGGCGAATCTCCGAGGGCTTTATCGACACGCTGGCCGACTTGCACGCGGTCGATTACGAAAGTATCGGCCTGGGCGATCTCGGCAAGCCGGCCGGTTTCGTCGAGCGTCAGATCAAAGGATGGATGCAGCGCTGGGAGAAGGCCAAGACCCGCGAAGTTCCCTTGATGAACAAGCTCGGCGCGTGGTTTCTGGAGCACATGCCCGAATCGCCCGCGCCGGCGCTGATCCATAACGATTTCTACCTGCACAACATCATGCTCGGCGCCGACGATCCGGGGAAGGTGGTCGGAGTGTTCGACTGGGAGATGTCGACGATCGGCGATCCGTTGATCGATCTGGGCGTCTCGCTCGGCTACTGGCGCGATCGCACCGACCCGCCCGATATCCTCGATCTCAGCCAGGGCCACATTCACACGATCGCGCCGGGATTCATGACCCGCGACGAGATGGCCAATCGTTACGCCAAGCGTACCGGCCGCGACCTGAGCCAGATAGCTTTCTACCGCGCATGGGCGCATTGGAAGAACGCAACGGTGGTCGAGCAAATCTACGCCCGCTACGCCCGCGGCCAGACCAGCGACCCGCGCTTCGCCCTGATGGGAAATCAGGCACCGGCGCTGGCTCGTGGCGCGGCAATGGTCGCCGCGCAATTGGGGTTTCGAGAGTAGGCCCGCTGAGATTCATCGTCTGGGCGATTACTCGGCTTGTTACTTGCGATGTCAGACGTGCCGCCGTTGCCCCGTCCGACGCAACCGACAACGCTCAGGCCCGGACACACTGGGCGGGAAGCTGAGCAGGCCACGCTGAAGTGCGGGTACTTTTCGCTAAATGTACGCAGGGTGAAGCGATCGAAAAAAGACAAGCCTAGATGGCAATTTGTTTCCGTTTTGCGAAGGGCTATATTATAGGGTTGGTCAGCAATGAGCAAGCATTCAACAGCACTTGCGCCAACAAAAGTCCGTGTGCGTCCAGGCGAGGGAGCCATCCTTGATATTGTCCGGAAGATGGCCCCACAACCAGATGGAACCGCCGGATTTCAAATCTCGGTAGACCTTGGAAACGCCCCAGTGCCGGAACGACGCTACGTGGCGGACGCAGCCAACGTAACATACACTAATGGGTCCGTGCACCTCATCTTCTGGCAGAAGAAAATCACTGGAAACGAAGCTCGGTCGATGGTGATATTGTCTCTTACCTCACACGCGGCTTTGCAGTACCTTCAGAACTCCGAAGAGCAAATTGCCCAGCTTAAGAAGACGACTAGCAAAAATAAACTCGAAGGTTCCTTAGAAAATCTCCCGGAGGAGCCCACACAAACGGTGTGCTTGGCGGCCAACCTAGTTGCAACAGGATGGGCAGGCCGGGAAGCGTGCATGGATTTTTACCACGCCTCTCCATTCGTCATCGGTATGCTCGTCAAGAATGGCAGGTTTGCGGCGGAGCCGATGGTGCGGATCAGCTTGACTACAGGCATCTTGATTGCACTTTTCCTGCAACTGGAAGCCCTCAAGCCATCGTTTCCGCAGGATGAGCTGGAGGCTCTCAAAACAAAATTGTCCCAGTCTGGAGGACCAGCAGATGCTTAAAGAGACATTCGCACTGTTTCAGCCGGGGCTGTGGCAGGAGGAGGGGCTGGTTACTACCGTGGTGGCTGCCGCTGAAAACGAGAAACCGGCGATATTTCGGAAGATGGAAAAATGGATAGTGACGACTACAGCAGCTGTCGCGATTTCCGTCGCCCTGGTCGGATCGTCTCCCGCGCATGCAGCCTTCACGACCGAATATGCGGGAGTGGCAAAGCAAGTTATCATTGGCATGGACGAGAGCGCGGCAAGCGCGACCATCCAAGACGCGGAGATCCCCGCGAACTATTGGTCTGACCTGGCCCGCGAAGTCGCAACTTGGCCGAGGCTATCCTTGAATGGCAACTCTGACGATGAGCCGGAGCCCATAGCCTGACGTGGCCTCTGGCTGGTGGTTGCCGGATATACATCCAGACTTGAGTCAGGGCGACGTTATAAGGGATTTGCCGGTCTGGATTGCTTCTCCCCCTCTCGTCTTCCTTGAAAAACGGATTCTGTCAGGCGATCGAACAGTCTGGCTTGAACCGCCGGAATCAAAGCCCGACGACCAAGGCTTCAGCCATTTGCTGATTCGAGCCCGCCCGTTTATCAGCATTGTCCTGACGCATGATTGTCAGTTGGACAAGCAAAAGAGGAGGGCGCGCGTACAGCTTGCCGCCACAGCCGACATCGAATCCTTGAGTGCCGAGGAACGGACGAAAGTCATGCATCAACGCACCCTGTCGCAATTGGTGTTGCCGGATGTCCCGCAGCTTGGAACCCGCTATGCAGATATGCGGATCATCTTCACGGTGGACAAGACCCTCATCACCGGCCCGATGCGTGTTGCCTCGATGACGGACGATGCTAAAGATCGGCTACAGAACCAGATAATTGCCTATTTTGCTGATCGACGGAGACCAGACACCGCCAGCAATTCCTAGGCCGGCTGGCTGCCCACCACCCGCCACACGGAAACGGGATTGTCCTAATTTCCCGCCTTGGTTGTCCTACTTCGGGCGCACCGGGCTGCGCAGGATGCTCGACAGAACGTCTCAGCGATGATCGCGCGGATTGCCCCGGTGTTTGAACTTTCGCAAAGCCTGGAGCGCAGCGCTTGCAGTCTCGAACGGTCCCAGAACACGTCCCGCTCTGACGTCAGCCTCCGCCGCCGCGAGCTGCTTTTCGAGTTCGGGATCGCGATCGGCGCGACCCTTCCGCCGCGGCACTATCGTTTTGTTCGCGCCCACGCCGGTGTGCTGTCTGCGCCTAATCACCAAAGGGCCTTCGTTCAGTTCCGTGGCGCCCCGCCCGCTAAAGATCCAGGTGAAGACAGATAGCGTCTCCCGCTTTGCGCATGAGGGTGGCGCTCAGCCTGCCCAACGCTTCCCCGCGTAGGCGCTCCTTGGAGATCGTGCGAATCTGCTGGGCCTGAGCCTTGGAAGGTTTGGGCAGGCCGCTTTCCTTGGGCGACAGAGGAATCTCAAAGGGATAGACCCTGCTGATGTTCGAACTGATCGGCAGCACGGTCACCGTGTTCGCCGCGCGGTTGCTCGCGTCGTTGCTCACGATTAGCACCGGGCGCCGCTTGTTGATTTCGGAGCCGATCGTGGGACTCAAGTCGGCGTAATAGATCTCACCACGTCTCATCGGCAAGCCCGTCCGACGCCGTGGTCTCCCACGCCTTGTCCGACCCGATATCCGCCTCTCGATAAGCCGCCTCCAGCTCGCGGCTTCTGAGCAGCTTGACCGCCTCCTCGAAAACCTGAGAGCGGTTCAACCCGCGCTTTTTACGGTAGTCCTCGACGAAACCGGCCAGCGAGTCAGGCAGCGAGACCGAAAGCTTTGCCACACTCATTCCTAAAATCGTCCTACCAGTGGTAGGAACCATTGTAGCATCGACCGCGCGGCTTTGCCACTGCCAGCGCTGGTGCACCGGTCCTCAATTGCCCCACGGCTGCGAGGTACGCTATCTAGGTAGGCTATCTAGAGACGTTCGGGCCGGCGATCGAGGCCGCCCGATTGTGGAGGGCTTCGACTTTGCACGAAATCCAGTACGAGGCTCCGGCGACGTTGGATCAGGCGCTGAAGCTGCTCGGCAGCCTCGGCGAGAATGCGCGCCCGTTATGCGGCGGCACCGACATCCTGATCCAGATGCGCGCCGGCGTGCGCCGCCAGGAGCATCTGATCGACGTCAAGCGGATTCCCGAGTTGCGCCAACTGAGCTTCGATCCGAAGATCGGCCTGCGCCTGGGCGCCGCGGTTCCGTGTATCGAGGTGTACGAGAGCGCGATGATGCACGAGCATTACCCCGGTCTGACCGAGGCGGCCCATCTGATCGGCTCGCTCCAGATTCAGAATCGCGCCTCGATCGGCGGCAATCTCTGCAACGGCTCGCCCGCCGCCGACACCACGCCGGCGCTGATCGCGCTGGGCGCGATCGCTCGGGTCGCGGGTCCGAAAGGCACGCGCGAGGTCGCGACGGAAAACTTCGTGCTCTCGCCCGGCCGTACGGTGCTGCAACCCGGCGAGTTGCTGGTCGAGTTTCTCATTCCCGCTCCGCGGCCCCATTCGTCGGACGCTTATCTGCGGCTGATTCCCCGCAACGAGATGGATATCGCGGTAGTGGGCGTGGGAGCGTCGGTCACGCTGGAGGGCGACAAATGTGTGGCCGCGCGAATCGCGCTCGCCGCGGTCGGGCCGACTCCGATCCTGGCGAGCAAGGCGGCTGAGGCGCTGATCGGGAAGAAGCTCGACGATGCGGCGCTCGGGAGAGCCGCCCAACTCGCGATCGACGCGAGCACGCCGATCGACGACATGCGCGGCACCGCCGAGTATCGCCGTCATATCGTGGGCGTGCTGACCCGGCGCGCAGTCTCTATCGCGGCCGAACGCGCGCGCAAGAACTAACCGGCCAGAAACCAAAAGATAAGGATTACGGCAAAAAGTAATGTCGAAAAAGATCCAGGTGGAAGCGACCATCAACGGCGAGCCGGCCGATTTTCTCTGCGAGCCGCGCCAGAGCCTGCTCGAAACCCTGCGCGACGTGCTGGAGCTCACCGGCTCGAAAGAAGGATGCCTGACCGGCGATTGCGGAGCGTGCAGCGTGCTCGTCGATGGGCGCGTGGTCTGCTCGTGTCTGATGCTCGGAGTCGAAGCGCAGGGCCGCGATATCGTCACCGTCGAGGGACTCGCGGACGGCTCCAGGCTTCATCCGCTGCAACAGACGTTTCTCGAGGATGCGAGCCTGCAGTGCGGAATCTGCACGCCCGGTTTCCTGATGTCGGCCAAGGCGCTGCTCGACCGCAACCCGGACCCGAGCGAAGCCGAGATCCGTTACGCGCTGGCGGGAAATCTGTGCCGATGTACCGGCTACGACAAGATCGTGCGCGCAGTGCAGGACGCGGCCAAGTCGATCTCAGGCGGCGCCAGGGGCGCGTGATGCTGTTCACAATGACGGAAAAAGCTCCGCATTGTAACTGCTGAGCGTTGTAATCAGGGGAAGTAGCGAGGTTCGATCCAATGGCAGAATCAACCGAGATCCAGAAATTCAAGGTTGTCGGCACGCGGCCAATCCGCCCTGACGGCATCGACAAGGTCACCGGCCGCGCGCGCTACGGCGCCGATTACGCCTTCCCCGGGATGCTGCACGGCAAAGTGCTGCGCAGTCCGCATGCGCATGCGCGGATCAAATCGATCGACATCGCAAAGGCGCTCAAGCTGCCGGGCATCAAGGCGATCGTAACCGCCGCCGACCTGGCGCCCTTGCCGGAGAACAAGACCGAAGCAGTCGGCGAAGCGGCGATGAACCCGCGCTATCTCTCGCTGAACATTCTCGCCCGCGAAAAAGTCCTGTACGACGGCCACGCAATCGCGGCCGTCGCCGCGACCAGCCCGCATATCGCGGAGGAAGCGCTGCGCCTGATCGAAGTCGAGTATGAAGTGCTGCCCCCCGTGATGACGGTCGAGCGCGCGATGGAGCCCGGCGCGCCGATCCTGATTCCCGAGTTGCGCAATCCCGAGTCGGGCGACAATCCCACCAACGTCGCGATGCATCTGCCGGTCAAGAAGGGCGACCCCGACGCGGGTTTCAAGTCCGCCGATTTCATCGTCGAGCGCGAGTTCCACACCGCGATGGTCCATCAGGGGTATATCGAGCCGCACAACGCGGTCGGAATCTACAACTCCGACGGCCACGCGACGATCTATTGCTCCACGCAGGGCTCGTTCGACGTGCGCTCGATGAGCGCCAAGGTGCTCGGGATTGAGGTCGGCAAGCTCAAAGTGGTGCCCGCCGAAATCGGCGGCGGCTTCGGCGGCAAGACCACGATTTACTTGGAGCCGCTGTCGGTCCTGCTGTCGCAGAAGACCGGTCATCCGGTGAAGCTGGTCATGAGCCGAAGCGAAGTGCTGCGCGCCAGCGGCCCGACTTCCGGCTCGACGATTCGCGTCAAGATGGGCGCGACCAGGGACGGCAAGATCGTCGCCGCGAAAGTCTGGATGGCGTATGAGGCCGGCGCGTTTCCCGGCTCGCCCGTTACAGCCGGCGCGATGACTATCCTGGCGCCCTACGTTATCGAGAACGTTCAGATTGACGCGTACGACGTGGTCGTCAACCGGCCCAAGACCGCCGCTTATCGGGCGCCCGGCGCGACCAACGCCGCATTTGCCGCCGAGACCGTGATCGACGAGCTCGCCGAAAAATGCGGGATCGATCCGCTCGAGATGCGGATCAGGAACGCCGCGCACGAAGGCACGCCGCATCCGTTCGGCCCGCCCTACAAGCGAATCGGCTTCGTCGAGACTTGCGAGGCGATCAGGAACAGCGCCCACTACAAGTCGAAGCTGACGGGGGCAAATCGCGGCCGCGGCGTTGCCGCAGGCTTCTGGTTCAACGCAGGGATGCAGTCGTCGGCGACCGTGAATATCCATACCGACGGCACCGCCAGCGTCGTGACCGGCTCGCCCGATATCGGCGGCAGCCGCGCCTCGATGGCGATGATCGCTGCGGAGGTGCTGGGACTCGCGTTCGAGGACGTTCGTCCGCTGGTCGCCGACACCGACTCGATCGGCCATACCGACGTGACCGGCGGCAGCCGCGTGACCTTCGCAACCGGGATGGCGGTCTATCAGGCTGCGCAGGACGCGGTGAACCAGTTGAAGGAACGCGCGGCGAAACTGATGGACAAGAAACCGGCCGAGATCGAATTCCACGATGGTGTCTTCGCCGCCACGGGCAACGGCGCGAAGCCGATGAAGATCAAGGAGCTCGCCGGCCGTCTCGCGCGGGCTGGTGGACCTGTCACCGGACGCGCAAACGTGAACGCGCGCGGCGCTGCGCCCGCTTTTGCCGCGACCTGTGTCGACGTGGAGGTCGATCCGGACACCGGCAAGGTCCAGATTCTCCGCTGCACCGTCGCGCAGGATGCCGGCCGGGCGATTCATCCGAGCTACGTCGAGGGCCAGATGCAGGGCGGCACGGCGCAGGGAATCGGATGGGCGCTGAACGAGGAGTACGTCTACGACGCCAAGGGCGTCCTGCGTAACACCGGGCTGCTGGACTACCGGATGCCGACCTGCCTCGACTTGCCCGCGATCGACGCGATCATCGTCGAAGTCCCCAATCCGACTCATCCGCTGGGCGTGCGTGGAGTGGGCGAGGTCTCGATCGTTCCGCCTCCGGCGGCGCTCGCCAACGCGATCTATCGGGCGGTCGGGGTCCGGATGACCGAGCTGCCGATGTCGCCACCGCGCCTGTTGAAGGCGATTCTGGCCGCGCGCCACGAGCCTCGGCTCGCGGCGGTGAATTGAAAAGCGCGCGCGCGGCCGAAGCGGCGCGCTAATCCGCCGGCCTCGGACGTCGGCGCGGATACGGGCAACCGACATGGCAACGGTCTTTATCCCTGCGGCGCTCCGCAAGTTCAGCGCCGGCCGTGAGCGTGCGATCGCGCATGGTCGCAATGTGGGACAGTTGATCGACGACCTGGAGCGCCAGTTTCCCGGAATTCGCGCGCAACTGGTCGAAAGTGACGATGTGAAGCCTTCGATCGCGGTCTCGATCGACGGCGAGATCGCGGTCGGAGGACTGCTCGATCCGGTGCACGAATCGAGCGAGGTCCATTTCCTGCCCGCGCTCAGCGGCGGGGCTATATAGGGCCAAGATAGGGCAAGGCGCCCCAAGCGCAACGCCAATAGCCTAGCCAAATGGGGCGCTGCGACGATAAAAGGCGTTCATCACCCAACCGCGGCACGTTTCCTGGAAAAAGCCATTTGCAAGCGCCTGAAAGTCACGTACAATAAATCTTGCCGGCCGGGGTTTGCCCCCCTTTTCCCGGCTAGCTAGGGGGTCAGGAGGAGCAATCCTCCTCGACCCCGACTTTTTTCCGCCCGACTTTTTTTCTGAACGATCGTACAGAGCGCATGCTAGCCACGGCGGCGGGCTCGCGCACGCCGCAGAGGCCCCGTGTACGCCGAACCGATGGATATATCGCTGGAAGACGAAACGACGATCTGCTCAGCCGTGAGCCCGCAGCACCAGGACCGAGCATGGCGCTCCGCGCACCAGCTTCTCGGCCACGCTCCCGAGCATCATCCGGTTGAACCCGGTGCGTCCGTGGCTGGAGACCAGGATCAGATTGATAGCCTCGCGCTCGGCATAGTCGATGATCTTCGGCACCGGGGGACCCACGACTGCGCTCGTCACGACCTTGGGGGAGTTTTCGAGCTGGTCTTTCTTGATCCGGGCCAGCTCTTCTTCCGCCTGCTGCATCATCCCGGCCTCCCGGGCCATCTCACGCGCGCCCTCGGCGTCCCGGGTCAGCAACAGCGGAACGAAGATCGTATGCGGCGCCACGACGTGCAGCATATGCAGCTCGGCGCCGAGATCCTTGGCAAGTTCCCACGCGCCACGCATGGCCTCGAACGAAAATTCGGAGAAGTCGATCGGCGAGAGAATCTTCTTGATGTTCTGGAGCATGGCGGCCTCCTGCCCTCAATCCAATTATCACCGGCCTTGCGGGCTGTGCAAACGTGATTCGATCTGTGCAATTATCTGCGACTATCGGCGTGCGGAGCAAGGTTCGTAAGGAATAGCCCGGCTTCGTTGATTTATTCGATGCCGCAGGTTTGGAGATAGAGTTTCGTTATGAAAGCGA